>Ga0163163_10000682_pt1 | contig 28889 bp, 26 predicted proteins | sample S65metaG_FD_119766 | JGI IMG/M metagenome (GOLD analysis project Ga0163163, IMG submission 119766) | Switchgrass rhizosphere microbial communities from Kellogg Biological Station, Michigan, USA - S6-5 metaG | ecosystem: Host-associated > Plants > Roots > Rhizosphere > Soil | place: USA...
GCATGTACCGTGCCCGGTGTGAAGCTCGTGGCGGCTTGCGACCTGTATGACGGCAGACTCGCGGATATCAACAAAAAATATGGCAAGGATATTTTTGTTACGCGCGACTATAAGGAAATTCTTTCGCGGAAAGACATTGATGCTGTCATAGTCGCAACTCCCGATCACTGGCATAAAGACATTTCAATCGCAGCTATGAACAGCGGAAAGGCGGTTTATTGCGAAAAGCCAATGGTGCATGACATCACCGAAGGTTCTGCGGTGATTGACGCGCAATCGAAAACAAAAATGGTGATGCAGGTTGGAAGCCAGGGGATGAGTTCGCTTGGCAACGAAAAAGCTAAGGCGCTGTTTGAAGCCGGGGCAATCGGGCAATTGAATTATGCCGAAGGTTTCTGGGCAAGGAATTCTCCCGGCGGTGCCTGGCAGTATGATATTCCGGAAGACGCGTCGGATAAAACAGTTGACTGGAAGCGATTCCTCAAAAATTATCCCGACAGACCATACGATCCGAAAAGATTTTTCCGTTGGCGCTGCTACAAAGATTATGGCACGGGCGTGAGCGGTGACCTGTTTGTTCATCTTTTCTCCAGCCTCCACTTTATCGTGAGCTCAATGGGCCCGCAGAAGATTATGGCAACGGGTGGACTTCGATATTGGAAAGATGGAAGAGAGGTACCCGATATCCTGTTGGGCATGTTTGATTATCCGCAAACCGACAAACATCCTGCATTCAATCTTTCACTTCGCGTAAATTTCGTGGATGGCACCGGCGACAATACATACCTGCGCCTGGTTGGTAACGAAGGATCAATGATTGTAGAGTGGGATAAAGTGACGCTCACAAAAAATAAATACTGGCCACCTGAAAATTATGCTCAGTATTTCTCATCACATCAATACGAAAAAGATTACGACCGTAAAAAAATGGAAGCACCCGAAGCCACAATCTTCAAGGCTGAAGATGGCTACAAAGGGGCACACTATGATCACCATTACAATTGGGCCCGAGCTATTCGTGGCGGAAAAGCTGTGGTGGAGAATCCGCTCTTCGGTTATCGCGCGGCTGCGCCGGCGTTGCTTTGCAACGATAGTTTCTTCCAGGAAAAGCCGATCAAATGGGATCCTGTTAATTTAAAACTCATTAGCTAAAAAGATTGCCATGCTAAAGAAATTCTTGCTAGTGCTCCTCCCTCTCGCTTCAATATTCCCCGCATTTACAAAGCCGGGGAAGAGTAAGCCGATGAATGACAATGAACTTACACCTGCGGAAAAGAAAGCAGGCTGGGTGTTATTGTTTGATGGCAAAACGCTCAATGGATGGAAATCATATAAAGACAGGCCTAATGATAGCTGGGAGGCCGTAAATGGTGAAATACACTGCAAGGAAAATAATGTGCAACATCGAAACGACCTCGTGACAAAAAACCTCTACGGTGATTTTGAACTTGAATTCGACTGGAAGCTGGTGAAAGGCGCAAACAGCGGATTGATTTATCGCGCAAATGATGCCCATGAGCACACATTCGAGTCCGGTCCCGAGTATCAACTTATAGACGATGTTGGATATCCTGATAAATTAGAGGACTGGCAAAAGAGTGGGGCAAACTATGATATGAATGCACCGTCACAGCTCACTGCCAAACCAGCAGGGGAATACAACCACAGTAAGATTGTAGCGAAGGGAGCACATGTTGAACATTGGTTGAATGGCGTAAAAGTGGTTGATACGGAATTTTGGACCGACGCATGGAAAAAGCGCAAATCAGAAAGCAAATGGAAAGATGAGGCAGAATATGGCATGATAAAATCAGGGCATATCTGCTTGCAGGATCATGGTGGTGGGGGTGTTTGGTTTAAGAATGTTAAGATTAAGAAATTATAAGCGATTGGTTAATTACGTTAATTGGGTTAATTAGGTTAGTTGATTAAAGACCAATTAACCCAATTAACCAAACTCACCTCCTTTCCCTAAAGAATCTCTTCATCAACTCCGCGCATTCATCTTTCAATACGCCTCGTTGCAGGATTGTTTTGGGATGAAATGGTGAAACTTCCATATTTTTTCTATAACCATTCTTTTCGTCATCGGCGCCATATACGACGCTGCCGATTTTACTCCAATAAAGCGCGCCCGCGCACATGAGACAGGGTTCAACGGTAACGTAAATGGTTGCTTCGGAGAGGTATTTGCTGCCCAGGAAATGAAATGCCGAAGTAAGCGCTATGATTTCAGAATGTGCCGTCGGGTCGTTAAGCTTTTCAACCTGGTTGTGACCCCTTGCTATGACGCGGTCATTCATAACAATCACCGCACCCACCGGTACTTCCCCTTCATCAAACGCAATGTTCGCTTCGCGCAAGGCTTGCATCATATATTGCTCATCTTTGCTCATCACCTTTCTAAAATACTTAAAATTGCATTCCGAATTGAAATTGACATTTAACCTTGAATTTGTATGACACCTGAAAATTATCTACATCAACAAGAACTTTCCCAACTTGCAAACAAGCTTTTCATGTTTACCGATGCTCAGCAGTGGCAAAAGCTGTTGGATGAAGTCTTTGTAGAAGAAATTTGGTTTGACATGAGCAGCATAGGTGCTGGCCAACCGAAAAACATTAAGGCAAAAGATCTTTGTGAAATGTGGCGCCAGGGTTTTGTGGGCCTGGATGCCGTCCACCATCAGGCAGGACATTATATTATTGAGGTAAATCAAATAAACGCCCTGATATTTGGATATGCTGTCGCCTTTCATTACAAAAAGTCAGCGCTGAATGGAAAAACCAGAAGTTTTGTAGGCAGTTACGACCTGGCAGCGATCCGGACCGACAGGGGATGGCGACTTTCATCATTCAAGTATAATCTAAAATTTATTGACGGAAATCCTGACCTGACATAGTCTGGCAAGATTTGACAAGTTTATAATGCCGGCAGGATATATATTGCGCGGGTAAACCCAAGATCGCACTATGCCATATTTTATTCGCTACTCGCTGGCATTCATATTCGATGAAGGAGAATTCAACCAATTTGCATGGAGATTTAACACCGCAGGCGAATAATGGCAAACGGCATTATACCGATTTGACGGTGGCATTTTTGAAAAAGGCGCTATCTTTCTGAATAAACCAATGACATGAAACTCTTATTCAGCTTGCTTTTTGTTGTATTTGGCTGTGTTGCATCAGCACAAACCTCCGTGTTTCAAACACTGAAGCCCCAAATGGTCAAGGACTGGGAGCGTGCCAGGGCATATACTTTGGAATATCTGAATGCGATGCCGGCTGACAAATATAGCTATCGTCCGAACGACAGCATTCGCAGCTTTGCAGAACAAATGTTGCACCTGGCCATTGCCGATGCAGGCATGACCATGATTGGTACAGGCGTGCAGGATCCGAAAGTTGCAGGCATTCTATTTTCCCGCAATCTCGAAAAAGCGACATCAGCGCAAAGCAGGGATTCTGTCGTTTATTTTGTTACTACCAGCTATGACTATGTAATCAATACGTTGAAGAATCTAAGTGATTTGAAATCGGATGAAGTTATTACGCAACAAATGCCTGCTGCGGTTCGATCAGAGCCGCGACTGGTTTGGTTATTGAAGGCATTTGAACATCAAACGCATCACCGTGGACAATGCACCATTTATATCAGGATGCAGGGTGTTCGCCCCCCGGCGGAAAAACTGTTTTGACGATCACAGCTTGCTGAAATGCTCCTGCATTGTCTTTGCATAGGCCGGGATGGCCACCTCGGGTTCATCGATTTCAGGATGCCATAATTTTTCCCACTCAAAACTGTAGTAGCCGGCGTAATTATTTTTGTATAAGATGTCAACGCCGTCAAAGATGGGTGATTCGCCGGTGCCCATCAGAACGTAGTGGATCTTTCCGTCAACAATATTAGCGTCTTTGATATGGGTGTGACGGATATATTTTTTCAAAACAGGATAAACCTGCGCCGGTGTTTCTTTCGTCACCGACCACATGTTATGAATATCCCATACAAGGCCAACATGTGCATGCTCCGCCATTTCCATTACTTTTTTGAGATCAGCAACGTAAACCAGCTCGCCGTGTGATTCGAGTACAACGGTCACTTTTCCACCTTTTGCGTAGTCACCGAGCGTTGTAAGTCCTTTTGCGATGAGTGCTAAAGTGGCCTCCCTGTCCTGGTCTTTTGGTAAATTATTCGGGAACACGCGCACGTTTGGACATTCCAGCTGCTGGGCCAGATCGATAAAACGTTTCGCGTCATCCAGGTTTTTTTGTCTCTCTGCCCCTTCAGGGAAATGCATCGCAGCAGATGAACCCAGGTCTGAAAACCTAAGTCCCTTATCCTGCATCATTTTTTTTGTGGCCCCAATATTCTCTTTACTGAAGATGGGAACCTTGGTCAAATCGAGCTCTCCCTGAACGCCCCTGATCTCAATTCCTTGGTAACCATTTTTGCTGGCTACATCCATTACAGTATTAAAATCCCATTTCGGGCAACCAAGTGTAGAGAATGAAAGCAAAGGCGTATTCTTTGCGAAATCAAAAGAAGAACCCATCCATGCCAATCCCAGCGCACCTGCGCTGGTTTTGATAAAATTTCTTCTGCTGGAATGTTTCATGATAGAAATTAATTTTTAGGAAGCATCGGAAATAAACGACGCAATTGTTCGGCATTCGGTTGCGCGCCATATTCGCAAATTTCAAAAGCTTCAGCGTGCTGTACCGAATTTCCTGCATCCTGCCCATACCATTTCTGTAGTGCCTTCCTAACTTCGGGTGTGATAGGAATATCTTCTCTCTTTGACATCCATTTTATTCTTTCAGCATGTCCCGCTGGTACCTCCTCAGAATAGTGGCCTATCCATGGCAGCCACTCATAGAATTGTGATACGTGTGCGTCGAGTGCATTTATTTTCTGATCAAAAGTTTTACTAATATCAATGGCGATGTCGGGACGGAATGGATTGGGGCGCTGAAAATAATCCTGGAAATACATAAATACGGGATTCTTCTTCAGGGCTGGTGTCCCTTTTTCGATATTCGGAACCGCAACCATATAGGCCGCGTCCTGTACCAGCACACCAGTATAGCGATGATCGGGATGGTAATCGTTAGGCCGCGGGGCGATAACGATATCAGCATACCACTCACGAATTTTTTTGATCACCTGAAGCCTTACGTCCAGGCTAGGCATCAACAAGCCATCATGATTGTCAAGAACATCATAGGTTACGCCGAATCTTTTTCCTGCTTCCTGAGCCTCTGCAAATCTTCTTTTAGCCAAAGTCGGGCCTCCATCAGTTTGATGACCCGCATCACCGTTTGTGACGGCTACAAATTTTACGGCGTACCCCATGGAAGCGAAGAGTGCGGCAGTGCCACCACCGCCCTGGTCGCAATCATCGGGATGTGCACCAAACATAATTACGCGGACCTTGGAATCGTCTGTCTGTGAAAACAGGAAGTTGCTGAAACTGGCTAAAATGAGCAAGCAAACAAGTCGTTTCATATTCAAAAAAATTGGGGAGTAAATGCAAAGTGAAACGATATGAAGATAGCGCATAAAATTGAAGGTAGAATAGTCATGCCGGGCTCGCAGCCAATTCTGTCGTGTCCGGCATTTTCAATTTGCTTTCGGGATCGATGCCGAGCCAAAGCAAGCCACCCGTAATCATTACAAACGCGACCAGGAAAAGCGGGTAGTTGAAATTATGCAACGCATCGGCCATTTTACCAAACAGAAGTGCAAGTGAAAATGCACCCATCTGTCCGCAAAAATTCATAGCGCCAGTTACTGTACCTGAATTATTTCTGCCAATGTCCGTGCAAACTGCGTATGATACCATAACGCCAAAAGAGAAGAAGGCATTTCCCGCCACCAGGAAAATGGCAGAGAGGATTTTGTCCGGAACCAATGCCGCAAGAAATATCATCAGCCCACATCCGCCGAGGCCAGTAATGCCGATCACCCTTCTACCAATTTTCAAACCCGCCTTTCGCACTGCAAAATCTGCCGCTATGCCTCCCAGAAACGTTGAAATGATCCCTGCAATAAATAAAACAGATGTGATGCCTTTCATTTGGTTTTCAGAAAAATTCCGTCCTTCCTGTAAATACACAGGCATCCAGGCTACAAAAAAATAATTAGCCCACTGACAACAGAAATACATCAGCATCAACTTCCACAGGTTGCGATTGTTTAAAATGAATTTCCAATTCAGTGACCGGGTATGCTGCTCGTGCCTGCAGTTTTGTTCAATTAGCGCAACTTCGGCCGTACTGATACCTTTCATCTCCCGCGGAAAATTCCTGAACCATGAAGCGCATACAAAAACCCAGATCAAGCCGATGGCCGCGTTCACAAAAAATGGCATTTGCCAGCCATAGGCTGCAGCGATTGGAATAATGATTAACGGTGCGATGGCAGACCCAATCTGCGAACCCATGCCGACCCACACCAATGCACGGCCCATTTCGCGAATCGGAAACCACCGTGACATCACGATCATTGCGTTCGGGTAAGTGCCGGCTTCACCGATGCCGAATAAAAAGCGAATAATCATCAACGAGATTAATCCTCCTGCAAAACCAGTCAGCGCGGTAAAAAAGGACCACCATAAAACGATCCTGATGAATACTGCCCGCGGACCAATCTTATCGCCCAATATGCCCGTAGGAATTTCAAAAAGCGCATAGGCCAGTGAAAAAGAAGCCAGGACCCATCCAAATTCTTCATTGCTGAGGTGGAAAGCAGTTTTTACACGAACTCCCACGAGCGAAATACATATTCTGTCGAGGTAAGTAAGCGTCGTCAAACTGCAAAGCAGTGCAAGTACGCGATATCGGTGTGGGATCGTCTTCATCTCAAATTTCCGGTGAACATCTTTTATCGCATCAGGATCTTCCTGGCATTATCGCTGTAAATTTTTTTCAGGGTTATGTCTGAAAGATTCAGACCATAAAGTGGCCAGTGATAATCGAAGGTTTCTTTCAGATAAAAATGCTCGTCTGCAGATTCCAGGATCCTGAATGTAATTCGATACATCTCGGTTGTCGTACCCATGTCGGTGCCATACACCAGCCGGGTTTGATACTTTTCCATAAATGCCTTTGCGAAGCGGGGAATGGGTGATATTTCACTGTAACGGGCCCCAATATCTGCGTACAGATTGGGATAAAGATCGAAGAGCCTGCCCAACACATTCAGATCAGCGCATGAATTGGCAAGATGACAGGCGATAAAAGTGGTTTTAGGATTTTGCTTCACCGCGTTTTCAAGCGTCTTTATTAATTCGTCGTGACCAAGAATTCCCTTTTTGGTCAGGTCAACTTTCCATTTTGATGAATTCATCAATCCATCATTCGTTGAATCATCATTGAGGTACATCCAGGCATCTTCGGCAACATGGATGCTTATAGGCATCTTCAGCTCACCGCATTTCTCCAGCAAAGGCTTCATTCTTGGATCGTCAATATGCATTCCGTATCCCGGCGTAGGATGTGAATACAATTCTCCAAGCCCTTTATCGCCAAGTTCGCCAACACCACGCGCGCCCATCTTGTAACACCGTTCCAATTCAGCCACGGCTTTCTGCGACCATCCAGGTTCATTCATTCCGGTATAGTCAAAGCCGCACCATACTTCGAATCGACCAGGATATCCGCTGTACCGATGAACAGCAGAATCAAATCGCTTTCCTGTTGAATAAGTCAGGATAACAGATTTGGCAAGCCCTACACTGTCCATTCTCGCTACCCAATCCTTCACTTCGGCATCTGAGCTCAGGTAGTCATGGGTATGCAAATCCACCACAGGATACTTTGCCTTCTTTATTGAGGATTGGGGAATCTTATAGATTGATTCAGGCACATAATCCTTGAGTTTGATGTCGGCGGCTTTTTGAGAAAAAGCGGGTGCCGTACAAAGCAGCAAACCAACAACCTTAAATTTCAGTTTCAGTAGTTTCATAATGGGAATTTAAGGAATGATGTATTCAGTTACTTCTTTTCATCAGCCAGGTAAATCAATTTGCCTTCAAACATGGTCCAAAGAATTTTTGTGTTCTTGCATTCCCCGGCATTTACATTCATTACATCGCGGTCCACACGAATGATGTCGGCCGATTTACCGGGAGCAAGGGAGCCGATGATATTTTCCATGCGCATCGCCTTTGCGGCATTGATGGTATAAGCATACAGCATTTCGATACGCGGCACAGTCTGCGTGGAATCAAGCACACCCAATTTTCCCATCCTTGTTTCTGCTTCATAAATCGCGATGAATGGATTTGCAGAACTAACCGGCCAATCGCTTGCTCCGCAAAGTGTGGCTCCAGCCTGAAGCATGGATCGCGCAGGATACTGATACTTATAAAGTTCCGGACTGATATAGGGCTTCACAATGTCAATGGTGGTTGGATCGCCAAGTGCCCACAACAGCTGAACGGAAGCAAGCACACCCAGACTGGCAAAACGGGCAAAATCGCCTGGCTTCAATACCTGCAAATGGGTGATGGTATGTGGTATGCCTGAATTTCCATTTGCCTTTCGCGCCGCTTCAAATCCATTCAGCGCAACCGTGATAGCCTCGTCTCCAATGGCATGAACATGAACCAGAAGACCGCTCTTGTCTGATTGGATCACGAAATGATTGAATTTCTTTGGATCAACCATCAAGACGCCCCTTGATCCACTGTTGCTGTAAGGAACGGACAGGGCGGCTGTTTGCGTTGGATACTCAATCACGCCGTCTGCAAAGATCTTAAAACCCAGGACCTTCACTGATTTGTACCGGTCGGCCAGCTTTTTCAAGATTGAAATTTGCGATTGGGCATTGCCGTTAGCGTCGGCTACAACTGTGGAAGCAATATGTGCGCTGAGTTTGTGTTGCTTTGATAAGAGCGTATACGTTTCCAGTATTTCATTCCTGTGGTCTGCAATGCTTCCGGAGGAAGGATCGAGCCAGGCCGTAATGCCCAGCTGATTATTATAGTTCATGGCGCTGACGCCGATTTGTAGGGGATCGAGTGGCGCTTGCGGGATCACACCGGCGAATTTGTCAAATCCGTCATCTGCCACGAAGCCATTTGGTTCATCGGCCGAATTGTAGCCGAAGAATTTCCTTTTTTCCGCGGACAGAGAATGAATGAACGCTTGAGAAATCCCGGCTTCTTTCATCATTGCGTTGTTGGCCCAGCCGGTGTGACCGTCCGATCCCCGCAGCAGAATAGGTTGTTGCGCATACGCGTTGCCGTTGAAAGTGGCTTGCAATTCTGGTATCCGGCTCCAGGTAGTAATGTTGAGCCCGTTAATGACTACAAATCTCCCACGCATTCCGCGACCATTTGCCACGGAGGCCTTTACAAATTCTTCGAGTGCCGCGGTGGTGATCGCGCTGTCGTCGATACTCGCCCTGAGTAATCTCTCGCCGCCTTCCAGCGCATGATTGTGACTGTCAACGAAGCCGGGCAAGACGCTTGCGCCGTGCAGATCCACCAGCGTTACATTCGGACCCATTTTTTGTTTGACGACATCCAGGTTTCCAACGGCAACAATATTTTTCCCACTGATTCCGATAGCTTCCGCATAAGGATGTTCACGGTTTGCGGTAAAAATCCTTGCGTTGTAAAGAATTTTACGGGCTGATTCCAGGGCCTCGCGTGACTGGCCACACACCAGGGTGAAACCAGGTAGCAGTGAAATAAAAGCAAGAATGACTTTTTTCATCGTGAAGCATTAATATCTCCAGCTTTTCAGGTCTGCTCCTGCCGGAGCGCGGGTGGCAATTTCTGCGACCCACCTCCCGATGAACATTTGATGATATCGAAGCCTGCTGATGTAGTTTGGCTGCGTGTGGTCTCCATTCCAGCAGTGTTCTGCACGATCGCCATAATCTACCACGCCATCATAAGTTGGATTACTAAGGGATTTCAGCATGCTTTCCGTGAAATAGACAGCATTGTTTAGATAATACGTGTCCATATCGCCACAATAAATGTGCACTTTGCCGCGAAGCTTTGGTCCCAGCTTTGCCCAATCGCGTTTCATGATATAGGAAAGATCATAGTGTTCCTTCCAGAAGGCGGCCACGCTGCTGTCGATGTCGCCGGTTTTTTTGTCCCAGATTCGCTTTGGATAACCGTCTGCACCAACGGGTGAATAAACAGCTTCCCAAATATCCCACTGCTGACCGCTTCGGCTCTTTGTGCCGAGCGCAAGCTCACGGTAATTTACTTCCTGCAGTGTAGCAAACACATGTCCGAGGGAATCCCGTTCTGCTGGCCTTGGCGTTTTCTTAAAATCGCTTTTCAGGAAATATGCATTCTTGTCATTGTATAAATCAATAACGGTGTACGCATGAAAATCGATTGGGTCCGGACATGCGGCATAACATCCATTGTACTCGTCGGGATAAAACACCTGCGCCGCCAGCACTTCCCAGCCTCCTGTGCTTCCGCCATACATAAACCTGGCCCAGCCCTGACCGATGCCGCGAAACCTCTTTTCAATTTCAGGAATCAATTCATAGGTGATCGCATCGCCATAAGGACCAATATTTTCACTGTTCACGGCATACGAATCATCATAAAAAGGATTCGCGTGTTGGATTTCGATCGCAATAACGCGCGGGAAATTCGGACCGGACCAAAGCTTGTAAAAGTCATATGCTTCCTGCTGTACAATCTTGTTATATCCGCTGATGTGAAAGCGTTCGCTGTAGTCGGGCTTCAGTCCTGTATCGGGCGGGCTGGTTCTGAAACCGCCAAAATCAGATGGAAAATGGCCATGAAAAATCGCGAGTGGATATTTTACGTCCTGGTGTGTATCCCATCCTTCCGGCAACAAAACATGCGCGCCAATGTACATTGGCCTGCCCCAAAATTCGGTGAGCAATTTGCTTTGAATTTTGATGTGCTTGATGTACTTGGTATCCTCGGGTTCTTTGATGGGTGGGATGGTTTCTGTGAGTTCGATTCTTACCGTTGCGCGGCCCCCAGCTTCAACTTTTATCTTCACGGGTTTCGAATAAATATTTCCGGGTGCCTGGTTCCATTGTTGACCCTCTCCGCGATCCATCGGCATTTTTACTACATGTCCATCCTTGCGATGAAAAGTTTCATATTTGTGCAGCAGAGCCTGCACGTAATACTCTCCGGCTGGCACATCTTTGATGCTTTGGATGGGGTAACCAAATTCCCCGTTGCTGAAAACCTTGATCTGGCCAGCCCTCCAATTTTCAACATCCATTCCAAAAACGAGTTGTGAACCTGCACCGTCGGCAATCTGAAAACGGGGCTCCGACTGGTTCGACTTCGCAAGCAGCAGCAACAAGCGACCATCCAGTGTTTCTTTGGTTCCCTTTGGAAGTGCGACGACATATCCCTGTTGTGCCCTGGTGGTAAACGCAAATGAGAGCAGAAGGAGAAAAATCAGTTTTTTCATACATGTTGTTTTGGCCCTTATAAGGTAGTAAAAAAGAATCGCAGTTTATCGCATACTCACGCTAATCAAACACGATGGTGCCATACATTTCATAGTCGTGGAAATTGGTGCGAACCGTTTGCCAGGTCCAATGTGCAGATTTTGAATCGTAGTCAATCCTGTAAAAATTGGCCCGCCAGCGCGTTCCCGTTTGAGGAGGGTTATTATTGATTCCGCGTAACAAGGCGAAAGGAATAAAAAACTCACCCATCCAGCCATTGATCCGGTCATCGGGTCCCTGCGTGATGCGGGTGGCATGCCTGGTTTTCCTGTCACCCTCGTAATGCCAGGGCTGCCAGCCAAAAAACTCACCCTTATTATTCGGCACCAGGATCGGTAGTTCATAATTGAGAGGGGAGAGCTCATATTCAAAATAAAGCGGGTGAGACTCGTCGGGCCAAAAGAATGCTTCTATCACGTCTTCATTATAGATGTCCAGGAAATCTCCCTTAAGTGTTGAGGTGATTGTTTTGTCGCTACACTGATAAAGACAGTAGATGCCTTTTTTTGAATAAAGAATTTTGAATTGGGTAGTATAGCCGGCTGGGTTCTCGCCCCGCGCCGTCAATTTGGTCCAGCCTGCCAGGTTCCAGCTTTCTTCTGTCCCCACCCTGCCAAATTCAAAATCGGCTGTGGATTTCACGTGTAGCGTACTATCGCGATTTCCCTGTGCCTGCGAAAGTAGTGGCGTTAACAGGATGGCACAGAAAAACCTGAGGAAAGTTCTTTTCATGAATAAAATCGTTAAGGAATTAAGAGCCCTTTAAAACAAGAGGCGGAATTTGGGAAATAGGTTGTATGCGAATATCCCTGTAAAACACTTCCGCACCTTCAGATTGAATCTGCAATTTGCCCTTTGTCAACGGCTTTTCGACACCCTTGTCAGATTGGCCGTTGTGATAAAGCACCATCACCGTTATTCCATTTACCTGGTGGACGCTTGTATCACCGTGGCAATAGATATCAATCTGGTTCCATTCGCCAGTTGGATTTTCTGCATCGGGATATTTAATGCAGTGCCTGCCTGATTTAGCGTCTGCACTAAAATGATAAATCTGTGCTGACGGTGAATAAATATATTCGCTGTCGGATTTTCTATTTGCAGGGATATCGGCGGTGCCACCGGCTACACCCCAGTAATCACCGCAATCACCTTCCTGCACCTGAAATTCCTGCGATCTCATCCAGAAGCCATAATCGGCTCCATGCGCACCCACACAATGGTAAAGTACGCCACTGTCTTTCTTCTTGCCTTTTTTCGGCACCCATGTCAGTTCTCCCCATTTAAACTTGATTTGGAGATGATAATTTTCAAACTCCTGTCGCGTAGAAATGCCTCCGAAATTCTCTCCGGAAATCCTAATGGCTGCCCCTTCTCTATCCCTCACCACAGAAAACACTTTGTTTGGATCCTTGTTAAGGCCGATGGGATCGCCGGAAAATTGTTGATTGGAGGGGTTTACAAGTGGGCCAATATAAGTATCCCACCCCCTGAGATCCCTGCCATTAAAAAGTATTTGCCAATCCTGTTTTTGTTGCGAAGACGCATTTCCAAACAGCAGTGGAAGCAAAATCAAAATCAATTTTGAAAGATCACTCATAACATTTGCGTAGCGGTTGCATTAATATACGGATTTTCCTCAAAGCGCGGATCATAAGCTACCATTGATCCATTTATTTGGCAGTTCATCTACTCAGGATTTCGGCCTGAAGACCCTTATCATTATTATGCACCACCATTTTTTAAATCAACAACATATGCGGACGAAATTGATAACCGTTTGCCTGCTTGTGGCTTCTCTTGGCGCCAGCGCCCAAAAGCCCGCTGCGCCTACGCCTTATAAATTCAGCATCGATCTCAACCAGACCATTGACGATAAGTTGAAAGTTGAATTGATTGTCCCACCAATCAAAAAATCCTCCATAACCTATCATGTTCCTAAAATAGTTCCCGGTACTTATTCTGAGGATGATTTTGGCCGATACATTGTCGACTTTAAGGCTTATGACAAAAAAGGAAAGGAACTGAGTGTTACCAGGCCCGATGTAAACAGCTGGACGATTTCCAATGCTTCCAGCCTAAATAAAATCACCTATTGGGTGAATGACAGCTATGATGACGCAAGCACAAAGCAGGTAATATTTGAACCGGCCGGAAGCAATATCCAGAAGGACACCAACTACGTAATCAACAATCATTGTTTCCTCGGCTATTTCGACAGTATGAAACAATGGCCTTACCAACTTACTGTAACGCATACGCCAAATATTTATGGAAGCACGGCATTGATTGACAAAGACAAGAGCCTGACGAAGGACAGGTTTGAAACCGAAAGTTATAATCGCATTGTTGACAATCCCATCATGTTTGGGCCGCCTGATACAACCACGATCAAAGTGGGTAACGCGCAGGTTTTGATCTCAGTTTATTCGCCCAACAAAAAAATTCATTCCGCTTTTCTGGCGTCAAAACTGGATACACTACTTCAGGCGCAAGCCAAATACCTGGGCGGTAGGTTGCCAGTAGATAAGTATGCATTTCTCATTTACCTCGACAACAAGAATGGATATTCCGGTGGTGAAGGTGCTTTGGAGCACTCATACTGCTCGATGTATTACTATCCCGAGCGTGAGCCGGAACAATTGGCAAATGAATTTGTAGATCATGCGGCGCATGAGTTTTTTCACATCATCACGCCGCTGACAATCCACTCAGAAGAAATTCAAAATTTCGATTTCAATGAACCCAGGATGTCAAGACATCTTTGGTTGTATGAAGGTTCCACTGAATACCACGCCCAGATGGTGCAGGAGAAGTATGGCCTGATCACCAGGGAAGACCTGCTGAAACGCCTGAGCGGCAAGATCACCAATTCACAAAAGAATTACAACGATACGGTGCCATTTACGGTGATGAGTAGCAATGTGCTCGGTGCCTACAAAAGACAATTCGGCAATGTGTACCAAAAGGGTGCTTTGATTAACATGTGCCTCGACATAGAATTGCTTCGGCTCTCAGGGGGTAAATATGGTATCATGAACCTGATTAGTGATCTCTCGAAGCAGTACGGAAAGCAGAAGGGATTTAAGGACGACGAATTTTTCGCAGTGATTGAAAAGCTAACTTATCCGGAAATCGGCCAATTTTTGCGTACTTACGTCGCCGGTAACCAACCGCTGCCATTGGAAAAAATATTTGCAGAAGTGGGCGTGAAATTTCAGGCAGAAATGGAAACAACCGACAGCCTGTTTTCAATGGGCAAGGTTTCGATGAAAGGCGACCCGGCCACAAGATCGATTGTCATTAGCGATACGTCAGGAATGAATGAACTCGGAAGAACGCTGGGATATCGCGTTGGCGACAGGTTGCAGGCATTCAATGGCCAGGAAGTAAGTTTTTCAAAATTACAGCCGGTGATGAGCGCACTCTTCAAAAGTGCGAAGCCTGGAGATAGCCTGGTTGTAACCGTTCTGCGCAAGGATGAGAGCGGCAAAGAAATGCCGGTTGATCTTAAAGGGAAAATGACAAAGTATCCTGTTGTGAAGTTTAATGTCTTGACCTATATGGACAATGCCGACGCACAACAATTAGCCTTGAGGAACGAGTGGCTGAGACCAAGATAATGAATGGCTTTTTTAAAAATCCATTTTTGACTACCTTGGCGTCCAATAAAACATGCTGTCATGGCTAAAAAATTCTTGCTCTTAGTTTCCATTTTCTTTTCTCTAACAATGGTTGCCCAATCTGTTAATCCCGCAAAGGATTGGAGCATTAGTATTCAATTGTGGACATTTCGCGTCTGGACATTTCATGATGCAGTTGCGAAGGCAGACAGCTGCGGAATCAAAGCCATACAGGCATTCCCAGGTCAAACACTGGGCGGCGGCTGGAAGGGCACGTTCGGTCCTGATATGAGTGCCGAAGACAAAAACGCAGTAAAGGCCTACATGAAATCGAAGGGAATGTATTTCATTGGATTCGGAGTGACGGGTGCAACAAGTGAAGATGGCTGGAAAAAGCTTTTTGAATTTGCAAAGGATATGGGTATTCCATTAATCGTTGCAGAACCCCAGGATAATCAATGGGATTTTGTCGACAAACTTGCCGGCGAATATCATATCCCTGTTGCAATTCATGATCATCCGAAGCCTTCACATTACTGGAATCCCGACAAAGTGTTGGAGGCGATGAAAGGCCATCCGAATATCGGAGCTTGCGCCGATATTGGCCACTGGGCGCGAAGCGGTTTGAATCCTGTTGAATGCATCAGGAAAATCGGGGGCGCACACATCTATAATGTACACCTCAAGGACATTGTCACGTTTGATAAAGCAAATGCCGATGACGCAATTCCTGGTAAGGGTGTGATTGACATGCCCGCAGTTTTCCAGGAACTGAAGAATCAGAATTACAAGGGCAGCTTCTCTATCGAACACGAAGCCAACTGGAATAATAATGCCGGTGATGTGATTGAGATTGTGAAATTTTTCAACGAGAGAGTGAAAGCCGTTAAATAATTAGGTTAACTTATTATCCCTACTCAACTAATCTCCTTTTTCTTCAGCAAATCCACAGCATAATTCGCAGCCCTGGCGGTTAGCGCCATATATGTGAGGGAGGGGTTTTGAGTGGACGTGCTAGTCATACAGGCACCATCGGTTACAAATACATTCGGACAAGCGTGCAACTGATTCCATTTGTTCAACAGCGATGTCTTTGGATCTTTGCCCATTCTCACGCCGCCCATCTCGTGAATGTCGAGGCCCGGGGCCTGTTTGGAATCTGAGGTCTGGATATCAGTAAATCCTGCTTTTGTAAACATTTCGGTTAGCTGTTCCTGGTAGTCTTTCACCATCTTATCGTCATTGTCGTCATAAGCCACCGAGAAACGGATGAGTGGAATGCCCCATTCATCTTTCTTTTCTTTGTCAAGACTCAGGAAGTTTGACTCCTTGGGAATGGTTTCGCCCATCATGTGTGATCCCACATACCAAGGTCCGAGTTCTTTTTTCGCGAGATTGTCCTTCAGGGTTTTTCCAAAACCATCCGTATTACTATTGTACCAGCGATTGGCAGAGAAGCCAGCAGCGTAACCTCTCAGGAAATTAGTCTCCTGTTTTTTCACATTTCTGAATCGAGGAATGTATGCACTCGTAGGAGAACGTCCTTCAGTTGTAGAATCCAGCATGCCTTCATATTTTCCCGAAACACGCGCCCGGTAATTATGGAATGCAAAATATTTACCCAGCAAACCGCTATCGTTGCCAATTCCATTGGGGAAACGCGTTGAAGTGGAATTCAGCAAAATCAGATTTGTGTTGACAGCGGATGCATTAACGAAAATGACCGGTGCAAAATATTCTGTTGCTTCCTTTGTTTGCGCATCAATCACCCTCACACCGGTTGCCTTGTTTTTCTTTTCATCAAAAATCACCGAATGCACAACTGAAAAAGGTCGCAATGTGAGATTGCCCGTTTTTTGCGCCCATGGAATGGTGGTTGAATTGGCATTGAAGTAACCACCAAAGGGACAGCCACGCTGGCAAAGCGTTCTATTCTGGCATTGTCCCCTGCCTTGCTCAAGATGAATGGGCTGTGGCTCCGTGAGATGCGCACAACGGGCGTAAATGATATGTCGATCCTTGTAATTCTTCGCAATAACATCCTTAAAATAATTTTCAACGCAACTCAATTCCAATGGAGGAAGAAATTCTCCATCCGGCAGCACATCCAGGCCATCCTTATTCCCTGAAATGCCTGCGAATTTTTCCACGTAGCTGTACCACGGCGCGAGATCTGCATAACGAATCGGCCAGTCTACGGCGTAACCGTCTCTTGCCGGTCCTTCAAAATCATATTCGCTCCAGCGCTGGGTTTGTCTTGCCCACATAATGGACTTACCACCTGTTTGATAACCTCGGATCCAGTCGAATGGTTTATCCTGAACGTATGGATGCTCCTTGTCTTTTACAAAAAAATGCGTTGCGTCTTCCTGGAATGCGTAGCATTTGCTTACAACAGGATTTTCTTCACGCATGGCGTTGGTAATCTGGCCAGCATGCTTGAACTCCCAGGGATTCATGTTCGTGGTTGGATAATCCTTGAGGTGCCTCACTTCTCTTCCGCGTTCCAGCAGCAGGGTCTTGAGTCCCTTTTCACAGAACTCCTTGGCTGCCCATCCACCACTCATGCCTGAGCCAATAACAATTGCATCAAAACTGTGACTATCTTTCGTATTTCCCATAACGTAATCGTTGATCAGGATTTGGGTACCGGCACACAACCTTTGTAATTGTGGCCAGGCACCAATTTATAAACATCCACCTTGGTGAGATAATATTCTGAATTGCGATAGCCCTCAACCGTGAGCCATTTGGAAGCATTAAAGAAGAAATTCAAATCATCGTTGGGGTCATGCTCCTTCTTCGAAAGCTCATCCAACATCGATTCTTTTTGCTGCGTTGTGCACTTCACGAAGGAATTACTGAATTTCTTTTTCGCCAATTCGTCAAATGCATTTAATCCCCTGACGTATTTTTCCTGGTCTTTGTTATCGGCACAATCATCCAGCATGGTCAAACAGAAAGCAGGTACGCCAAGCTCTTTGGCCCCGGGTGTGTTGGTGGCTGGAATGATGGCTTCGCTGAGTTCTGCCATAAGCGCCTGCTGATCGGCGCTAAGCTTGACATTTTTGAGCGTAACAGCAGCAAGCTTGTTATCCTCATGTTGTACGCAGGAAGGAAGAAAGCGGATCCCTGCTGAAACGATTAAGAAGTCGCGTATGACGGCTCTTCTATGCATGGGCAATTCTTTTGTCCAATTTAATGAAAGCCGTAGGTACTGTGAAAAAAATATTAAGAGCGGAGAATCTTTTGCAAAAACTGGCAACTACGACCCGGAAAAACTAAATTTATTCAAATTAGTATTATCCTCATGTCTACACACAGCCGTCGGATTTTTATAACAGGTTTTTGGATTTTGGCATTCTGCATCAAGGCGTACGAACAGGATTCAAATGCACTGATCTGCGTCAATCAATTGGGTTTTTATCCCGCGGCACCCAAAATTGCAATCGTAAAAACTGAACAAACCGGATTAACCTTTTTCCTGCTGGATGCCCGGAAGCGGGATACCGTATTCCGCGGACAACTTGGTGATCCCCTTCAATCAACCAATTCTTCACTTAAAACGCGCGTTGCTGATTTCAGCAATTTTAAGCACCCGGGAAGATTTGTTTTGATGGTTGACTCATTGGGTGAATCTTATCCTTTCAATATCGAAAGCAACGCCAATCACGATGCTGCCGTAGCGGCGCTAAAGGGATTTTATTATCAGCGTGTTTCTGAACCTTTGGTGGAACAATATGCGGGGAAATGGAAAAGGCCTGCAGGTCATCCGGATGATTCAGTATTCATCCATCCCTCCGCTGAGGGACCGGGCAGACCAGCGGGCACCGTGATTTCCACGCCCGGTGGCTGGTATGACGCGGGCGATTACAACAAATACGTGGTGAATTCTGGAATAACGATGGGAACGCTTCTGTCTGCATATGAAGACTTCCCGAAATATTTTGACGCCTTAAAAACTAATATCCCCGAATCAGGCGACGCGATCCCTGATCTGCTCAATGAAATCATTTGCAATCTCCGCTGGATGCTCAAGATGCAGGACCCAGCTGATGGCGGCGTGTATAACAAATGCACCAACGCTTCGTTCGACGGCATGGTGATGCCGGGTATCACGAAACTTCCGCGTTATGTAGTTCAAAAAGGCACCGCAGCAACGCTGGATTTTGCCGCTGTTACGGCGCAGGCTGCCAGAATATTATCGTCTTTCAGAAAAAAACTGCCGGGGCTTGCAGACAGTTGCCTCGCAGCATCGAAAAAAGCATGGGACTGGGCAGTGTTGCATCCAGGCATGGAATACAGGCAGGACTCGATCAATAAAATCTTCGAGCCCAAAATTACGACCGGAGGCTATGGTGACAGAAGGTTTGACGACGAATGGTTCTGGGCAGGATCAGAATTGACTATCTCGACAGGCGATTCAAGGTACGCATTACCGTTAGCCACTTCGTGGACGAGCTATCTCTATGTGCCGGGCTGGAACCAGGTTGGAATGCTTGGAATTTATAGCCTGCTGAGATTTCAAAAGAAATTGCCGGCATACCAAACCAGAATTGATTCAGTAAAAGCGGCCTTGATAAAAATGGCGGACGATTGGATCAGCAACCAGGAAAAGAGTGCTTTCAAAACAATCATGGGGCAAACACCCAAAGACTTTGTATGGGGCAGCAATGCTGTTGCGGCGAACCAGGGTATATTCCTCATTCGCACATGGTTGGAAACCAGGAATGGAAAATACCTTAACGCTGCGTTGTCAAACCTGGACTATATACTGGGAAGGAATGCGACCGGCTACTGCTTTTTGACGGGTTCGGGAAGCAAGTCGCCCATGCATATTCATCATCGACAGTCAGTTGCTGATGGTATCGATGAGCCGGTTCCCGGATTGTTGGCTGGGGGGCCGAATCCAGGTAAACAGGATGGGTGTAAATATGAATTCAGTGAACCCGAAACAACCTATGCAGATCTTGATTGCTCTTATGCCTCCAATGAAATAGCAATCAATTGGAATGCGCCGATGGTGTACCTGGTAAATGCGTTAGAAGCGTTGCAGAAGGAGGTGAAAGGTCAAAGGTAAGAGGCAAAAAGAGGGACAGTTTGCCCTTTGTACTTTGAGGTTTTTTTCGGTTCTTTGCAAAAGAAAAAAGGCTCTCTGTAGACACAGAAAGCCTCAACGATTGCTTGCCATATAAAAAAAACGTCTATTCTAACTTATTTGTGGGGTTTCCCTCCACATTTGAATGAGCCTCAACGATTTAACTTCCTCAACGATTGCCTGCCGTATGATTGTCTCATTCTCTATAACAAAAATAGGATGGGTTTTTTGATCAAGCTAATCAAAATATGACGGATTTACGCATCCCAAAAACCAGCGTGAGATACTGAAACCCTTTGCTGTATTGAGTTTCAGTATTTTTTTTGCCTTATGCCCAACCGTTATTCCGACATAGTATTTCAGCTGATTCATTCCCTGGAAAAATCTGAAAAAAGGCATTTTAAGCTCTATATCAAGCGCAGTTCAGCCAAGGAGGACCTGAAAATCGTGCAGCTATTCGATGCCCTCGACAGGCTGGCCGATTATGATGAAAAAGCCCTTTTGAAGAAATTACCTGGTGTTGAGAAGCGCCAGCTCTATAATCTCAAGACCCATCTTTATGGTGAAATCCTTGCCAGTCTTAGATTGTTGAAAAGTGCTGACAGTATCGACCTCCAGCTCAATGAGCAATTCGACTACGCGCATATATTATACAAAAAAGGACTCTTCATGCAGAGTCTTAAGATCCTTGAAAAGGCAAAAGAAACGGCCCAGGCCAATCAGAAATTTAATTTCCTGATCCAGGTGATCGCACTGGAGAAGAGAATTGAAGCCTTGCATATCACCAGGAGTATGCAGGACCGCGCAGATCTCCTCGCCAAAGAGTCTAATGAAGTGAGTCTGCATATTGAAACCGTTTCAAGGTTGTCAAACCTTTACCTCCAATTGTTCAGTTGGTACTTGAAATATGGTCACGCGCGAAATTTGGAAGATGAAAAGGGAGTAAAGCATTTCATGTCGCAGAACCTGCCCAAAAATATTTTTGACCACAAAGGATTTTACGAACGCCTTTATCTCTATCAGAGTTTTAGTATGTATGCGTTCATCAGGCAGGATTTCCTGATGTATTACCGCTACACCCAAAAATGGGTTGACCTGTTCACCGAGCAGCCATTAATGATCAGGGTGGAAACGGGACACTACATTAAGAGCTTGCACAATTTGTTGAATGCCCATTTCGATCTTCGCAACTATCAGCAGTTTGAAGTAGTGCTGAAGAAATTTGAAGCGTTTGCTCAAACGGAAAGGGTCATCCAGCACGACAACTTTAAAATTCAGTGCTTCGTTTACATCAGCACCGCAAAAATAAACCAGCATTTCATGCACGGCAGTTTCAAAGAGGGACTGAAGCTGGTACCGGATATTGAGCAAAAACTGGATGAATACGCGTTGTTCCTGGATAAGCACCGAATCCTCGTTTTCAATTACAAGATTGCAACGCTTTATTTTGGCAGTGGGGATTACAGCACCTGTATTGATTACCTGCAGCGAATCATCAATGATAATGTTGATCTGCGTTACGACCTGCAGTGCTATGCGCGCTTATTGCACCTGATGGCTCATTATGAGTTGGGGAATTTTGAAATTATTGAATCGCTGACGAAGTCTGTTTACCGCTTTATGGCAAGAATGAAAAACTTCACCGTAGTGGAGGAGGAGATGTTCAAATTCCTGCGAAATTCATTTCGATTGCAAAGGCATGAATTGAAAACCGAGCTTGAAAAATTCCTGTACAAGATCAAGCACTTTGAAAAGAGTCGTTTTGAAACAAGGGCATTCGCCTATCTCGATATCATTTCCTGGGTTGAGAGCAAAGTCTACAGAAAGCCGATGAGCGAGATCATTCACGACAAGTACAAGAAGAGCCGCAAACGGAAATATGCGGTACCTATTGAAGCATCACTGGTTTAGTTCATAGTTCATAGTTCGGAGTTAACTTCGTAGTTCAAACTAAGAACTAAGAACTATGAACCATGAACTTCTAAGTTCACTTCGCACGTTTTTCAATTCGGGCGAGACACGCCCATATGAATTTCGAAAAAAGCAGTTGCTCTCATTGAAAAATGTGCTGGTTGCGCATGAGCAGGAGATCTATGATGCACTTTACAAGGATCTAAAAAAGAGTCCGGAAGAATCGTACGCCGCGGAGTTGGGATTGATCTTATCTGAAATCAGGTACACACTGAAAAATCTCAGGCAATGGATGCTGCCGCAAGTAATGGGAACGGATCTGGTTAACCTGCCGTCTGCAAGCTCAGTAACACGGGTTCCGAAAGGAGTGGTGCTGATTATTGGTCCCTGGAATTATCCGCTTCAACTGCTGTTGATTCCTTTGGTAGGTGCAATTGCGGGCGGGAATGTTGCCATTCTGAAGCCTTCTGAATTTTCCTCGAATATTGCGAAGCTGGTAGACAAGATGATTACTGAAGCCTTTCCACCTAATTACATTACTGTATTGAATGGTGACGGTGCAGAAGTAGTGCCTGCACTAATGAAAAACTTCAGGTTCGATCATATTTTCTACACTGGAAGTACAACCGTTGGCCGATCCATTTATCAAATGGCCGCAGAAAACCTGACGCCCGTCAGCCTTGAATTGGGCGGTAAAAGTCCATGTATTGTAGAAGACGATGCAAACCTGCCGGTAGCCGCGCGAAGGATTGTGCTGGCTAAGTTTGTGAATGCAGGGCAAACCTGCGTGGCACCCGATTACCTGCTTGTTCACGAGAGCGTGAAGGAAAAATTGGTCTCTTTGATCATAAGTAATATCAGGCAGTTTTATGGCGAAAAGCCGGCAGATAGCAATGACTATGGAAAGATTATTAACGAGCGAAGATTCAACCGGCTGACCAGCTATCTTTCCACAGGAAGGGTTATTTATGGTGGCGAGTTTGACGCGCCGAAACAATATTTGGGCCCAACGCTGATGGAAGATGTGCCGCTGGAAGCTGATTTGATGAAGGATGAAATCTTTGGCCCGATATTGCCAATATTTTCATTTAAAAGCAGAACGGAGGCAGAAAAGATCATTGATCGTCATCCCAATCCGCTCTCGTTCTACCTGTTTACTTCGTCTGCTGCAAAAACCGGGGAATGGTTGACAAATAATTCGTTTGGTGGCGGTTGCGTGAACAATTGCGCCTGGCATTTTACAAACTATCATATTCCCTTTGGCGGGATTGGGGATAGTGGCATTGGCGCTTATCACGGTAAATATAGTTTTGAGACCTTTACACACGCGAAGGCAGTCATGAGTACGCCGACCTGGTTTGACCCTTCCATCAAATACCCACCCTTCAGGGGAAAACTAAAATTGTTCAAACAATTTTTCAGATAAGATGCGAAGTTGGATGATCAAATCGTTATTCATAGCAACCACGCTGGTGGTTCTGTTGTTAATTATAAAAAAGAAGAACATGTCGGTTAGGCAATCCATTTTGAAGGCCATCTATCCGGTGGTGATGGCAGCGGGAAAATTATTCAAACATGATGTGCTGGTTTTGGAAAACAGGGACAATCTGCCTCCCGCTCAGCCCCTCTATGCAATCAAACCGGTTTCAAACGACGGTACTGCCTTTGACCTCGAAGCCTGCAGGGGCAAAAAATTGTTAATCGTGAATACTGCGAGTGATTGTGGTTACACGGGCCAGTATGAAGAATTACAGGAACTCTATGAGAAATATTCCAATCGACTCAATATAATCGCATTTCCCGCTAACGATTTCAAGGAGCAGGAACAGGGAACCGATGATGAGATCTCCGCATTCTGCAAATTGAATTATGGGGTTAGCTTCCCCCTCATGCAAAAATCTACCGTGGTTAAGAGCTCAACTCAAAACCCGGTGTTTCAATGGCTCACTCAAAAAGAAAAGAATGGCTGGAACGACCAGGAGCCTTCCTGGAATTTTTCCAAATACCTCGTGGATGAAAACGGGAAACTGGTTGCGTATTTTGCGCCGAGCGTTTCGCCCATGAGCGATGATGTGAGGAGAAAAGTGGTTCAGTAAGTACCAACCCATTTTGCATATTTTTGATGATGCGAATTCACTGCTTTCAGCACGTCGTGCACGAGGGCCCCGGAACGCTGTTGGAATGGGCCTCGCTACATGGCTACACGGTTCGGTACACCAATTTTTTTGAATCACCCGCAGTCCTGCCATCCTTTGACGAATTTGATCTGCTCCTGATCATGGGCGGTTTCATGAATGTTGATGAAGAACGAAAATTTCCCTGGCTCAAATTAGAAAAGGTATTTATTCAACAGGCACTCGAAAAGAAAAAGCAGGTAGTTGGCATTTGCCTGGGTTCGCAATTACTTGCAGCCGCACTGGGCAGCAGGGTGTACCCCGCGGGTCAAAAAGAAATCGGATTCTTCCCTGTCTTTTTCAATGCTAACGCACTCGCCCACCCGCTGTTCGGACACTTCAAATCATCTTACCCGGTTTTTCATTGGCATGGAGACACTTTTGATCTTCCGGCAGACGCGCTCGTCGCAGCGTCTACACCACCCTGTCCGAACCAGGCCTTCCTCATAGAGAATAAAATTCAGAAAAACGGTGAACAGGTTCACGAATACCGCGCCCTGGGATTGCAATTTCATCCTGAGATGAATGAAGAAAGCCTGGAAGTAATGTCAGAGGCCGACAAGCACGAAATTGACGAAGGTGGACCCAGGGTGCAAACGGTTGAAGAAATTAGAAAGGGATACACTTACCTCGCGCAAAACAAACGCGATCTGTTTCAATTGATGGATAAATTCATTGGGTTGTAGCGACCCAAAATTTAGGCCGTGCACTTTTCGTGATAATTGGGCAGTTCAATCCGGGTCATTTCAAAAACGAAGCCCTGGTATTGCGATATAACATTGTCGAGTACTTCGTCTATTTCTTCCCGCGTGTTTAAAGTAACAAGCTTGTTCCGGAATTCCTTAATATTCGGAAGCCCTTTCAGATAGTTTGCATAGTGCCTCCGCATTTCGTGAATGCCTGCAATGGGGCCTTTCCAGTCGATACTCTTGTGAAGATGCTTTCTGCATACTGCCACTCTTTCTTCCACATCGGGGGGCGGGAGATGAGCACCGGTGGCTAAATAATGTTTGATTTCTCCGAAGATCCAGGGATAACCAATTGCCGCTCTTCCAATCATGATTCCGTCAACGCCGTATCGGTTCTTGTACTCGAGCGCTTTTTCAGGTGAGTCGATATCACCATTTCCAAAAACTGGAATTTTAATGGAGGGATTATTTTTCACTTTTGCAATTAGTGTCCAGTCTGCCTCACCCTTATATAACTGTGCACGCGTCCTGCCATGAATGGTCAGGGCTTTGATACCGCAGTCCTGGAGTCTCAGTGCAACGTCTTCGATATTCTTGCTTGAGTCGTCCCAGCCCAACCGGGTCTTTACGGTCACTGGTAAATTGGTTCCATTAACAACGGCCTTGGTTAATCGCTCCATCAGGTCAATATCTTTCAACACACCTGCACCCGCACCCTTGCTTACCACTTTTTTAACAGGACATCCGAAATTAATATCAACCAGGTCAGGTTGCGTGGTATTTACAATGCGCGCACTCAGGTTCATGGCATCTTCATCACCTCCAAAAATTTGTATCCCAAAAGGACGTTCATACTCAAAAAAGTCGAGCTTTTGCCGGCTTTTGATGGCGTCCCGGATCAATCCTTCACTGCTAATGAACTCGCTGTACATGAGATCGGCACCATTATCCTTGCACACGGCCCTGAATGGCGGATCGCTAACGTCCTCCATAGGCGCGAGAAGCAGGGGAAACTCAGGAAGTTGTATATTGCCGATCGATACCATGCCTTGTTAAATTTTGGATCGGGCTTTGGGCCTGATTCAAAAAGAAACGCAAATTTACAGCATTTATCCGGTTGATTATGTTTGAAGCGACCCCAAGAAGAGTCTCGAATGCCGGGACTTTTGCCATTTTGATCGGACTTACGGGCGTGGGCCTGATTGTAGGTGCGCTCGCCGGTATCGTGATCTGGCTGGTGATGACCGGAAAATCACCTTTGAATATCGAGACCGATATGATGAAGCCTGAGAATATGAATGCTGTCAGGATATTTCAGTTGGTTTCAACCTTCATCACATTTTTCATTCCTGCATGGATTACGGCGCGCATTGCAAGCGACCGCCCTTTTCAATGGTTGGGTTTCAATAAGCGGTTTAACCTTCGGCAACTCATACTCGCAGTTTTGATCATGTTGGCCTGTATCCCGTTAGTTAGCGCATTGGCCACCCTTAATGAATTGATTCCTTTACCCGCAAGCGTTGAACATTATTTCAGAGACCTGGAAAGCAAATACGACGACCAGGTGGAGGTGCTTTCTGTGATCAAAGGTTTTGGCGACTACATTATTACGCTTATGATCATGGCCATTCTGCCCGCCATTTTTGAAGAAACACTGTTCCGGGGGGGAATGCAAAATATACTTACCAGGTGGTTGAAAAATCCCTGGGCAGCGATCCTTATCACGAGTTGCGTATTCAGTATTATTCATCTTTCTTACTATGGTTTCCTTGCCCGCTTCGCATTGGGTATAATACTTGGATTGCTTTATTATTATGGTCGAAGTATCTGGCTCAATATTTTTGCGCACTGTTTCAACAACGCGCTGGTGGTGACCCAGATTTATATGTATACTCTCAAAGGCAAACCCGCCAAAGAAGCGATGAATGATAACCTTCCGGTTTGGTGGCTGTTCGTTGGGCTGGCGTTGGTTGTAGGGCTGATGTGGCTGTACAGGAAGTACAGCGATCAGGAAAGACAAAAATGGTCTGTCTCGGACGAAAATGTAATTGCTGAAAATGGATGATTTGAAAAAAAACTGGTTCCTGATTTTTACAACTACTCAAAGTTTTCAGGCAGCGATCATACAGGGAAAATTGGAAGAAAACAATATCCCGGTGATGGTATTGAATCGTCAGGACTCAAGCTATCTCGTGTTTGGTGAGATTGAAATTTATGTGCCAACGAATTTCAAAGATATTGCGAAACATCTGGTGGATGATACGCTGATGAATTGAATACTGCACTATGGCTTTTAATTGGCAAACATTCAGAACCAGGACAATCAGTGCGGCAGTTTTTGTGCTCGTGATGTTGGCCGGGTTGCTCACAACAGATTGGAATTTTTTCATTTTGTTCACCATTATCCATTTTGGATGTTGGTGGGAATACCAACAGCTGGTAGGTAAAATTGACGAAGGCTATTCTCAAATCACTCCATTTCACCGCTACGGTGTAATGCTGGCCGGCTGGGCCATTATGATCTATTTCACCAGCAACCGGTATCACCTGGGTTCGTTGCCACTTCACTCTGTCGGCTGGGGAATGGGCCTGGTCTTGGCATTTGCACTGCCCATCATTGAAATTCTTTTCACAAGACAACTCAGTCTGAAAAATATCGCGCACTCCGCATTCGGGCTAATTTATATATCACTGAGCTGGGGCTTCATGATGGATTTGCGATTGATGTTTGATTTTGCACCTGATCATGAATTCTGGAATAAGTTGCTTCCGATGATGCTGGTATTGTCGATCTGGATCAATGATACCATGGCATATATCGTGGGTTCATTAATAGGAAGGACGCCATTCAGTTCTATCTCGCCCAAGAAAACCTGGGAGGGAACCATTGGTGGCATTTTGTTAAGTGTCGCCCTGATGGGATTGCTGGGCTATTGGATAGGCGCATTCAGGGTGAGAGACTGGTTACTCATCGCTGCAATTGCGGCCATATTTGGGACCATGGGCGATTTGTTGGAAAGCAAATTGAAAAGGCTGGCTGGCGTTAAAGACAGTGGAAGGATGATGCCTGGCCATGGTGGGTTTTTGGATCGATTTGATTCTATGTTATTGGCGACGCCGTTTGTGTGGCTTTACGCCAATTTCATAATGAGGTAAAAGGTGAAAGGTGAAAGGCGCCTTTCACCTTTCACCTTTCACCTTTCACCTCACATTTGCTACCTTTGCTCCCCAACCACAATTATGACCATTCACAAGGAAGGATATACAACCATTGCTATTTGCGGATTTCTATTCGTATTCATCAACCTGTTGTCATTTTCATTTCTGAGCTACAATGTCCCCTGGCTGAACTGGATTATTTTTGCACTCACATTTTTCCTGTTCCTCTTCATCATCTCTTTTTTCAGGGTTCCGAAACGCCAGCTTACCATTGATGACAATGCCATTATTGCGCCGGCAGATGGCAAGGTGGTAGTGATTGAGGAAACTGTTGACAACGAATATTTCAATGCCAAAAGACTACAGGTTTCCATATTCATGAGTCCTGCGAATGTGCACCAGAATCGCTGTCCACTACAGGGTGAGGTGGTTTACAATAAATACCACAAGGGCAAATACCTGGTAGCCTGGAATCCCAAGTCTTCAACTGAAAATGAACGTCACTCCGTGGTGATCAAAAATGACAGGACCGAAGTATTGGTAAAGCAAATTGCGGGAGCACTTGCGAAGCGAATCATCAATTATCTCAAAACCGGACAAAAGGTTGAGCAGGGTGCTGAGCTTGGCTTCATTAAATTTGGGAGCCGTGTAGATTTATTGTTGCCGCCCGGTACCAGGGTGAATGTGCAATTGAACCAGGCTGTGCAGGGAGGAGTGACGGTTATTGCGACACTATGAGAGGTCAGGTGA
>Ga0163163_10000685_pt1 | contig 28789 bp, 10 predicted proteins | sample S65metaG_FD_119766 | JGI IMG/M metagenome (GOLD analysis project Ga0163163, IMG submission 119766) | Switchgrass rhizosphere microbial communities from Kellogg Biological Station, Michigan, USA - S6-5 metaG | ecosystem: Host-associated > Plants > Roots > Rhizosphere > Soil | place: USA...
CATCGCCCAATTGTTTTTTCTTTTCATCCACTGCGTAAAATGCATTGTTAATTAAGTTTAGAATCACTCTTCCAATATCCTGTGGAATTACATTTATTTTCCCAATTGAGTTATCAAGTTCAGTTTTTATTCCCGTATTGAAATTTTTATCCTTTGCACGAAGGCCGTGATAGGCCAGCCTCAGATATTCCTCACATAACGCATTAATTTCAGTTGGCTCTTTTAGTCCACTGCTGGTTCGTGAATGTTGCAGCATCCCTTTTACAATGGCATCAGCACGCTTGCCATGATGATTTATTTTTTCTTCGTTCTCCTTAATATCACCGGCAAGTGCTCTTGCGTCGGAATAATTTCCCTTGTCTATTTCTTGTTGGAGTTCATCAGCCAATTCTTTATTCACTTCAGAAAAATTATTAACGAAGTTCAACGGGTTCTGAATTTCATGTGCAATACCAGCCGTCATTTCACCCAAAGAAGCCATCTTTTCTGATTGAATAAGCTGTGCCTGGGTGGCCTTCAGCTCTGACAGGGTCTTTTCAACCAGTTCTTTTTCTTTTTTTAATTCTTTTGTGCGATCGGCTACTTTTGTTTCAAGAACATCCTTTTCCTTTTTTAATGCCTTTGTCCGCCATTTAATGAATGCCCATACTGCTGAAGCCAATAAAATAGCATACAATGTATAGGCCCACCAGGTTTGCCACCAGGGTGGCAATACAATTATTCTAATTGATTTTTCTGCGTTGACACCATAACTGGTGGTTGCTTTTACTTTAAAAACATAGTGGCCCGGTGGTATATTAAAATAATAAGCCGCTTTTTCTTCTCTCACATCTCTCCATTCATTTTCATATCCTTCCAGTATATACTGATGACTATTATTTTCCGGGTCAGCAAAATGAATGCCGGCAAAATCAATAGAAATTTTATTTTGGTTGTAATGAAGCGTTATTTCTTTTGTGTCTTCAATGGCACCCTTCAATGGCGTCTCATTAGTGGATTTAATTGAACGGCCATTAATTTTAAAGTCTGTAATGCTAATTTGCGGGGATGCGGCGTTATAAACCTTATTGGGTAAACATTTATAATATCCATCCGGGTTGCCAAACAACAATTCACCTGAAGAAGTTGAAAAACTAGGTTCATAACCATAGGCGCCGACGTCGAAAGTCCCAAACTTGTCTCCATAAATATAAAGTTCATCTTTATGCGGATCGTACCTGAAAATACCCTGTGAAGAAACTCCCCATAAATTTTTATTCGCATCTTCCGTTATGGACTTAATCTTTGCTTTGGTAAATTCAAAGTTTTTATCTCCAATTTGTATAAAAGTATCCAATGAATCGTTCCGGTAAAAAAGTCCCTTGCTTGTACATACCCATATTTTCCCCTCGCTGCTTTTAAAAATCCGCCAAACAATCAGTCCGTGCAAGTAATGTTTAAATTTTTTTGCAGCAATATTGAAAAGATCGAGTCCGCCGTTTTCCCAATCCCAAACACACATCCATATATTGCCATCGCCATTATCTAAAGAACATACAACTCCACCCTTTGAAATACTATTGGTATCATGGGTATCATTTCTGTAATAGGAAATAGCACCGGTATTGTTGTTTTTTATTTTAAGCCCGTCAGATGCACCAAAAAGAGTTTCATTCTTTCTTTCAAAAACATCAAATATACCGAAAGGGAAAGGGTAATCATCGTTAGCGGTAGCGCTATAAAAGTATCTTTTAAACCTGCCCGTTTGTGGATTAAAAAGGTTCGCTCCATTTAATGTTCCTATCCATAATTGCCCGTCCGGCCTTTGCTTTATGAATCCCCCGATATTGGAACTTATCGAAAGCGAATCAGCGGGGTTATGTAAGAAACTTTTTTTAGCTCCTGTTCTTATGTTTTCCATCATCAATCCCTTCCCTTGTGTATTCATCCATAAATTACCGGATCTATCTTCCAGGAAATTGTCAACTGTCGCACCTAAATTAACTTGAGAAAACCCTGCCTGCAAAGGATCAACTCTGAAAAGTTCGGCTTCTTCATTGCTTATCCAAAGCACACCGTCCTTTGAATTGTAACATGCCCAGGAGCTGTTACCAGTATATCCTTTAAGTCTTTTCTTATCCTCGATGTCAAAATGATTTATTTTTTTTGTTTCCGGATCAAAGCAAACAATACCTTCGGAATAGGTTCCAATCCATATTTTACCCAGTATATCTTCGGTAATAAAAGTAATGTGGTGGAAATCATCTTTCTTTTTTGTAGGAGCTGGTGAGCTTAATTTTTCAGGATGTTTAGGATCATAAGTAAGCCGTTCGAAAGTCCCTTTTTCCCTGTTCATTAAATGAAGACCACTACTATCTGTGCCCACCCAAAAACTCCCTTTACTGTCTTCAAATATGGCTCTTACTTTATTACCAATAATACTATTTGGATTATTTGGATCGTGTACGTATCGTGTAAATGTGCCGGCTTCTTTATTAAATTTATTAAGTCCACCTTCTTTTGATTTGGAATCGAATTCAGCCCCGGTACCTACCCATAACGTACCAGTTTTGTCCTCATAAAGGGATCGCACTATGTTGCAGCTTAATGAGGAAGGATCATTGTCTGTATGTACATAATGCGTAAATTTTCCGGTAGCCGGGTCGAGCCGATCAAGTCCTTCCGAGGTTCCAAGCCACACAATTCCTGAATGGTCAACAAGCAAACTATTATTTCCCCTGCTTTTTTCACCATGCTGATACCGGTAATGGATAAACTTATTTGTGGCGAAATCAAACTTATCAACGCCCTGCGTCACTTCAATCCAGATATTGCCGGATGCATCCGCGGCAATACATTCAAAAGTTGATGGGCCGAGAGAACTACTATCTTTTGGATCGTGGCGATAAGGTTGTACATGATATCCATCATAGCGCACAAGGCTCCCATTCGTTTGATCAGCAAACCACATATAACCGTACTTATCCTGTGCCATACTCCCCACTTTTCCTAATGCAAAACTTTTTGTGCCCCTGACTATGTTGAAGTCAGGCAGCGCGACTTGTGAGCTGATCTTTGCCGAAAAAAATAATAAAATAATTAAGATGCTGCGATTCGTTAAAAGTCGCATTTCAGTATCCCGGATTTTGTTTTAAGTTTGGATTCACAGCCAACTGGTCATCGGGTATGGGATAAATCAAATATTTTGAATCACTGATATATTCTTTCTCCTGGAAATTCAAAAGAAATTTTCCAAAGCGGATCATATCCTGCCTCCTCCAACTTTCCCACCATAGCTCTCTTCCTCTTTCGTCATAGATGTCAGTAGGGCTTACAGATGAAAGCGCGGAAGCTGCCCTGGAAGGATGGGTTCGTATTGAATTTACAATGGAAAGTGCCGTATTTCCATAAGATCCCACATCCGTTCCTGCACCTCCCCTGGCAATCGCCTCAGCTTTCATCAGCAAAACATCTGAAAAACGAAAGAAGACAAAGTCATTGTCACAGCTAAAGTAGTTGGGTCCCCAATCTGGAAAATATTTAACGGGTCGAATGCCTGTTGATCGATAATTGGGTCCTGCTTCAATAAGATGCACTTCGGGTGTGAAGATCAACGGAGCTCCACTTCCGTCACCAAGCGGATCTCCTGAAAAGTAATCATATTGCTGCCCAATGAGGAAGCCAACGTTAATTTCGTTAGCAGGATTGGGAGGTGCGTTCGGAGTGGTATACACCATTCCCCGGCGCTTTTCATTCGGTTCAAACTTGTCATAAAACTTGGAAAGAGTTGTCCATCCATTGGTAGCTGGAGCCTGACTGTAATGCAACGGGATTCCCCAAGCCAACCATAAGCCGTTATTCGGAGTTGTCCCTGCCTCGTTGAGTAGTGTAAAAATATTTTCCTTACCAATCGCTGAATTGTCGGGTGCGAAATTGTCGAAGTAGTTCGGTGCAAGCTGATAATTCCTGGAGCTTTTAATGATCTCGTCTGCCAGGCTGATCACCTTATTCATATCCTCAGCATTAAACACAGGATTGGCCCTGTTCTCATACACAGCTTTATTTAAATAACATTTCATCAGCAATACTCTATCCGCATCTTTATTTGCTTTACTGGCAGGGCCATTTGGCAGATCGTTCTGAATAGAATCAAGTTCACTAATTATATAATTAAGCGCTTCGACACCCTGCCTTACCCGTGATGGTTGAATGACACTTTCGCCAGGATCACGATAAGGCACCTGGTCAAACAGATCAAGTTCAAGGAACATCGCCCAGGCACGAATAAATCTTGCTTCGGCTTTTTGCTGTGCAGTGGGATTGAATCCTAATAATTCAGTGGAAGCAAAAACCAGTCCGTTCAACTTGTTGAAACCATCGCTTATTACAGAATTGCCCGAAACCCATTTTTGCTGATGAAGTACTCTCCACATCCCATTATCATCCCAGTCAGTGCCTCTTGTGGGTGCAATGGCTTCGTCCGTGCATAACTCCTGTAAGGGAAAAACCGTGAGGTGGGGTGTAAATACCGCTTCGAGATTATTGTATAAACTCTGTAACAGGGTTCCCGTATTGCCACCATTTGAAGCGATTGCTCCCTGCGTAGTATCACCCAAAAATCTTTCATCCAATTTGGTGCAGCCAGCAAGGATAATTATTCCGGCGAGATAAAGTAAAATTTTTTTCTGTAGCATAACCTATGACGGATTTAAAGTGAAAATTTCAATCCGAAAAATATTGTTCTTGATGAGGGATACCCTAAATTGTCAACGCCTGAGGACTGAATCCCATTGTAACTTTGATCAGCATTTTCCTCCGGATCGAAACCGGGGTACTTGGTAATGATGAAAAGGTTTTGTGCAGTGATATAAATGTTTGCGTCTTTAAAAACTCTGTTGACATTTCCGAGGGCATAATTTAAAGTCAGGTTCGCCATTTTCAGGTAATCTCCGTTAAAAATAAATCTTGAAGATGGTGACTGAGATGGATTGTTGAGGGATTCTTTAACCGGGCTATAAAAAACAGATGTGCCGATATTTTGGCCTGTCTGAATGCCGCCTACATTTAATCCGAACATCAATGGTGTGAAAAATATCTTTTGCCCAAACGCGCCATACATATTTGCAGTGAGTGAAAATTGTTTATACCGAAATACCGGGGTAAAGCCTAATAGAATCCTGGGATTCGGATTTCCAAGATGATAAAAAGTGCCACTATCGGCATAAATTGAAAAACCCGTACTCTTGTCTATTCCCAGGAATTCTCTTGTGAAAAAAGTATGCATCGGGTAGCCATTCTCAATTACCTGGACCGTGACCGGGCCGCCCAGAGATCCCGTATGAACTACTGAGGGCAACCCGGACACATTGCTTTTAAGAAATGTACTATTGACGCTCAGATCAAATCCAAAATCTTTGTTCTTAATAATTGTCGCATTGATCAAAACTTCAAACCCTTTATTCTGAATTTCTCCATCCAGGTTTACCCATCTTACAACGGCATCCGGCGGTGCAGGCTGAATCGGAGCACTTGGAAATAATAAATTAGTGGTGGCCTTATTAAAATAGTCGAGTGTTCCGCTTATCCTGTTTTCAAAAATTGAAAAGTCTAGACCGATATTATATTGCCTGTCCGATTGCCATTTTAGATCCTCATTCGGATTGTTCACCTGCCTGATGACACCACCATCAAAAAAAGAATACCGTGCCTGTGCAGATCCGGGTGGAAATTCCTGGTTGCCTGTTTTGCCCCAGCCGACACGAAGTTTAAGTGAGTTAACAAAATTCACGTTAAAAAAATGCTCCTTATAAATACTCCACGCAGCAGCGACAGATGGAAAATACCCATATTTATTGTTTGGTCCGAACTTTGAAGAACCATCAGCTCGCAATGTCGCCGTTAATAAATACTTATCACTGTAATTAAAGATAGTTCTGCCAAAAAAGGATTGCAATTCAGATGTAGGATCTGCAAAAGATGATATGCTTCGCCCGGTGAGACTGGAATATTGTATGTAGTTTGTATAGTCAAGACCAAAATTCCCGAATCCGCTATCTGCTCCCACTCCACCGGCTGAAAACCCTATGTTGCTAAATTTTGTGTATTCAAAACCAGCGACCGCATCCAGTTTAAGATCAGGCAATATTTCTTTGGAGAAGTTTAATGTATTTGTGACCTGTGTAGTTGTTAGCTCATTATTGCGCACCGTAGCGAAACCTGGTGGATTACCAGGTGGAATAACAGTCTGGTTTATCGAAGATCTTGATACTCCTGTACTATAGTTAATACTAACCAATAACCTATACTCGAGCCATTTGGTGAACTTATAATATGGGGAAATGCTGCCAAGAATAGTCGTGACCTTTAAATTATTTTTTATATTTTCCACATTTGCAACGGGGTTATTCTCATGTATTCTTCTAAAGGTTCCATCAGCATTGATCAATGAATCAGTCGGGTTCCATTTTAAAGCGCTGTAAAGGATCCCTTGTGAGCCACCTTCGGGAAAAGGGACGTTTTGTATATACTGGCTTGCATTTAGATTAATATCCATTCCTAATTTCTTGCTTTCAAGAAATTTGAGGTTACCAGACAGATCTGCACTATATTTTTTAAACCCTGTATTGATAATAATCCCATCCTGGTCCAAAAGGCCAAGAGAATAACGATACTTACCATTGTCATTTCCACCGCTACCGGCAAGAGAATAATTTTGGACGATGCCATTTTGCAGAATGGCATCCATAGCATCTTCGTCCCCTCCTCTATCAAATGAAGGGCTCACGCCATAATATTTTATCGCATCCCTGAATTCCGATGCGTTCAATACATCTATCTTTTTTAAAATCGATGAAACCCCGACGGAAACTGCGACGTCCAGTCTTGGTGGACCAGCTTGTCCTTTCTTTGTGTTTATTATCATGACGCCATAGGCAGCTCTTGATCCATAAATTGCAGTTGCCGATGCATCCTTCAATATATCAATGCTGGCAACATCAGCCGGATTAATAAAGTTTAAAGGATTGTTGCCAGCTTGTAAAGACCTGCCATCAAGAGGGACTCCGTCAATGACGAATAACGGTTGACCTGTACCACTCAGAGCCGAATTCCCCCTGATTTTTATAGTTGCCGCTCCACCAGGTTGACCATTGTTATAGGTTATTTGCACTCCGGAAACCTTTCCCTGGATCAATAGATCCGGAGAAGTAAAAGTTCCTTTATTAAAGTCTTTTTCCTTCACCGATGAAACTGCACCCGTGAGATCTTTTTTCTTTGAAGTGCCATATCCAATCACCACCATACTATCCAGGTTTGATACTGAGGCCAGCAAAGTGATGGCGATATAGGTTTGATTGTTTACGGCAACGTCGGTCGTTGAGTAGCCTATAAATGAGATGATCAGTCTTGCATTCGAATCCGGAATGCTGAGAGTAAAGATTCCACCTTCCCTGCTTTCTGTTCCCTTGTTGGATTTTTTTTCCAATATCGTCGCTCCCACGAGTGGCAAACCTTTATCGTCCGTTACTTTTCCTGAAATAACCCGCTGCTGTGCATTAACATTTGAAACAATTAGGATAGCGAAAAACAAGCGCAAAATTATTTGCATAGCAGAAGGTTTGGTTCGGAGTGAGGATATATACTGAAGTTACTAAGTTTTGGGCTTTCCAAAACATTTAGGACACCCCGGTTTGCAACCTTTGTTTCGTCACCATGCAATGCCCAAACCTTGCCAACGGCATCCCTTTGGGAAAAGAAGAGAGCGGACTATGTTGGCAACACAACGGTAAAGTCACTGCCCTCACCTTCTTTACTTTCTACTTTTATCTCTCCACCATGCGCCTTGACAATATCGTAAGTCAAACTTAATCCCAACCCTGTTCCCTGCCCGGTTGGTTTCGTAGTAAAAAAAGGCTGAAATATTTTGTCTACTATTTTTTGAGAAATGCCGGTGCCATTGTCTTTAACAGTAATCTCAACCTTATCATTTTGTTTCTTCGTACTGACAATGACCAGTGGCTCATACCCTAAGCCTTCCGCCTTCTGCCTTTCACCTATCGCATAAAATGCATTGTTGATCAGGTTAACAATCACTCTACCAATATCCTGCGGAACGACATTTATTTTATCAACGGAACTATCAAAATCAGTTTCAATCTTCGCATCGAATGATTTATCTTTTGCACGAAGTCCATGATAAGTTAATCTCAAATATTCATCAGCAAGTTTGTTGAGATCTGTGAGTTCCCTTTGTCCGCTGCTTGTTCTTGAATGTTGCAGCATCCCCTTTACTATTGCTCCAGCTCTTTTACCGTGACGATTGATTTTTTCTTCATTCTCTTTTATATCCTTTGCAATTGTTCTCGCGTCATCATAATTCCCTTTGTGTATTTCCTGTTCCAATTCATCAGCTAATTCCTTATTTAGATCTGAAAAATTATTAACGAAATTTAATGGGTTTTGAATTTCGTGAGCAATACCGGCTGTCAATTCACCCAACGACGCCATTTTTTCTTGTTGTATAAGCTGCGCTTGTGTGGCTCTTAAATCTTCCAGTGAATGTTTTAATTCTTTTGTACGATGCATTACTTTTCCTTCGAGTTCAACATTTCTCTTCTTTAAATTGCGTGAGCGATATTGAACGATGGAATAGATAAGGGCGATAAGCATTAGTACAGCCAGCGTTCTGAACCACCATGTTTCCCAGAAAGGCGGACTGATTATTATTGTCAATATTTTTTGAGGCCCGTTGAATTCATTTGATGCGTTAGCTGCCTGGATGATGAGTTTATAACTTGCAGGCCTCAGCCCGTCAAGACGAATAGTGTAGTATGCGGGTGCATATTGCCAGGCGTTATTTAGTCCTTCGAGCTTATATCGAATTTGATTTTTACCTTTTGAATAATAATCTATCACTCCTGTTTCAATCGTCATTTTGTTTTGAAAATAGTTTAAGGATAGAGTTTGCAGGTTATTTACACCGGTGCTCAAAGGGAGCCGCTTGTCATTTATCCTGATTGAGTGGAGATATACAAACGACCGGGGAGAAACAAATTTATCCGGGTCGATCCTGTAAAAACCATTACCGTAAAACCCTACTGCAAAATAAAGATCGCCGTCATCATCTTTTGCTACGGGAGTGTAATCAGACGAGAAGTTCTGGCGCTGAAATCCATCTTTCTCAGAAAGGCTGAGTATCGTTCCTGTGGTAGTGTTCAGTTCGTGTATGGAGCGGTCTGTATTGAACCAAACATTATTGTGCTTATCAAAAATGAGGCTAAAGATCGGTATATCTGGCAAACCATTACTCTTGGTATACTCCGAAATAACGCGGAAATTTTTGTCATAATGAATTAATTTTTGAAACGCTACTACCCAAAAAGATTGATCGATCTTATTATAGAAAACCCTTTCCCATAGAATACTGTCTAAAGGAGTGCTTGTACGTACCCATTTTCCTCCATGATTAGAAAAAGTAAGATTGGCTGCCGGGTTTCGAGCTGCTTTTAAAAAGAGGAGGTGGTCATTTTGTGCCAGCGTGGGAAAAAAATATGCAGTGTCCCAGGGCAATGAAAACAGCATGTGCGCAATATTACTATCACTGTTTACAACAAAAACGCCCTGTTTACTATTACTGTCTCCAACAAAAACGCTCTTTTGGTTTTGCCAATGGATACACTCCATGAATCCGTTTTTATAGGCACAGGTCCCATGAAATTGGTGTGTGTGGATTTGCCTGCCGGAACCGTCTTTGAATATAACAGGACGACATTTCTTCGTTCGGGTATCCATTTCGTAAATAGCATTTGATATCAACCATGCCTTCTGAGAAAGGCTGTCGATTGCTAAAGGAAGAATTTGCTCCGAATACCCTAGGATAGTATCCTCCTTAATACCCGGCAGATCGTTCTTGCGCAGCACTTCGAATGACCCGGTGTGCGGGTCAAAGACATTTAATCCATTGGTTGGTGTTCCTATCCATAATTTTCCATGATCTACTTTCAAAATGTCATTTACAACGGCGCCGCTTAATGCCTGCGGGTCAGAAGGATTGGCCTCGTATGTTTTTACCGCAGCAGAAAAAGGGTTCAATTGATAAATGCCTTTTTGCATCCACGAACCACACCACACAATTCCATCGCGATCGCAATAAACACAGGCATTCCTATCTGAAATGTCAAATGCCAGCGAAGAATCGCGTAAGAGTGGCTGAAAAGGGATTTCAGCATCCGGGTCATACGCGACAATTCCCTTTCGCACTGTGGCTACCCAAATGCGATTGCTGTTATCAATGTCAATGCCCACCCAATGCGAGAGGTCGAATCCTTTTTCATAACCTTTCAGGTCAGGCAATTTATCCAACGCATCAATATGATGAAAATGTTTGTCGGAAAGAGTAAATTGGATCAAGCCATCATTACTGTTGATCCATATACAATTTCTTTTTTTGTCATAGCACATGGCTTCCGAAGTATGATCATGATCGGGGATCTTTCTATAACAAGGCCACGAAAAAACTTGTTTGCCGCCATTTGATAAATTAAGCTGCAGCAATCCAAAACTCTTTTTTGGCTCGTCGCTAATAAGTAACCATATACTGTTTGTGGCTGCATCAAAAACAGAGTGATGTGGGCCGCTAACCATGCCTGTATAAGGCCCGAGACTTGCCAATGTTTTCTTTCGCAGGGAATGAATATTATAAGCGCTCACTATTGATGATGCTTTTTCTATACAAAGCATTTCATTTTTTGTTGCCCAGAAGGGATAATCGCCGGGATCGTCCAAAAAATTGGTAAATGTGTCAGCCCTAATGTCGTAACGGGTTAAGCCTTTTGCTGTTCCGATCCAGATATTATGAAGGCTATCTTCGTTTAATCCCAAAAGTGTAAAATCGTTTAGAATGGATTTAGGATTCGAGGGATCATGATAAAAAATCCTGAAGGTGGTTCCGTCAAATCGATTTAACCCATTATTAGTGCCGATCCATAAAAAGCCATACATGTCTTTAATCATCTGGTTAGTCTCTCCCTGTGATAAACCGTCTTCGATTCCCCAATGTATAGCGCGGTAGTCGCTGAAGCGTGCTGCAGTTTGTAAACTGTCAATCGGGTTTCGTTTTGCCTGCGATTGGGCGAAGGAGGGTAATAGTAAAAACAAGAATATCTTTAAGAACGTGTTCATGTTAATTCATTAAGAGCATGGTAATTGAATGATAAACTCACTTCCTTCTCCTTCTTTTCCTGCCTCGCCGGCAGACGAGGTTTCCACTTTTATCTCGCCCCCATGCGCCTTGACAATATCATATGCCAGGCTTAACCCCAATCCTGTTCCTTGTCCTGTTGGCTTTGTGGTAAAGAATGGCTGAAATATTTTTTCAACTATTTTTTTTGGAATACCAGTGCCATTGTCTTTTACACGAATCTCAATTTTACCGTTAAGTTTTTTAGTGCTAACAGAGACAATCGGATCGTAATTTTCTCCCAGTTCTTTTTTCTTTTCGATAACTGCATAAAGGGCATTGTTGAATAAATTCAATAACACTCGCCCGATATCCTGTGGCACAACATTTATACTTCCAATCGATTCGTCAAACTCACCCCTTATTTCAGTATTAAATGCTTTATTCTTTACTCTTGAACCATGATAACTCAATCTTAAATATTCATGAGCAAGTTTGTTGATGTCGGTTAATTCCTTATTTCCTGTACTTGTCCTGGAATGTTCCAACATGCCCTTTACTATCGAGTCAGCCCGTTTACCGTGCTGATTGATTTTTTCTTCATTATCGATTACATCATTTGCAATTGCTTTTACTTCATCTATGTTTCCTTTGTCGGCTTCATTTTTCAACTCTTCCAATAATTCTTTATTCACATCAGAAAAATTATTCACGAAATTTAACGGATTCTGTATTTCATGCGCAATGCCCGCTGTCAGTTCTCCGAGTGAAGCCATCTTTTCTGATTGTATCAGCTGCGCCTGCGCCGATCTCAGTTCTGTTAATGTTGTTTCAATCTTTTTATTTTGTGCTTCCACTGTTTCTTTTTCCCGCATTATTTGTTTTGTAGCTACTGCTATTCTCTTTTCTAGTATTTTCTTTTGATGAATTATTCGCCTGTTATTCCATGAAAAAATTAATATACCGGTAGCGATTATAAGTGTGGCATATATCAAATACATCCACCATGTTCTCCACCAGGGTGGAAGAACTTTAAAAGAATAGTTCAGGGAGTCGCTCCAGGCTCCTTCTGCATTTTGAGCTTTTAACTTAAAGGTGTAGTTGCCTTCATAGATATTTCCGAAAACAGCAGAAGTTTTGTTGTCCGGAGGGCTCCAGTCGTTATCATATCCGTCCAGCATATACTGGTATTTGACCTGGGAATTTTTTGCTGTTTCTATGGCATTAAAACTGAAGCTTATATTGTTGAAACGATGGGGTAGTATTAATTTTTGAGGAACCGGATACCATTTTGTGATGCTGTCGAATGATACTCCTTTAAATTTTTTACGTACTGAATCTCTTTCAATATCACTTAATCGTCTTCCGAATGTGTTAACTTCTTCAGTAATATTCGGAGCTGTAGCGTTACTATCCAGGTTTTCACCTGTACGCTTTGTGCTTAGATCATTCCAGCAGATGTTTTCGTTATTTAGTTTTACTTGCTGCAATACAACTGCAGGAAATTTCTGATCGGAATTAACAAGAGAGTTTGGGTCGAAGCGAACAAGTCCTGTTCTGGCTGATCCTGTGCCCGTCCATATAATGCCACTATCCAGAAACATGGCACCGGTTCCTGCATTTACATCTTTTACAGGATAACCCGTTAAAGAATTAAATACCTTCCCTACGATCCATTTTTTTTCTCTTCCGCTGGCGGTATTTGCCGGTACAAATTCACATATCCCGAGATTGGTTCCTATGTATAATTTTTGGTTGTTGGTCTTTATAACCTGCGTGATAAAATTGTCCGGAAGTCCGTCCTTTGTAGTAAATGATTCAAATAATTTTCCTGTAAAAGTTGCTGCCTTGTTTATGCTGTCAGAAAACCTGCGCAAGGTTTCTTTATACATCACACTTAGCCCTTCCTGTGTACCAAACCAGAGATTGCCATCGTTATCTTCTGTAATTGCCCAAACTGTATTGTTCGAAAGCCCCTGTTGCCTGGTGTAGTTGGTAAAGTTGCTACCATTATATTCCGTAACACCACCATCGGAAGTGCCAAACCAAAGATTACCCTTTGTATCCTCAATAATGGTAAACACTTCATTACCCGCAAGGCCTTGGCGGGTGGTATAGTTCGTGAAACTCTTGCCATCATATTTACTCGCTCCGTCGTAAGTAGCAAACCAAATGTCGCCTGCCTTATCTTGAAGGATACTGAAAACTATATCATTGGCAAGTCCCTGGCGGGTAGTGTAGTTCGTGAAACTTTTGCCATCATATTTAGATACACCGCTGCCATAACTCCCAAACCACAGGTTATTCATATCGTCTTTTGCTACGCAATAAATTGAATTACTTACAAGTCCCTGCCTGGTAGTATAATTGGTAATGTTATTACCATCATACTTACAAACGCCTCCGCCGAAAGTGCCAAACCAAAGATTACCTGATTTATCTTTTGTGATGCCGTATACAACATTATTTGAAAGGCCAGTTGTAGTTGAAAAACTCGTGAAACTCTTCCCTGCGTATTTACTTACTCCTCCACCAAATGTGCCGAACCAGAGATAACCAGTTGCATCCTCGGTAATGCTTCTTATAATATTATTGGCAAGCCCCTGGGTAATCGAATAGTTGGTAAATACCTTACCATCAAATTTGGTTGCCCCGCCTCCGTTTGTACCAAACCAGATATTTCCTGATTTATCTTGCGCGATGCTGTATACAGTATTATTGTCAAGTCCCTGGGCTGTAGAATAGTTTGTAAAATTTTTCCCATCGAATTTGTTTACCCCGCTTCCCCAGGTCCCGAACCAAAGATTTCCCGCTTTTTCTTGCAGTATGCATCTTATCGAATCGTTACTTAATCCATTCGCTTTAGTGTAATTTTGAAAACTGTGGCCATCATATTTACAAACACCTCCACCAAGCGTTCCAAACCAAAGATTTCCTATGGTGTCTTCAACAATCGCCTTTACAGGATAATTGGGTAGTCCCTGTGCGGCTGTGTAATTAATGAAGGTGTGTCCATCATATTTACTTGCTCCTGCCAACGCTCCAAACCACAGATTCCCTTTTTTATCCGTTGTGATGCTTTGAATTACGTCATCGACCAATCCCTGGGCGGTGGTATAACTGGTGAAGATCTTTCCATCGTATTTACTTACACCACCTCCATCCGTTCCAAACCATATATTGCCGCCCTTATCTTCTGCGATGCACCAAACAACATTATTAGCCAGCCCCTGTGCCGTAGTATAATTAACAAAATCTTTTCCATCATATTTACTTGCTCCTCCTCCATTGGTTCCGAACCAGAGGTTACCATTCCTGTCTTTATAACCACAATAAACCTGGTCAAGTGCGAGTCCATTGTCACTGTTATACGTGGTGAAAAATCCCTTGCCCTGTGCATCCGCTTCAACAGGCAGGTGTGTAAGTGTATCGAGAAAGGAATGAATAAGCGGCGGAGATGATCGTTGCCTCTTAGCATCATTTATTGCCTGTTCTTTAGGGTTGTTATTGTATGTTACCGGCACACCAACTACTAAGGGCTTAGGCATTTTTTCAAGGAATATTTCATCCGGCTTGTTGCTATCAGGAAGATCCGCAAGGATGGTTATGCGCGGATATAGAACCGTATCCTGGGTTACTTCTTTTGTTTTGCGCCGGTCATACTGCGTACATGCTGAAAAGAATACCAGGACAAATAGAATAAGTATTGATTGGACGGGACAAGCAATGGCAGTTAAATTGTTTATTTTCCTGTTGATTCTCATGAGGACCTGTTAGCCAACAGAATAAGAGCTTATTTGGCCAGTTTAAGCGTCTTGGTTTCACACATGGCAATGAAAGAATCCGGTTCCGCTTTGGTATTTCGATTTAAGATATCCGGGGGCTACCGCCTATTTGCACCTGGAAAATATAGCACTCTTCCCGCTTGGATATATTATTTCACTTCTGAAATTAAAAATAAAGTTGAAAATAATCAGTCAATAATTAATTATATTTGGAAAGGCCGGTAATAATTGTCTTTTTAACGATTAATTCCGTTAGGTCATATCTCTCACCTAAAAACACAATTTTATGACAAATGCAAAAAAAGCGAGTGGCTCAAAGAAAGCGACTCCCAAAAAAGAGGAAGCCCCAAAAAGGACTTCAAAGACCAGGGCTATTAAATTAGGCGGCGTTCCAAACAAGGGCAATTAATGAACACGTATCCAAAAATTCGTACCAGCAAAACATAAGGCGTTAATAAGAACCTAAGGCTTTGGGAATTAAACTCATTGAAATCGAATGCAGTTGTTAAGCGGGTGAAATGCCCGCTTTTCTTTTCTGCAAATTTTCAATATCATTTTTCAGCATATCTATGTCAACACCGGTGGGCGTTTTATCATCTTTAATAAAAGCTTCGCTGAATACTGCATAGGATTCTTCACTATAGGCGTCCCAGAAGTCCATGGTCATTATCAACTCCTGGCCCCATGTAATAATTCGCAATTCTTCATTTTTATATCCTGTTATTAAAACGGCATGACCAAACCAAGAGCCCTTTTCCGCGTCTCTTTTTTTTCCCCCACGGGGTATCGTCCATTTTTTTGTTGTGTTATATTGCCTTTCTGCGGATTTAGGCAGATTGAGTCCTACATAGCAACCTCCAAACAGGTAAATAGTTTGTATTAATTGTTGGCGGTTTTTTTCCTGGAGCTTGGCAAAGGCAATTATCTTGTCCCCGCTGATTTCATTTTTGCGCCAATATTTAAGGAATTTAAGCGCTTCAACACCTTCATCATTTGCGTTTGTTTCAGGATCATAATTGGTAAGAGCGCAGTAAGCTTTCAGAATATCTTGATCTTTGGGTCTTTTAAATCTTCCAGTGCTGGATGTCCATGCCATGATGGCGTGCCCAGCCGCTGCACAGGTACATAAATTTATTTTAAGATTACCCATGTCTCCCCAGTTATGGGACCTGATCTTTTTGCCCCAGTTATATTTTTTGGGAATAGCAGGTAAGTTTTCATTGTTTAAATAACCTGACAATTCAAAAGTCCTGCTATCATCAACCTTTGGCAGTCTTCCAAATTTGATTTTTCTAAAGTCAATCTTTCTGCTTTTTTTCTGCATATGCCAATTAGTTTATTTACGATTGGTTTATAAATTTTGCTGCAGGTTCCTTTTTTTACATGGTTGCGGGAAATTCAATCACGAAAGTACTTCCTTCTTTTTCTTTCCCTGCGTCGCCGGCACGCGAGGTTTCCACTTTTATCTCGCCCCCATGCGCCTTTATAATATCATATGCCAGGCTCAATCCCAATCCAGTTCCTTTTCCAGTTGGTTTCGTAGTAAAAAAGGGCTGAAATATTTTGTCTACTATGTTGTGTGCAATACCATTGCCGTTATCCTCAACCCGAATTTCTATCTTATCCTTTAGCTTCCTGGTAGTTAGTTTGACTAATGGCTCATAGCTATTGGCTAACAGCTTTGTTTTTTCACTCACCGCATAAAATGCATTATTGATCAGGTTGAGAACAACTCTGCCGATATCCTGTGGCACTAACTTTATTTTGCCGATACTGTTATCAAAATCTGTTTCAAGTATAGCATTGAATGATTTATCCTTTCCCTTTAGACCATGATATGCTAACCGTAAATATTCATCACATAACGCATTTATGTCTGTCAATTCTTTTTGTCCACTACTCGTTCTTGAATGTTGCAACATTCCCTTTACTATTGCATCAGCTCTTTTACCATGATGATTAATTTTCTCCTCATTGTCTATAATATCATTGGCGATCGATTCTGCAGTGCCAAAATTCTCTTTTTTTATTTCGTCTTTCATTTCTGATAACAGCTCCTTATTCACGTCAGAAAAATTATTAATGAAATTCAACGGGTTTTGAATTTCATGAGCAATGCCAGCAGTCAATTCTCCAAGCGAAGCCATTTTTTCGGATTGGATCAGCTGTGATTGCGTAGCTTTTAGTTGTGTTAATGTTTCTTCGATTTTATTTTTTTGGTCCTTTAAAAGAATATTCGATTTCTGTTTTTGGCGGTTACTTTTGAAAAGAATAAAAGCCACCAGCAAAAAGATGCCCAGTGCTGTCAACAGAAAAGCATATTTTAACCTGTTTTTAGATTGTTGCTCTTCTTCACGGATTTTTTGCTGGCGGTCCTGCTCTTGTATTATCAGGAGCTGCAACTGTCTGAATTTTTCAGGACCGTATAGGCTGTCCCTGGTTGCCCGTGCAATGTCACTATAATAAAATGAACTGTCTGCATTCGCCTTTCGAAACAGATTTACAAGAAGATCACTTGCCTGGAGAGTTTCTAATTTCTGATTAGCGCTTCTGGCACTGGCAAATGCGAGACGGGCATGATATAGACTTGAATCCGGCATATTTAATGAGGCATATAAGTCTGCAATCTTTTTATGCGTCTTGCCTGGATTAACCTTGTCATTGAACCGATAGGAATTATCCAATGCCAAATGATAACATATAAGCGCTGAATCTGTCTTTTCTAAACTGAGGTAAGCGTTACCAAGTCGCGTCAGGATAAGCGATTTCAATGGAGGTACAAATTCCATCTTATTAAGGGTGTCGTATGCTTGTCGCTGATAATACAACGCCGAATCGGCCTTGTCGAGCAGATAATAGGTATGGCCGATATTGGTGAGACCGAAGGTCGTAATTACATTGTCCGCAATCTCATTTGCCTTCTTATAAGAATCAAATAAATAAGGGAGAGCAGTAGTATATTGTCCAAATTCAACATAGGCAAATCCAATAAAACCCAGGGTTCGGGCCTCACCCCATTTATTTTTAGTTTGTTGATAAATTCGTAAAGCCTCAAATTGCATTTTTAATGCTTGCGGATAATCGCCCAAAAAACGCAGTGCTTCGCCTATTGTGTTTAATGTATATGGTTCTTCACGACTGAAATTTATATCTCGAGCAAGTATTAGCGCTTTATTCGCATACAAGAGGCAACTCTCTGGTTTGTTGAAATAATATTCGCCGGCAATTGCTAAAAGCAGTTTGACCTGGTTTGTATCTTTTTTACTGTTATTTAAAACATTTTTTAAGCTGTCAGGATTAAGATCTTGACTGTTTGAAACTAAAGTACTAAGAAAGAAAAAAAACAAGATTAAATAAGACTTCATAGCAGCCTATTTATAACTCAATAATAAAGGATGCCCCTTCTCCCTTTTTTGTCTCCACTTTTATCTCGCCCCCAAATGTCTTGACAATATCGTAAGCCAAACTTAATCCCAACCCTGTTCCCTGCCCTGTTGGTTTTGTAGTAAAGAAGGGCTGAAATATTTTATCTAATATCTTTTGAGGAATACCATTGCCATTGTCCTTAACCTTAATTTCAACCTTATCATTTAGCTTCTTTGTACTGACAATGACCAATGGTTTATACCCTAAGCCTTCCGCCTTCTGCCTTTCACCTACCGCATAAAATGCATTGTTGATCAAATTGAGGATCACGCGACCGATATCCTGCGGCACTACATTTATCATCCCAACTGAGCTGTCAAAATCAGTTTTCATTTCCGTATTGAACGATTTATCTTTTGCTCTTAAGCCATGATAAGCCAACCTCGCATATTCATCACATAAAGAATTGATGTCTGTCAATTCCTTTTGCCCGCTGCTTGTTCTTGAATGCTGCAACATTCCTTTTACAATGGCATCAGCTCTTTTCCCATGCATTGAAATTTTATCATTATTCTGATAAATATTACTCAACAATTCATTTACCACCGTATTACCAATTTTCAATTTTTCATTTTCCATTTTCAATTCTGCTATCAGTTCGTTATTCACTTCAGAAAAATTATTCACGAAGTTTAATGGGTTTTGTATTTCATGAGCAATGCCGGCAGTCAATTCTCCAAGCGAAGCCATTTTCTCTGACTGGATTAGTTGCTGTTGAGTTGCTTTTAATTCTGTATATGCCTTTTCAATTTCTTTAGCCTGTGCTAATTCCTTTACCTGTGCTTTTTGTCGTTCAATGCGAATCGTACGTTGTTGTTGAAATTTGTGTGTTAAGAAAATAAAAACGAGCAACAACAAAGAATAAATTAGGTAAGCCCACCACGTTTGCCACCATGGCGGAGTGATCGTAATTTGAATTGCTTTCTCAGATTCTATGCCATCTATATTGATCGCCTTTACGCGAAATACATAATGGCCCGGCGGTACAGCGATGTAGTTAGCGCTCTTATCGCCAGCCGCATCCCTCCAGATACTGTCGTAATTTTCCAACAATGTATAATATTTGGTCGCGTCCGGGTCACGGTAATCAATAGCAGCAAAATTGAATGAGAAATTATCTTGTTTATAAGTTAAAGAAATTTGATTGGTATTTTCTATCGGTTTAACAAGAATGCTTTTTGTTCCCGACAACACCAGGTGATTGTTAACTAAAAAACCTGTAACAGCAAGTTGAAGTGGTTTGCTTTGCTCATTCATTTTTTTTGGTGACAATATATAAAAACCGTTATTGTTGCCTACAAGTATATCCCCGCTTTTTGTTTTACAAATTCCTCCAAATCGCAAGGTGCCGGGCCGTATGCCATATTTTCTTCCGTAAATGAAAAAGCCCTTTCTGTTAGCATTCACTCTCACGATAGATGAGCTTGTAATAACCCATAAATTCTTTAAATCGTCTTCTATGATATTAATAATTGGCTCTTTGGCTATTTGAGAATGCGGACTAAAAAACCTATTAAAGCGATTGTTTTTTTCATCGAAATAATAGAGACCGTTTTTGCCAGAGCCGGCCCAAACAGTGCCCTGGGCATCATTATACATTCGCAAAATGTTTACGCCGTTTAAGTAATGAATAAATCCGCCGGTAGCCCTATTTAATCGATTGATTCCTCCTTTCGAAGCAGAACCAGGATTTAAGGGATCTGCGGCTCCTAAATCTCCCGAGCCGGCCCAGATATCTCCTGTTGAAGATTCTATGACTGAGGTGATATTGCTGGTTATTATTGTTGTTGAGTCTTGCTCATCATGCATGTATTGCTTTAAGGATTTATCTGCGGGATTGTATCGAAGCAGCCCGTCGTTTGTTGAAATCCATATGAACCCAGACTGATCTTTTATAAGATTACGAAAATTGTGACCTGAAAATATTGTTGATGCTGAACCAGGAGTTTGCCTATAGCTCAGCGATGAAAAATGTTTTGATTCCTTGTTAAACACTAATATCGCGTTGTTAGTGCAGAGGAGTAACGAATCGCGACTAACCTGGAAAATTGATCGAATATTTGTCCCAAGTGAATCTCTGGCATCATAAGTAAACTGATGTACCAGGTTTCCATTCGTATCGAATTCCAGTAGGCCGCTTGCAAATCCCGCTCCCCATAAGTTACTTTCATTGTCTTCGTAAACACAAATAATATTTTCTGTTGAAGAAATGCTTTTTATCTGGTTTATTTCCGGATCTACCCGGAAAAGAAAGCCTCCCTGGTCTGTTGAACTCAACCACAAAACACCATCACGTGAGCTCAAAGCAGCCCAGCAGCTTTTGTCAGGATATCCGTTACTGGACTCATAGTGAGTAATTTTTTTTGCAATTGGATCATACCGGTTGATTCCCGAAATATAAGTTCCAATCCAGATGGCTCCGGTGGCGTCCTCTTTTATAAATGTTATGGGATCTGGTATTCCGATTTGTTTCAGAGGCGGTCTGCTTAATGCTTCTGGATTAGCGGGATTGTAAGTGTGCCTTTCAAAAGTTCCTGTTTTCCTGTTCATCGTATGTAATCCATCTCCCGATGTACCGACCCAAAATGTGCCTTTGCTGTCTTCGAATATGGCTCTTACTTTATTATTAATAAGACTGTTTAAATTTTTTGGATCGTGCACGAATCTTGTAAACTTTCCGTTCTTCTCCATCCGGTTAAGACCGCCATCCCCTGAGCTTTTATAGGCATCAAAAAGAAACTCAAAGCCGGTCCCAATCCACAATACGCCTTCATGATCTTCATATATCGCTCGCACAACATCGCTGGTCAGGCTTGTAGAATCTCCCGGATTATTCCTGTAATGAATAAACTTTCCTGTTTCTTCATTTAAGCAATCAAGACCATTTGCGGTTCCAACCCATAACCTGCCGAGGCGATCTCGCAGAATAGCACTCACCATTCCTGCGCTTAAGCTTGATGCATCGGCAGAATCATGCTTATAATCCTTGAAAACTCCTGTTGCCGGATTGAACTGCTCCATTCCACCTTTCAGAAAACCGATCCATATCATTCCCGTTGGATCTGCATAAATTGTTTCTTCCGAAGCACCGAAGGGAATATTCGGATTCAAGTTGTGAGGTTTGTATGCAGTCCATTTTACTCCATCATAGCGATATATGACATTTGCTCCCTGCCCGCTAAACCACATATAACCGTTCCGGTCCTGAGCAATGGAATTTATCTGTCCCAGCGGTTCCCCGTTGTTACCTTCTACCAAATTGAATTTGATCTGTTGTGTATAACCACTAACAGAAAATAGTTGGAAGAAAATAGACAGAGCGGCAAAGACTTTTCTTTTCATTTGGTTGTCTAAAGTATACTCATTTTGCTATCGATTACTCAGAATATTTGATAGGGAAGTTAACGATAAACTCACTCCCTTCACTTTCTTTGGTCGCTAACTTGATGTCGCCTCCATGAGCTTTCACAATATCATAAGCTAATGATAAACCCAGTCCCGTTCCTTCTCCTGTGGGTTTGGTTGTAAAGAATGGCTGAAATATTTTATCTAAATTTTTCTGAGGAATACCGTTACCATTATCCTGAACTCTAACCTCAACTTTATCATTTAGTTTCTTTGTAGTGACAATTACTTGCGGCGCGTATCCGCCTGAGGCGGATTGCAGCTTCGTCTTTTCACTCACCGCATAAAATGCATTATTGATCAGGTTGAGAATAACTCTGCCGATGTCCTGGGAAACCACATTTACTTTCCCAATTGTGTTGTCAAAATCAGTCTTTATCCCGATGGCTATCGGGACCGCATTGAAGATTTTGTCCTTTGCACGAAATCCATGATAGGCTAATCTCAAATATTCATCACACAGGGCATTTATATCCGTCAATTCTTTTTGGCCGCTGCTTATACGAGAATGTTGCAACATGCCCTTTACAATAGAATCAGCTCTCTTGCCATGGTGAATTATTTTTTCTTCATTATCTATTACATCATTAGCAATTGATTCTGCCTCCATTAAATTTCCTTTCTTCATTTCGCCTTTCATCTCCGATAATAACTCCTTATTCACCTCAGAGAAATTATTAACGAAATTCAGCGGATTTTGAATTTCATGAGCAATGCCGGCCGTGAGTTCGCCAAGCGAAGCCATTTTTTCGGATTGAATAAGCTGAGCCTGCGTAGTTTTTAATTCATTATAAGCCCTTTCAATTTCTTTTGCTTGTGCGCGTTCCTTTGCCCGGCTGCGTTCTCTCTCGGCACGAATTAGCCTTTCTCTTTGAAAACGATAAATACCATATGCGGCCACTATGAACAATAATGCATAGAGGCAGTATGCCCACCATGTACGCCACCATGGAGGGGTAATTCTTATATCAAGACTCTTCTCTGCCCAGAGGCCGTCGCTGTTTGCAGCCTTCACTCTGAAGATATACTTTCCGGGAGGTACATTATAAAAACTGGCCCTGCGATCTGAACCTGCCTGGTGCCAGTTGTTGTCATAATTTTCTAGCATGAAGAGATAGCGATTGTCAAGCGGATTGGTGTAGTCAATAGCGGTGAAGTCGATCGAAAAAACATTTTGATCATACGGCAAACGGATCTCTGAAGTAGTAAATAGTGGTCCGGTTAACGGGCCGTTGTGGCCAGGTTTTATGAGCTTATCAGCAATGCGAAATCCAGAGAGGATTACCTGGGGCGATTTTGATCTACTCTTTAATTGTCGTGGATCAAAAACATAATAACCGGTTGATGCACCAAAATATAATTTTCCATCCTTGCTTTTAAAGCAGGCGCTTGTCAAACTATCAACGCTGTAATTTTTACCAAAAAGAGTGGTTTCATTTCGATGAGAATTCAGTTTTATAATTCCATCATCCGCTGCTATCCATAAATTCTTTTCGTTGTCTTCGATAATGGATCGAACATTTTCGATGCCCCGGGAAGAGCTGGGATCAATAAACCGTGTAAAAATATCGGAGGTCAAGTTATATACGTACAAGCCGTCATTTGCGGCTACCCAAACAGTTCCGTCGGCATCCTGGTAAACAGACCGAATCTCAGTGCCATTCAAATAGTCTTTGAAAGTGCCATTTGTTTTGTTGAGCTGATGTATTCCACCTGCGCCAATTGACCCAACCCAAAGCCTGCTTTCATTATCTTCGAAAATTGCAGTAACAATATTTTGCCCAAAACGGCTTGAATCTTTTGGAAATGGCTTATAGTGAAAAAATGTCCTGTCCTTCTTATTCAATAAGTCAAGCCCATTCGATGTCCCTACCCAAATATTAGATTGCTTGTCTTCATATATCGACAAGACTGCGTTATCGCTGATACTTCGACTGTCTTTATCATCATGCAGAAAAGAGGTGATCTGTTGTTTTTTATCGGACATGTATAAACCACCCACTGTGCCGACCCAAACATTGCCCTCCCGGTCTTCGTATATTTTTGTGTACCATGAATCTGGATAAGGCGTCGATTCTCTACCGCTCTTTTCATCTCTCACGATTAGTTTATTCTCCGTTGCAATCCACAGCAAGCCAGGCTGCCGCTCATAAATTGAATTAACCTTGTTGGCTTCAAAAACAAAAGGAAGGTCGCGGTCAAATGGATCGATACGCAAAAGGTTTCCTACAATTGTACTGATCCAAAAAATACCATCCCGGGAAGAGAAAGCAGCCCACGATGTCTTGTCGTCATATATGCCACCTAACCATTCGCTTTTAAGGGCGGATTCGTAATGCTTTATTTTTTTCGTTTGTGGGTCATAGCGGTTTACGCCTGCGTCAGAGGTGCCTATCCAGATCGCGCCTGAAGCATCTTCCTTAATAAAACTAATGTGATCCCACGGAAACTCCTTACTCAATAGTGGACGACTCAATTTTTCCGGCGATTTTGGATCATATTTATGATGCTCAAAACGTCCCGACGCTCTGTCCATGGTATGTAGCCCATCACCCGCGGTTCCTACCCAAAAATTGCCTTTGCTGTCTTCAAAAATTGCTCCGACCTTGTTATTGATTAAACTATGTGGATCTCCGGGATCATGTAGATACCGGGTGAATTTTCCAGTTTTCGCATCCATTTTGTTTAATCCTCCCTCATCGGGTCCTGAGCCTTCGTCGGGGTAAGGACTTCCTGTACCGATCCACAGTGTACCTTTTTGATCTTCATACATTGTCCTCACGACGTTACAACTAAGGCTACTGGAATCGTTGGATATGTTTTGATAATGCGCAAATCTGCTTGTTATGCGATCAAACCGATCCAGTCCGCGATCGGTTCCAATCCAAAGAACGCCTTTGCTATCAGCAAGAATCGCTAAAACGAAATTGCTAATTAAACTCGCTTTATTTGTCGAGTCATGGCGAAAATGCGTGAATGTTTCCGCTATGGGATCAAACCGGTCAAGCCCACCTCCTACAGTACCAATCCATAATATACCTGATGAATCCACCGCAAGACACTCAAGCGAATTATTACCTAATGAATTCAGATTTAAAGGATCATTCTTATAAGAAATAAAATTGTAGCCATCGTAGCGATACAATCCTTTCTTCGAACTGAACCACATATATCCTTGTTTGTCCTGAACAATGCCGGTAATATGAATAAAAGTTTTCCCTTCTGGCGGCGACACAGCGTTGATAGTGATTGATTGTGCACGTAACCAATTTTTCGCTGGCGACAAAAGAAATAATAATGCTAAAAGAAAAGCAGTTTTGATTTTATTGGTATTGCGAGCAGAGGTTGTGATTTTCAAAGTAGTTCATTTTGTCAAATTAAAGGTAGGGTTATTGTAAACAGGCTGCCCTCTCCTTCCTCTGTCTCCACTTTTATTTCTCCTCCATGTCCTTTTACTATATCGTACGCCAGACTCAAACCCAATCCTGTTCCCTGCCCAGTTGGCTTGGTAGTAAAAAATGGCTGAAAGATTTTATCTAATATCTTTTGAGGAATACCATTGCCGTTATCCTTGATTTTAATTTCAACCTTATCATTTAGCTTCTTTGTACTGATAATGACCAATGGCTCATAACCTAAGCCTTCCGCCTTCTGCCTTTCACCTACCGCATAAAAGGAATTGTTGATCACATTCAGAATAACTCTGCCAATATCCTGTGGTACGATATTTATCTTCCCGATTGAGGCGTCAAAATCAGTGTTACGGTTTGCGTTGAAGTTTTTATCCTTCGCACGCAGTCCATGATACGCGAGCCGCAGATATTCATCACACAAAGCATTTATATCGGTCCTTTCTTTTTGTCCACTGCTGGTACGAGTATGCTGCAACATTCCTTTTACAATGGCGTCGGCTCGCTTACCGTGTTGATTAATTTTTTCTTCATTGCCAATCACATTGTCAGCGATTATCATAACTTCTTCCATATTTCCTTTTCTTGCTTCCTCGCTCAATTCGAGAAGCAGCTCTTTATTAACCTCCGAAAAATTATTGACAAAGTTCAATGGGTTTTGAATCTCATGCGCGATTCCTGCAGTTAATTCGCCAAGAGAAGCCATTTTTTCGGATTGGATCAGTTGCGATTGGGTTGTCCTTAAGTTATCAAGCGATTGGCTTAATTCAGCCGTCCGTTCTTTTACCTGTTGTTCAAGGATCACCTGCTGATTCAGAGCTTGTTCCCTTTTTTCTTCAGAAAGTCTTACCACTTGCCTTGCATTTTCCCTCACGTCTCTCATAATTTCCCTGAAGCGGAGGGAAATATATACAACCAGGGAAAGGGAGAATAAAAAATAACTGCAGGTCAGAAGAATCAAGCCTGGCAAACCGCCACGAAATATGTGCAGAAGGTCCGTGATCGCATAGATTGATGCAAACAAAACAGATAGCATTACACCGCCTACAATAGCCCACTGGGCCCCTTTCAATTTTTTTAAGGATGATGCCAGGATGTACATGATTCCCAAAAATCCTATTACAAAGTTGATATAGGAAAAGACCTTATAAAAATTGAAAAAAACAGTAAGGGCCCCAATAAAAAAATACGTAAGTAAAAGACGTTTAAAGTTTCTCGGTAGCTTGAAATTTAAGATCGTTGTTACTATAAAAAAAGACGTTATCAAAACCATCCAATAACTGAACTTCTGCAATAAGTCATTTATCCTAAATGCAACGAACGAAATATCCTGGTCGGCAAGAAAAAATCGCGAGAGGTTCGACAAGGCAGAGAAACTGGAATAGATGCTAATCAACGAGAGAATTGCTCTCTCTTTTGGATTTAAAATAGTTAACAGCCAGAATAGCAGGGCTAACAATAATGTTACCGAAAGCCAGATGCTTCTAAAAAACAACGTTCGCCGCGAGTGCTTCAATGTCATTAGATCAGCATTGGGCTGTCCGTCAAGTGATATAAAATACTGAAGGCCTTTCATGGTCTCCCACCTAACCCCTCCACTCGTTCCTGATCTCAGTTGGTAGACAGGAAGCGACGAAAGATAATCCACAAAATGGATGGCTAGCAGATGCTCCTTTCCCGTTTCCAGGTTGAGCGGAACGGATGTTTTGTCAATGGGATTATATTCTTTAAAGCGCTGTCCACGTGTGCCAGTATTACCAAAAGATTCAACGAAATTTCCATCCACATAAATATCTGTAGCGGCCCAACCTCCTCTATTCAGACCGAATTGAATATTACCGAAATCTTTATCAAGCTTTAATTTAAGTCTGAACCAGCCTTCTACTTTCCCCGTTTTGTCAGCGTCTTTAGCTGTCAGCTCTGTAGGTTTTAATATCCTCCAATCGGATGTATTTGCTTGAACATTGGCCCAGGAAGAATCATTACCTGGTTTGAAGATCCATCCATCTACACCAGACAATATAATCAGTGGCCGATTCCTGGGGAACATTTTTGCAGAAAACACCTTGACTGACTCCTGGGATAATGCAGAGTGAAAGCTAATAACAAAAAATAAGCAGGTTGTGGCGATTAGCTTCATGATATTAAGTTAGGCATTAGTCAGTTCAATGATGAACTCAGCACCCTCACCTTCTATTGTTTTAACTTTTATTTCTCCTCCATGTGCCTTCACAATATCGTACGCCAATGATAACCCTAATCCTGTTCCTTGTCCCGTTGGCTTAGTAGTAAAGAAAGGCTGAAATATTTTATCTTTAATCGAATCCGGAATGCCGTTACCATTATCCTTTACCCTTATTTCAATCCTGTCTTGTAATCCTCGCGTTCCAACAATAACAGTTGGCTCGTAGCCCGAAACCTCTTGTTTAGCTCTTTCATTCACCGCGTAAAACGCATTATTGATCAAATTGAGAACGACTCTACTTATATCCTGTGGCACTACATTTATTTTGCCAATCGTGTTGTCAAAATCAGTTTTTATCCCGATAGCTAGCGGGACCGCATTGAACGATCTATCTTTAGCACGAAGGCCATGATATGCCAATCTCAGGTATTCATCACACAAAGCATTTATATCTGTTGGTTCTTTTTGCCCTGAACTTTTTTGAGAGTGTTGCAGCATTCCTTTCACAATAGCATCTGCGCGCTTCCCGTGATAATTTATTTTTTCTAGATTTTGCTCGATATCGTTCAACAGTTGATTTTCCAATTCTTCATCTCTATCACTTTTATCTTTTAACTTTTCACTTTTCACTTCTTCAATCAGTTCTTTATTCACTTCCGAAAAATTATTAACGAAGTTTAGCGGGTTTTGTATCTCATGGGCAATACCCGCTGTTAGTTCACCAAGCGAAGCCATTTTTTCTGATTGAATGAGTTGGGCTTGTGTTGATTTTAATTCCGACAAAGCGATTTCTACATTTTGTTTCTCCTGCTGTAATTGAAGTGTTCGCGTGGATACTTTTTCCTCCAGTATCCTATTTTCACGTCGCAATCGAAGGGACCGGTAATAAATGAAAGCCCAGACTGCGGCTGCAAATAAAACAGCAAAAGTTGTATAAGCCCACCAGGTACGCCACCACGGCGGTGAGATAAAAACAGAAATTGCTTTCTCAGACCATATGCCTTCCTGGTTCACCGCCTTTACCTTGAAACGGTATTGGCCCGGTGGTATCTTGATGAGGTTGACGCTTGTTCTCTTGCCATTATAGCGCCAGCTATCATCATAGTTCTCCAGCATAAATACATACTCCAGTGGGCCGGGGTGCTTATAGTCAACAGCAAAAAAATCGATCGAGAAAGTATTCTGATCATAGTCCAGGCTTATCGTTTCCGACTCGCGCATAGGCTGTATTGACGGGACAGTGGTCTCAGCCAGATCCTTTCGGTTGCCAATTTCAAAACCCGTGAAGTATAATGCAGGGCCTTCTTCATTTGGTTTTATTGACGATGGATCCAGGAAATAATAGCCATTCTGGTCCAATAAGTATAGTTCACCGTTTTCACTTTTGAAATTGTTTGCATGAAGCAAGGTATTCTCATGAACG
>Ga0163163_10000686_pt1 | contig 28785 bp, 24 predicted proteins | sample S65metaG_FD_119766 | JGI IMG/M metagenome (GOLD analysis project Ga0163163, IMG submission 119766) | Switchgrass rhizosphere microbial communities from Kellogg Biological Station, Michigan, USA - S6-5 metaG | ecosystem: Host-associated > Plants > Roots > Rhizosphere > Soil | place: USA...
ACCAAATCTACCGCCACCTGCCGGTCTTGGTGGTGGATCACCACGCAGGTTCCATTGAACTCGATTGAGACCTGCGTCTTTGGTAGCCGCGATAGTGCGGACGACCTTGCCACTGTAGTCGGATATCGTCAGCTTTACATCGCCCGCCGGCGCTGACTTCAAGTAATAAGTAATTGCGGTTCCCGGACTTGGATTTGTGCCGCGATAGTTCTTCGATCCGCCTGTGTATCTTCCCAAACGCGTATCGTTGTTCCAGATCGTTCCCGGCCTTACCTCGAAGAGAAACGCGTCTGATTCCGTTACCTTCGTAGTAAGCGACTGGAGCGCAGAGATGTCGTCAAGTATGTAGATCCCTCTACCGTGCGTCCCCAGGATCAGATCGTTATCTCTTGGATGAATAAGTATGTCGTCGATGCGCACAGTTGGCAGTCCTGACATCATCGGTTTCCATTCGGCGCCGCCGTTCAGGGAGACAAACAAACCAAACTCGGTACCCGCGAACAGCAGATCCTTGTTCTTTGGATCCTCGCGAACAACATTGACCGTTCCCCATGTCGGCAGATTGTTAACGATAGGTGTCCACGTCGCACCGTAGTCTCGCGTAACGAACAGTTAAGGCTTCAAGTCGTCGAAGCGATGACCATCCACTGCCAGGTAGCAGGTCGCGGCGTCGAAGTGCGAAGGCTCCACCCGATTGATGTGATAAGTGTCACCAATTCCCGGAACGTTCTTGTAAACGTTGTTCCAACTGGTACCACCATCACGACTGATCTGCACGTTTCCGTCGTCAGTTCCAACCCAAATGACCCCCGGCAGTTTCGGAGACTCGGCAATCGTCACGATGTAGCCGTAGCTGGTATAACCATCGTGCTTCGACGCCATTGGATCTTTTCCTGGCACTCCCATGATCGGTAGCGTGTTTCTATCAATGTGCTTGGTCAAGTCAGCGGTGGCGGTCCACGTGTCGCCCCGATCAAGCGACTTGAAGAATCTATCTCCACCTGTATAGAGGACGCGCGGATTGTGAGGCGACAAAACGATTGGTGTGTTCCAGTAAAAACGATACTGATCACTTGCTGTTGGAGTTGGCACAACGTTCGATTGAAGATTTCCCGCGCCGAAGCCACCGCCAAATCCTTGAGCGGCCGCGAACGCAGCAAGCTGAGCATTCGTGTCCGGCGTAGCCTCAGGCGAAGGCGAAGCTCCCGGAGATGGACTTGGCGCCGCAGCAGCAGCACCTCCACCACCCTGTCGTCCACCTCGGCCCCTTTGCTGTAAGCCACGCGGACGAATACTGACACTGCGACCAGTTCTCAAGTCGAGACGATTCATCGCACCATTCTGTGATTCCGAATAGACGGTGTTGGGATCGGTGGGATCTGTTTGTGCATAGAAACCATCGCCCCCACCAACGCGATACCAATCGGCATTTGTTATTCCGGCCTGCAGAGAACGTGTCTGACTCGGACCGCCCCATGATCCGTTGTCCTGTAGTCCACCGTAAACGTAATAAGGTTTACGCATGTCTACTGCGACGGCATAGAACTGCGCCGCAGGAATCGTGTTCACGAACTCCCACGTCGCGCCTTGATCGTACGTGACGTCCAACCCACCGTCGTTTCCTATCCAGAGGTGATCTCCGTTATTGGGATCAATCCAGATTGCATGGTGGTCACTGTGAGCTATGCCCGGTTGCAGCGACTTGAATGTCTTGCCGCCATCAGTCGATTTACTGAAATTGAGCCCACCGACGAAAACGTTTTCAGGATTCTTTGGGTCAACACGAATCTGGCTGTAATACATCGGCCGATTGTTTTCGTTGCTGACAATGCGCCACGTTTTTCCTTTGTCGTCGGAACGCCAGACGCCGGGTTTCTTTGGATCTAACGGAGTCGGTGTTGGTGACGCTACTGGAGACGGTGAAGGCGATGGTGACGGACTTGGACTGGGTGCTGCCTGCCCACCGGCAGTTTGTTCTTCTCCGCCTGTTCCTGTGCTTGCTCCAACTTCCATCTGAGCGTAGAGAATGTTTGGATTCGAGCGAGCAACGTCGATTCCGATTCGACCGAGCAGTCCTTCCGGAAGACCACCACCTTCGAGTTTCTTCCACGTCTTGCCGGCGTCAACAGTCTTCCACAATCCCGATCCGGGTCCTCCTCCATTGAAGCCCCAGGAAGTTCTGCGTCTCTGGTATGACGCCGCGTAGAGTGTCTTGGGATCGGAATGATCGATAACGAGATCAGTGAAGCCCGTATCTTCATCGATGAATTTCACGTTCGCCCAGGTCTTACCACCATCGACTGTCTTATAAATTCCGCGTTCTTTGTTTGGGCCAAACAGATGGCCGAGCACTGCAACATAGACGATGTTTGGATCTTTTGGATCGATAACGATTCGTGCGATGGTCTGTGAATCTTCGAGCCCCATTTTCTTGAACGTCTTGCCGGCGTCGGTCGACTTGTAGATACCATCGCCGAAGCTGGAACTTTGACGATTATTCGCTTCACCCGTGCCGACCCACACAATGTTCGGATCAGAAGGAGCGATGGCGATATCCCCGATCGAAGCAGTTGAATATGTATCGAAGATCGGCTGAAAGGTCGTGCCATTATTTGTTGATTTCCAAACCCCGCCAGTCGCGAAACCGATATATACGATGTAGGGATTTGTCTCAACCGCAGCGATGTCGTCGACACGGCCACCCATACTGGCTGGACCGATGCCGCGGAAGACAAATCGCTTGAGCACAGGATCGGTTGACCAATTGATGGGAGTCGGCGTTGGTGTTGGGCTTTCCGCACCGGCTGTTTGCGCAGGTTGTTGTGCAGGTGTTTGCGCAGGCTGTTGACCAGTCCCTTGTGAGTACACGGTCACAGTGGCGAGCGCAATGGCGACAACGATCACGAGTAGTAGCGCAACATCCTGGACGGAGCGCGACCTTTCTTTCATACGAAAGTGTCCTTTCAACAGAAATGATTCCTAAAATCTACGAGGGGTAAATCGTTGCCCTGGCTGGGCGGTAGAACGGTGTTTACTTAATGCTTGCGAATGTTTCGCTGTTTGAATTGCGGACTATAAAAAAACTGCAGCCGTGAATGCAACTATCTTTACGATTCTTTACATTCAGGTCAGTTTCACTGACCTCGCATCTCAAGTCGACTTAACCAGGCAGCGTAACGATCGCGTTTGGCCTGGAGCCACGATTTGAAATTAACGGGAGGGACGGGCCGTGTGGAGATGATCTGATCAAGCTCTCGAAGCAGTATTTGCCTTTCTGACTGAAAAGCCATTTCGGCCGACGACGACGGTCGCTGACACGACGGGGAAACTGTTGAGGGTCTTCGTTTGTCTGTCAGCAATGCCTCGCGGTTAAGCGTCAATACTCTTTCCTTGAAGTTTGTCGCAGATGGATCAACGCTGGCATCGCTCACTTCTATTTGCTGGTCGAATATTGGAATCGCCCGTTTCAACCAAAGCGTTCTGCCAAGCGACATCGATTCAAAAGCACACGCCATCCGCACATCGCCTTCGACTGTTCCGTCGCCGAAGACTGCACTGCTTATTATTATCGTATTGACGTCAGCTGAGCCGGGAACGATCTCGGCGCCTCGTTGTACCGCTCGAACAACCGGAATGTAGTGTTCGTGAACTCCACCGGGTTCAATCAAAGGGCGACCTTCTTCGCCCTGAAATAACGCCGACTCGCCATCGGCGGTGTCGAACTTCAGGGCGAGAATACTTTTCGTAGTTAGATTCTTAAACTTGATTCTGTAGGCAGGCAGGGGAACATTCTCTGTCTTGACGCCCACGACCTCAACCGCACTTACCCTCATATCAAAAAGCGGTTGAGATGGCATTAACGAGGCGATGTCAGTAACCACAACGTCGAACGGCTCAATTCCAAACGCCTCCAACTCATTAAGAATTCGGTGCTCGCCAGCATCAACACGAACTTTCCCAACCAGTTCTTCTTGCTCCGTTACTGATCTTTGACCACGAAGCAATGTCACGGTCACCTCGGTGGTTTCACCGTTGAACTGCGGTTCAAGTCTTACAGCGCGAATTGGCAACGCGCCTTGAGGCAACCGCCAACCAGGAATCCTTACGAACCTTGTGAACCAAATCCACGCGGGCTTAGCTTCAAGACCACGAATATCGATAAATGCCCTTGGCATGGCAGGGTTGTAATTCACTTCCAACTTCAGCGTAGCGCGTGCAACGGGAGTTACTTGTGTTGAATTATTGGGAAGTGGTTCCTGGGCCAAACATAAAGCGGCCGAGGTGAATATCACCAGGGCCGCTACTGTGAAAGGCTTGAGCATTAGCAAAACTCAGCCATGCCAGGTGCCGTTGTTAATACTTTCTGCGAGGCGTTTAGCGTCTGGCAAAGCATCGAGAGCTTTGAGAACTTGCGTGTCACTGTCAAGAAGAACTCGAGCTCCTGCATCGTTTGAAAATGCAGCAGTAATTATCTCCTGACGTAAGCGTAACTTTGAATACTCTAGATCCTCATCAACCTGCGCGGGTGTAACTTGCAATTCGGGTTGGTTGCGGACGAACTGTCGAAACGCTTCAAGTAAACGATCTGTAATAGGAAAGTCTGTCGGTCGAGCATTCTTCCCGTATTGCACTTTGTCGACTTTGTAAGATTCCAGACCCGGCAACACTCCGGACGCTAACTGCCTGGTGAAATGAAAAGCAGCTTCGGCAATTCGAAATCGTCCAGGGGTATTCGCTGGTTCCTTGACCTCGATATCCGGCGTGATACCACCGCCGCCATAAAATACTCGCCCGGCAGCAGTCTTCACTGCAGGACCGGTTTGAGGGTGTGGCGTTGGAGATGCGAGCGCAAGAGGTGAATTGAGATTTCCCGGTGATGCGTTTGGTTGTGGTTCGATCTCACTTGGATCGTGTCTCGTGTAATAGTCGTACAGAGAACCGCTTGAATAGTCACGTTGAAGTGATCGCCCGTATGGAGTGTAGTAACGTGCGGTCGTCAAAGTAAGTCCAGTATTAAATGGCAATTGGAATATTCTCTGCACCAATCCTTTGCCAAAACTAGTTTCTCCGACAATCAAACCTCTGCCGTGATCCTGGATAGCACCGGCGACGATTTCAGATGCCGACGCTGTGTTGCGATTAATCAAGACCACGAGTGGAACACTCGCGGGATCCGAACCGCTAGATTTGTAGACAACCGGGTCACTGTATTCAGTTCGTCCCTTCACGGATACAACAACCTGTCCACGTGGAAGAAACTCACTAGCCACGTCAATCGCCTGGTCGAGTAAGCCACCCGGGTTACCACGAAGGTCCAGGATCAGCTGGCGCATTCCCTGTTCGTCAAGTTTCTTGATCGCCAGACGGAGTTCGTCATCGCTGGAACGCTGGAACCCCCCGGTCAATCCAATGTATCCAGTACCGGGACGAATAATGTAGGCATTTCGAATAGTGGGTAACGGCACCGAGTCACGAACGATCGTGAAGTAGAGAGGAGCCTGCGAGCCGGCTCTGTCCACTTTGATCGTCACTGGCTCACCCAGACCACCGCGAACGTTTTTGGAAACCTGCTCGCTTGTCCAGTCATGAGCGTCTTTTCCGTCCACCTCGAGAATCTTGTCACCGTACTTCAAACCGATCTTGGCGGCAGGAGTACCTTCGACAGCTGACTGGATATAAACACCATCTCGATGTTGGACGATGGTGACACCAATACCGTAGAAGCGAGAATCCTGGTCTTCTTTTAGCTTTCTAAACTCGCTGAAGGGGAAATACGCGGAGTGCGGATCCAACGTCGACAACATTCCCTGGATCGCAGCCTGGGTGGCCTTCTCGTAATCAATATCACCGGAATAGTTTCCTGTGATGGTTGAAATCGCTTCATTGTAGTCTTTCTCGATTTCGTCGGGGGGACGATAAGAATTGGTATTTCCCGTGGCACTAAGGCCATTAAACTTTCGAGAACTGCCGAGTGTTCCTCCAAAGATCGCTGCCAGGAAGACGGTTATCGCAGCTACGGCCAGAAACTTCCGGCCGAATCGAACATCGTGGTAAGTCGGGGATGACTCGTTTAACTGGCGGGCAGCTTCCATGAAAAGAATATTAGCACAGCAAGGTGTCCGAGTCAGACAGCAGCTAATCGCCTGATCGCCTGTGGTATATTGCGAGGGAGAATCGTCAATGGCCGCCTCCCTCTCCATCATCATCCCTGCTTACAACGAGTCGGTTCGATTGGCAAAAACCCTTCGCATTATGGTCGCTTACCTTTGTGACAGCTGGCCTGGAGCTGAGTTGATTCTGGTTGACGACGGCTCTACAGATCAAACCGCCGCACTCGCCCGCGAAACTTTTGCAGACGCAGGAAGTTTGCGAACGTCAGTGATCAGCTACAAGTCGAACCTGGGAAAGGGACGGGCCGTCAGACTTGGCCTACTAGCAGCCAGAGGTGATGTCGCACTCTTCTCGGATGCCGATCTGTCGACACCGATAACGGAAACGCCAAAGCTAGTTGATCCGATTATGCGCGGTGAATGCGACCTCACGTTTGGCTCACGAGCATTGGACCGGAACCTAATCGGGGTACATCAACCGTGGCGGAGAGAGCAGGGCGGTCGCATTTTCAATATGGTCGTTCGTTTGGCGACTGGCCTTCCCTTTTGGGACACGCAATGTGGATTCAAAGCGTTTCGTATGGAAGCGTGTCGCCCACTCGTCGAAGCTGCGACGGTAGATCGATTTGGATTCGACGTAGAACTGATCTACCTGGCTTATCGTGCTGGTCTCAGACTTCGTGAGATTCCAGTTCGCTGGGACCACAACGAAGGCAGCAAAGTCAGTGTCATGGGTGACAGCTTCCGCATGCTGAATGAGGTTGGATTGATCCGACAACAAGCGCGAAGAGGGGTTTATGACAAAGCGATCAAGCAAGTGAAGGAACGGAAGTAAGGCTTGGGTCTTTGAACTTTGAGCTTTGTTAACTGTGAGTCGTTATCAGCCTCGAATCAACAACCCACAAAGCTCGAAGGTCAAAGCACAAAGCCACAAGACAAAGCCCAAAACCCAAGGCCCCACTAGTCCTGAGCATTCCACAATGCTTATACTTTTCTCATGCCAGCCCGTCTCAACGTAAACATCGACCACGTCGCCACGGTTCGTCAGGCGAGGCGTGCACCGGAACCCAGCGTGATTGCCGCAGCCATGGCTTGTGAGCAAGCCGGCGCCGACGGTATCACCGTTCACTTACGCGGCGACCGCCGGCACATTCAAGATCTTGACGTAAAGCTGTTGCGCGACTCTGTCACGACTTACCTCAACCTCGAAATGGCTGCGACTGAAGAGATGTTGAAGATCGCACTCGAGTTGAAGCCCGATGCTGTAACTCTCGTCGCTGAAAATCCGAACGAGATAACTACCGAAGGCGGACTCGACGTCAAGACAAACGTTTCCATCGTCCGCGCGACGGTTGCGCGCTTACGTCAGGCAAACATACTCGCGAGCCTGTTCATAGATCCTGAACCTAGGCAAATCGCAGTTTCTCATGAAGTAGGAGCACAACAAGTCGAACTGTGTACGGCGGCGTATGCTGAGGCAACTTTGCTTGGCCGAGCGATTCATGGCGAAGGTGCAGCGCGGGCGGCTCAGGAGCTGAGAAGATTAAGAGAAGGTGCGGCTCTCGCAGCGCAATACGGTTTGCATGTCGCTGCAGGCCATGGTCTGACTTACCGGAACGTCGGCGCAGTCGCGGGCATTGCGGAGATTTCCGAATTCAACATCGGCCACAACATCGTTGCCCGATCGATTTTTGTTGGATTGGTAAATGCAGTAGAAGAGATGAGGGCCGCTATACAGTTAGGTTCCAGATTAGGATCGAGAAGAAGCGAGTTGTAGTCTCACTTCGGAACGTGCCAGTTCAGTTCGCGCAATTTCCAGATCCTCCTCGCTACCGGACCAGCCAGATAACTGTTTCTCCAGTTTTTCACGAGACGCACGGGCACTCGCGACATCAATCTCCTCGGGCCGCTCCGCTATCACCGCGAGGACAGATACGCGATCGTCTCGTACTTCGATAAAGCCGCCAGAAACATGAAGCTGAGAGTTTTTTCCGTCCTGAACATACGTCAGGACGCCGGTCTTCAGTTGCGAGATCAACGGCGTGTGGCCAGGGAGTATTCCAAGTTCACCGTTGAGACCGGGCACAGTAACCATATCCACGGGCTCATCAAGCAGCCGCCGTTCTGGTGTAACAATTTCGAGTTGAATCTTGTCCGCCATTTTGCTCCGGGATGAGGACAGAGGACGTATCCTTCTGTCCTCATCGGTAATCCTTCATTCTTTACTGTCCGATGGTCTTCGCCTTCTCAATGACTTCTTCGATTGTTCCGACCATGTAGAACGCCTGCTCGGGAAGATCGTCGTGTTTGCCATCAACAATCTCACGGAAGCCTCGAATCGTATCTTCCAATTTCACATACTTTCCTTGCAGGCCGGTAAACTGCTCGGCTACGTGGAACGGCTGAGAGAAGAACCTTTGAATCTTTCGAGCGCGCGCCACAATCAACTTATCTTCGTCCGACAACTCATCGAGACCGAGAATAGCAATGATGTCCTGCAGATCCTTGTAACGCTGCAATACTCGTTTCACATCCTGTGCAGTGTTGTAGTGCTCCTCACCAAGAATTCGCGGATCGAGAATTCTTGATGACGACCCGAGAGGATCCACCGCCGGATAGATACCGAGCTCAACGATCTGTCTCGAGAGTGCCGTGACCGCGTCGAGGTGAGCAAACGTTGTCGCGGGTGCTGGATCTGTGTAGTCGTCTGCGGGAACGTAAACGGCTTGGATCGACGTCACTGAACCAGTCTTGGTTGATGTGATCCGTTCCTGCATTTCGCCCATCTCTGTCGCCAGGTTTGGTTGGTATCCGACTGCCGAAGGCATCCGTCCCAACAGTGCTGACACTTCCGAACCTGCTTGAGTGAACCGGAAGATGTTGTCGATAAAGAGAAGCACATCGAGACCTTGATCGCGGAAGTACTCGGCCACCGTCAAACCTGACAATGCAACACGAAGACGCGCTCCGGGCGGCTCAGTCATCTGCCCGTAAATAAGCGCCACTTTCGATTTGCCAATCGTGTTCATGTCCACTTTGGTGAGATCGAATTGTCCAGTCTCTTTGAAGTGCTTGTTGAATGCCTCGCCAAACTGAATAACTTCCGACTCCACCATTTCACGGAGAAGGTCGTTACCCTCGCGTGTTCGCTCACCAACTCCTGCAAAGACCGAGAATCCCGCGCGTGCCTTTGCGATGTTGTTAATGAGCTCCATGACGATAACCGTCTTGCCAACGCCGGCACCGCCGAACAAACCGATCTTACCGCCGCGCAGGAATGGCTGAACCAGGTCGATAACCTTGATTCCGGTTTCAAACATCTGAAGCTCGGTCGACTGCTCCTCAAATGTGGGGGCGTGGCGATGAATTGGGTAGCGCTCTGAGTGTTTGACATCGCCGAGAGTGTCAACGGGATCACCAATGACATTCAGGACACGGCCAAGTGTGCCTTCGCCAACTGGCATCGTGATTGGACCGCCCGTATCAATAGCCTTCATGCCGCGGACCATGCCGTCCGTCGGCAACATTGAAACAGTGCGAACCCGACCTTCACCAAGGTGTTGCTGTACTTCGGCAATGACATCGATTGGTTCTTGCACATCAAAGCCGTCAGAAACGACTCGGAGCGCCTGATAAATCGGCGGTAGATACTTACCTTCAAACTCAACGTCAAGAACTGGCCCGATGATCTGGACAACTTTGCCGACGTGCTGACCGTCGGCGGTTACGTTAGGTGTAGACATACAGTCGTTGAACTCCTCTTTCCACCGATAAAGGGGAACAAACTGGCAGGTTTAAAAGCCGCATAAGATAACACAGGCGGCAAAAGGCACAAAATGATTGCCAATTCAGCTCGCGAGTCTTCCGCTACAAACTCGCGGTCACCTTTAGATGAAAACCATTCGGGAATAGTTAATCAGATTTAGCTGAGAATCATTTATTCCACCACTGAGACAAAAACTTCAGTGACATCAGGCTCGCCTTTAAAGTGGCACAGACTTCAGTCTGTGTGGTTCCCTGGCACTCAAACCTGCACAGACTGAAGTCTGTGCCACACTCAGAAATTTGGTGTCCTATTCAAATATCTGAAACCCCACTTGTACTAGCATCGTAGTACAAGTGAGAAATGAGCCAAATCTTTTCCTTAAGCCCTTCGCATCCCATGCCGTTGTATGCGCAGCTGACTCGGGCGATTCAATTCGCAATCGCCACCGGGCGGCTGAAAATTGGGGACCAACTGCCAACAGTCAGGCAGTTGGCTGTGGAACTTCGCGTCAACGCCAACACGGTAGCCAAGGTCTATGCCGAGTTGGAGCGTGCCGGAGTGCTCGACACGCGAAGAGGCGTGGGAACGTTTGTGGGCGCCCATCATTTCGAAGCCAAGAATCGTCGGGATCATGAGGCGATCTTGCGCGAGCTTGTCGACCGGTTCATCGAGGAAGCCGGTGCGATGGGTTTCTCAACCGACGATCTGCTTAACCAACTACAAAGCAGGCGCAAGAAGGAGACGAAAAAAAATGCCTAGTAACAATAGTCTGATGCAAACCAGGAGCACTTTGCCTTCAATGAACACACCTAGAGTAAACGTCGTGTCGGCGGTGGCGTTTCTCATCCCGGCAGTGCTCGGCGTGCTTGCAACCGTCGCCTCGGCCAACCCGGTCGGTGCGATCGTGGGAATTTTGCTCGGGCTATTCCTTGCTCAAGCACCCAGGATTGCTCGCCAATGGGAACGCGCAGTGGTGCTGCGACTTGGCCGTTACGTTGGACTACGTGGACCTGGTTTGTTTTTTATCATTCCGTTTGTCGACTCAATATCTGCGTGGGTGGACCAACGTGTGATTACTACGAGCTTTGCTGCTGAAGAGACTCTTACTTCAGATACAGTCCCCGTTAATGTTGACGCAGTTCTGTTCTGGATGGTCTACGATCCTGAAAAGGCTGCTCTTGAAGTTCAGAACTACCCACAAGCAGTGAGTTGGGCCGCACAGACTGCGCTCCGAGACATCATTGGACGGACGTCGTTAACTGATTTGCTGCGTGGACGTGAACGAATTGAGGAAGAGTTGCAACAACTGATCGACGAGAGATCAAACCCCTGGGGAGTCACTGTGCAATCAGTGGAAATGCGCGATGTGATCATTCCTGCGGCCCTTCAAGATGCCATGTCACGCGAGGCACAAGCAGCACGCGAGAAACAGGCGCGAATCATACTCGGTCAGGCGGAGGTAGAAATCGCACACTCCTTTGAGACCGCTGCTCGTTCGTATCAAAACAATCCCACGGCTTTGCATCTCCGCGCCATGAATATGCTCTACGAAGGGCTGAAGGAGAAGGGTGCGTTGATGTTGGTCCCCAGCAGCGCGGTTGAATCGATGGGGATGGGAGGACTCATGGGCGCGGCTGCGTTGAGACAGCAAACGCTAACTGGAAGCAAGGACATTCCAGAATAAACAGCACTCGCAGTCCGTAAATAGGAAAGCCCCGTGTGAATCCACACGGGGCTTTTGAATGTCTAAATTAACCTAACTCTATCTAATGTCGGGATCGATGCGAATCTTCATGCGTTGCAAGACCTGAAGATCTTCTTCGGTGAGATCCAACGTGGTACTTTCGTCTTCACTCTCGTCGTCTCCTGCGTGTGGTCGCAATCCAATCTCCAACCTAAGCGTCAACTCCATTTCATATCCTGCTTCACGCAGGCGCTCGATGGCGTCGGCAACCTTAGTTGAGTTTTCAACAGATTCGTTTATCGCGGTGCCGATTTCTCGGACAATCTCTTTTGCGTCGTCGTCGATTTCCAATTCAAAGCCTTCTCTTCAAGGATGTCTCGCTTCAGGCGCTATGCTACTTGACCAAACTAATGAGGGTCAACCAAAGTTTTTCCCCGATAGCTTCACGCCATTACATTGAATTTCACGTTGTCAATCAGTTTTCATTTCTCGATATGGGTTTGAAGTTATAGACTGTGAGGGACCACTCGATCACAATAATACTTAGGCGCGGTGTGTTCTAGCGGACGATTGGAATACCACCATGTACGGAACGATCGGAATACTAACAGGCGGCGGTGATGCACCTGGATTAAACGCCGTGATTCGAGCTGTCGTGAAGACAGCCACATGTGAACACGGCATGCGAGTTATCGGTATCGAAGATGGATTTGAAGGACTGATCGGCGCAACACAAACTCGCCTACTTTCTCCTGGCGACGTACGTGGATTATTACCCAGGGGCGGCACCATTCTTGGCACCCGAAACCGCGGACGTTTTGTTGAGCGCATGCGAGAAGGTGTTCCGATGAGCGTGGAAAGTGTTTACGAAGAAGCGATTTCAAACATGAGAGTTCTTGGAATCGATGCGCTCGTAGTCCTTGGAGGAGAAGGAACGCTGGGCATAGCTGCTGAGTTCGATAAACGCGGCGTCCCGGTTTGTGCTGTACCCAAGACAATTGACAACGATCTCGCATGCACTGAACTTACTTTCGGTTTCGTAACCGCCCTGGACATCGCCACTGAAGCACTCGATCGATTACACACCACTGCAGAGTCTCACGACCGTGTGATGATTTTGGAAGTGATGGGTCGACACACTGGCTGGATTGCCCTTCACTCTGGAATTGCCGGCGGAGCGGATGTGATTCTCATCCCGGAAATTCCGTTTTCAATGCAAGTCGTAGCGGAAAAGATAAAGGCTCGTGATGTTGCCGGATCTACATTTAGTATTATCGTGGTCGCTGAAGGAGCTTTGGAGATTGGGCACGAGTTAATTTATCAAGACAAGGGTGATTCAGTTCGTGCACCCCGTCTGGGCGGTATTGGGGTACATCTGCAACATGACCTTGAAGCTGCAACCGGCCGTGAGACTCGGTGTGTTGTGTTAGGACATTTACAACGTGGTGGCAGACCAAACGCTTTTGATCGTATGCTGGCGACTAACTTTGGCTCCTGCGCTGTGCGAGCATTAGCGAGCGGTAAACGGAGTGTTATGGTGGCTCTTCAAGCGGGCGACGTGGTAACAGTACCGCTTACTGACGCCATCAAGAACATCAAGACGGTACCGCCAGATGGTCAATTAGTTCGGACCGCAAGAGACACCGGGATTTCGTTCGGAGCACTTGACGAAGGCACCTATCACAAAAGAATCTGATCGTCGAGTTGGCATCAGGATTGCCGAGGTATATCAAAGAAAAAGGTGAAGCTGTGTCACAAGCGATAAAAGAGCGACTTCAGGGTGAACTCGACGAACTGGAATCAGAGCTGCGAATTCACTTGCCGAAAGAAATCAAACGCGCCCTCGAGTTTGGTGACCTGCGAGAAAACTCGGAATACAAGGCGGCACTCGATCGACAGAACATGGTCAAGGCGCGAATCGTGGAATTGCGTCAGCGGATAAGCGAGATTGCGTCAATCGATCCAAGCAAAGTTCCTCGTGACAAAGCATCCTACGGTTCGACTCTCGTTTTGTATGACGCTGAGAAAGATGAAGAAGTCACCTACAGACTGGTAACACCGGAAGAGAGCGATCCCGCGCAGGGTTTGATCTCGACGACCTCGCCGGTAGGCAAAAGTTTGATGGGTAAAAAGGAAGGCGATGAAGTCGTGGTCAGAACACCCGCGAGCACTCGCAATTTTGAAATCAGACAGTTGCGGACGTTACACGATGAGCTACCTGCGTCAGAATAATTTTAAAGCAGCGGTGTTCCTGGCTCCGCTTCTGCTAACGATTTCGGTCCTGGCTCAAACTCCTTCTCCCACGTCAACCAACCTGGAGCAATCAAAGAAAGAATTACACGAGGCCGCTAGCGCTTATCGCGAAGGCAACTTCAGCGAGGCGCAGCTACATTCGGAACGCGCACTACAACTCGATCCGCAAAGTCAGGTGGCGCCTTTCTTTATCGCACGCACAATTCACGCTCAGTACAAGCCCGGAGATCGGACTCCTGAAAACGAGGCGAAGGCACGCGCAGCAATCGTCGCATATCAAAATGTTCTTTTACGCTTCCGGACCGACGATGAAGCCTATAAGGCAATCGCCTACCTATATGCCAATTTGAAAGAAGAGGAGTTGCTGCGAGACTGGCTCCTGAAACGTGCGGCTGATGTATCTGTGGGGCCGGAGAAAAGAGCTGAGGCGTATGCTGTTTTGGCTGCTAAGGATTGGGATTGTTCCTTCAAGTTTACAGAACTTCCTAACAACAAGAGCACAACATTTGACGGTCAAAAAACGACCGTCAGTTACCTGAAGCCAAGGGATCAATCAGCGTTGACCGAGGCGCAACGTTGCGCAACTCGAGGCCTACAAATGAGCGAAATGGCAATCGCACTGGAAACGGATAGCGAATCGGCGTGGTCTTACAAGGCGAACCTTCTTCTCGAGCTGTCAAAACTTGCCGAAATGTCCGGAGATGTACAGCAAAAAACTGATCGTTATAAACAATATCTTGAAGCGTTAGCGGAGACCACCAAACTTTCAGAGGCTGCTCAAAAAAGCCAGCCTCGTGACGGGCTCAGAGTGTTTCCCGTAACAGTTCCGTGAACCCTCAATTGCCGTTGACAAGTTTGTTATGCATCCCTATGATCCGCCGCTTGGTTTTGCAGCGAAACCTGTAAGATTTAAGCGCTTTTGGGCATAATGAGCAGGGGAGAAAGTCACCAATAGTGTTTGGCGCAAGCATCGGCCGATTAGGTCAACGAATCATCGACGCGATGGTGCGCTGGCTGGCCCACGGTCATATCAACCCTAACATTCTCACTGTCATCGGGGTCGCTCTCAACGTTGGGTGCGGAGTGTTATTCGGCATGGGCCGATTCTTTTCCGCAGGCATCGCCCTGGTCGTGGCCAACTTGTTTGACATGCTTGATGGTCAAGTGGCCCGTCTCTCCGGACGCGTGACGCGGTTTGGCGGATTTCTAGATTCGTCATTAGACCGCTTGTCAGACATGGTGGTTTTTGTTGGTCTTATGGTCTTTTATGCCCGTGACACGGAGTTCCATTCTACTCTTAACGTTTTTCTTGCGGGCGCCGGACTAATGGGTTCGGTTATGGTAAGCTACGCGAGCGCGCGGGCCGAGAGTCTGATTCCCAAATGTGATGTGGGCTTTCTGCGACGCCCCGAACGCGTTGTTCTATTTATTATTGGAGCACTAAGTACCCATCCCGGGTCGACAAATTTCTTCGCGAACCGGATGCCAGCTGTCTTATGGGTGCTCGCCGTTGGTTCTTATTGGACCTTCGCGCACCGGATGTATCACACGTGGCGCGAGCTGACTAAGCTCGAGACAAAAACTCAGAACGTAGAACAACAAACTTCGTATTCCCAGGTTGGACCTAGTGCCGGTGCCGAACGTCGAGCAGAACAGATGTTAGTGCACAAACCAAGTTAAAATTACTGCAATTGTCTTTGCGTTTTTGTTTGAGGTAAAAATAAAGTGACGATTTGTCCCTGTTGCGGCTTTAAGTTTACGGGAACCCTAACACAAGGATGTGAACAGTGCGGGGCCCGCTCCGTCGGCGAACCCTTGCCTAAGCCTGCACAGGAACTACCATCATATGGGCGTGCCTTGGTTCTAGTCTTGAGTGGCTCACTACTTGTCCTGATATTTATCAGCCAAACGATTATAGCGATGGCTCAACGATCGTCGGGTTCGCTCGGACGCTTGTTCCAATTCTGGTCGTGGGTTGCGGCCGGTGAAACGGCGGCCTGGCGGTTGAAATGGATCTCGATTCCAGTAATGTTCGTCACTCTGTTTTTTGGCTTGAAGATTTATCGCTCAATTCGTTTCCAGCCGGATCGTTTCTGCGGCATCAAGTACGGACGACGCGGACTGCTCGCATCATCAATGGTCGGCCTACTAATCGCGATCTTGATTGGAATCACAGTGCCGGCAAGATTTCGACAGCAGCAGATGTCAATCGATGCCGGTATCCGCGCCGATTATTACGAGTTTGAACGAGCGGCACTCGAGTATCAGCAGTTATACAAAACCTATCCGACGGACTTCGAAGCTCTAAAGAAGGGTGTTCCTGATCCTAATGGAACACTTGCCAAAGCCCTGAAGAATCTCGATCCCTCGGGTTACCACCCAAGCGCCGATGTAGCTGCGGTTGCAACGGAAAAACCCCGACCTTTACGACGGCCCCTAATTCAGAAAGCCTCGTTCAATACTGCTACTGACGACACCCCACCAGGCGGTTTGTCCTTTACGATTTATGAACTCCGATTACCCGGCGAAGATAAGATCCTTGGCACTGACGATGATTGGGTCGGTCGCGACGGCGTGATCATGAAACTTTCCGACATAGGAAAAGGTGGCGTCGGCCGGAGCATTTCAGCCGGACTCCGTAACCCCTAGCGACTGAATGTCGTTTCTCGATCGATTCCGCAAAAAAAGAGAAGACGAAGCCTCACGCATTGCTCGCCTGTCTAAAACAGGGCGGATGGCGGATGGACGAGTCATTGATGCCGTGTCGAGTGATGACGGAACGATCACCCAGGTAACGTACAGGTATATTCTGGCTGGAGTTCAATTCGAATCTTCACAGGACCTCAGTGCGACCCAACAATCACGCCCCCACGACTACGCTCCGGGAAGGCACATCATCGTCCGCTACGATCCTAAGGCGCCTGCTAACTCAATCGTTGTGTGATCATTTCTGAACCTTGAGCTTTGTGCTTTGAGCTTTGTCTGATTATTCGCGTAGACTGACACTCGACGAAATTATCAGAGCTTGAACGACATCACCCAACAAAGATCAAAGAACAAACCTCCCGCTTTCATGTTTCGAAAAGTCTTAATCGCAAATCGCGGCGAAATCGCCGTTCGCATAATCCGAGTCTGTCGTGAGCTTGGTGTGTCGGCCGTAGCCATTTATTCAGAAGCCGACGCCGAAAGTCTGCACGTTCGTCTTGCTGACGAAGCTGTGTGTATTGGCCCTGCGCCTTCAAATCAGAGCTATCTAAATATCGAAGCGATTATCGCGGCTGCCAAAGCTACAGCAGCAGATGCGATACATCCGGGATATGGTTTCCTTGCTGAGAATGCTGACTTTGCGCGTGCGGTTTTAACGGCGGGCATCACCTTCATCGGACCATCACCTGAAGCGATGGATGTAATGGGTTCAAAAACCAGCGCGCGTCGTGCAGCTGTCGAAGCCGGAGTCGAAATTGTTCCCGGGACGGTAGAACCACTCATCTCATTTGCGGAAACGAAAGCAACCGCGCACCGGTTTGGCTATCCCGTTATGCTGAAGGCAGCGGCAGGAGGCGGCGGGAAAGGCATGCGACTCGTCCACTCCGACGAAGATCTACTGTCAGCATTTGAGACGTCTCAGGCAGAGGCCTCATCAGCCTTCGGAGACTCCTCGTTGTATCTCGAGAAAGCAATCGAACGTCCGCGTCATATTGAGATCCAGGTCTTTGCTGATTCACACGGCAACGTCGTACATCTCGGCGAGCGCGAGTGTTCAATTCAACGTCGTCATCAAAAGGTTATCGAAGAATGTCCTTCTCCAATTAACGATCATGAACTGCGCCGCAAAATGGGCGAAGCAGCTGTAAAGATCGCAAGAGCCGTGAACTACCTGGGCGCTGGTACTGTTGAATTCCTCGTCGCTGATGCTACTCGTGAGTTCTACTTTTTGGAGATGAATACACGATTGCAGGTCGAACATCCGGTAACAGAACTCGTCACCGGCTTTGATCTCGTACGCGAACAGTTTCAGGTCGCAACAGGTCAACCTCTTTCATTTAGGCAGGAAGATATTGCCTGGCGAGGACACGCGATCGAATGCAGAGTCTACGCTGAAGATCCGGAAAACAATTTCTTCCCATCGCCCGGAACAATTACCTATTTACAGGAACCATCAGGTCCTGGAGTTCGACTGGACAGTGGTGTTCGTCTGCACTCTGAAGTGTCAATTCACTACGATTCGATGATAGCCAAGCTCGCCGTCTGGGGTCGCACTCGTGAAGAGGCAATTGATCGCTTGAAACGCGCACTTGATGAATATCAAGTGACCGGAATTACAACTACGCTTCCCTTCTTTCGCCAGGTAGTCGAAGACGACGAGTTCAAATCGGGAAGACTCGACACCGGCTTCATCCGTCGCTTCAATCAACGACAAGAACAAACTGCCGCATTAGGGCCTAATGCCAAAGAAAACGATATGGCAATGATCGTCGCAGCGCTTGAATATCTAAAGGTACAACGCCGCGGCTCTGTCCAAGCCATCGCAACACCTTCGAATCGCTGGAAGATGTCTGGACGCAATGCCGCATTGAATGCAGGTCTGAGCACGACTGTTTCTCCAAAGTGGAGGAAACAGTGAAACTAAAAGCTTCACTAAATGATCAGGAACATGACCTGATAATCAACGAAATCGACGGAAAGGTTCGCGTCCAGGTTGACGATCGTCGATACGAGATCGAGGTGCACAACTCCGAAGGGAACTCATATCTACTTTTAGAGAATCGACAGGTTTATGAGTGTCGCGTTGAAACGATTCACAAATCGCGGGAGCGTTTCGAGGTCAACCTCAAAGCTTCACGTCATTCTGTGCTGATCATCGATCCGCGACGTCTTCGGACAGATGAAAACTCAGATCGTCATCATCATGGTCAGACCGAAATCGTTGCCCAGATGCCAGGCAAAGTTGTTCGTGTGCTAGTGGAAGCAGGCGCATCAGTTGAAAAGGGCACAGGGGTCGTGATTGTCGAAGCAATGAAGATGCAGAATGAATTGAAGTCGCCACGAACGGGCGTTGTAGTCACCGTGAATGTTGTTCCTGGCGACACTGTAAATGCAGGAGAAGTACTGGCGACGATCGGGGAAGCGGAGACGGGGTGACGGTGGGAGGAACAATGGGAGACGAACGAGTCGAGGCAACAATAGGCAGTCCAGGTGAGGTGGTGACGGGGCGAGAAGGTGAACGAACACCCCCTGTTCCCGCGTCAGCGCGTCCCCCCGTCCTCGCGTCTCCCCGTCACCCACTCTCCCCGTCGCCCCGTCCGTCCGTCTCCGCGTCTCCACGTCGCACTGTCTCCCCGTCCCCCGCCGACCTTCGCATCCTCCTCTGGGATATCGATGGCACGCTAATCCGATCGGTTAAGACCGGGGCTTACAAGGACTACACGATACCTGTACTTGAGGAGATTTTTGGTACCTCTGGTCGACTTGCCGGAATGCGGGTGTCAGGAATGACTGATTTGCAGATCATCGTTGAGGCGTTGAGCGAAGAGGGTTTTACTCACGACGACGTTCGAGACCGAATTCACGACCTCTGTGAGCGGTTAACCGCCGAAGCAAAGAGGATCACCGGAAATGGAGAGCCATTCTTCGAACTGCTTCCAGGTGTGACACAGACACTGCAAGCCCTCGACGATCATCCCCGTTACTTTTCTGCGTTACTGACTGGCAACATCGAACCGATGGCATATCTAAAGATGGAACTTGTCGGACTTGATCGTTTCTTCAAACTGCCGGGGGCTTTTGGCGAAGAGTCTCATGAGCGTCGCGATCTTCCCGAGCGTGCCGCCAGACGCATCAACGAGCACCTTCAACTTGATCTCTCGCCGGACCAGTTCGTCGTTATTGGCGACACGCCGAACGACATCGACTGCGCAAAACATTTTGGAGCCCGGTCTGTGGTGGTCGGTACTGGTCGTTTCTATTCGACTGAAGAATTGTTGGCGTGCGAACCTGATGCCTGGCTGAAAGATCTGTCAAATACCGAGCTAGTAATCAGGACGCTCGACTCTTTATAACTCTCTGCGTCACCTCAGCGTCCTCTGGGTCTCAGCAGTAAGGATCAAACACAGTTCAACCGCTGAGCATCAGTCTTTATACAACTCCACTCGGACGAAAAATTGAAACTGAAATTGAACAGGTCGGGAAGGGTGGTTTACCCCCGCCACCAAGGTTATTCAACCCAAGTGATCTAAAGCAGCGGGGGTAAACCACCCTTCCCGACTCGTTCGATTTGAATGTTAGTGTTTGACCACGGCTACATGGTTTTTGTAGTGCAGAGAAAGTTTGTTTCTATCAGACTACTCGATTGCCTCTAACAGCACCTCGCTAAATCTTCTCGCTATGTCCGCAATCATTGCCGCCTTATCGTGACCATTGATAATCGTTCGAGCGTTCTCGAAGTCCGCGACACCATCCTTGATAAAATTGCTAAGCTTCTTTCCCGTAAACCAACCGTCAATCATCCCCTGAATCGCAATCTGGTAAGCAAGAGCAGGATCTTTTGCCTTGTCGGGATCCGCAATTAGATCAACGCCCGTGAGGTTTTTTGCTTTTGTGTAGTTTCTACGACCGGTAAGTTGGACGTAGCCGCGGCCGTGAAACAAAGCGCCATCGCCTTCTTTAGTGTTGCCGAGAATCTTGCCCACCTTTGTTTGTGGACCATAGATCCTGTTGAAGCGCGCAACCGTTCCGATTTCATCGATTGGTCTGAGCGTATGGGCCGTTTCCCATTTGAAAGTCCCAAGGCAATAGGCAAGTTGGCGACGATCCGTCTCGGTCACACCAAAGCGAGCATCGTTTTCAATTTGTGTAAGGAGGAACTCGAGTGCATCAACAAGGTTTTGGGTTAGTGGACCAAAGCGTGAGCGGTAGGAGTCGAAGAACTTCTTGCGGTCGAATTTGAACATTTGAGGTCTCCATTTCTGGTTCGGATGTGAGCGAGGTTTGGGGACGATATTACAGTTGTGAGCGAGGGTCAAACGATTGCTGATTGCTGATTGCCGATTGCCGATTGCCGATTGCCGATTGTTTACGATTTAGCGACTTACAATTGATTGAGTCGGCAAGCAAGTAGAACCAGTGATCCGCAATCAGCAATCAGCAATCAGCAATCGGCAATCAGCAATCCTAATTCCTAAATCCTATGAAATCCTTTCAAGATGTCACGCGTCTTGAGTCGGAGGATCACCGGTCTTCCATGTGGGCAGGTGGTTGGGGAGGAGGTTTGCAAGAGACGATCTATCAACCAGCGCATTTTTTCTGGCGCGAGCGGCATGTTCACTTTTATTGCCGCGTGGCAAGCAAGTGAAGCTGCTATCTCATCACGCAGCGTTTCACGAGCCGACTCTTTCTTTTCTGCGTCGACTGTCTCCAGCAACTCGTAAAGCATGTTTCGAGCTTCGCTCGCTGGTAGATCCGCAGGTGTCGCTTTGATAGCGACAGTTCGGCCTGACAACCTCATGAGATCAAATCCGTATTTCTCCAATTCGGGCGCTAGCTGATCGAATACCGCCGCCTGGGCAGGTGTCAGATCAAAAGTCTCGGGAACGAGTAACTGCTGTGAATCAGTCCGACGCTCTGCTTCCAGTGCTCGATACTTGTCAAATAGAACTCTCTCATGAGCAACATGCTGGTCAATGAGCAACAAGCCCTCATCGTCAGTCGCGATGATAAAGCTCTCTTCAAGCTGGCCCAACGGACGAATGTTTGGCGATAACGACTCAGGACCAACTGGACGAGCAATCTTCTCTGCCGAGTTCAGCGGTGGCAAAAGAGATCCCTTAATTGCAGCAGACGGAAGTTCGTTGCGCGTGTCTGCTTCGGTTTCCAACTCTTCCGACTTCGCTGTCTCTATCGCTTCCGGGATCGGAGGAGTAAAGATCACAGCCTCCTCCTCCAAAGCTTCTTCAACCGACGACATCAGTGAGAAGAAATCGATCCGCGACTGTGGTGACGCTGTAGGCTCGGCAGCAGGCAACGGGCCTGAAATGGAGGCAGGACCAGGAATCGTTGCGGCGTTAGTTGACGGCGCGGCCATTGGCGTCGTGGTTACCTCTTGCTGGTTGAACGACACACTCTCGTTGCCTGTTACCGCTCCCGCCACCGCACTTGCCGTTGAACTTGTTGGGGCCTCGTCGCGCACAAAACCTGCTGCAGCCAACGCCATCCTTACCGATTCACGCACCGCATCAGCAACCGCAGCAGAACGACGAAACCGCACCTCGGTCTTTGCCGGGTGCACATTTACGTCGACTTCCTCGAGCGGTGTTTCAATAAACAACAATGCTGCCGGGTACACTCCGTGCGGCAAGATCGATCGATACCCTTCCGACAATGCACGACCGATCATTCGATCGCGCACGAATCTCCGATTGACAAACAGGTACTGTGAATCTCGGGACGTACGTCGATCCCGTGGTGCCGAAACGTAGCCAATAACGCGGGCGACCTGGCCATGTCCACCATTAACCTCGAGCAGATTGTCGAGAAACTCTTCACCAAAGATTTGATATGCCCGCTCACGAAGATCCTTCGCTGCCGTTGCCCTTATCACTTCCCTGCCATTGTTCGTAAACGTGAAGGCAATCTCAGGATGAGCGAGCGCGTAATGAGTAATCAGATTAGTCAGGTGAAAAGTTTCAGTGGCTTCCGATCGTAAAAACTTCCGACGTGCAGGAACATTGAAGAACAAGTCGCGGATGGTGATGGTAGTGCCACGTGGGTGAGCCGCATCTTTAACGTCGCGCATGCGGCCACCCTCGATGATGACTCTCGTCGCACTGCTTGAATCTTCAGTGCTCGTTGTCAACTCGACCTTAGCTACGGAAGCTATCGATGCCAGCGCTTCGCCACGGAATCCGAGAGTCGCGATAGCAGCCAGGTCATCAGTCCCGGAGATCTTGGAGGTCGCATGACGTTCAAAAGCCAGAACGGTGTCATCACGAACCATTCCTTCGCCGTCATCAGTGACTTTGAGCAATCGGCGACCACCCGCTTCAACCTCGATGGCGATTCGAGTGGCGCTGGCATCAATACTGTTTTCGACAAGTTCCTTCGCGACAGAGGCAGGACGCTCCACAACCTCACCGGCTGCTATTTGATTTGCTACGTGGTCTGCGAGGACGCGGATTTTCGACATGAGAGAAAGTTTGTACTTTGAACTTTGTGCTTTGAGCTTTGTGCTTTGTGCTTTGTGCTTTGAGCTTTGTGCTTTGTGCTTTGAATTATTCCCAGAGCATTCGATCCAGACAACAAAGTTCAAAGTACGAAGCACAAAGAACAAAGTTCAAAGCTCAAAGCACAAAGTTCAAAGCTTGATCACCTGATGCTCATTCGATCCCAAATTTATCGCGTTATATATCCACTCGATCACATACGTGCCGTGGCGGGCCAGCAGCGAAGTGATATTGATGTGGCGTTCCTGTAAGTCCTTATCGGGATAAAGCTGATCGAATACGCGTTGGAGTTGGCGATGGGCCGCCTCGTCTCGCGTCATCTGTGCACGCACAAAACGACTCCGTAAGCCTTCGAGTTGATAGTTAATCTTTTTTCGACCAGTGTCGAGTGCCGTCGCCAGGGTAGGATCGATCGATTCCAATTCCGTTCGTAAACGATCGAGCTCGTCGTTTACATTATTCTCTGTTTGAGCGAAGCGCTTCGATGTGGTGGCACCCAGGTGCTCTTCGACGACCCTTCTGATCACCGGGTCAATGCCTTCGAAAAAATCCTCGAGCGTGAGGCCATACCGTTCCAACACTCGTCCGGCATGACGTTCAATCATCGTCAGGCTGGCACGCGGAAGGATCGGCGTCGCCGGTCGGCCCAACACTCTGTAAGCTTCAGCAGTTTGTGCGAAGTAAGCAATCTCCGCCGCGCCGCCGTAATACGCGATTGTGGGCAATAGGTAATCCTGAACAACCGCACGCAAGGTCACGTTGGGACTAAACCTTCCAGGACTATCGAGTGCTAGTTGCGACAACTCTGCAGCCGTGTACTCCGTCTCGCCTTCTTTTGCTCTGTACTTACCATTCTCCGTTCTTGTGACTGCGTGACGAGCGCCAGTTTCGTCATGCAGGAAAAGTGGAAACGAGTTAGCTGTGGCCATTACCTGGGCGTGGTAACCAGCCTCCTCAAGCTGACGGCTTCGTTCTTCAATCGCCAAAGCAATGTCCGGAGCCTGACGCGCGGCTGCCGAATAAATTGGCGCCGCTAGTTTCTTCAGATCAGCATCGAGCGGATCCAGAAAAATCAAACCGTGACTTCCAAGCAAGGTAGTCATCATTGTGGCAAAGGAGTCGACAAAACCTTTGCCCGGTTGCCAGGCTTTGAGAACCAGCGCCTTCATGTCGTCGGAAAACTCGGAGTGAGGAAGGAGTTGGAACAGTTCGTCCACAACAGACTGAATGGATTCATCTGTGACTACCTTGCCGACCGGGTGACCTTCACGATGAATAGCCGAAGTTACTCCGACACTCTCCAATTGGCAGTCGCGACTGATGAACTCCGCTTTTGCAACTTCAGCGAAGTCGTGATCTTCAGCTGCGATCCAAAACACGGGAACCGCTTTCGTGTTCCGCTGGCGCAAACATCCGGCGAGTTTCACTGCTGACAGTGCTTTGTAGATTGTGTAGAGCGGCCCAGTGAATAAGCCTGCTTGCTGACCTGAGACAACTGCGATGCAATCCTCGTCGCGCAGCAACTGAATGTTTTTGAGAGTGTCTTCACTCGCACCCCAGCGTCGATTACTTGCTTCAAGGGCGTCGCAGACCTTTGCTCGATCAACTTCGTAAGCAGCGAGTACTTCGGGAACTCTTTGCGGTAACTCGTGATGGAAACGAACGGCCGCTGGATAGAACTTTCGCAGCGCGACTGGATCCTCCAGGTAGTCCAGGAACAAACGACTTTGATGGGGGATACGCTCGAAAGAAATCGTTTCGACGCGCAAACCTGACTCTTCAGGGGTGCTGTAACAAGCGGGTTCGGCTGTACTCAAGTGGTGTTAGCTCCTGGCGGACATTCTACGCAGGATGGCTGAAATGAGGAAACGCGGATTGAGACCCTAAACAAAAACGCCATCCGCAGATTACGCAGATTAGCAGATTCATTTTAGAACGTTCGGGTTAGTACCTCTTTTCGGAAAGGATCTGTGTAATCTGCGTAATCTGTGGGTGATCCTTCTGAGTTTTCAAGCAGTCTCAAAATTCGCCATCTTCTCCTGGACAGCATTTAACAGCAGGGCAATTTCCTCGCGCTGTCGCTCGTCCGGAGCGTGAAGCGGCGCGCGTACTGAACCGCCGTGATAACCAGCGAGTTCCATGGCGGCTTTCAGTCCGCCGATTCCAAAGCGAGTTGTAACTGCCGCCGCAAATGGTGTCAGTTTCGATTGCAGAGCTTCAACACGTTCAAGCTCACCCAACTTGAATAGTCGAAATAGCTCAACGCAGATTTCCGGCACAGCACATCCAACCGCAAGAATCCCACCAGTCGCTCCAGCTTTGAGTGCATCGAGCAGTACCGTTCCGTTACCCGTCATCACGGCAAACTCGCGGTTGCACATCTTCACGGTCTCACTGAAACCCGCAATATCGTTTGAACTGTCCTTGACTCCGATGATGTTCGGATGTTCACAGAGACGAGCAATTGTTTCAGGTTCAATCTTGATGCCAGTGAGAGCCGGCATGCTATAGAGCAGCACCGGCACTTTTGCGGCGTCAGCGACGGCGGTGTAGTAGTTGAGCAGTGTCTGCTGAGTGATAGCCGAACGATAGAAGTGTGGAGTTATCACCAGGACAGCATCCGCGCCCGCCTGCACCGCAATACTGACTTCGTCGATCGTGCCGACTGTGCTTTGTTGTCCCGCGCCAACGATGCACGCGAACTCAGAAGAGAGTTCCGCGCGACCTGCTTCAATCACTTGCCGGTACTCACGTTCGCTCAAATGAACTCGTTCACCGGTAGAGCCGAGAAAAACAATCCCGGTGATTCCAGTTGTGCACCATCGGGAGAGGTTAAGGCGAAGTCCATTGAAATCAATTTTTCCCGTGCCGGTGAATGGAGTTGTCGCTGGTAAAAGTATGCCGTGTAGATTTTGAGAGACAGTCTTAGTCAAGGTGGTCGGATTATAGAGAGACGATTAAACTCCGGCAACGCGCCTCTGCGTCTTCTTTGAAATAACCTCAAACACTGTCCAGCTAAGGTCAAACTCGAACACTCACACCGAACAAGTTGGGAAGGGTGGCTTGCCCCCGCTGGCCTTGCCCAACTGCAGAACTCGGCGGGCCGATCGTCAGATCAGCGGGGGCAAGCCACCCTTCCCGACTTGTTCAATTTCAGTTTCAAATTGGTTATCGCTTGTAGTTGTATACGCAGTAATGCTCCGCGGTTGAAATCTGTAAGAATTCTTTACCTCTGAAGTGCAGAAAAGATCAAAATGCAATTCCGAGAAAGAATGTGATCCCTTTCAGTTGGCCATTCTCCATCGCAAGATTCAAACGAGCATCCAGCTGCGTGCTGTTGCCGAGGTTGATGTCGACGTTAACAGCCAGCGTAATTGTCTTTGTAGTGGTGTTGTTCGTCGTGAAGGCCCACTGAATTGACCCTTGCTTGAACTCCAGCTTACCCGCAAAACCGAACGTGGTTGTTGTCTTATTACCCGCTCTGTTCTGTTCAAACGTAAATCCGGCCAACAGGCGCGCACTGCCGAGCACCGCAGTGAACTTGCCCGAGATGCTAATTGTCGTTGCCCCTACCGTACCGTCCTGTTTTTTGATCGCCAGGTCCAGATCGCCGGTGAAGTTGTTCTTTTTGAACGCGGCATTGAAAGTAAACGTGGTGCTGGCAACCTGCTGTTGGCCGTCGGAGGACGTTTGGCGATCCAGTGCATAGCTGACCTGGAAGTCATCGCTAATCATCAAAGTGCCGACCAACTGGATACGACGTTTCTTTCCGTCCTTGTCGTACTCGTACATCAGTTGGTTCATCGACTTGTCGACTACAACTCCCTTTGGCAAGACGAACTCGCCATCGGCCTGGCCAGCGCGCTTGTAAACAAACTTCAGACGCGGCTGACCTGTAGCATCGACAAATTCCGACCAGTCGCCGACAAATCCAAGTACCGACCCCTGCAATAAATTCTTCTTGTTGGAAAAGTGAAACATGAACCGGCTTCGTGGATCGTTAACAAAACCGTCTATAACAGAAGTCTTTCCGTTAATCGTGATGCTCAAGTCATGGCTCTCCGACAGTGCCCAATCGCCTCTTAACTCGAATGAAAACGCCTGGTCCTTGTTCGGTTTGACCACCAGGACTGCATCTTGAGTTTCATAGCGTGGCACGTTGGACGTTACCTCGGTGAAGTTGAATTTTTTTCCTGCCGCCGAGACTACAAGCTGGTTATCCGAGTTGAATTCCCACACGACATCGAAAGGAATCGTAGAGTTGTCGTTCCTGGTGAAAACAATCTTGTTTGTTTGGTCAGTCTTCCATTTGCCAACGGCGACATTGTTCTGACTTACAGTGCCCAGTGGTTCGATGAGGAACGTCTCGTTGTTTTTCGTTAGTTGTAGGCCTGCCATTTCTTTCTCCTTTGCTGTGAAGCGAGGACTAAATCAGAACGGAAGGTTGCTGCCGACGCTGAAATAAAACTTGCCCCGGCTGCCACCATTCACGGTGGTTCCAAACCCGTATCCGTAGTCGATCTTGAAAATAATTGGTGAGTAGATAAACCGGACGCCGAGTCCAACTCCACTGCGAACGCCCGGTGTTGCCGTGGTGGTCTCGTACAAACCTCCAACGTCAAAGAACGGCGCCAACTTAACTTTCTCGCGAATCATTGCCTTCAGCCCCTGGCTCGTTTCGTCACCTACAGGCAACGGAATCCAGAGTTCGTTTTGTGCACTCCAGAGTTTGCGACCCAGACCATCGTCGCGTTGGAAACCACGAACGACTTCTGCGCCACCGAACGATGGGAGTTCAAACTGAGGTGTCTCGTGACTTGCTTTCTCAAAACGGGCGCTGAAATCAAACTCGAATCGACGCGGCAACATTTGATGGAAGTTTCCGGTGATGACCAATTTGTTATATCGAGGTTCCGTGACCGCGAGACCAAGACCCATGCTGAGCAGCGGCTGAACACGAATCCGGCGCGGGTTTTCCACTTCGCTACTTTCGAAAAGATAAAAAGCACCGAGGTCCAACGTTGTGAGATTCATCTTGGCAACGTCCAGAGACCCAGACCGAAAAGAAACGGTCTCGTGCCGACCTTCCGCGTAAAAACGCAAGAGACTACCCGACCAATCTCGGAATGGTTCGAATTCGATTCTGCCAAAACCTAAAGACTGTCGTTCATCAACTGGTGGTCCGCCGAGATTTCGATTCGGATCCAGGTCGGAAGAAATCGTGAGCTGAAAGGAAACGCGTCGATGTAGAGTGTTGAAGAAAAGATAATCCGAAAAGTAATTGACGGATCCGATCGGCCCGGTGGTTCCCTGCCCGCCACCCTTCGCCGAGAGACTGTTTATGCTGTCAGTGAGAAACGGAAATCGTGAAAGCTGGCCCAGGCCAAAGAAGCGCGCTCCCTTTCCCGGTTCATAATCGACACCGCCACCAACATAGCGCTTCTTGTCTTTCGAGATCTCGCCTCTATCAGTTGAATCAAATTCAGTTTTAGCATCCTTCTCCTGCTCGTGAGCTGTAACTATGCCTTCGCCGCTGGCTGTTGCGGGTGCGGACTCTGGCGTTTCGTTGCTACTCGGCGGCGTCTGCTCTGATTCCGCATTCTTCTGAATTGTCAGATTAAAATTTGAAGACAACGGCTCGTCAGTATTGGGAGCAAAACTAACACTGACTGAGTAACCCAGTTGATTCACGAGCAGCTGTTGGATTTGCATCCGGGTCGGATTCAAGTAAGGGCCAGACTTTCCAGCGTCCTG
>Ga0163163_10000688_pt1 | contig 28732 bp, 27 predicted proteins | sample S65metaG_FD_119766 | JGI IMG/M metagenome (GOLD analysis project Ga0163163, IMG submission 119766) | Switchgrass rhizosphere microbial communities from Kellogg Biological Station, Michigan, USA - S6-5 metaG | ecosystem: Host-associated > Plants > Roots > Rhizosphere > Soil | place: USA...
ACATTGTCAAATGACCGGCTGCTGGTTATTTCTTTGTAAGCCGCTGTCAATTGCCCCACGGGGTAGATCTGTGCATGAGAGGCCATAGTGACAATCATAGCCAAAAGGGGAATAATGAGTTTTTTAAAACAACTGAAGATCATCTTTTGCGTGATCAATGTAATAGCAGGTTTCATTTTTTTAAGGTTTAATGGTTGAGTACTAAAATGTTTTTGACAATACAAAGAAATTAATGAAATGAAGCGAAAACAATATAACAATACTTATAGATTCAACCTGGGAACTAAATTTGCTTTACACGTTCTTATGGATCCTTATCTGCGCCAGATATCTTCCGAATTAAGTGCATGGCAGAAACAAATGATGCGCAGGCCCTCTTTTTTTAATAACCTGTCAAAAAGAGTGCAAACAAAGGTGAACAGCTGGATTCCTGAAAAAATACACAAGGCTATTACAGTAGCAATTAAGCAAATGATCCGCGGTGTTTTATTCGGTGCCAGGCATACAACCGCTGCACCATTTCTAAATGCGTCGCTACAAATCAGAGAGCAATTGGTATTGGACAAGGTGAATGTGTACAGAAAAACAGCTGCGATTGAGGGAGGTATCACCGGCGCTGGTGGTTTGTTGCTGGGGCTTGCCGACTTCCCCCTACTTATCGGCATTAAAATAAAATTGTTATTCGAGATCGCTTCGTTGTATGGCTTTGATATCAATGACTACAAGGAGAGAGTTTATATACTGCATATTTTTGAACTGGCGTTTTCAAGTCACGAGCACAGGAGAAATGTTTATTTAAAAATGACTGGTTGGGATGAAAAAAGCAAAGGACTTCCGGATGATATTAATCAGTTTGACTGGAGAAATTTCCAACAGGAATACAGGGATTATATTGACCTGGCAAAAATGGCGCAATTGATACCAATAATTGGCGCGCCGGTCGGTATTGTTGTTAATAGCAGGCTTATAAAAAAATTAGGTGTAACCTCTATGAATGCGTACCGGATGCGGTTGATAAAATAAGATGTGTGGAAATTTCTTAGGTGACTGTAACTATGATTTAAGCAAGAGAGCGCGGAACAATAAGAATTAAAATCCTGAAACATGCCAAACATTCGTCACGAATTATTTATCGAGTTTCTGCTGAAAAAATTTACACTGCCATCACCAGTCGGGACGGCTTGTCAGCATGGTGGACGCCTGACACTGATATAAAGCACGAACTTTATAGCGTTGCACGTTTTGGTTTCGGACCCAATTACTTCAAAGAAATGAAGATCGAGGACCTAAAACCTTACGCGCGGGTTGTCTGGGATTGCATTGCAGGAGCCGATGAGTGGATAGGAACCACTATTTCATTCACACTTCATCCTGGCGGTAAAGAGACCATATTGAATTCTCATCCCGAGATAAAAGACCAGGTCCATCAGCAAAGGGATAGTGACAACGCAACCGTGCTGATCTTCGATCATGACAACTGGAGAGAATATTCATCGATGTTTGCTGAATGTAATTATACCTGGGGGCGATTCCTGCGAAGCCTGAAATTATTTTGCGAAACCGGCAGGGGCCTGCCGTGGCCCAATCAACATCGCATAGAATCCTGACTGCAAAATAAATTGACTGCAAAGTGGTCATAAAATTTAGACAGAGGAAAGAGATACTTGATAAACTGCCTGGGCACACAATATAGAAGGACGCTACTGAGCGGGCATGATATCATTCTTCTACAAAATTAAATTGGCGTTCATCACTTTCATTTAATTCTGTGATCCCTGTCCACAATATAGGTCCCTGGACTTGAAGACCTTTTGCAACGGCCGTTGCTTTAATATGCTTGTATATCTCATGTGATGTAGGGAATGTTTCTTGAGTAAATAAAACAAAGTCGGCATTGTAAGAGTGACTAGCAGAAGTGTAAATAAAGTTTACCAGGAAATTCCGCATAACGAATATTGTTTATCATGGAAGGTAAAGAAAAAAAGGAAGATCAACGCTATCCGGAGTTTGCTGCTGCAGGTCCCAAAAAAGACCCAAACTTGGATTTTGTATCTTTCGTGCTGATTCAATTTTTCATAAAATCTCAGCCATGCAAAGAAGGACCTTTCTCAAGAATGCCGCCACACTTTCAGCATTTACTATTCTGAAACCCGAAATTGTTTTTAAGTCGCGTGTTAATTCAGCCATCAGGGTAGGGATCATCGGGTGCGGAAACCGGGGCACGGCCGTGATCACATCCATGTCGCAGAACACCAACACACATATTATTGCAATGGCCGATCTTTTCCAGGACAAATTGCAGAAGGGATTGACGGTTTACAGCCAGTTGAATTCCGCCAAAGGGTTGCCTGCCATCAGTTCGTCCAATATGTACAGAGGGTCGAAGGCCTATTTGGAGCTGATCGGGAACAAAGATGTCGATGCGGTGCTGATCTCGACGCCCGCCTATGCACATCCTTTCATTTTGGAAGCCGCGGTGGATGGGGGTAAGCACGTGTACTGTGAAAAACCTGTGGCCCCGGATACTGAAGGCTGCAAAAGAGTGTTACAGGTTGGAGAAAAGTTGACATCGAAATTGAGTGTTGCGATCGGCTTCCAAATCCGTTATGCTTCTGCTTACGCTGAAATGGTGAGAAGAATTCAGCAGGGAGATATTGGCGACCTTGTGAACGCACAACTATTCTATATTTCTTCTGGTAGCGACGTTCTCGAGGCAAAGAATATGTCGAACGATGAATTCCGTATCCGTAACCATTTCCATTTTGAAGAACTGTCGGGCGGGATCTTACTGGACCAGGGTATACATATGCTCGATGTATGCAACTGGACATTGAAGGAGCATGCAAGCAATGCTATAGGCACCGGCGGAATGAAAGGAGGAGCAAAACTGGGCAATACCTGGAACAACTACCAAGTAGCGTATGAATACCCTAACAATATTAACGTGAGCATTCATTCTACACAGCTTGGGCCGGTCTTTGGCGACGTCTGTTGTCGATTCATTGGTACGGACGGGGTAGGAGAGGCACACTATAGTGGAGGTGTTTTCATCAATGGTAAAAAGGCCTGGGATTCGGGTATTCCGAGAGCCGAAAGCGAGATCAGTCCCGAAAAACGTGCGGCCGGCGTTTTCCTTTCATCTCTTCAGGACGCCGATGCGAATAAAGAAAACGCGTTCATCAAAAGCATCGAATCCGGCAATCATCTTAACGAAATAAGATCCGGGGTGGACTCGACGTTAACAGCCATACTTGGTAGAAATGCTGCGAGAGCCGGGAAAAAGACCAGCTGGGATGAAATAATACAGGCAAACGAAAGAATCGATCCAAAGTTGAATCTTGGACAGTTTGATAAGACTTGAAATCCTTTCAATTGCCTGCGATCTTACCTAATCTTATGGGTAATGGTTCAGCGAGGATATCATAAAACGATCACACTGTTACTGCCACCGAATTCATTTGGTTCATGGGCATCGGCTTCAGGTTCATTCAGCCATTCTTTTTCATTTACCAAATATTTGAACTCGTGTCTTGAATCTTTCGGCAAAGTGACATCAGCGGTGAAACTGCCGTTCTTTTTTCTGGACATCATGATTGATTTTTGCCAATCGCTGTTCAACCCGCGTATCTGCACTGTGTCAGCGTTATCTGTTGCAAACGAAAATTTCACTTTGCAGTAATCTTTTGTTTTGTAGTAAGTCTTCAGTATCATACTTCTTCATTTAAGGTTTAAAATGCGCAAAGTAAATGGAATGAAGTGCATAAGTCAAAACGGGTTATCAACAAAATTGGCAGTCAGTGTAGATAAAATACCTTTGAAAATAACAACATAACGAATTATTATAATGTTCTGCAACGTGCAAAATTGAGCCATTCCTCCTCCGCCTTGCCTTGGTCTCCGAAATTTTCATTTGCTTGAATATCCTGTGGGACTGTGAGAGACCGAATTTCCAAACAGGTCATAAGGCTGCCTACTAAGCTTATCGTTTAAAAACCAGCCTGCAATAGAAATCAATGCGCCAAATGCAAATACTATAATTAGTTGAGTCGTGGATATTTTTTGAATGTCTTGTCTTGATCCTGGATCACAAACTTCTCCCGGGCAACGTTGCGGCCTTTCTTTAAAGAACAGCGGATAAAATTTACAACCAAGGCAAATTCCAAAAGCAGACTCAAGGAAGAGAAAAAGCAGGCAGATGAGGCAGATCACACCCGTGATAACGCTATAGGAATTAACGATCACTATCAAAATGAACATGATGGTTGACAGGATCACGCCAATTACCCAGGCGAATTTTTTTTGTTGTGCTCCCACGTATTCAGGCTTTTGGTTGCCGACAATCAAACGCCCGATTATCAATGTCGGTGAAAATTTAGGGTTAATAAAAACGCGGATAATGAAATCGGAAACGAATACAGTTAGCACATACTTTATCGGCAAAAAATTATTTTTGAAGAGGACAAACATCGCTGAAAGGAAAGTGAAAAAAAATAATATCCCAGCCGCGGCTCGTATTTCTCGTTCGTTTAAGACGGGGAACTGATATCCTTCTATATTTTCTCCGAACTGGATGAGTTTATTCATTACTTTAATTTTTTTACTTCATATCGTTGAAATCCTTTTTCTTTAGCCGAAGATGAATAGGGGATAGGCCTGCCCTGCGGCAGGCTGACATCCCCATGCACACACTGTTTTTCGCTTGTGTTGGTTTTGCCAGAATTAACACCCGCAGAACAGCATTGTAGTAACAATAATGGTGATCGAAAAAATGAGCAGTTTCATAATAGAGTTTTTATTTTTCACAAGAATATTTCATAAATGGATATGCTAAATTCGGTTGTCAACAAACGACAGATCATGGTAAACAAACGGCAGGAAAGAAAGAAATGTTACCTCCGCTCCGGCAAATAATTCTTTTGTATATCGTCGGGACTCTTTGCGATACGGTACCCAGAAATGCCGGACTCAAAGGAGGTGAATTGACAGAAGGCCAGGCTCTTCGTTCAATTCGACTTTTCTACGCCACCTGAACTCTCGGCATCAAGATAAGGGATCGCATACGAATGTTTTCGAAGAATTGTTGAAGGACCACACCGCTATTCTTGTATTTCTCACTCTTAGATTTTCAATAACTTTTTCCGTTATCATTTCGTTTATATACAACTTTACCTTTTATGATTGTTGTCTGAATGGTAATGTTATCATCAAAAATCACGACGTCAGCATCTTTGCCGTGTGCTAAAGATCCCTTCTTGTCTCCGACCCCTATAATAGCGGCCGGCGTGGCGGTGATCATATGTACTGCTTCCGATAGAGGAAGATCGGCCAGTTTGATCATAGTCCTGACCAATCTGTCCGCGGTAGCCACGCTTCCGGCAAAACTGGTCCGGTCGGGGAGTTTCGCTACGTCATCTTCTACAATTGCCTTCATCCCATTTTCAAGATCTCCCAAAATCGTTTCTTTTGCTGTTGTGCCGGTCGCGCGGATCGCATCAGTTATTAATGCTGTTCGCTCTGCGCCTTTGATCTTACAAACTAACTTTAATAAAGGTTCCGGTAAATGCACGCCATCTGCAATGATCTCTATTGTCATGTCATCGATAAGATACCCGCTTTCGACAACACCGGCATAACGAAAACAACCCACACGAGTCACCCCGGACATGGCTGAATAAAAATGAGTAATGTGGGTAAACCCATTTTCAAAAGCATCATATACTTCTTTATAGGTAGCATCAGTGTGAGCTATAGAAGGCAAAATATCTTTTGACCTTAAATACCGACCAAATTTCAAACTTCCTTTTAACTCTGGTGCAGCGCTCCATCTTTTAATATTATTATTTGATCCCGAGACGATTTCCTGGTATTCTGCCTCATCGGGATCACGAATAAAGCGCGGATCCTGTGCTCCTTTTTGATTCATGGCGATGTAAGGACCTTCGATGTGCATCCCAAGAAACTGCGCGCCCGTTTTGTTTTGCTCATTAGCTTTCTCATATGCAGCCAACGACTTCAATAATTTTTCCTTTCCCGCTGTCAGGGTTGTGGGAAGCATTGAAGTCGTCCCGTACATTGCATGCAGCCTGGCTATTTCTATAAAAGCGTTCACCGTTCCATCCATAAAATCATAACCGCCTCCACCATGGACATGTATATCAATAAAGCCAGGCGAGACATAGTTGCCTTGCGCATTGATTTCAGCAGCACCGGGCACGTTGATATTACTTTCAGATACGTCTGTGATCGTTTCTCCTGTTATAACCACTGTTCCGTTTGGAATGATGCGGCCGGGGGTTAAAATTCTGCCATTATATATCTTTAGCGTTCCGTTCATGTCTTGTAAATTGATAATCGAAGGGTGCGAGAAATAAATCTCGCCTGACCGGCAATTAAATTACAAAAATAGAACGGATCAGTTACCTGCTGTTATCTTTTGGGTGTGTAGAATCTCTGCGGTTTCCTTGTTTCTTATTACAACGAAATAAGATCCTGAGGCTGGTCTTTTATCAAAAAATAATGTTTGCGTACCATTAAGAGCAAGTACCTGCCTGATCATGATCTTTCTTCCTCCGGCATCCACCACTTCAACCGATAGCTCTCTGACGTGTTGGGGATAAGAACCGGAGAGAACAAAATAATTGCTGGTAATCGTGGGATAGATCTTTATTTGACCCTGCTTCTCTCCGCATAGTTGCACGGCATTGACAGAACTGTAAGTTTTCTCTCCATCATCATCTATTGCCAAAATGCGATAGATAGCTTTCCCGGTGCCTTGCAGAGCGTCTTTGTCGTGATAATAAAAAGAATTGCCATTTGCAGATATTATAGCTAAGTCTTCATAACTTCTTCCGTCAAAGCTTCGTTCAACAACATATTGTGTCCCTTCCGTTTCGTTGGCGGTTCGCCACGCTAATTCAACACTGCAGTCAGAAAGGACTGCTGTTTCAAATTTTTCCCATCTAATCGGTAAGGTACTAAACAGTTTTCTTATGGAGATAGCAATGATCACATGGGTATCATTATTACTGTTGTCTTTCGTCGAATCAAAGACAGGAACACCTGCATTCAGCGTATCAATGGCTCCTCTTCCGACAAACAAAGGCACCTGCGTTGTCTCAGTACTATGCGTTGTTGTTCCGAGATAAAGTACGGAATCACTGGCATTGTAGAACAAATGATTAGAACCGACAGGTGCAGCAGTTTTACCAAGGTAATCGTTATTGGAACCACCGATGTACGAAAGATAATATCTATAGGTAACATTCAGATTGCAAATCACCCACATCATATCATATCCGCCGGAATTGTGATTGCTAAAAAAAGTCCCGCCGGCCGTATTGATCGTGGCAAGATCAGTTGACCTGGTCGTCCCAAAAGCCAGCAATACCGGGAAGCCTTTAATTACTACCGGGGTCACCGAAACAAGTATATCATCATCAGATCCACCCACAAAACTTGCATGATAACCACCAGATCCGTCGTTATTGATCCTTGCAACAAACCCATCATAGTTGCCTTTGTTTACAGGTTGAAATGCAGGGGCACTGCCCAATGGGAAATCAGGGCTATTTGTTTGCCCTACCAACACCGAAACAGAATCACCAAGACTATAAATGCCCCAGCCAAAATCTTCACCATTTCCTCCGATCTTGTCAATAATATCAAATGACACAGCGCCGGAAGAAGGAACATTGATCTTCCCGAACAGCGCCTCACGTCCAAAAAGATCATTAGGTATTGAGGGATTTATCTCGGCAATACCAAATGTGTTTCCAATAAATACCACATCACCGGTGCTCAATACGCGGAAATCATTGACAAGATCGTTACTATTGCCTCCAATATATGTTCCGAAACGCAATACGTTCATCGAAGTGAACGCGCCGATCCACCCATCAGAGGCCCCGTCAAATGTGTTGTCGGCTGCTTCTGCAAGGTAATCGACACCGGTACGGGAAAGAGTATCACTCGAGGACAGCGAAATGTAATAAGAATCATTACTGAGAGCTCTTATTGTCAGAGATCGATCGTTTCCGGGACCGCCTAAGAAACTGCAATAGACTAAATGATCCAATGAAAAATTAAAAATTGCCACAAATCCATCGTCACCTCCATGATAATCGGCATCAAATGCCTGGATATCTCCGTCGCTGCTTTTTGTGATTGGGAAATCATAAGAACTTGTTCTTCCACAAACGAAAACGAAATTTTGATTGATTGAAATACCAATTCCCACATCCTCATTTGAGCCTCCGAGATATGTGATGTACTGTACTGTCTGACCATCCTTTGTCAGGGCATATAGAAATACATCGGTCTCTGAATTGAAGTTGCCGTTGTATCCATTCGTCAGCGCGGCAGCATATGCCGTAGAAACTTGCAGATTGGCTGCTCCCACGCAGTAAAGAAGATCATTACTGTTGTTAAATTCTAATCCATAAAGATATTCGTCAAAATTGAAGTTTCCACCGTCAAAGAAGGTGCCCCACAAAAGATCAGGGTCTATAACAAGGGGATATTTTTTTCGTTCTTTATCAAATCCCTTAAACCGCACTTCATTTTTTCCCAACAAATAAAAATGAATATCGGCTTGTTCTTTACCAGTTGGTGTAACATAGTAACTTTCGGGGAGATGAATATGAAAACTTCCCATTCTAAGCCGTATTTCAAGATTACCATTGTCGTCCATCCTTAATTTTTCTTGTCCTTCAAATTTCATTTTTATCATTGATGCATCAGCAAAGGGAGACACGATCCAGTCAAATTCCATCTGTCCCGACTCCTGGCTATAAAGTCGGAGATCAATATCCGGGTAAATATTCTTCAATACAATCTCTCCAAAACTTGAAACATTTGTGATGTCTTGTTCTTTCAATCTCGTATTAATGAAATTTCTTTTTGTTTCAAATGGGTTGATCTTTTCGTAGCCACTAAAACCCCTTGAGCCTTTGAAAAGGATGTTGAAAGCATTGTAATCATAGTCTTTGCTTTTCGAGGGAATCGAAGATTTATCCGTTACAAATCCTATATCACTCTGACTTTCGGGTGACCTTACGACTATTATCCTTAATCTGTCTTTTTCAATAAATACTGTTTGATTACCTGAGGAAAAATAGGCGATCACGGTTGCCGGGAGCCCAAGTTGACCATTATTTTCTATTAACTGTAATTTGAGACTGCTTTGCTTTAAAGTATTCCGAACTGTTTTTTCCAACCCGGGCGATAAATACTGATCAGTGGCAGCTCGATCGCCATTGACAAATGATTGACCCCTAGAGTCAAATGGAAGGTAAAACAGCGTGAGCAAAAAAAACTTCGCAAAGGCGAAGTTGGTAGTTTTAAGTGATCGCAAGGAAATTAGTCCACTAAAAAAACAGGAGGTAAAGTTTATCATGAGCAAGTTTTCGTTGGATAATTGGATTTGGGACTTTTTTGCCTACGCTAATTTAGTGCCAATTCAAAAAAAAATTACTTCGATAAATTCCGGATTTTGGCGAGAAGAAACACGGGTAAAATCTGCGATGTTCTACTCAAAGTGCCGATAAGATAAACTGATCTTTCACGCAACCGTTACCTTTTCAACATTTTATCGCCGAGTATGGCTTTCACTACCTCATCATGTTGGTTTTGACTGATTGGTATTTGGCTGTTGCCGATATGAATAACGTTTCCTTCGATCGACCTGATCTTATGCCTGTTTACAACAAACGATTTGTGAACTTTGATAAACGATGTCGGGGGAAGATCTTCAATTATTCCCTTGATCGTCAGGTAAACGATCATTTTATTATTGTTTGTGTGAAGAATGACATAATTAAGTGCGGCCTCGACGTACAAAAGGTCATCGTATAAAATTTTTTCGATACGGCCATTATATTTTACAAAAAAATAATCCCCGTCTCCGGTAGGTTTGTTTCCGGCCAGGGTTTTCATTTCGTGATATTCCTTCGCTTTGTTACACGCCTTTAGAAACCGACTGAAAGAAAACGGTTTTACGAGGTAATCCAATACGTCAAGCGTGAATCCATCCAAAGCATGTTCAGCATACGCTGTTGTCATAATAACCATAGGTAGAGAACCGGCTGATTGCAAAAATTCTATTCCGGTCAGCTTTGGCATATTAATATCCAGGAATAAAAGGTCAATAGGTTCGCGATCGAGAATAGCTTGCGCTTTCAGAGGATTGTCTGCCTCTCCTGCAAGTTCTAAAAAAGAGATGTCCTCTATATATTCTTTCAATAACTTTCTCGCAACGGGTTCATCGTCGATTATTATGCATTTTAATTTCACACTTCAAGGTTTAACATTACTTCAAAAGAATGAGCATCGTTTTGTATCGTCAACGCATGCTTACCAGGATACAACAACTCCAGTCGTCGCTTAACATTGGCGATCCCGATTCCGCCATGATCGATCATCTTACGGCCATTGATATTTTCCTTCGTATTGAAAGTTTTAAAAAAAACCTGGTTATTGCTCCTGGCCAGAGATATTTTTACTTCGTTCAATTTATCTTCATCGTTACTTACATATTTAAAACTGTTTTCAATGAAGGCAATGAATATAAGTGGTGCGATCATGATGCCTTTCACATCTTCGGAAATCTGCAATTGGATGGCTAAGTTCTCTGGTTTACGTATCTTCTGCAGTTCAATATAATTCCGAATATAATTGATCTCTTTTTCAATACTGATCATACTTGTGTTGCATTCGTACAACTGGTAACGTAACATCTCGGAGAATGTGAGCAACATTTCACGAGCGGCAGAATTGCTTTTATTGATGTTTCCATATATTGAATTGATCGAATTAAAAAGAAAATGGGGATTGAATTGTGCTTTCAGAAAATCCAGTTCATTTTGCATTTTTTCCTTTTCAATTACCTCAATGTATTTCTGAAACCGGATGCGGTCGATAATGAGTTTGCTTGCCACCAGGCAAATTGTCCATATAAAAATATTAATGAGTGAATTGAAGAATAGTTCTGAAAACCCGGGTGGTGGTTTGCCCGGTGCAAAATAGTGTTGACTGAGGTAAGTAGCCAGTGGCACTCTCAACAAAGCTGCCGTAACAATTCCTGCCAGGAATAATAAAGCAAAGACTGCGTATTTTTTTCGGTAAAGGAAAACGGGTACAGTATAGTAAAAATTGAAATAATAATTGGCCGCAATGAATAGAAGATAGCAAAATTGAATGGTCATGGTTTTTGAAAAAGAAAATGCTCTTTTCTGAAATACAACGACCCACAAAAGATAGAGTCCTATCCAAAATAATATGTTGTACAAGGTCTTCTTTTGAGTCATGCAAGGAGAATTGCCACCTCAAAAGTATTGCAGTATTTGTTTCTCCACTGAGATTTTACACCATGGCGGGAAAAAACTTGATGAACTAAAACCCCGGTTTAATCAAGTAGATGTACCGGATAATGTAAAAGATTTATTTAGCCTGGTTTCATTCATTTTTTTTGCGTACGAAACATTAATCAAAAAGAAAAAAAAATTATGAAAAACGACAAACTTATAGATTTTGATGAAAACGATGATGGCATTGACCGGGCAGGTTTCCTTAAGTGTATGGCGTGGGCAGGGACCGGCCTGTTTTGCCTTATGAGCGGCGGAATACTCAAGACATACGGTATGAGCCAAATAATAGATAAGACCACGGGGGGAATAAAAAAAGGGCTTGACATTTCGAAAGGAGATTTCAGTTTTGCCCAGATCAGCGATACCCACATAGGATTCAATAAACCTGCAAACCCAGATGTAATTGGAACTTTGCAGGCCTCGATTTCTAAAATAAACGCAATGCCTTCGACACCATCGTTCATTCTACATACAGGTGATCTCTCTCATCTTGCACAAGCCGATGAATTTGATACGCTCGAACAAACGTTAAAATCTGCAAAAACAGGAAAGATATTCTATGTGCCTGGCGAACACGACGTACTCAATGATAACGGCAAACAGTATCTTCAACGTTTTGGCAAAGACACAAAAGGCAACGGCTGGTATAGTTTCGATTTCAACGGCGTGCATTTTATTGGTCTTGTAAACGTGGTTGATAATTCAGAAGGTGGACTTGGCGTACTTGGAAATGAACAGCTGCAATGGTTGGAAAGCGATGTGAAAGGCCTTTCATCCAGCACTCCCATCGTGGTCTTTGCACATATTCCTTTGTGGGCCGTTTACCCGCAGTGGGGCTGGGGTACGAGGGATAGCGAACAGGCACTTTCTTACCTGAGACGTTTTGGATCGGTTTCCGTATTAAACGGTCACATTCATCAAACCTTGCAAAAAGTAGAAGGCAACATCACGTTCCATACTGCGACATCCACGGCATTCCCGCAGCCGCAACCGGGCGCTGCCGCTTCTGCCGGACCAATGAAAGTCCCCGCAGAGCAGCTTCGAAATTTGCTTGGTCTCACAAGTATAAATTATGTCGAGCACGATCACACGCTTGCGGTGACTGATCTGCCATTAAGTGACGCGCAACAGCAACAACCCGCCCATCAATAAATCATGAGAACAATCCTTGTTTCAATTGACTCTATCAAATCTCTGGTATGGTATTCAAAAAGAAATATGTTGTGATATCGGTCCTGGCTTGCACCGTTGCTATTGCCGTGGCGGCACTCCCTTCTGCAAACAGTGAATTCAGGAACCTGAGGGTGTTACCTAAAAACATAAGTTCACAGAACCTTTCAAAGATCATGATCGACGATTTTGAAGACGGCTTAGGTGTTTCCTGCACATTCTGTCATGCTCAGGGCAAAGACTCTCTGCGGCTGGATTATGCCAGCGACGCAAAGCCTGAAAAACAAATCGCCCGCCGCATGATGACAATGACCATGGGTATCAACAAAAAGTACTTCGGGTTGAAACATCCGTTGCTTGGTGACTCGGTGTTAGCCATTAATTGTATAACTTGCCACAACGGGCAACCCCGGCCAGGAGACCTTGAGACAAAGTAGTGTGCCGGTAAATGTGTCCGACTGCTCGTTCCACAACCAATAAAAACGGTTTTTCAAAATTTTACAATGCCGGCACGAATCAACCGGAAGAAATTCATCTATGCCACGGGCATGGGGACAGCAAGTATATTGCTCAAACCATCCTTGCTTCCACTGAATTTAAACACATTGAAATTGAAGGCGGTTTTTTTTGATGCATTTACCTTATTTGATCCAAGGCCAATTTTCAAAACGGTCGAAGAACTATTTCCCGCCAATGGAAAACAATTAGTGGAAACCTGGCGTTCGAAACAATTCACGTACCAGTGGTTGAGAGTTTGCGGCAGGAAATACAAAAATTTTTGGGACGTAACTGCCGATGCTCTTGACTATGCAATGGTCAAACATGTGCCTTCTGGTACCGAAAAAGAGCGTGATCTTATAATGGCCAAATATAAGAGCATCAGCGCATGGCCTGATGTGGCTCCTTCTCTTAAAACCTTGAAAAACCTGGGAATGAGCCTGGGAATTCTTTCAAACATGACCGCGAAGATGTTACATGAGGGCATTCAAAATTCAGAGTTGAGTGACTATTTTGAGTTTGTTATCAGCACCGATAAAAAGCAAACTTACAAGCCTGATAGGGATGCTTATCAAATGGCTATGGAACAAACAAAGCTTGAAAAAGAAGAAATCTTGTTTGCCCCTTTCGCTGGATGGGATATGACGGGTGCCAAATGGTTTGGCTTTCCAACTTTTTGGGTCAACAGGTCAAATGATCCAATTGAAAAACTTGATGTGGAGCCTGATGGCACTGGTAGCAACTTAAATGACCTGGTGGCATTCGTTAAACGCATTCCATAGCAGCAGCAGCCTGGCATTTTTGATAGCTTGGTTTATTGACATGTATATCCACCATCCACCGCAAACAGGCTTCCAGTTGTGAACGAACTTTCATCCGACAGCAGGAATGCAACTGATTGTGCGATCTCCTCAGCCTTGCCGACACGGCCCATCGGCTGAACTGCATCCAATGATTTGTAGACTTCCTCTGCTGCCATTCCTGTTTTTGCAATAAATTGTTCAACCGCCCGGTGAAGCAATGGTGTATTAATAGTACCAGGACAAATACAATTGACCCGTATGTTGTAAGGGGCATAATCTATGGCAGTACTTTTCGCCAGTTGACCAATGGCTGCCTTCGTCATGCCATAGACTGAACTGCTAGCCTTACCGATAAACACCTGGTCAGATCCCATCAGTACAATGCTTCCCCTTTTTTGTTGCTTCATGATCGGCACTACCTTTTTAAGAAGGTAATAGACCCCCAATATGTTGATACCAACCATGGATTCGAGCTGTTCATAGCTAGTTTCTTCAAGAGTAGCGAAAAGATGAACACCTGCATTGGCGAACAATAGGTCAATTCTTTTTTCTTTTTCCAGGACCTGATCAATTGCACTATTGATATCTTCTTTCTTGCTTACCTCGCAAAAAATAAAATATGCATCCTCCTGATCGGGTGTATTATGATCAAGATTATACACTGTCGCGCCTTTTTGCCGAAGTAGCTCCTTTGTAGCTCTACCAATTCCTGCGCTCGCGCCAGTAACTATTGCCACTTTATTTTTCCATTCCATAATGAGAATTTAGTCGACTAAGTTAGGATATCGTCTCTTGCCGGACAGGGCCTCAACGATGGTGACCTTCAGGTTAAGACATCGTCCTAATTCGCTTTCGAATATTTTCATTTAAGAGCATGACTCCACAATTTACTTTCTAATTTTTTTGTTTATTTTCTTTTATCTTCTAATATTTGCTTTTTAACCGAAAAAAGACAAATGCTCGCAAATCACCGTCGGGATAAGATCCTGGAGCTTTTACAGGAAGATGGCTCCGCCAAAGTGCTGGACCTTGCTCGAGTTTTTAAAGTAACTGAGGTCACTATCAGGCAGGATCTTGAGAAACTTGATAAAGATGGTTTGATCATTAGGGAGCATGGTGGTGCTTATCTGAAAAATATTAAAGACCAGGTACAGGCTTTTTCTTTGACACACCAGGAACACCTTGATAAAAAGGAATTGATTGCTTCGAAATGCCTTGAATTTATTGAAAGTGGGGACACTATCATTTTGGATTCGGGCTCTACAACAACCGAGGTCGCCAAAAAACTGAAGGGGTTAAAAAATTTAACCGTTATTACAAATGCACTCAATATCGCTTTGATGCTTGGTGCAGAGCCGGGCATTGAGGTGATCGTAACCGGCGGAGAATTCAAACCGCCAACACTTTCTTTGACAGGACAAAAGGCTGCTGATTTTTTTAGAGGCCTGCATGTTCAGAAATTGTTTCTCGCAACCGCGGGCATTTCTCTAAAGGCCGGCCTTACATATCCCAGCATCAGTGATCTTGTTGTAAAAAAAGCAATGATAGATGCAGCGGAGACGACTTACCTCGTAGCTGATTCTACCAAAATTGGTAAATCTTCTTTTGCGAGTCTCGGTGCGCTATCGTTGATTGATTATATCATTACTGATTCGGGTATCGAGGAAAAGCATAAGCAGGTTTTTCATGATAATGAAATTGAATTGATCATCGCAAGTTGACAACTATGCAATTAAAAAAACCACAATCGGCTCTCGGAATCATCATTGGCAATCGCGATTTTTTTCCTGATAAGTTGGTGGCAGAAGCCAGGACAGAAATCCTTGAGCTATTTAAAAAATTAGATATCACACCAATTTTGTTAAACGATGCAGATTCAAAATTAGGTGGCGTTGAAACATTTGGTGAAGCGAAAAAATGTGCGGCACTCTTTAAGCAGCATGCAGATAAAATTGATGGCATACTGGTTGTGCTTCCAAATTTTGGCGATGAGAAGGGTGTTGCAGAAACAATAAAATTATCGGGATTAGACGTACCGATTTTGGTGCAAGCTTATCCGGATGATCTCAATAAATTGGATGTCATTAACAGAAGGGATGCCTGGTGCGGTAAAATTTCAGTCTGCAACAATTTTTATCAATTTGGTATAAAGTATACTCTTACAACAAAACATGTTGCCCGCCCTTCCGATGAGTCCTTTATCAATGATCTGAAAAATTTTCTTGCTGTCTGTCGCGTAGTAAAAGGCATGCGTAAAGTGCGTATAGGCGCGGTGGGAGCGAGGCCGGGTGCATTCAATACCGTTCGTTACAGCGAGAAGATTTTACAACGGAACGGCATATCCGTTATAACCGTTGATCTTTCCGAAATTCTTGGCAATGCAAATAAACTAGGTGCTGACGATGTTACCGTCAAAGAGGCGCTTGAAAAAATTCATAGATATACGCCAACAGGTAAAACTCCAAATGAGAAATTAGTGCAGATCGCAAAACTTGATGTCGTCCTGGCAAATTTTATGGAAGAACATTCGCTTGATGCAACTGCCATTCAATGCTGGACCTCATTACAAAAAAATTATGGCTGTAATGCATGCACAAGTATGAGTATGATGAGTGAAAACATGCTGCCAAGCGCCTGCGAAGTGGATGTAACCGGAACGCTGAGCATGTATGCCATGCAATTGGCAAGTGGTTCTCCAAGTGCTTTGGTTGATTGGAACAATAATTATGCTGATGATGACACGAAATGTGTTCTTTTTCATTGTGGCAATTGGGCAAAATCTTTTTTACCCGATATACAGATCAGCACGGCGCCGATCATCGGCACATCCGTAGGCACTGAAAACACTTATGGTGCATTGGATGGCCGTACCCCGGCAATGCCACTAACCTACGGTCGCATTAGTACCGATGATTGCAAAGGAACCATCAAAGCTTACGTTGGTGAAGGTGAATTGACTAACGATGCGTTGAATACGTTTGGCAACAGGGCTGTTGCACAAATAGATAATCTGCAAAGCCTGATGCATTATGTCTGCCGCAACGGTTTTGAACATCACGTGGTGATGAATGCAAGTAAAACAGCAGGCGTATTGAAAGAATCACTGGAAAACTATTTGGGTTGGGAGGTGTATAGGCATGAATAATGAATAATGAGTGAAACTATATACTCATTACTGGTTACTGATCACTCATTACGCAAAATATCAAGTTAATGACAACAAAAGAGCTAGCAAAAAAGTCTATAGAGTATCGTACGAAAATCCTTACGTACATCTATGGAGCAAATGCAGGGCACACTGGAGGGAGTCTTTCATGTGTTGACATTTTGAATGTTTTGTACAATCATGTCTTGAATTTAGGACCCGCGAATTATTCATCACCCGACCGTGACAGATATATTCAAAGTAAGGGGCACTCGGTGGAGGCTTTATATGTCGTGCTTGCGGATAAAAGTTTTTTTCCGGAAGAAGATCTGAAAACAATGTGTAAATACAAGTCGCATTACATTGGGCATCCCACAAAAAAAGTAAATGGCATTGAGCAAAACACCGGGGCATTGGGTCACGGCTTGCCCATAGCTGTCGGTACTGCACTGGCCGCAAAAATGGATAATAAAAGTTATCGTGTATTCACTTTATTAGGAGATGGCGAGTTGCCTGAAGGTTCGAACTGGGAGGCGGCATTGACCGCAGCACATTATGATCTGGATAATCTCTGCGCGATCATCGATCATAACAAATTGCAGATAACAGCTAGCACAAAGGAAGTTTGCGATACCGATCCCATCGATGCAAAGTTTGAAAGCTTCGGATGGTCTGTTCAGCATGTGGATGGTCATGATTTCGATGCATTGATAAAAGCTTTCAACAACATTCCCTTCACAATGGGGAAACCAAGTTTAATTATTGCACATACGGTGAAAGGGAAAGGTGTAAGTTATATGGAGGATCAGGTGAAATGGCATCATGGTGTTCCCAATAAACAAGAATTTGAGTGCGCGATACAAGAACTAAATGACGCCCTGGCGGTTGTCTGATAGCAAAAAATTATTATTGACTGTGGAAACAGCAATTGAAAATAAAACAATAAACGGGAGAGCAAACCTGGAGGTGTTTTCTTCAACACTACAAGGGCTTGCTGCTTCAGACAGGAACATTATTGTTGTGACAAGTGATTCTCGTGGCTCGGGAAAGTTGGTTCCATTCGGACAGAAGTTTCCAGATCAGATTGTCGAGATAGGAATAGCAGAACAAAATCTTGTTGGTGTTTCCGCGGGACTGGCATCAGCAGGTAAGAAGGCATTCGCCGTTTCACCTGCGTGCTTCCTGACGGCAAGGGCTCTTGAGCAGATAAAAAATGATGTTGCGTATTCTGATAATCCCGTAAAGTTGATAGGCATTAGTGCAGGCGTTAGCTATGGTGCGCTGGGTTCCACACATCATAGCCTCCACGATTTTGCGGTGCTTCGCGCCATCAATAACATTACAATAGTTGCACCCGCCGATAATTTCGAAACAGCGGAAGCTATAAAGCTTGCCGCCGGGTTTGAGAAGCCGATCTATTTACGTTTTGGCAAAAAAAATATGCCTGACCTGGAAGTTGCGGATCAGGAACCATTTCAAATCGGGAAAGGGAGAATTATTTGTCAGGGAAAAGACGTTGCGTTTGTTGCAACGGGCGAAACCGTTTACCCAGCTTGGCAGGCCGCCAAAAAACTGAGAAAAGAATATAACGTCCAGGCAACTGTTATCAGCATGCACACAATTAAGCCCCTTGATCAAGAATTGATCTCATCGGCGGCAAGATCATGCAGGGCCATTATAACGGTAGAAGAGCACAGTGTACATGGAGGTTTGGGCGAAGCTTGTGCATCGTTCCTGTTACAAAACGGAATTACCAAACCATTTAAGATCGTCGGCATCCCAGATGAGTATACTGTTACCGGTTCGCAAAATGATATATTTGATCACTATGGCATTTCAGAAAGCGGGCTTGCGGCAAGTGCTCTGGAGCTACTAAACAAAATAATTTAAACCCAATTAGTTGTCATTATGGAACGATTGGCTGCAAAAAATATTTTCGTAACGATTCTATTTGTCTGCATTTTGTTTTTGAATGGATGCAAAACGAATCGGTCCGCTGATGGAAAGAAAAAAGTTGCAGTGATCATTTCTACGCTCAACAATCCCTGGTTCGTGGTGCTGGCGCAAACAGCCGCTACAAAGGCCAACTCATTGGGCTATGAAACCAAAATTTTTGATTCGCAGAACAATACTTCGCTGGAAGCAGACAATTTTGAGAACGCCATCGCTTCTGGATATGACGCCATACTCTTTAACCCGACCGACGCAGATGGCTCCGTTGTCAATGTACTAAAGGCGAAGACCGCAGGTGTTCCTGTTTTTTGTATGGATCGGGAAGTGAACTCTACCGAAGCGGCCACTTCACAAATTCTTTCTGATAACTATTCAGGCTGTGTTGCCATCGGAAAATATTTTGTTGAGCAGATGAAAAAGAAAGGAAAATATGTAGAGATGCTTGGTCTTGTAGGTGACAACAACACATGGAACCGCTCAAAAGGTTTTCACAGCGTGGTTGACTTTTATCCCGGCTTACAAATGGTGGCCCAACAAAGCGCAGATTTTGATCGTAACAAAGCAATGGAAGTAACGGAGAGTTTGCTGCAGGCACATCCCGACATCGATGCTGTTTTTTGTGGAAATGATGCGATGGCCTCTGGAGCCTACCAGGCACTGGTTGCAGCGGGAAAGGCAGGTGATGTTAAAGTCTTCGGCTTTGACGGAGCTGAAGATGTTGTGAATTCAATAAAAGATAAAAAAATTGTAGCTACCGGCATGCAGTTCCCAAAAGTGATGGCGACAACAGCCGCCATGTACGCTGATGAATATTTCAAAGGCAAAAGAAATTTTCCCCAGAAGATGCCTGTGGCTGTTGAACTGGTTACTCAGCAGAATGTGAATGAATATGCAGGATATGGCAAAAAAGACAGTAGGCAACAATGAAAGCAGCGAAATATATCATATTGATTGTAATAATGGCGACCGTCGCTTACAATTCCGTTTATTTCAAAAAATTGGACGAGGTAAACGCATCTCGTTCTGCAAAACAATTTAATGCTGCTGCTTATGCTCAAACATTCTGGACGACGAAACTTATACCGAACCTGGATAAAGCGATTGATATTACACAACTCACGACAATGCTTTCAACGAATGCGTCGAAAACTTTTGATACATATTCTCACGCTTTGGGCATTGGGAATCTTCGCTATTTCCTGGTAAAAGGAGAAGGAACAATAGCATCAGTCAATGAAGATGATGTCAGTATACTTCTTCAACCCGATACAAGCCGGCAAATCCTTACTCTCGCCACCGAATATATTTTCGGTAACGCTATAAGAGATGCAACAGGTTTGGTCAACGTCAACGATTTCACCAACACAATGGACTTTAATAATGTGTCGGCGGAGTTGAATAAAATCATTCGTGAAAGAGTATTACCTCCCTTTAAACAACAGGCGAAAAAAGGCGATAAGGTAGAATTTACCGGGGCGATCGAATTGAACAAAGAACATTTGGATATTTCAAAAATTGAAGTAATGCCGGTGGCAATTATGAGTAATGAGTAATGAGTAATGAGTAATGAGTGATCAGTAAGCAGTAGCAGATTAGGCATAGTCTCATTATTCACTATTCACCACTCACCATTCACAAAAACATGCTCGTTGCAGAAAACATAACAAAAAAATTTTCCGGCGTTACAGCGCTGGATAATGTCTGTCTTGAACTGCATGCAGGAAAAGTAAACGCGATCATTGGGGAGAACGGTGCCGGCAAATCAACGCTAATGAGGATACTTTCAGGAGTGTATTCGGATTATGACGGGCGCATCATTTTAAAAACTCAACCCGTACGCTTTCAAAATACGAGGCAGGCACAATCGGCAGGTATTGCCATTATTCACCAGGAATTGAATCTTATTCCCTATCTAAGCATTACCGAAAATATTTTTTTAGGACGAGAACTCACTACGGCATTGGGCATGCTTGACAAAAAACAAATGCGAGAGCAAACTAAATCTCTGCTTGCACGATTAAAATTATCCGTTGATCCTGACGCCAGTATATCATCCCTGAAAGTGGGACAACAGCAGGTTGTTGAAATAGCAAAAGCTTTACTGACCGATGCGGAAGTAATTATCATGGATGAACCTACTTCCGCGATAAGTGAAAGCGAGGTAGAAGTGTTGTTCGGGATCATTGCTCAGCTAAAAAAGGAGAATAAGGTAATTGCGTATATCTCACATAAGCTCGATGAGTTGTTCAGGATCGCCGACAGGTATATTGTTCTCAGAGATGGCAAGACGATCCAGAGTGGTGATATGGTTGGAATGACACATGATAGTATTATTCAAAAAATGGTGGGCAGGGAAATAGAAATTGTACGAAATGCAAATGCAGCAAAAAATGCAAACGCGGTTTTGTCTCTGAGCAATGTTTCTTTAAAACATACGGAAAGAAAAAATGACCGGTTGATAAAAAATATTTCCTTCAATTTAAAGAGGGGAGAGATCCTGGGCATTTTCGGGTTAATGGGCGCAGGCAGAACGGAGCTGATGGAGACCATATTTGGATTACATACAAAAAGATCCACGGCAAACATATTTGTTGAAGGGAAACGAATAAATATTAAATCCCCTGGAGATGCAATACGTGCCGGACTTGCACTTGTTCCCGAAGACAGAAAAAAAGACGGGCTTGTTCTGGATCTCGATGTGCGAACTAATATTTGCCTGACCACTTTGGATAATCTGCAGGCAATGGGCCTGCTGAGTAATAATCGCGAGGCTTCCCTGGCAAAAAAATACATTTCAGAGCTGAAAATTAAATCTTCTTCCGATAAGCAACTTACAAAGAATTTGAGTGGTGGTAATCAGCAAAAAATCGTGTTGGCCAAATGGCTGGCCACAAAGCCTAAAATATTAATGCTTGATGAACCGACAAGAGGTATTGATATCAACGCAAAGAACGAAATATATAAACTCATATTGCAGTTGGCTGATGAAGGGCTGGGCGTTATTGTGGTTTCATCTGAATTGCCCGAAATACTAGCAGTTTCTGACAGGATACTGGTGATGGCCGAGGGCAGTATCACGGCGGAGTTTGGGGCGAATGAGGCAACCGAAGACAATATTCTTAAAGCAGCAATTCCAAAAACGATTTGATCAATGGAAGCAGTCATCAACAAGAAAACTTACAGGCAATCTTTGTCGAAGTTTCAGTCTTTGATCGCCTTGATCATACTATGTCTCGTCATTAGTTTGCTGTCCGATAAATTCTTAACGGCCGCTAATGCATGGAACGTAATGCGACAAATATCAGTGAACATTTGCATTTCGGTCGGAATGACACTGGTTGTACTTACTGCAGGCATTGATCTCTCGATTGGGTCTGTGCTTGCATTGTGTGGCGCTATCACGGCTGGTCTATTAAAAAATGGTATAGAGATACCTTCGTCTAATTTGTATATCGGTTTTACCATACTCGGTGCAATTGTTGCGGGATTGCTTGTGGGCTCGTTGCTTGGTTGGTTCAATGGCTGGACGATTACAAGGTTTAAAGTACCTCCATTTGTTGCAACACTTGCGATGCTAACAATTGCAAGAGGCTTAACGATGTTATGGACAAAAGGATTTCCCATCACCGGCCTCGGAGAAAATTTTGCGCATCTCGGTACCGGGTGGCTGCTGGGTATCCCTTTACCTGTGTGGATCTCCGGTGTGATTGTTTTCATTGCTGTTGTGATCACCAATAAAACAAAATTGGGCCGATACATTTATGCCATTGGCGGAAATGAAAGTGCAGCGACGCTTTCAGGGATCGATATCAAAAACATTAAAATAGCTGTTTACACGATGGCAGGTGCGCTCGCGGGCGTTGGAGGTTTGCTCGTTACGTCGCGTCTTGATGCTGCTCAACCTAATGCAGGCACGGGCTATGAACTTGATTCGATTGCCGCGGTTGTGATTGGTGGCACTTCATTGTCCGGTGGCAGAGGCAGTGTGCTCGGGACCGTGCTTGGAGCAATCATCATCGGTGTGTTGAATAATGGATTGGTTTTGCTTAACGTATCACCTTTCTGGCAACAGGTAGTGAAGGGGTTTGTGATATTGGCTGCGGTGGTGATCGATAAAGCAAACTCAAAAAATGAGTAATGAATAATGAGTGATGAGTTCTGACAATGCATATTTTATGTGGCAAGCAGTGGATATATAGCATCGTTTGTTGCGTCGCACTCCCTGCCTACCGGCAGGCAGGTTGTACGTCTGGATCTTTATTCAGCATATTCAGGTGTTACGTTGTGTTCGTTGCGGGACTTTGTGCGCTTCGTGGCCAATTGGAGCACAAAGGACACGAAGATTACACCAAGAACCCGAAGAAAAAGTAATTCATTTAACCAGGGCTATACATGCAAAGACAATACATACTTGCGATCGACCAGGGTACAAGTGGAACAAAAACGCTCATTTTCGATGAAGAGGGCAAGGTGTGTGCAAAAGCAGCAGAGCCATTGAAAACAAATTACGTCGAGAATGGGTTTGTTGAACAAGACCCTGAGGGAATATTACAGAATGTGCTGTTATCGGTTCAAAAATGTATTGACTCTTTGATCAACGCAGGTGGTAACGTCGACAATATACGTGCCTGCGGCATTTCCAATCAGCGGGAGACGTTTGTTATTTGGAATAAAGAAGGAAAGCCGTTATACGGTGCAGTGGTATGGCAATGCAAACGTTCAATAGCTATTTGCGAGCGCCTGAGAAAACAGGGCCTGCAACAAGCAATCAAGGAAAAAACAGGTTTACTCATTGACCCCTATTTTTCCGGTACAAAACTTATCTGGCTTTATGAAAATATTGATTCAGTAAAAAATTCAATTGATTGCGGTGATGCTTATTTCGGGACAATTGATACATGGCTGCTATATAAATTAACCAACGGCAGGAATTATTCAACAGATCACACGAATGCATCAAGGACATTATTCTTCAACCTTTCAACTCTTTCGTGGGATAAAGACTTGCTGAAAGCTTTTGGTTTGTCAAAACTAAATCTTCCCGAGTGCAAACCATCATCAGATTCTTTTGGTGAAACAAATTTCAATGGCTTGTTAGGAAATCGGATTAGCATTTCTGCAATGATCGGGGATTCACACGCAGCGGCTTTCGGCGAAGGTTGTTACCAAACGGGAACTGCAAAAGCGACAGTGGGTACCGGATGCTCCGTTTTAATGAATATAGGAGAAAAGGTAAAATACTCGAACAATGGAATGGTTACGACTGTTTGCTGGAGTATCCCCGGAAAAATACAATATGCGCTGGAGGGGGTTATCGTTTCCTGCGGCGCTACGATCGAATGGCTAAAGAATGAACTAGGTCTGTTTGTTGACAGTAAACAAACAGAAGAGATGGCGACAAGTATTGACGATAATAACGGTGTTTATTTAATTCCTGCGTTTAGCGGACTGGGGGCGCCGTATTGGGATAGGAACAGGAAGGCTTTTATCAGTGGCCTTACTTTCAGTAGCAATAAAAATCACATTGTAAGAGCGGCACTGGAATCGATTCCTTACCAGGTAAAAGACGTAATTGTGGCGATGGAAGCTGACACAAATATTCAATTGCAACAGCTGATGATTGATGGGGGGATCAGTTCAAACAATTTTATTGTTCAATTCCTGGCAACCCTCGTGGATAAACCCGTTGTGAGCATTGGTATTCCCGATGTTTCGGCACTTGGCGCGGCGTACTTAGCGGGCTTGCAACAAAAGATATTTAAAGACCTGGATCACTTATCACAACTAAACAGAGATAAAAAAATATTGAAGCCATTAGGTGGTGATAAAATGAAGTCTTGGTATAAGGGATGGCAGAATGCAGTCACTGGCAAATAATGAATGATGACTACAGTAACTCATTACTGATTATTGATTGCTCATTAACGATAATTAATAAAATGACACATCATGAATAAACTGAGTCTTACATGTTCGATTCTTCTCTTGTCAGCTTCTTTATGGGGCCAGAATAACACGAGGCTTGTCTCACCGGATATCCAGCCCGACAATTCAGTGATCTTTAGAATAAAAGCACCCCATGCATCAAGTGTGGCGGTTATTGGAACATTTGCTCTTGATTTCAAACCCGTATCAATGGCTAAAAATGATTCAGGCATTTACGAGGCAAAGATTGGCCCCTTACCGTCCGACATGTATGAATATCGTTTTATTCTTGACAGCACACTAATGCTTGATCCGAACAACAATGCAGTAACAAGAGACGGAAGCATTGTTGAGAACAGGTTACTGATCCCCGGCAAGTTAGGCGATCTGATTGCTGCTCAGAATGTGCCGCATGGAAATGTCACTGCCATTTGGTATTCGTCTCCAACTCTCGGTACAGAAAGAAGAATGTATGTATACACACCTCCCGGATATGAAAAAGGAAAAGATAAATACCCGGTGGTGTATTTATTGCACGGCGGTGGTGGAGATGAAGAAGGCTGGATCAGTCGCGGGAGAGCTAACTATATCATCGATAACCTGATCGCTTCCAGGCAAGCGGTACCAATGATCGTTGTGATAACAAATGGTAACCCTGATGCGGTGTCTGCACCATTGGACAACCCGATCGGTACAATGAGAAAAGACTTGTCAGGCATTACAGGCATGGCTTCTCACAGGTTTGAAGAGAGCCTTGTGAAAGATGTCATGCCGTACATTGAAAAAAATTATCGTGTTATTGCAGATGCGGACCACAGAGCTCTTACAGGGTTTTCAATGGGTGGATATCAAACACAAAATGTTAGCAATGCTAATCCAAGCATGTTTAAATATATCGGTGTGATGAGCATGGGTTTGTTTTCTTCCTTTAGAGGTGCTGATACAAGCTACAATAAAGAACAGCATGTTGCACAACTCAAAGCATTGATAGCAGCAAAACCTAAGCTGTACTGGATTGGTATTGGCAAACAAGATTTTTTATATAACACTGTTGTAAAGCTTAGAAGTTTGTATGATGAAGTAGGTCTTAAATACACATACTATGAGAGTGACGGTAATCATACATGGAATATGTGGCGTTTGTATTTAACCGAGCTTGCCTCTAAATTTTTCAAATAAGTAAAAAGGCTTTAACACGAAAACGATCTACAATGAAATTGTACAAGAATCTTTTTGCAGTTGTTCTTTGTTTATCCGCAACTACACTATTTGCACAGGACAATACAACCCAGAAAAAGTCTAACCCTCTTTTTCCCGACAGCCTTGTCAAGCCAAGAATGCGTGTGATCATTGACAACGACTTTGGCGGTGATCCCGATGGTTTGTTTGAACTTGTTCATCACCTGTTGTCCCCTTCGGTCGAAATCCGTGCTATTATTGGCTCACATTTAAGACCCGGAGATGGCTTTGATCGTTCGAATGAAACCGCCACGCACGCTAAGCAAAAAATAGAAGAGGTGTTAAAGATCATGAACATTAGCAATAAATATTCCGTGTACCAGGGCTCCAATAGTCCATTGGAAAACGATAGCACTCCCCAAAAATCCGATGCAGCAACCGCTATAATACAAGAAGCGATGCGTGACGATACAAAATCGCCGCTTTATGTAGTGTGTGGTGCAGGGCTCACTGATTTGGCAAGTGCTTATCTTTTAGAGCCAAAGATCGCAAGCCATTTGACGTTGATATGGATCGGTGGTCCTGAATATACTGATCTTGCTCCACCACCGCCTGGTTATACAAGCCTTGAATATAATTTAGGTATAGATATAAAAGCGGGACAGGTGCTATTCAACAGATCGGCAATACCTATTTGGCAGGTGCCACGAAGCGGCTACAGGCAGGTGATCATGCCATATTCTTCGTTGCTACTGAAAGTAAAAACACAGGGGAAAATTGGCGAATATCTTACTGCTAACCTGGAGCGCGTTATGAAGATGGCAATAAAATACAATTTTAATGTCGGTGAAATCTATATAGTTGGTGATAGTCCGTTGGTTTTGTTGACGGCATTACAGTCTTCGTTCGAGCCGGATCCCTCTTCAAGTAAATATGTGTTGAGGCCATCACCGCTCATTAATGGCCAGGGATTGTATGAAGTAAATAATTCAGGGAGAAATATAAGAGTGTATACACAATTGGACGTTCAACTCCTGCTGGATGATTTTTATTCAAAGCTGATTTTGTTCAACCAGAAGTGAATGGTGAAACTAACAACTCATTACTGATCAGTCATTGCTCATAAATGATATTACATGAAAAAAATACGTTCAATATTATTATTATTAGCCGCCTCATTTTTCTATTCTACTGAAGTTTCAGCGCAAGCGACAAAGAAGCTTCGGGTCGTAGTGCTTACCGATATCGAAGCCGATCCTGACGATACTCAGTCAATGATCCGGTTCCTATTATATTGTAACGGCTGGGATGTGGAAGGATTGATCGCAACCACTTCTATTCACCAGCAAACAAGAGTAGCGCCGGAAAGTGTTTTGAAAATACTGGATGCTTATAAAAAAGTTCAACCGAATTTAATTAAACACGAAAAAGGTTACCCGTCATATGATCAATTAAAGCCGCTTGTAAAAAAGGGACCGGCAGTATATGGCATGAATGGAGTCGGAGAAGGAAAAGATTCAGAAGGATCAAATTGGATAGTAAAAGTGCTGGAGAAGAATGACGACCGCCCGGTTTGGTTTTGTGTATGGGGCGGACCGAATACATTAGCGCAGGCATTATGGAAAATAAAGAACACGAAATCTGCTGCAGATGCAGAAAAATTGTATAAGAAGATAAGGGTATACACGATTTCTGATCAGGATGATAGCGGTCCCTGGATAAGAAATACTTTCCCTTCGATCTTTTATGTTGTGACACCTGGCTATAATTATATCCATGCAACATGGCTGGGCATGTCATTCCCGGCTCCTGGTTCGAACAGCGAGGTTGTGTCGAACGACTGGCTAGCAAAAAATATTCAACAGGGACATGGGCCATTGGGTGCTGCATATCCTGATGTGGCATATGGTATGGAAGGTGATACACCATCTTTTCTGAATCTCATCAACAACGGATTGAACGATCCGGAACACCCCAACTACGGCGGCTGGGGCGGCCGCTATGAATTTTACCTTCCGGGATTTGAAGACTCAAACACGGGAATGTTCAAAAGAGAAAACTGGCCGAAAGATCAACCTGAAAAAAGAGCAATATGGACCAACGCAAACGACTCGGTTGTTTCGAGTGTCGATAAAAAACCCTACGGAGGTAATCGCGAAACGATCTGGCGCTGGCGCGCTGATTTCCAAAATGATTTTGCCGCACGTATACAGTGGACAACAAAAAATTTTAATGAATGCAATCACCCACCGGTCCCTATGCTGGCAAGCAGTGATCATCTCACCGTTAAATCAGGACAGCTATTTCATTTGAGTGCAGCGGGAACTACGGATCCTGATGGCGATTCGATGAGTTATTTATGGTTTCAGTATCCCGAGGCAGCAACATATAAAGGGATCTTGAGCCTGCGGCCTTACGCGCCGAATTTATATGATTTGCCGGTCACAGCTCCTGTTGTAGACAGTGTTCAAACGGTCCACTTTATTTTAAAAGTCACTGATAAAGGAACACCTCCATTGACAAGGTATAAACGTGTTATTGTCACGGTACTCCCACACTGAAGTGCGAGACCACACTAACCGAAATTTCTGGAAGTTTCATTTAATGTTCCTAAATTAAATGAACAAAGCTTGCCTGTAAAGAAGTTATTAATGAAAAATAAGCGCCGCCAATTTCTAAAACAAACTGCTTTCGCC
>Ga0163163_10000690_pt1 | contig 28697 bp, 25 predicted proteins | sample S65metaG_FD_119766 | JGI IMG/M metagenome (GOLD analysis project Ga0163163, IMG submission 119766) | Switchgrass rhizosphere microbial communities from Kellogg Biological Station, Michigan, USA - S6-5 metaG | ecosystem: Host-associated > Plants > Roots > Rhizosphere > Soil | place: USA...
GGATGTTGCTTACGGTTCTGCTGATTATTTAAGAAGGCAATCATAGCCGCGCTCCTCGAAACCTCTTTCAGAAGCGTCCTAAAATCACCCAATGCATTTTGACGTATTATATCGAGCAACTGCTGCTGGAAAAAAACGTTTAGGTTACGGGATGCAAAATGACCATGCCAGAACAGTGACATTTTTTCGCGAAGCTGGTCATCGGCATTCACCATCTCTACCATCCACCGGCCATTCAGATTTTTCAACTCTTCTTTCGATTGCTTGCGCATCTGTTGCTTTTGTTCCTGCGACAGATTTTGAATCTTGCCTGCGTCTGCAAATCCTTTCATCACACCATCGAAACTATTCTTGGCCACCTGGATGGATTCGGGGCGTTTTTCGGAAGACTTGATCAACTTTTTGAGTAGTTCTTTCTGAGACATATTCGTGAGCAATTGCACCTGCTCAGCCTTCGGACCAAATCCGGCCCTCCACAAGAGATGTTGATTCCTGAGTTGATTGGTGATCACCATGGGAAGATTTGAAAAACTATGACTTGCTGAATAACGTAAAGTTTAACGCCCAAGTATGGTAAAGCCCGCAAGGCGCTTTCGTAAATCTACTATCGCAAACCGTGAATCCTGCAAAAGCCTTTACCAGCCTGCATTTCATCGAAATTTATTTTGAAGGTGAAAGCCAGTTTGTTAGCTTTAGAAATGAAAATTTTCTTCTTTCTGGCATAAGGCTTGCAACCTTACAATAAACCCTGAAAAATTTAGTTTTAATAACCCTTAACACAAACCCTGATCCATCACCCTTTTTTGCAAGACTAAATTCCCATCTATGAGTAAGACCCTATTTACCCTGCTCTTTGTTTTTGTTGTTGCTACAGTTTCGGCACAACAATCTATCAAACCTTATTTCGGCGCTGGCTATGGCATTGAACACAGACTAGGATTCCGTGGTATTAGTTTAAGTGGCCAGGCAGATCTTGGAATTTCTACGCACCTCGATGGTATCGTAGGATTGTCCTATTTCTTTTCAAATCAAGCACCCCAGTTTACAGCAGCACAAAACCAGGGCGTTTATTATCGCCAGTTCACTACCGAATTAAAGTTCCAATATCATACAGGTGAAGAAACCGGAACCGGTTTGTTGCTTATGGGTGGTCTTGGAATGAGGATGGGTAAAACACATCATTTTGAGTCAGACCATTTGTTGGATGGTCACTTGACCGAAGCTGTTTACATGACGGAGGTGCTGAGAGGGAATGGCCTGGTAATGGGTATTGGTTATGGTTTCAAACTGAACGAAAATCTTGTAGGAAAGATTGAGTTCAACCACTACGCAATTGGAACCCTGAACGACATGCAGGTACTTAGCTTCAAACTTGGATTCTAGAACTACAGGTACACTATCATAGGTAACGGGCCACCAATTTGGGGCCCTTTTTTTATGACAGCGTCGCTGTACCGAAATAAGGATGGAGTGGCTTCGGGATATTGATGCCACTTTCAGCCTGGTTATTTTCCAGCAAACATGCTAATATACGAGGCAATGCAAGGGAGCTTCCGTTTAAGGTATGCGCGAGTTGCGTTTTTCCCTGTGCATCCTTAAATCTCAGTTTTAGCCGGTTGGCCTGGAAGCTTTCGAAGTTGGTTACTGAACTTACCTCGAGCCATTTTTCCTGCGCCGCGCTGAACACCTCAAAATCATAAGTAAGCGCGGATGCAAATCCCATATCGCCGCCGCATAGCCGAAGAATTCGATATGGCAGCTCGAGTGTATTTAGCAATTTTTCAACGTGAGCCACCATTTCGTCAAGTGCAGCATAGCTCAGTTCGGGCTTAACTACCTGAACGATTTCCACTTTATCGAATTGATGAAGCCTGTTCAATCCGCGTACGTCTTTTCCGTAACTGCCTGCTTCCCTTCTGAAGCAGGGTGTGTAGGCAGTCATGCGTAAAGGGAGATCCTGTTCTTTTAAAATAACGTCGCGATAGATATTGGTGACGGGCACTTCAGCAGTTGGAATCAGGTAGAAATCATCTTCTTTAACATAATACATCTGGCCCTCCTTGTCTGGCAGTTGGCCGGTTCCAAACGCAGATGCTTCGTTCACCATGAAGGGAGGAAGAAATTCCGTATATCCTGCGGCCGTGTTATAGTCCAGGAAGTACTGGATCATGGCTCGTTGCAGTTTGGCGCCTTTCCCCTTGTAAACCGGAAACCCACTGCCCGTGATCTTGTTGCCGAGTTCGAAATCGATGATATCGAATTTTTTTGCCAGGTCCCAGTGGGGAACTGCGCCACTATATAATTGTGGTTTTTTTCCGCCTTCACGTACCGTGATGTTTTCGGCTGGAGTTTTTCCCGGAGGAACCAAATCTGACGGCAGATTGGGCAGCTTCACCAGCGTGTCTTGTAAGGTTTGCTCAACGCTTGCCAGCTTTTCGGCAACTGGTGCCAACGTATTTTTAAGGGTGGCCACTTCCTGCTTCATTTTCTCTGCTTCATCTTTCTGGCCTTTGCCCATCAGTTGGCCTATTTGTTTGGATGCATTGTTAATGGCGGAAAGCGTATTGTCGTTTTCAAGCTGCAGCTTTTTGCGCTGCTCGTCCAAATCCAACACCTGGTCCACGATGGACAAGTCACCGAAATTCTTCAGCGTCAATTTCTTTTTTACCAGATCCACATTATTCCTGATATACGCTACCTGTAACATCTATTTTAAATTTGGCGCGAAAATAAACCTATTTGCTCTTATATACGTTCGGGTTATGAATGTTCATCCACCGATCCGGAAAGTCAAGTTGGCGGAAGCCGAATTGGGAGTATAGCGTATGTGCGTCGCGGGTAGAAAGGATAATTCTCCTCAGGCCCTGCAAATCCGGGTGAGCAAGAATGACTTCCAACATCCATTTTGAGAGTCCCTTGCCACGGTATTTTTCGTCGATAAATACGTCGGCGAGATAGGCGAAAGTAGCCTGATCCGTTACCATCCTGGCGAAGCCGATTTGCTTTTCACTATCATAAACGCCAAAGCACATTGAATTCGCGATGGATTTTCTGACGGTTTCAATTGGAATATTTCCGGCCCAGTAGGATTGATAGCAGAGGTATTGGTGAATGTAGTCGATATCCAGTCTGGCCTTGTCGGTGCTGACGAGATAGTTTTCCCTGATAGTATCCATGATCCAAAATTACCCGATTTCTCAACGTTGGTGAACGCCATCTACTCTGCGGCGATCCCTATCTTTGCAAAATGTTGAATGCGCAGGACGATTTACAACAGCGGTGGTGGAACCTGGAGGCCAGGATGGTAGAGCGATTTGGGAAAAAGCCAGATTTGGAAACCATATTATTTTTGATTGGTATCCAGGAATTGGGAACGCTTCGCAGGAAGTTCACAAAAGAGCAGAAGCAGGACCTGATGCATATTGCGATTTGCAGTTTGCTTGCAAGGAGTGGCTATTATGAAATGGAACGCGTAGACGCAGATGGCTGGCCACATTACAAGCAGCTGAAAGAAATGCCGAAGATGACTATGCCAGAGCAGGAGAATTTTTTGAAGGATCACGTGTTGTTATATTTTGAGGAGAATGACTTTTAATAGATACTAGATACGGCCTGCCGGCCGGCAGGCCGTATCTAGTATCCAGATTATTCCTATTTTGCACCCCTAAAAATTGCAATATGACTTTTCCCGAAAACTTGCGCTACACAAAAGATCACGAATGGGTTCTGATTGAAGGTAATACTGCAACGGTGGGGATTACCGACTATGCGCAACGCGAGTTGGGGGATATCGTTTACGTGGAGGTAGAGAGCAAGGGTAAAAACCTCGCCAAAGAATCGGTCTTTGGAACGGTTGAAGCTGTGAAGACCGTAAGCGATCTATTTCTGCCCCTATCTGGTACCATCACTGAATTCAATGGAGACCTTGAAGCACAGCCTGAGTTGGTGAACAACGATCCTTATGGTGGAGGTTGGATGGTTAAGATGACAATCGATACTCCGGATGAAGCAAAGGAATTGTTGGACGCCAAAGCCTACCAGGACCTGGTGGGTGCTTAATCCCTTGTCATGCCGCTTCGGATTTTAAATCATTCCTGGCCGGCCGTCACCTGGTCGGTCATTATTTTTATTCTATTAACCCTTCCGGCCAGCGCTATCCCCAGTGAAGGCCTGTTTGGCATCCCTCAGCTTGACAAGGTTGTTCATTTCATCCTTTTTGGCGGAATGGTGTATCTCTGGGTGCGATATCTCCTGGCAAAAACAAAAAAGCTTGATTTAAAGCAAGTTATCCTCATATTTTTTGTCATTTCAAGCGCCTACGGAATTGGCATGGAATATTTTCAACGCTATGTGCTGGTTGACAGGCATTTCGATTACGGGGATATTTTCGCTGATGTGCTTGGGGCGCTGGTAGCGGCAATTATCTGCTTTAGGTGGTTTGTGCTGAATAAGTCGAAGAAGCAGAATTCGTGAAATGTGCCTGAAAATCAGGCAATAAAAAAACCCCTGTAGAAACAGGGGTCGTAACCAAAACTAACTGCTTATGAGAAAATTGACTGCTTTAAATTTCTTATATAGTAGACGCAAACGAGATGCCAAGGTTTAAAACGCTTCTGTTAAGGATTCTCTAATTAAGAACGTCTCTCAGCCTCTCAAAATTGTCTCTTCACTTTTCAATTCCCTGTCACATCAGCGTCTACATATATATAAACGATATTCAGAAGCGAAGGGTTGCAGCTTTCTTCTTAATGTTTTGTGAAAGGATCTTCGGCAAAAAATTTCTGCAGCCTGCACTTTGAGGAACTAATTTCCCACAACACCTTTCAGCATATCCATCAATCCGGCAGACTTTGTTTGTCCGCCGCCGCCGGAAACATTTTTATCAGATCCTGCATATCTGTATCACCGTCTCCATCGCGATCCAGCCTGGATTGCAGATTGACGCCTGCTGTTTTTCCGTCTGTGAGTGATGTCATGATACCGTTCAAATCAAAGCTGCTGTTTGCGGGCAGGCGGGGATCCTGGATGCTAGATAGGCGGAGAGGTAAGCGAGGGATTAAGGGGAAATAAATGTAACCTGTTTCAGTTGATATCTGAAAATTATTAATTTGAAGTCAAGCTCTTACTGCCGAAACAATTTTGTGCCACAAAACTCTACCAGTGCCTCGTATGTTTTCTTGGAATCATCACCAAGAAATATCGCTTTCTGAAGATCTGCGCAGACCTTATCCTTTTCTTCTGCAGGCATCAGGCTGCTGTCTTTTTTCTTGATCGTAGCTGCGTTTTCACTGCTTCTATTCTTAGGCCTGTCGTCACTTTCCTGAAATCGTTTGATTCTCGACAAGGCTCTATAGGCTAAGGCTTCTTCAGAATAGGGTTCGAGTCGGAGCGCCTTATCAAAGTCAGCGATGGCCTCGTCATATTTATCATCGTAGTACTTCCATAAGCCTCGCACCGCATACGCGTCAGAAAAATTGCTGTCTAATTCCAGCGCTTTGTTGCAGGCCCTCAGCGCCGCTCTTGAATTTCCTTCAACATAACTTTTTGTTCCGTCAAACAACAGCGTGTATTTTTTCTCCGATATGGGATCCGGACCGGTACCTCGTTTGCCCAGAATCGTTTTAAGCTGGATTTTTCCGGTTGAATAGTAAACAGTGGATGTGTCTTTGTCATGGCCATTGCGATACCATGCGCGCTCTTTTAATTGCCCATTGGGATAAAAAGATTCCCAAGTGCCCTGCTTCTTTCCATAAGCCAAAACGCCTTTCTCCGACAACGAGCCATCGCTAAAATATTCCCTGCTTTCTCCATTCTCTGTTCCGTCTATATAATGACTCTCAACCTTTATCTTTCCATTTTGATAATATATCCTGTGAATGCCCGTCATTTTCCCATTCCTGATATATCCCTCTGACTTTTTATTGCCGCTGTAATAATAATCGATAACAGGCCCGGTATACTTGGTCTTCTCAAAATACCAGGTAGATTCAATTTCTTTCAATAAGGTTGTTGGTGGAATATCGTGAATGCTGTCAGGTCGCTTTCTAAACTCCTTGGTAAATATAAATGCAACGGATTTATACTGTTCATAACCAAACATCTTGAGCGTGTCTTTGTTACTGATGACGCGGACGTCAGAAATATCAGTTTCGAATATTTCGTCGCCCTGGTCAGGATCATCACTCACCAATACGTTGTCGACAACATAAACAAGGCTGTCGTTTGTCTGGGCCGAGGAAGCTAACCCGGTTAACACAAAACCGAGGAACAGAATAGAAATATTTTTCATACGAACAACGGGATATTCATTAGAACCTATTGACCAAAATACAAACGTTCAATAGTTATCCAAATGTTGCGCAGACAAAATAAAATAAAGGAGCCCGATTGGGGCAGCGGCATGTAGCCGATAGGGTTAGTTCTGCTGTGCCAGTTTTTCAGCATTTTCTGCAAACTGCAGCGCGTCTACAAATTCCTGGATATTGCCATTCATCACGTCGTCGAGGTTGTAAACGGTAAGGCCTATTCGATGATCTGTAACGCGGCCCTGGGGAAAGTTGTATGTTCTGATCTTGGCTGAACGATCTCCTGTGCTGACAAGACTTTTCCGGTGACGAGCAATTTCTTCTTCCTGCTTGCGCACCTGCTCTTCGTAAAGCTTTGTACGCAACATCTGCATTGCCTTTTCGCGGTTACCCAGCTGCGATCTTTCGGTTTGACACATCACTACTGTGCCAGTTGGAATATGTGTAAGAATGACTTTCGTTTCTACCTTGTTAACGTTTTGTCCGCCCGCACCACCGCTTCGCGCCGTATCCATCTTCACATCAGCTTCGCGCAACTCAAAGTCCACCTCTTCGGCTTCAGGCATCACCGCCACAGTAGCCGCACTTGTATGCACGCGACCGCTGGCTTCCGTATCTGGCACACGCTGCACGCGATGCACACCGCTTTCGAATTTCAATGTGCCATATACCTCGTCGCCAGTCACTTCCACCTGTACTTCCTTGTAACCACCCACAGTACCTTCGCTTTCACTCAGGATTGCAGTCTTCCATCCCCTTCTTTCACAATACCGGATGTACATCCTCATCAGGTCGCCAGCAAACAGGGATGCTTCATCACCACCTGTGCCCGCCCTGATTTCGAGAATTGCATTTTTATCGTCCTGGGGATCTTTCGGAATCAACAATTGCCTGATGGCCGCCTCCTTCGTCACTTTGTCCGCTTCGAGCTGTGGCAATTCCAACTTTGCGAGGTCGCGCATTTCTTCATCGTCACCATTCAGCACTTCCCTGTAAAAGGAAATATTGTCGAGCAGTTTCTTATAATCTTCATATGCAACCACCACCTTTTCCAAGCTACGGTACTCCTTACTCATCTGTCCGAACTTCCTGTTGTCTCCAACAATAGCGGGGTTGGTCAGGGCAATCCCCAACTCATTAAATTTGGCCTTTATAGCATCCAGTTTATCGATCATTCCTTTACACTCCTATCCGCCTTGGGCGGACGATTTTATTCAATACTTTTATTTTTCAATCAGGACGCAAAAATAATCGAAAAGGCAGCAACATGTACAGAAAATTCAAGGCCGATCAGCTATTCGATGGATCGAAGTTTTTGGACGAAGGCATGGTCCTCATTGCCAATGAAGATGGCACTATAGAGAATATCCAATCGGCATCGGAAGCCGGTGAAGGGATTGAGGAGGTGAAGGGCATCATAACACCCGGCCTCGTCAACTGCCATTGTCATCTGGAATTGAGTCATCTCAAAAATGTAATCCCACCGCATACCGGCCTGATTGAATTTCTTTGCTCAGTGGTGACGAAGCGCGATTTTGACCCTGATCAAAAAATGGAAGCGATCGCCAATGCAGAAAAGGAAATGGACCAAAATGGTATCGTAGCTGTCGGGGATATCTGCAATACAACCGATGCCATCGACGCGAAGCGAAAGAGCAGGATTTATTGGAACAGCTTTATTGAAGTCCTCAGCTTCACCGATGCAAACGCTGAAAACGCAATGCAGCATTATGGCAACGTTTTACAACAGCATAAGGAAGAACTGGAATGGCCCAACCAAAATGTATTGACACCCCATGCGCCGTATAGCATCAGTCCGAAGACATTCGACCTGCTGAACAATGCCACGGCAGAAAAAATCATCTCTATACACAACCAGGAAAACCCCGCAGAAGACGAGCTCTACAAAACAGGGGGCGGTGATTTACTAAAACTTTTTGCCATCTTCGGTGTTAACAAATCACCATTTCCTGTCACCGGTAAAAGCAGTATCAAATCTTATTTGCCACACTTCACGAAGAATCAGTCGATCCTGCTTGTACACAACACGTGTATGTCGGCAGAAGACATCAGCTTTGCCAATCAGTACGATGCTGACCATGATTTGGATCTGAGTTATTGTCTCTGTATTAATGCCAACCTGTATATTGAAAATAAAGTGCCCCCGATCATGGAATTCAGAAAACAGAATTGCAATTTGGTGCTCGGAACCGATAGTTACAGCAGCAACTGGCAACTCGATATTTGCAAAGAAATATTTTCAGTTCAGGAACATTTTGCAGACATACCGCTTTCAGAAATGCTTACCTGGGCAACTAGTAATGGGGCCGCAGCGCTGGGATACGACGATGTACTCGGGAGTTTTGGAAGGGGTATGAAGCCTGGCATCATTGTCATCGGCAATATCGAAAATGGCAGGCTCAGCGCGACTTCCCGCGCCAGCAGGTTACTTTGACTTCAGAATATTTCCTGGAGTACCGGAATAGATTTCAATACGCCGAATCCCGGGATATGAAATGTATAATAACTGATATACGCCTGCAGCAACTGCTTTCTGATTTCCTGGTTTAATTTCAGTTGCCTTAATTCACTGGGTTGCATCACCTTTAACAATTGAGAGCTGATTTCGCTGAGTTGTCCTTCCAGGTAATGTGGATGCGATGGCCTCTCGGCCACGAAATTTCCTTCTTCCAGATCAAGGATTGAATTCCGGATAGAATAATCGTCATGAATTCTGAATCCAAAAAAATATGCGAGATGCAGCATATAATAAAGCGGGAAATTGGCCGAAATCGTTTCATCTGCCTCATCTAAATGTGTAAATGCGTCTTCAGCAAACAAAAAAAGGTCTGGCTGCGCCTCAGGTTGCTTTAAACAACGAAGGAGTAATTCCACCATAAACAAGGCCACCGCATTTTTTCTTACATCAAAGAAAATTTGTCGATACAGTACCTTCCATTTGAGTTCCCGGACGCGCTGCAGGTTTTTGAGCTCGTTGTGATATACAACCATTTCAAGTATACATGCAGGTTGCAGCATGCCGGCCCTGGAGGAGGTTTTGGGCGAATTTGTTCTTACGCCATTGATAAGGTAGGATTGAATGCCGAAACGTTCGGTAAATACGGTGACCACTACGGAGGTCTCTCCATATTTGATATTTCTCAACACGATGCCCGCCGTGTTATGAAGCATTCCCTGATCCTTGTTTAATGATTGATTTTGTTTACAGAACCCGCGCTAGTCATGGGCTTTATTCAGCCCTGAAAAGCCCCCTGCCACGCAATTAATTCATAATCCAAGCCAAATTAAGTTTCTTTGCCTACAATTCAATTAGAACCACCAATCTCTCGCTCATGTGGAAAAGCCTTGGTCATTTCGTACTCCGCTACCGAATCCTACTCCTTTCATTCCTATTCCTGACTACTGCACTGATGGCATGGTATGCCAGCAAGGTGCAGCTGAGTTATGATTTCATTCGCGCAATTCCGGCTGATGATCCCCAATACCAGGAATACCTGGCTTTCAAAAAGCAATATGGAGAAGATGGGAATTTGCTGGTTGTAGGCATCCAGAGTGACAAACTCTTTCAGAAGGACATGTTTAATGCCTATTCCGACATGCACCAGGAGATGAAAACTTCATTTGGTGTGGAGGACGTGCTGAGCATTTGTTCTGCAATTGACCTGATCAAGGATTCACAAACGCTTAAACTCAAATCACGCGTTATATTTCCTGGTTCTGTGCAAACGCAGGCAGAACTTGACAGCTGCCAAAAGGAATTCCTGAATCTTCCTTTTTACAAAGGATTACTCTATAACCCGGATACCCACGCTTACCTGATGGGCGTCAGAATCAATAAGGATATTCTCAATTCGAAGAGCCGGAGCGAGGCCGTGGCATCCATTGAAAAACTTGCGAAGGATTTCGGCGCCAAAAATAATGTTGAAGTTCACCTTAGCGGCCTTCCGCAGATCCGCGATAATATTGCCACACGCATAGCAAAAGAAATGCAATGGTTTCTTGCAGGGTCAGTGCTGCTCTCCGCGATCATTTTATTTATTTTTTTCAGATCAGTTGGCACAACTGTTCTCTCTCTTGCGGTTGTTTTGATCGGTGTGGTCTGGAGCCTTGCCCTCATCCACATCTGTGGCTACCGAATTACAATTTTGAGTGCGCTAATTCCTCCCCTCATCGTCGTCATTGGCGTACCCAACTGCATCTACTTCCTTAATAAATACCATACAGCCTATCTTAAGAATGGCGACAAGCGCGAAGCCTTGGTGGAGATGGTAAGCAAAATGGGCATCGTTACTTTATTTTGCAACCTGACTGCCGCCATTGGATTCGCGGTGTTTGCACTGACGAAGAGCGCCGTGTTGAAAGAATTTGGCGTTGTTGCTGGGCTCAGCATTATGGTGATATTTTTCATTTCATTCATCCTTCTTCCAGCAGCACTGAGTTATTTCCCGATACCAAAAGAACGACATACAAAATACCTGGAAAGCAAATGGCTGGATGCATTGTTATCACGCATCGAGCGGTGGGTCTTTAATCACAAAGCCCTCATTTTCGGTGCAGCCGCAGTCGTGGTGATATTTTCTATCATGGGAATATTGAGATTAAAAAGTGAAGGATATATTGTTGATGACCTGCCAAAAAATGATCCACTATACACGGACCTGAAATTCTTTGAAAAAAATTTTAAGGGTGTAATGCCGCTGGAAATTCTGGTCGATACTAAAAAGAAATACGGATTCGTAGGCGCTCGCGCCCTTCCCATTTTCGAAAAGGTTGACAGCCTTGCCCAATATATCGCATCCAAACCCGAAATGGCACGTCCTCTATCGCTTGCGGAAGGATTGAAGTTCGCTCGACAAGCATTTTACGATGGCGACAGCGCCAGCTATGCCCTGCCCAATAGTTTTGACGGAGCTTTTGTAGGCGATTATCTCAAGGCGAGAAAAGATAGCAGTGATAGCAAGAATACATTTCAGAAATTGATGACCGCTTTCATGGACAGCAATCGTCAAACAACACGTATTAGCGTGAACATGGCTGATGTTGGAAGCAAGCGGCTGCCAGAAATTCTGGACGATTTAAAACACAAATCGGATCAATTATTCGACAGCTCCAAATATCATGTCGAATATACCGGTTCAAGCGTAACCTTCCTCGCAGGAAGCAAGTTTATCATCGAAGGATTGAAACAGAGTATTCTTTGGGCGTTCCTGCTAATTGCGCTATGCATGCTTTACCTGTTCCGTTCTTTCAGGATATTGATTTGTTCATTGATTCCAAACCTGATTCCGTTGTTGCTGACAGCTGGTGTTATGGGATGGGTTGGAATTGCGTTGAAACCTTCGACGGTACTGGTTTTCAGCGTAGCCTTGGGGATCGCCATTGACGTAACGATCAGGTTCCTGGTGAACTATAAACAGGAATTACCGAACCACGACAACAATGTGAAAGAAACCGTCATGCAAACGATCCACTCAACGGGTATCAGTATTCTATACACGTCGATGGTATTAATTGCCGGCTTTATAATTTTTGTATTCAGCGGATTTGGCGGAACGAAGGCGCTGGGTTGGCTTACGTCGCTTACGTTGTTGTCTGCGACGGTAACTAATTTGGTGTTGTTACCGGTGTTGTTGCTTACTACTTCCAAAAAGGGGAAGGAAAAATGAGTTCAGAGTTCAGAGTTCAGAGTTCAAAGTTGGAAGAATTACTCTGAACTTTGAACTCTGAACTTTGAACTTCTATTTCAACACCTCCGCCAACTTCTTCTCTAATTCATCCCCCCTCAAGCCCTTCGCAATAATTTTTCCATGCGGATCAACGAGCACGTTGAAAGGAATTGACTCTATCTTGTAGAGACCAACCACCTGTGCTTCCCAGTATTTCAAATCGCTCACGTGATTCCAGATGAGCCCATCATCCTTAATAGCTTTGAGCCAGGGCTTCTTGTCTTTGTCGAGTGATACGCCCAGGATGGTGAAATTTTTATCCTTGAACTCGTTGTAAGCCTTGACTACATTTGGATTCTCAGCCCTGCAAGGACCACACCAACTGGCCCAGAAATCGACGAGCACATATTTACCGGTGAAAGAACTCAGCGCAACAGTTTTACCACTTGTGTCTGGCAAAGAAAAGTCGGGCGCAATTTTACCCACGATATCAGCCTCCTCTTTCTTCGCGATGAACTGACGGTAGTCAGTTACCATTTTCTGAAGTTGGATGTGATTTGGAAACCTGGTTGCAATGCGGTCTACAAGTCCCTTGATTCTTTCAGGGTCAATCTGGTTTCTCAACATGCCCACCACGAAAATGGCAACAGCAGGACTCTTGGTGGTGTCTGCATATTGCATGAGAAAGGTGTGAGTCGTTTCAATTTTGTCCTGGTAAACCGCGCGCAAGGGCAGTTGAATACTGTCGGGTGCGCGATAATTTTGCAATTCATCGATTCGGTGCGCCAGCATCTCCATGGAATCCATCATTGGTGCAAAAACATCAAAGAGGTGTTTGATGGAATTGGATGCACCGGAATTTGTTGTGTAAAGATTGGGCGCTTTATAATCGGTGGTGAATGAAACTTCCGGTTGATCGCTGATCAACATATAATATGAACCCGATCCCGTCCTAACCCTGTATAGTCCTTCTTCCGGCGATACAGTACCCAGGGTAAATTTGGCGGTGCCTGCTTTGATCACCGTGCTATCCACTACGTCAGGGCGTGGATTTCCATACACGAGCTCTTCAAGGAATACAGTTTCAGGAGCAGTGACGTTCCGGATTTCACCGGCCACTTCAAATTTTCCCTTGGCCGCTTTGTTACAGGAAGCAAGGGCGGCAGCAATCATGATAATACCAGCAAACTGTTTAAACATGTTGGTCTGTTTATTATTATATTTTATTGACTAAGTTTTTCGAGCAATAGATCATTGGTCAGTTTCGGATCAGCCTTGCCCTTCGATAATTTTTTTACTTCTCCCACAAATAATCCCAGCAATCCTTTCTTACCCTTTTTGTACTCAGCCACCTTCTCCGGCATTTTTGCCAATACCTGCTCAACCCAATTATTAATGCTGCCAGAATCGGCGTCCTGAATCAGGTTCAAGGATTCAGCGAGTGCCAGGGCTGATTTTGATGGATCTGTTGCAAGCTGTGGCAGCAGACGATTTGCAGCTGTGGAAAAATTCAATTTTCCCTCCTCAACCAGCGCAATGACCGATGCCAGCTTTGGCGGCCTTACAGAGAAATCGGTTAGCTCGATTTGTTTTTCGTTGCAATATGATTTAATCGGGCCAAGTATCCAGTTCGCGGCAGATTTATACGCGTTAGTTAATGATGTCAATTCCTCAAAATACACCGCCGTCTCACGATCATCTGTCAACACCCGCGCATCGTATTCCGGCAATCCCAATTCTTCAGAATAGCGCCTGAATAATTCTTCGGGTAGCGATGGTAGTGAGGCCCTGATCGAAGCAAGGTATTCTTCCTGGAAACTAAAGGGCGTCAGATCCGGTTCCGGAAAATAACGATAATCGTCTGCATCTTCCTTGGTTCGGATTGAAAAACTCGTATCCGTCGTAGCATCAAAGCTCCTGGTTTCCTGGAAAATCGGTTGCCCGGTTTCTACGCATTCAATTTGTCGTTTTATTTCCACCTCAATCGCCTTCTTTACATTTCGAATAGAATTCAGGTTTTTCACTTCGACCTTCGTTCCAAGTTTCGTTTCTCCTTTCAATCGAATTGAAACATTTGCGTCGCAACGCAGGCTTCCCTCTTCCATATTTCCGTCGCAGACACCAATCCAGCGCACAAGCTTTCTGACTTCCGTCAAATAGGCATATGCATCTTCGCCGCTCCTCAGATCTGGTTCGGAAACAATTTCAATCAGTGGAACGCCAGCACGGTTATAGTCGATTGAGGTAAAATGAGGATCAATGTCATGCACGCTTTTCCCGGCATCTTCTTCCAGGTGGATCCTGGTAAGCCTGATTTTCTTTTTTCCCGTCTCGGTTCTGATCTCTACAAATCCATGTTCGCAAATTGGCGTGGTATGTTGTGAGACCTGGTAACCCTTGGGCAGGTCGGGGTAGAAATAGTTTTTCCGTGCGAAATAATTATTCCTGCTAATATCACAATGACATACCATTCCCATTTTGATGGCATGTTCTATCGCTTTCTTATTTAGGCGTGGTAAAGTGCCCGGATGACCGAGGGTGATCGGACTCACCTGTGTATTGGGATTGGCGCCATAAGTAGCCCCGTCACCGCAAAACAACTTGCTTTGGGTAAGCAGCTGGGCGTGAACCTCTAACCCAATCACGGCCTCATATTTCTGGTAGTCAGTCATTATTCAAACAAATAGGGCGTTTCCCGCCCTTCAAAAGAACCACAAAACTACCCAATAATCAGGGATTGGTGAAATTGATCAACATAAAAACGCCCCGTCCACCCGAAGGTAAACGGAGCGTACCATCAACAACATAAGAGAAAAAAATTATAGATCTGAAGTCTTCAACTTCTTGGGGATTTTGATGTCAATGCTCATCGGTGAACCGCCACGCATGAGTTTCAGCGGATAAGTTGATTTTTCGCGGTTGTCTCTCAGGTATTCGTTCACATCATCAGCATTTTTCACAGCCTTGCCGTCAATCTCAACGATCTTGTCATCTTTTTTCACGCCGGCCTTTTCTGCAGGAGAACCATCGGTCACATCCAAAACAGTAACGCCATCTTCATTTTCAGTATCCTGGATGCGCATGCCCAATTTTGGTCTGCCATAGTAATTCCATTCACCGAAACCTCCGTGTTTGTCGAAACCAAATACTTCCGGTGATTCTAATAACTTGAACGAATCAGGGTTTTCGAAATTGAAATTGAAGCTTTCAGACTTGCGTTCTCCGAGCTTTACCGGGATTGTCTTTGATTTACCCGCACGCAGATAGGTAATGTTTACTGTTTCATTGGCCTTGTAATTGCGGACTGCGGCGCTGAGGGACTTCGGATCGGAAACGGCTTTGTCGCCAACTTTCGTTATGATATCGCCTACCTTAAAGCCTGCTTTTTCTGCCGCACTTCCGTCCACCACTTCCGTAATTTCAGCGCCTTTTGTATTGTCCTTGCTGGTCACGCCAAGCATGGGACCATCAACAGTTGTATGTATTTTGGGTTGGTAGTCGTAATTGTAATTGTAGTTAAATTTTGGAATGGTCATTACGTGTGGACGTGCATTCAGGTAGATGTCCGGCGTTCCATGATAATTAAAGCCCCAGTATTCAGGATCGCCATTACCGGAATGGATGGTGAGATTACCATCCTTATATTCAGCGGCAGGTTTGCCATTCACGGTGATCTTGTCTCCGTCAATGACAATTGTCATTTTCTCATTTTTGTTTTTGTCCTTGGTAATGATGATTTGCTGGTTGTCATCATCCTTGGATTTGGTTGATTTTTGCTTGTTTTTGTCCTGCGCCGTTACGGAGCCGGTCAGGAAAACGCCAAGGAGCAGTGCCGCATGCAAGCTGAGTAAACGCTTATTCATTTGATCTGTTTTTTGGTATACGAAGTTATTAGTAGATCAAATGTAGGAAATATTTCGTAAATACGAAATGTTTCGGAAGTGTTAAATTTAGTGGAGGTTTGCGGTTGGAAGTTTGCAGTTGGCAGTTAGCGGAAATTCCCAACGCCAACTGCCAACGGTCAACGATCAACGCGTGTCCCGCCGACGGCGGGGGTCAGCGAATCAGCGATCTGACGGTCTCAATCACCTCCTGCAACCTCGAGACGTCCTGCCCCCCGGCCGTTGCGAGAGATTTCTGACCGCCGCCGCCACCCTTAATAAGTGGCGCAATCTGCTCCTTTATAATTTTTGAAGCATCCAGGTTTCGGGAACTGACCAGGGTCTCATCCAATGATATCGCAACTTGCGCTTTGCCCTGGATATCTGCGGCCAATACCACTACAAAATCATTCAACCTGGACTTCAACTCCTGTGATAATTTTTTCAACTGGTCGGCATTACCCAACTCCACGCGGGCACCGATGAAATTTACGCCGTCAATTTTTTGCACCTGGTTTAATAACCTGTCCCTCTCCACCAATAAGGCACGCGCTTCATGTTTTTCTTCGTTTTTTTTCAACTGTGCGTTTTCTGCAAGAATGGCCTCGATGGCCTTTGCCGGCTCCTTCGGACTTTTCAGTTGTTCCTGAATATTGCGCAGCTCGTCGAGCTTTCCATTTACATAGTCATCCGCGGCCTTCCCGGTAAATGCTTCAATTCTCCGAACACCGGCAGCCACCGCAGTTTCATGAGCTATTACAAAGTGGCCCAATTCCCCGGTTGCCGCAACATGCGTTCCGCCACACAGTTCAACGGAATACGCAGGATCTATAATAACTACCCTTACTTTGTCGCCATATTTTTCTCCAAACAATGCCATTGCCCCCATCGCCATGGCATCCTCCTTCTTCATTTCTTTAATCACCACCGGAATATTTTCTCTTATCCTTGTGTTCACCATCTCTTCCACTTTGGTCAGTTCTTCCCTGGTCATTTTTGCAAAATGGGAAAAATCAAACCGCAAATAATCCGCATTCACCAATGACCCCTTTTGGGTAACATGCGTGCCCAACACTTTCCGAAGCGCAGCGTGTAAAAGGTGAGTAGCAGAATGGTGAAGCGCTGTTCGATGCCTTAAGCCGGCGTCTACTTTTGCCAATACTTTTGCATCAGGATTTGAAGGCAATTTGTCGGTAAAGACGATGATCAGTTCATTTTCCTTTCTGGTGTCCAATACCGGAATCCTTTCACCATCAAACTGCAAATAGCCCGTGTCCCCAACCTGGCCACCACTTTCGGCATAGAAGGGCGACTTCTCCAACACCAATTGATAAGATTCCTTGCCCTTCGATTTGACCTTTCTATATTTCGAAAGTCTTGTTTCTGCTTCTAAAGCTTCATACCCAACAAAGCGCTGGCTGTTGCTCTCGCTCAATGTCACCCAGTCTTCAGTATCTATTGTGGTTGCAGCCTTGCTCCTTTCCTTTTGTTTCTTCATTTCTGCCTCAAATCCTGCCTCATCCACATTCATTTTGTTTTCATGCGCGATAAGTCGGGTAAGATCCAACGGAAAACCATAGGTATCATACAATTCAAATGCTTCTCTTCCTGGAATGCTGGCGGCTGATTTCTTCTGCGCACGCAATTCATTCAGCATTTCGTCAATTCTTTTCAGGCCCTTGTCGAGTGTTCTTAGAAAAGCATCTTCTTCTTCCTTCACCACCTTTGAAACAAATTCCTCCTGCTGTTTTAATTCGGGAAAAACATGACTGAACTGCTCAGCTAAATGAGGAACCAGTTGAAACAGGAGTGGTTGCTTATATTGAAGATTGGAATAATAGTAACGAACGGCACGGCGCAGGATTCTCCTGATTACATAGCCGGCGCCTGTATTCGACGGAAGCTGCCCATCGGCAATCGTGAAACCGATTGCCCTGATATGATCAGCCAGCACGCGAAATGCTACCGCCTTTCCCCATGTTGCATCTTCAGGTTTTGCACTGGCAGCATATTTCTGTACTGTGATTTTTTCAATAGCCGAAATCGTGTCCGAGAAAATATCAGTATCATAGTTGCTCGTCTTATTCTGGAGCACGCGCACCAGTCTTTCGAAACCCATGCCTGTGTCTACATGTCGCGCCGGCAAGGGTTCCAGCTTTCCGCCTCTCAACCGGTTGAATTGAATGAATACGTTGTTCCAGATCTCAATCACCTGCGGATGATCCCTGTTTACCAGCTGATCACCTGGTATTGAATTTCTCTCTGAATCAGACCGGCAATCCACGTGAATTTCTGTACAGGGACCGCAGGGTCCCGTATCCCCCATTTCCCAAAAATTATCCTTCTTCGTTCCCAGCAATATTCTTTCTGCCGCAATCCATTTTGTCCATTCGGTCAGGGCTTCTTCATCCTTCGGCAATTTTTCCTGTGCATCACCTTCAAAGATGGTCACGTAGAGTCTGTCCTTAGGAATCTTGTAAACAGTCGTCAGCAACTCCCAACTCCAGGCAATCGCTTCGGTCTTAAAATAATCGCCAAAGCTCCAGTTGCCCAACATCTCAAACATGGTATGATGATATGTATCCACGCCAACTTCTTCCAGGTCGTTGTGCTTACCACTCACGCGAAGACATTTTTGTGTATCAGCCACGCGGGCATACTCGGGCTTCTTATTTCCGAGGAAGATGTCTTTAAATCGATTCATTCCCGCATTCGTGAAGAGGAGCGTGGGATCATTTTTAACAACAATAGGCGCGGACGGCAGGATTTGATGACCTTTTGATTGAAAGAAATCCAGAAAAGCCTGTCTGATTGCGTTGGCGTTCATCGTGTATACTTTATGCCTGAAGTTGATTTTTGCTGGCTGAAAAAACTATATTTGTCAACATTCCGGGCTGCAAAGGTAAGGAATGGATGAGCACAGATATGCTATGAAGAAAGTCAAGTACTACTATAATACCAGTACACTGCGCTATGAAAAACTAGTAGTGCCGCTTCGGGTTAAGTTGCTGAGGGTATTGGGGTTCATTGCATCTGCTCTTGTTACGGCTCTCATTATCGTTTCCATCGCGTTCAAGTTTGTTGATTCTCCGAAGGAGAAGATCATGCGCCTCCAATATAATAATGTAGTTGAGGATTACAATACACTCAACCAAAAAGTGAAGGTCATACAACAACAAATGGCCGACCTTGAAAAGCGCGATAACCAGGTTTACCGGTCCATCTTTGAAGCCAATCCGATCCCCGACAGTGCCAGGGCAAAAGCCATGGCACAGGAACAGGAAATCAAGTTGGTAGAAAGTATGGAAGATAACGACCTCGGCTATTCGATTGCGCAAACGCTCAACAATCTCTCCCGCCGGATGAGTTACCAGAACCGGTCTTACGACGAAATCTCAAAACTCATTGACAAAAAAGAAGACCTGCTGGCCGGCACGCCTGCCATACAACCAGTGAGCAACAAGGATCTGAGCAGGGTGGCGTCGGGATTTGGTTATCGAATTGACCCGGTTTACAAGACAACTAAATTTCATGCTGGCCTGGATTTTGCCGCACCACAGGGAACGCCGATCTATGCAACTGCCGACGGCATCATCAAAACCGCAGGCAATACAGGCAACGGATATGGTAATCACGTCGTAATAAGTCATGGTTACGGCTACGAAACGCTTTACGGACATATGGTGCGCGTGAAAGTGAGAGCCGGACTGCGTGTAAAGCGTGGCGAAGTGATTGGTTGGGTGGGAAGTACAGGAAAGTCAACCGGGCCGCACTGTCATTATGAAGTTCACAAGAACGGTGCAGTTGTAGATCCAATTTACTTTTTCTACAACGACCTGACGCCGGAACAATTTGACAGAATTTTAAAGATGGCATCGTCCAGCAACCAAAGCTTCGATTGATACATTCACCAATCGCGGGAAAACTGCGCCGCTACTCACATTTCTGGTTAACTTGTGAATAACTCTTTACCGAAACTATTTAATGCATCGGTAACTTTATTTGAATGTTGGAACAATTGGACTTATTTGGAAGAGGTGTGGCGAATAAAGAGCCGCAGAATCCGCTGGAGAAAAGGGCCGCGGAAAGAAAATTGCTTCCTCCGGAAACGATCATGGTAGACGAGGAACCAATAGAAGAAGAACCGGTTGAGGAGATTGTTGAACCCGTCGCCGAAACGGTCGAACTTGCAGTTGAACCCGCTCCACTCGAGGTTGAGGAAACCCTGATGATCCCGAGAAGTCCGGAAGCCAAAAAAGATCCCAGGGAGAAAGATACTAAACCCGGCAAGCGCGGCCGTAAGTCGCTCAAAGAGATGACGGAAGATGCTGAGTTCGTAGAAGTGCCGGAAGACGAGATTTTGTTCCGCAAACAATATTATAGTATCGGCGAGGTTGCCGAAATGTTCAAAGTGAACACCTCTCTCCTGCGTTATTGGGAAACGGAATTTGATATTCTGAAACCACGCAAGAACAGGAAGGGAGATCGCTTTTTCCGTCCGGAAGATGTCAAGAACCTGCAACTCATCTATCACCTGTTGCGCCAGCGCAAGTATACCATTGAGGGCGCGAAAGATTACCTGAAATACAACAAGGCACGTTCGCAACAACAGTTCGAACTCTTTCAACGCTTGCAAAAAATCCGGTCTTTTTTGCTGGAATTAAAAGCCAGCCTCTGAAATCGCATACCAGAATATGGATACTGTATGCTAGATGCTGGTCAACTCTCCATTACTCCCCGAACAATTCTAATATCGGTATTTAGACCGGAGAATTCAATTCCCAGTTTCTCGGTGAGCATAATTATGCCGAGATTAACCTGTTCGCGGATCTTGTTAAAATCTTCAATGGCAATGGGAGCCGTGAAATAGTCCACATAAATCAGGAAGGCATTTTGCTGAATATCGCTCAGGAAGATTACTTTGTTTTCAATCTTTTCATGATTCAGGAGTTGATGAAGCCCATCAATGAATTGCTGAATTTGGGACGACCTGGTAGAAAGGCCAACTGAAAGTCGCAGTTCAACTTTTCGCTGCGTTCGCAGGCTCCAGTTGTCAACTATGGTGTCTACCATTTGCTTGTTGGGAACAGAAACATAAGTCTTGTCGGTGGTTCGAATCCGCGTGCTTCGCAAGCCAATTTTCTCTACTGTTCCGGTCACGTTCTGAACCCTTAATAAATCACCGGTGGCGAAGGGCTTATCGAAAAAGATAATGAACGAATCGATCAGGTTTTCCAGGCTCTCTCGGGCCGAGAGGGCAAGGGCCGCAGCAACTATACTAAGCCCGGCGAGGATCTTGGTAATGTCGATCAACAAGGCGAATTTCAACACCGCCAGGAAGCCCGCAATCGCCACAATCACTTTTAGAAAATCTTTGAAGAAAACCACCAGTTGGTTGTCACTCTGGTCTGTCGTCAGATTTGCCCTTCTTTCCATCACCAGCGCCAGGTAATCAATGATGCGCATCAGGACCCAGAAAAAAGTAATGACGAGCGCCGCCGACGCGAATATGTTCAGCAGGCGGTGTGTATTGGTTTTTAGGAATGTGAAGTAGAAGAGTTTCGGAAAGTTCAGACTATATACCGCCGATATGGTGATCAGCCAAAACAGGAAAATTTGCACCGGCCGAAGTACCAGGGCAATGAATGCTTTCTCATCAATCTTTCTCCCAATAAGATTCATCACCAGGAAAATCACCTTACTGGCAAAACGACCCACGTATTTTTTGAGAATATAGGCCAGACCTATCAGCACGAATACGATGATGTATTGTCCAATCGTATTATCCAGTATCACTCGGTTAAAGATGTCATTCATGGGATGAAGAGATAACCGGCCAAAATTATAAATTATTTATTGGTACGCGTAAACCTGCAAACCGGATTCACCAAGTACATACACGGCTTGGGGCATAATCCTGATCTTTTCTGCCTTGCTGATGGCCTCAGGCAACGCGCGCTGTTTCAGGTTGAGTGTACCCAGTTCATAGGAATAAAAATTGTGGTCATCTCGACCCACAATACTTTTTCCGATCACCTGCACGTCTTTCCATCCAATCAGGCTGATCCGGTTTTTTAACGCACCATAGTAATCGAAAATGTACATGCCCTTTGCAGGATCGTAGAGATAAACAAATTTATCCTGGTCAATGATCTTCACCGGTGATGGTGCGGTGTCGAAAACAAGGCGCAGATCAGTGGTTTCTCCCAACACCGTGCCATCTTCCCCAACTTTTTTCAGTTTACTCTCTTGCTCATCAAAAACCCAGATATTATTGTCGAATGATTGCGCAATTGCCCTGGTTTGAAAAATGCCCTGTCTCCTCAAATCAATCACATTAACCGTGCTGAGGAAGCGATCGAGCACCACAATGGTGCTGAAATCCTTGTAATACAACAGTACCTTCAAAGGATTCGAAACGTCCATCGTGTATAGCTTTCCGTATCGCTTCACGTCATTAAATACACCAATGGAATCTCCATCAGTACCCACCTTTTTCAATTGGTTGTCTGAGCTGAGTGTGTAGATAAAGCCGAGATTGTCGACTGTGAAATTGACGATATTGCCCCTGATCGTCTTAACCACGCGGAAGCCACCATCACCCTGGGCCGCTGCGAATAGCACCAGGAAGAAAAGTATTGAGAAGATGGCAACTTTTTTCATGTGTTGAATTTTAATTCCAGGGTCTCACCATCATACACTGCATAACTATAATAACGAATCCAGTCGCCCAGGTTGATATACCGGGCGCCATCTTTTAGTGCAAAATCGATCGGCAAATGCCTGTGGCCGAATATAAGAAAGTCGAAATGTTCCTTTTGTAAGACCTCTTTACTATAGGTGATGAGCCATTCATTTTCTTCACCGAGGAACTTTTCGTCGGCGTGCCCTGTGGCCGCGCGGCTGGAGCGGCTGAAATAGTGCGCTATACCCATTCCAATATATGGCGGAAGGATTCCAAAAAGCCACTGGCAGGCGGGATTCCGGAATACTCTTTTGATGAACTTGTAGCCATGATCCCCGGGGCCAAGTCCGTCGCCATGCCCTATATAAAATTTCTTGTCGTTGAATTCAAAAACTTTCGGCTCGTGATACACCGGAATATTTAATTCCTTTTCGAAGTAGCCGCTCATCCACATGTCGTGGTTGCCAACAAAAAAATAAATTGGAATTCCAGCGTCGGTGATCTCCGCCATCTTACCCAGGATGCGAACAAAGCCCTTCGGCACTACTTTCTTGTACTCATACCAGAAGTCGAACAAATCCCCCACAATAAAGATAGCAGCTGCATCTTTTCTGATCGCCTGCAAAAATTCTACAACTTTTCTTTCCCGCACAAGGCTTGCTTCCGCGCTGGGAACACCCAGGTGGAAATCCGAAAGAAAATAGACTTTTTTTCCGGGGGGAATTTGCATCGCGTAAAAATAGGAATATTAGTGTGGCTGTTCCAGACTATCGACAAGGAAAACAAATACTTCTTTCGGACCGTGCACCCCTACAATCAGGGTCTTTTCAATATCAGCCGTGCGACTTGGTCCTGTTGCGAAAGTGATCATGGAAGGCAATGCTTTCGCATATTTTTCCTTTAGCTGCTGCAGACCTTCTTTCACTTCGTATACTAACTGGTTCATGTAAGCGATGCAGATATGCACTGGCGCATAGACGCTCACAGTTCGGCCACTTTCTTGCGCAGCACTCATCACGATGCTACCGGTGCGCGCGATGAGTAATTCACAACCGGTAATGGCTGCATCGCATTGTTCAAGGGATACCCGGCCGAATTTCGAGAAGCCATATTGTTTCAGCATTTCGCCGATCGCGCTCTCCCTGCAATACACTTCCTTCCATTGCATCTGACCAACCAGGGTTTCAAGCTGCCGGGCGAGTTCCTGCTCGTTCTGACAATAGACGAACTTTCCCTGCAGCGCGCTGAATTCACGTGCGAAGACCACTTCGAGCTCCTCGTCGTTGGGCTTGAAAACGGTTTGGTTCCCTTCGCTTTGGGGAAATGGCAAAGGCACCGGATGACTCAGTGCCTTGCGAATTTTTTTCAGTATGTTTTCTTTAGAAGCTGTATTCTTCATGACGAATGGGCTTCTGCCGATTCGGGGTTTACGTTTTCCGTGGTGGTGCCATTCGATTGAGCGTTGGCGTTATGAACGGGTGGCGTGTCGTGCACAAGGTCGGCAGGCTTCTTTTCTTCCCAGGGTCGTTTCCCGATCAGGGTTTCCACATCACTCTGGAACAAAACCTCTTTCAGCAACAACTCCTTGGCAAGTGTCTCCACTTCGCGCCTGCGGCGAGTCAACAATTCCTTCGTCCTGACGTATGCTTCATCAATTAGCTTTCGAACCTCTTCATCAATGATCTTGCCCGTTTCTTCACTATATGGTTTGGTGAAATAGTTTTCCTGTGAGGGGTCATAGAAGCTTATATTACCCACTTTGTCATTCATACCATATACGGTCACCATGGAGTAAGCCATCTTGGTGATCTGCTGCAGGTCATTGCTTGCCCCGGTAGAAATCTTTCCAAAGAAAATGTCTTCTGCTGCGCGACCACCCAGCGTCATACAAATCTGGTCCATCAACTGGTCGGTATTATACAGGTATTGCTCTTTGGGTGTGTACTGTGCATACCCGAGTGCTGCCGTGCCCCTGGGCACAATCGTCACCTTCAATAACGGATACGCATGCTGTAAGAACCAACCGCAGATGGCATGACCGGCTTCGTGGTAGGCGATGATTTCTTTTTCTTCCGGGGAAATGATCTTGTTCTTCTTTTCAAGTCCGCCAATTACCCTGTCAATAGCATCCTGGAAGTCACTCATATCCACGGCTTCTTTACCCTTACGGGCAGCGATAAGCGCAGCTTCATTACAAACGTTTGCAATGTCAGCACCGGCGAATCCCGGTGTTTGCTCTGCCAATTTATGAACATCCAGGGTTTGGGAAACTTTGATTGGTTTGAGATGCACTTTGAAAATGGCTTCACGACCTTTCACGTCTGGTCGGTCGATGGTAATTTGCCTGTCGAACCTTCCGGGACGCAGTAGTGCTGAGTCCAGCACGTCGGGCCTGTTGGTAGCAGCTAGGATGATGATGCCACTGTCGGTGCCGAATCCATCCATCTCAACCAGCAACTGGTTCAGCGTGTTTTCGCGCTCGTCGTTGCTCATCATCATGTTCTTACCGCGTGCACGACCAATTGCGTCAATCTCATCAATAAAGATGATACAGGGAGCTTTTTCCCTTGCCTGTTTAAACAGGTCTCTCACACGGCTGGCGCCCACACCCACGAATAATTCCACAAAATCGGAACCGCTCATGCTGAAAAAGGGAACTTGTGCTTCCCCTGCCATGGCTTTTGCCAGCAGGGTCTTACCGGTACCGGGAGGTCCAACAAGCAGTGCGCCCTTTGGAATCTTACCGCCCAGTGCTGTATATTTTTTGGGATTCTTTAAAAAGTCCACGATTTCCATCACTTCCTGCTTTGCCTCATCCAATCCTGCCACGTCGGCGAAAGTGATATTGACCTTGGTACCTTTTTCGAAAAGTGTTGCTTTAGATTTTCCGATGTTGAAAATGCCACCGGGTCCGCCGCCACCACCGGGCCCGCCAACTTTGCGCATCATCAGCACAAAAAGCAATGCGAACATTAGTAACGGGAAAAGGAAATTCAGGATGGGACCGAACCATTCGGGTTCTTCATCATACCTGTATTTTGGTTTCTCCTTGAACTCGGGATGGTCCTTATAAATTTGAGAAATATTTTCGCTGAATGTTTTGTCCTCTCCGATCTTGAATTGGAAATGAGGGCCCTCTGTCGCTTTGAGCGCGGCTTTGGTGAGATTTCGCTGGTAATAACCTTTTTCAAGACTGTCACGTCTGATGGTTACTCTCACAAGGTCTTTGTTCTTCACTACGATGTAACTTTCAACGTCGCCTTTCAACAGCATGCTGTCAATGAAATCACTTTCAGTGGTAATGGTTGAATCGGGAGAAAACTTGAAAAACTGGTAACCGATGAGAATTAGCGCGATGATGCCGTATACCCAGTAAATATTGAATCTCGGACTACGACGCTGATTCTTGTCGTCACCGTTACCGCCCGAGCTGTTATTATTCAGGTTTGGAAATCTTCTGCTTTGCTGATCTGGATCCTGTGCCATAAAGCGTCTTCACATTTTAATAATAATAGATAACCTCTCTTAAATGTTCAATTAAATCTGTTATAGAATAGTTTAATCCTTATGCTTTTCGAGACCCGAGTCACTCCACATATCCTCCAACCTGTAGAACTTTCGATTTTCGGGTAGAAATATATGCACTACGACGTTCACATAGTCAATCAACACCCACTGCAGCGCTTGTCGCCCCTCATGGCGATAGGGTAATTCGCCGCATTTCTTCTTTACCTCTTCCTCGATAGAATCTGCAATTGCTTTTATCTGCACATGGGAGCTGGCTTCACATATGATAAAGAAATCAGATACCGCTTCATGAATCTTGCGCAGATCAAGCGAGACTATATTTTCACCCTTTTTTTCCTGGATTGCTTTGATAATGGTTTTAAAAAGCTTGCTGTTCTTCGTCAATCTTACCGCCCGCTTTGGCCGGGCGATTAATACACTTGTAGCTGTCAAATGAATCGGTTTTAGGTTAACTGTTGGTCAGTTTGCCTGCTGGCGTTATGTAGCTTGTTAATTTACTGTTTTTCAAGCCCGGACGATATTACTAACGTTTAAAAACCTGAACTATTCCTAATTTGGCCAAAATTAATAAAATAAATCGGGTTCACCCGTTTCATGTCAGCGCTGGGCCAACCATTCATCATCCTGGACACTATAGATAGCACCAACAACTATGCCATGGGGCAGGTGCATGCCCAAATGACGAAACACGGTACTGCTTACTTTGCCCGGGAACAAACTGCCGGCAAAGGACAACGCAGCAAAACGTGGAATTCAGCGCCCGGGCAAAACATCATCCTTTCACTGGTTATCATACCTGATGGGTTAGGGCCGCACCAGGCTTTCTTGTTAAGTGCCGTTGTTGCCCTGGCTACGCATGAATTCTTTGCAACATACGCTGGGAACGAAACGAAAATCAAATGGCCCAATGATATTTACTGGCGTGACAGAAAGGCAGGGGGAATCCTGATCGAGAACGGAATACGAGGTGCAGATTGGGGCTATTCGATTGTGGGAATCGGAATCAATATTAACCAGACCGAATTCCCGGACGATGTGATCAATGGCGTGTCTCTAAAGCAGATTACCGGTCGGAATTTTGACAGCGAGGCGCTTGCAAGAGAGCTATGTTCGTTTATCAATCGATGGTATGGGCTATCATTGGAGGGGGAGAGCGGGGAATTGCTGAAAATGTACCATGAGAAACTGTACAAGCTTGGTGAAACCGTAAGATTAAAAAGCCAAAACCGGCTTTTTGAGGCGACAATTCTCGGTGTTACCGAGGAGGGAAAATTAAGAGTGCAGGCAGGGGATATGGAGATAATTTTTTCAGTGGGGGAAGTGGAGTTCAAAGTTCATAGTTCATAGTTCAGAGTTCAGAGTTGGGTTGCAATTAGCCGAGCATTACTCTGAACTTTGAACTATGAACTCTGAACTATTTCGGGCCTCGATTTCAAACTTGTTATTATAGTATCCCTTTCTGATACTTTCCCACAGGTACCTGAAGATGAAATTAAAAAAGCCGTAACGCCTGAACTGTTTGACGTGCTCCAATTCATGCGTTAGCCATTTCACATCGTTTTTGAATGTCTCTGCGGAAACATTGTGTAAATAGACGGTTTGCCCGATAGTGATGGCAACCGATTTCACCTTTAGTTTTCTGGCCGCAAGCCATGCCAGCCACGATGACTCTTTAATATTTACGTTGACGGAATTCAACGAATGAATAGACGATGATTCAACTGAATGGTTGCATTGCACCCGGGCATTATAATTCTTTCCAGGCTTTCAGAATTTCTTCGCCGTGTGCCTTGTTCTTTGGTTTTTCGAAGACGGCGCGGATCGTACCCCTCTCGTCGATCAGAAAAGTGCTCCTGTGCACGCCCATATACTCCCGGCCAAATAGTTTTTTCATCTCCCAAACCCCAAATTGGTCGATGATTTTTCTTTCGGGGTCTGCCAGCAAAGTGAAGGGCAGCTGATATTTAGTTTCGAATTTTTTATGGCTTTTAACAGAGTCTGCACTTACGCCAACCACTTCAATTCCATTCTTCTTCAAATGCCCGTAGTTGTCGCGCAGGTTGCAGGCCTCAATGGTACAGGTGGGGGATCCATCTTCTCCATAAAAGTAAAGTGCCACGGCTTTCCCTCTCAAGTCTGACAGGGAAAATGGCTTGCCATTTTGATCAGTGGAAGTGAAGTGAGGGGCTTTATCGCCAACTTTTAGCATGGTGATTTTGGATTGCTGATTGTGGATTTTAGACAAAGATCCAAAATCTACAATCCACAATCTACAATTCAAAATCTACCTGCTGAATTCGTAAGTCTCCTCTGCCACATTTCCCGCCTCGTCTTCTACATGAATTTTTAGCTGGTGTGGTCCTGGCAGACAATGCTCGTCGAACCGATAGGTAAATACTTTTCCTTTATCATTCGTAAAGCGAAGCCATTTTCCATCTAACTCGGCGCGAAAATTCTGGAACGATTCGAGGTTATCTCTCACCGCAAATGAAATCTGGTAAGCATGTGAAAGGTTCGCATGATCATAAAGCCCCAGCGGAACAATTTCAGGCGGCTCGTCATCCAGAACGAGCTGAAAATTTCCAAACTCGCGGAATTTTGCCGCTGCCCA
>Ga0163163_10000691_pt1 | contig 28671 bp, 36 predicted proteins | sample S65metaG_FD_119766 | JGI IMG/M metagenome (GOLD analysis project Ga0163163, IMG submission 119766) | Switchgrass rhizosphere microbial communities from Kellogg Biological Station, Michigan, USA - S6-5 metaG | ecosystem: Host-associated > Plants > Roots > Rhizosphere > Soil | place: USA...
CCGCGTTCCAGAATTCGTCGAATCATAGTGCCGCCCGGGTTTCGGGTAGTCAGTTCTTTCGCGAAAAAAATGAACTTGTAGCAGCAGTCGAGCCGATAAGGTCCAGGCTTCTCAAAATTGCTCAAGCCACGGGGGCAAGCGTTATAGATCCGATGCAGTCACTGTGTGATCAGACAACCTGCTACACGGTGTCCCCAAAAGGCGCTCCGATATACCACGATTGGTTTGACCTGAGCCCGTCGTACGTTCGAGAAAACGTACAATTCCTAGACAGAACTGTGCTTGATTCAGATACTGACGTCGGCCGTGTGAACGAGCTCGGCGCCGATGTCTTTGTTTGGGTGCGGCACCGCCACGTGGCCGGGAATGCATACCCATCAGCGGCGGATTGGATTAACACTATGCTCACCGAAAAGCGGTCGAGAGAAGTCGCAGTGATCACCAGTACTCACGAACATCAATGAATTGGCAATCGTTGCATGTGGATTTGGACATGCCCGTTTCCGTGGACGGTTTTCCGTCATCGTTTTCGAATGATCTCCTGTCTTGGTGTGCCTCCTTGGATCATACACCGCAGGGCGGCCTCGGCCATGGCGTGTCGTACGCATCGCCCACCGAACCGACCGAGTGCATTACACCGGCCCTCCCGACAGCGCCGGCCAAAACCATAGCTGGTTGGCAAATTGACGCCGCAGACATCCCATAGCCTTTCCCCTGACCATCACCGTCAGCACCCGAACTGGTGCCGGCGAGCGTGCTCTTTTAAGAGTGACGCCGCAGGGTGAGATTTCCGGGGGTAATAAAGTTGCAATTCGGAGCCCAACCCTGACTGCGCGCAGCAAGTTGTGTCTGCTCGTGGCCATTGGGGACGGTGAAGCGGGAACAAGCCGCTTGCATGCACGATTTCCTCCTATTGGACCCACCCGGTTTCCCTCGAAGGGACCAGCTGAATAGAAGGGAGTTGCCGGCCTCTGCCAAGATTGCAGGGTATAGCGGTCCGCATCCATAACCGGGGAAAGTTCATGAACCAAGATTGCCACCGTTGGTCTAGATCTTGCGAAGGCTGTCATTGTGATATGCGCCGCCGATCGTGAGGGGCGCGTGCTGTTCTACAAGCAGCTCAGCTTCAACGGCTTTGCCCAATGGGCGGCGACCATACCCCCGTGCACGTTTGGCATGGAGGCCTGCGGCTCGGCGCATCACTGGGGCCGGCGGCTAACGGCTTACGGTCATATAGTGCGGCTGATGGCGACTGAGTTTGTGAAGCCCTTTCGCAAGAGTCAGGGGGCGAAGAACGATCGCAATGATGCACAGGCTATTCTTACGGCAGTGCGGCAGCCCGAAATGCGTTTTGTCAGTATAAAATCCGTCGATCAACAAGCAGTGCTCGCGTGGCACTGCATGCGCAGAGGATGGAGCGACGATCGGACCTCTCTGATCAATCGGATGCGTGGACTGCTGGCCGAGTTCGGTTTCTGGTTGGCTCAATCACCAGAAGCGCTGAAGGGCAGCCTGCCACGGTTGCTGGAGAACGAGACCCCGCTATCGCGCATGCGTACCCTCCTGAGCGTTGCACATGAAGAGCTCGGTGAACTCGAGCAGCGGATAGAACTCTGCGAGATCGAAATCCGTGCTCAAGCTCGGCAGAGTGATGAGGCACGGCGTTTAGAGGCGATCATCGGCATGGGCCCCATAACCGCAAGTGCTGTCGCGGCCACCGTCGCCAACGCACGCGACTTTAAGAACGGTCGTCAAATGGCAGCGTGGCTTGGCGCCTGGTATCGAAGCAGTTCAGTTCTGGCGGTAAAACCTCACTGGGCGAGATTACCAAACGCGGGGGACACGTATCTGCGGGGACTGCTCACCGGCGGGGCACGCTCAGCGCTGATTTCCGCAAGGGAAGACCACCAGAGAAACGCACGCGGCTCCAGCATTGGATCATAGAAGCGCGTCTGCGACTCGGGTTCTACAAGACTCTGGTGGCCATCGCCAACAAACACGCGCGCATACTTTGGGCGATCCTTGCCAAGGGCGAGACATACGACCCGGAGGCGTGGCGGCGGTACCTGCCACAAGGCGTGCAACGAAGATAGATTACGAGGTTGGACCGAGCGCTGTGGGAACCTGACAGGAAATCTGGCGCACATACTCATGCAAGCGATTGATCGTCGCTTCATGGTGTCGCCGTCACCTGAATGAGGACGCGGCGCGCGGTTTTTATTTTGGCCCGGATGATCGAGGCGCAAGCCGAGGCCATCCAAGAAAGGTCGTGTAGAGAGACGCAGTCTCTTCCTCGATATCTCTTCGAACTCGCCAGTCACGCTCGCAAGGGAGAAATCGGATAAAGCATCTCTTGCCAACACGAGCAACTCCGTAGAGATTTCCTGATTTAGGACCCACGTTGCATGGATCACCGGCGGCGCCGTTGGGACGGACGTTTACCCATTTTTCTTCTCGGCCGCAAGTTTGCGAGCGTTGACCCCTCTGTAACTCTCGCCGGTGATGCTGATAGTCACCGCGGCATGCTCGACTCTGTCCCGTTTGGCCGATAAGCAGAACCGGTCGCGCTTCGGACAGCCAGTGCAGGCTGTAGAGCTCCTTGATCCGCGCCTGCGTGATTGAGCGGTTGGCAGTGAACTCAAAATCCTCGAAGGTTGGACGCAGTGCAAATATCGCAGCTTTGATGCGCAGTTTGGTCTTGCGCTCGTTGCGGAAGTCACTCTCGGCCTGCAGCATGGCATCGAGGAAGTCACTGCAGCTCCATTGATCGCGAGTGGCTTGTGTCATCAGCATATCGAAGGCTTCGAACATGCCTATGAGTTTCATCTCGGCCATCAGATTACGGGCGATTGCGGTAATCATGGCTTCAACATCTCCTGGTGGGATCGCCCGCGGCGTCGCCGCCGCGGACATAGCGAAGCATGGGATTACCTGGCCGGCGCACGATCTGGCGAGTGACATCCGCGATAACCGACTTAGGCGGGTGTCACTTCTCGGCATTAAGGAGCCGGGAGTTTTCGGCGTAATGGCGCCATTTTTGAGTGCGGAGACCGGGCATCTTCGGATGGTTCAAGCCTGAGCGGTTTTTGGGGTTGTGGCAACTCGTGCTTTGACACCACCCGGTGCCAGACGTGGCGCGCGGAACGATTCGTCGTCGAGCACCAGGCAGTAAGCGTTGTGTCGCAGCCGATCCAACGTTGCTGAAGCGAGTAGCCGCTTGGCCGGGAATGCCTGATCCCACTCCGTAAAGTCGAGGTTGCTGGTGACAATGGTGCTGGCGGTCTCGTAACGCTCGGCGATCAGATCGTGCAGGTCTTCGTCGGCGGGCGGGCGCAGCGGCTTTAACCCAAAGTCATCGATGATGAGGAGTGCGATGCGAGCGAGGCTCGCCAACTTGCGCTCGTAGCCGCCGGTGGCGCGAGCGGCATTGAGGCTGGAGGTGAGCTGTGCACAAGTGGTGAAGAGCACATCGGCGCCCTGACGAACCGCGCAATGACCCAGCGCCTGTGCGATGTGGGATTTGCCGGTGCCGCACGGTCCGACGATCAGCGCGGGGGCGCGCTCGGACAGATCCGGCCGGTGGCGAGCTCGTTCACCAGTGCCCGGTTGAGCTTGGGCAAACGCTCGAAGTCGAACTGCTCAAGCGTTTTGGTGGCGCGGAAGGTGGCGCGCCGTAGCCGCAGATCGAACTTCTTCTGTTCGCGCCGGGCAACCTCGTCCTGGATCAGCAGCGCCAGGAACTCGGTGTAGGCCAGCTTGCCGTCGATGGCTTGCCGGTTACGCGCCTCGAGGGAGTCGAGGATGCCGGAGAGGCGCAGTTGCTTCAGGTACGGGGATAGTTCTGGGAGCGGGTTCATCGGATAACTCCTATGGAGTGTCGTGGGTTGCAGATCGCGATCGGCCTCAGTTGCCGGTCGCGGGAGAAACAACATCGCCGGTCAGCTCATCCGTGCCGAACAACTCCTGGGCGGCCCGGGCAAAGCGCGCGCCGTGCAGGTAGATCGCAGCGGGACCGGCATAGGTCGGTTCGATGCGCAGGTCATGCCCACCCACGAGGATCGTTCGGACCGTTCGATAGTGAGGGCTGTCGTGCGCGAGAGCCCGGGCGCAGGCGGCTTCGAGGCGCGTGTGGCCGTAGCGACTGGCCAGACGCAGCACGCCTTGTGCAGCGCGCAATCGCTCCAGGATGCGATCACCCAACAGCTGCTCGATGAGTCGCGCACACGCCGGTCCAATGTGAGCCGCCTGTTCGGCACACCAAGCCCGATCATGGGCGAAGAACAGTTGCGCCTGCGGCGGCAGATGCTCGCGCACCGTGCGCCGTGTGGCAGCGCTACGCGCCCGCAGATGGGTGGCGACCAGGTGATGATCTTTGAAAATCGTGACGGTGGTGTCAGTGGCACGCAGCCACAGACGCTGACCCACGAGACTGAACGGCACCGAGTACAAGCTCTTCTCGAACTGCAGATGGCAGTCACGATGGACACTGGCCTGGGCCCAGACACCCAGGTCCGGCGCCACCGCGGGCAACAGCTTCATCAAAGGCCGTTCGAGCGCAAAACGCGCCAGCGGCTGTTCGCGTGTCGTGCCATGGATGCGAAGGCCGGCTTCCTGCAACACCCAATCACGACTCTGGGCGTTCAGATCCGACAGATCGCGGAACTGGCGCAAGGGGAGGAAGTTACCCTTTACGTACTTGACGCCCGCCTCGACGATCCCCTTCTTGGCCGGATCCGCCGGCGGACAGGCCTCGATCCGAAAACCATAGCCTTCGGCGCACTCGGCGTAGGCGCGCTGCACGATCGGATCGTGGATGCAGGCGCGGGTGATGGCGCACTTGGGGTTGTCGATGATGAGGCGGTCCGGCACTCGGCCGAACCACTCGAAGGCACGGCGGTGACACCCCAGCCAAGTTGCCACCGTCTGGTCGAAGACAAACTCCAGGTACTGATGACGCGAGAAACACAACGTCATCACGAAGGGCCATGTGCGCCGCACTCGATGCGTCGCAGGATCCCTCAACAGCGGGCCAGCGCCGAAATCCACCTGGGCGGCTTCTGCCGGTGCGAAGTACAGCGGCACCGTCGCATCCGGCTCTCGATCCCCGAGGGGACTGAATGAGTCGATAGACCGCGGAATAACTTCCACGGTAACCGCACTCACGACGCAGTGCCGCATGGATCGCAACACCGTTGATACCTTGCTCAACCCATCGGGCGATCAGCTCGCGATGCTGTTCGGCACTGGAAATGGTGGATCGCGCCCGCTTGGCCTGGCCGACCGCGGCGGCCAGCGTGGCATCCTCAGGCAGTGCGGTGCCCGGGTCGAGCCAACCCTGTTGCTGACACACAGCTCGAAAGGCTGCGACCTTGCGCCGCCCCATCAACCCACTGCGAGCAATCTCCCGATCCGTATCACCCTGGCGCACGCGCACCAGGATCTGTCGATACTGAAACATCTCGAATCTCCTGCGTGCCACCGCGCTCCCCTCCGCATCCGGTTGATGCGCAAGAGGGTAGCGGTGCTCCGCTGATCCGAGATGCCCGGCCCCACAACGGGACTGGCTCCAATATGCCGAAAACCCGGTGGCGCCATTACGCCGAAAACCGAGTGGCTCCTATATGCCGAAAACTCAATGGCTCCATTACGGCGAAAGGTGACAGGCGGGATCGGGATGTGTGGGGCAGCGAGCAGGCCCGTCAGCACATCGAAGCCACGATCGCGCAAATGCGCCGCTTCGATAAGGTCCGTGTCCCGTACTTCCAGATGGTGCTCGCCCAGGCACGTCTGCTGGCGGCCGTGTTGCAGCCCAGAGTCAGGCGGCTCCAGGGGTAGACCCTCACGATTACGCTTCAGCTGCGCTGACGATCTTTCGACAATTAGCAGTGCAGAACAACTATCCGTCGGAACATTCGAGTGTGACCCGACGCCGCCTAGGCCACTTCCGCGAATGTCGGATTCATAACCCCAGTCCGTCTCTATAGGTATATGTGAATTACGAGCACGTCGAAATGCGTTTAACCAGTCTTCCCGCCAGCTTATTCTTCGCAACGTTAGCGTCGTGCATCATAGGGAAGGCGAAGCCAGACGAACTAAATCTTCAGGACTTGGTTGATAACACACGAGCCCTGCGAGAGCTAATACAATCCGACCCGTACCGACCAATCTACCATTTCGTTGCTCCGGAAGGCCACGCCCTGCCCTTCGACCCCAACGGCGCAATCTATTGGAAGGGAAAATATCACCTTGGGTATATCTATCAAAAGACGATAGAGGGAAAGCAACGGCACGTCTGGGGTCATGTAGTGAGCACCGACCTCCTGCATTGGACAATTTATCCCGACATGCTCGATATAGCATTCGGAGATCCAGAAGAGGGGATCTTCAGTGGGGGCGCCTTTGTATCGAAAGACGGTGTTCCTCACATTGTCTACTACGGGTTCGGAGCGTCGGCAAACTTGATGGCCTATGCGACAGATGATGACCTGAAGGTGTGGAAGAAAGTTGACAATCCTATATTGAAGGCCTCTGACCCCACTGATCCCGGAAAGCTAAGTTGCTGCATCGCGCCGAAGGGAAGGTTCAGTGTCTTTGACCCAGATGTCTGGTACGACGAAAACTTCGACTATTACTATCAGATATCGGGCGGCATGAAACCCGGCCTATTCCGATCCAGAGATCTGTACCATTGGGAATATTTGGGAAAAGTTATCAGTACCAAGGACACGATGAGGTATCCATTTGAAGATATTTCATGCCCAGCTCTGTTCCCCTTGGGTGACAAATCGATGTTGCTTTTTATCAGTCACGCACGTGGGGCGCAGTACTACATCGGCAAGTTCGCGGATTCTAGATTTACTCCTGAACAACATGGGCGAATGAACTGGCCCGGGGGCTCCTTTTTTGCGGCAGAGCAACTTCGAGATGCGAAAGGCAGAAACATCATTTGGGCTTGGGTGACTGAGAACAGGCCATCTCATTTGCGGGACTATGGTTGGTCCGGGATCATGAGCTTGCCTAGGGTGGTGTCCCTCAACAACCAGGGTGGATTGCATATCAACCCGGCCGAGGAGCTCAAGAGCATCCGGTTAAATGAAATCAAGGAGAGTGATATTGATCTGCAGCCCAATCAGGAAGAGCCCCTGCAGGCCAGTGGAAAGTCCACTGAATTCAAAATCGAAATGGCAGGGGGCCCTCGGTCTGCTTTTGGCGTCAAAGTGTTCTCATCCTCTGATGGGCGCGAAGGAACCGTCATCCGTTACGAGCCACAACAGGAACAACTCGTCGTAGACTTTGCCCATTCCGCAATTAGCGGTCCGGTATCAATTCAGGTCATCAGCGCAGAGACAAAGAGTCTTTCCAAACCCATCCTTGAGCAGGTCTCACAACAGAAAGCCCCTCTGAAACTTCGGGATGGCGAACCACTGAAACTGGATGTCTTTCTAGACCGTTCCGTCATCGAAGTGTTCGCCAACGACCGTCAGGCAGTGACTCAGGTTGTTTATCCGGAGTTGGACATCAGTACTGGAATCAGAGTTTTCAGCGGGAATGAAACTGTCACTGTTAGAAATATTCAATCCTGGAAAATGGCAGAGACGAACTCCTATTGAACTATCGAAGTCGCTGGGCAAATCGCCTTCCAACTGAGCCAGGTGCCGTATCATGGATTCATACGAGGATTGATAAATCAAGCGCATGAGCGGAACAATAATCTTCTGGTCACTGACCTCGGCGCTGGCGGGATTCCTATTCGGTTTCGATACGGTTGTCATTTCTGGCGCGGAGCAGAAAATACAATCTTTATGGCACTTAAGCGCTGGAACGCATGGTGTCGCGATGGCATCGACACTCTACGGAACAGTGATAGGGGCACTTATAGGCGGCTGGCCTACTGACCGCTTCGGACGAAAACCTACACTAGGGCTCGTAGGCATCCTATATTTGATCTCCGCGTTATGGTCGGCTCTATCAAATGACGTTTATTCCTTCAGCATAGCTCGCATGCTGGGCGGCCTGGGCATAGGCATTTCAACAGTGGCAGCGCCGCTATATAACGCGGAAATCGCCCCTCCAAAACACCGCGGCCTGCTAGCTGGCATGTTTCAGTTCAATATTGTGTTTGGCATCGTCATGGCCTATATCTCGAATGCTCTGCTGAGTGGAATCGGGGAGCACGCATGGCGATGGATGCTTGGAATCGCCGCTGCCCCCGCATTCATTTATACGCTTTGTTGTTTTGCGATTTGCGAAAGCCCGCGATGGCTTCTGGTAAAGAAAAACGATCTTCCTGGGGGCCTTGCGGTTCTGCGAGAGATGTATCCTGACGTCTCCGATGCAGATACCCTTGCAAAGGCGGAAAGTATTCTAGCCGCCGCCTTCAGCCGTTCATCGGCTGTCTCGTTTTGGACCCGATCGCTGGCCGTGCCCATCATGCTGGCATTCTTCGTGGCTTTTTTCAATCAACTCTCGGGTATCAATGCCATCTTGTACTTTGCGCCACGCATTTTTCAAATTGCAGGACTCGGTAAGCAAGCCGCGCTACTGCAATCAGTGGGCATCGGTATCACTTTGATGGTCTTTACCATGATGGGACTTTGGTTGATTGACACAGTGGGGCGCCGCACGCTGTTGTACATCGGCTCATATGGCTACATATTTTCGCTCGGACTTGTCGCGTGGGCCTTTTCAACCGAACACCTTAGTATTATCCCTATTGGTATATTTTGCTTCATTGCAGCTCACGGAATTGGTCAAGGAACCGTTATCTGGGTGCTGATTTCAGAGATCTTCCCGGACAGACATCGCGCCGAAGGCCAGGCTCTCGGTAGCTTTACGCATTGGACGTTTGCAGCGTTAATCACCACCTTTTTTCCTAAGGTTGTCTCTATCTTTGCACCTGGCGCAATATTTCTGTTCTTCTGCGCCATGATGATCTTGCAACTAATCTGGGTTAGGGTAATGGTCATCGAGACAAAGGGAGTGCCGCTAGAAATAATTCAGAAGCAGCAAGGCGTCACATAACGACGCGCGGGGCGGGCTTGCATTCAGACCGGATATTTATCGTTGAGCGCGCCGGGAACCTTTACTACCACAGTGGCACAATCCGTAAGCGCCTCGAAATCGCTGATTTCGCCAGGTGCCAACACCACTATGTCACCTACACCCCATTCGCTGCCTAGCATACGCACACGACCGTATAGAACCAGGGTAATTTCTGTAGCTATCAGATGCCTGTGCAGAGATTCTTTCTCGGCGGCCGTGTAATACTTAACCCCCACTTCACAAGCATCGGTGGCGTACGCTGTAGGAGTGAAGCTACCCACAAACCATCCCCTTGTCATCGAATCCAACTTTGCGCCTTTCACTGGTAGGTCCTCTTTCCGGCATCGATGTCTTCCTGCAAGATTTGGCGGGCGGTTTTCAAAGGACAATATTGATTGATATCAATGAGAAATCTGCCAATACGAGCCTGTTCCAACACAAGCTCGTTCAGGACTGGACAAATATAGAAATTCCCGTTCACGGACGCATCCTTATAAATCATCGTCTGTGCAGCACGAACGAAATCTGCTCCGCGTGCAAACCAGTAGAATCCTGCCGTGGCGTGCCGGCTAATCGGTCGCTTCTCTGCCGCTTCGATAACCATATCATCGTCAGATAAACGAACATAAGAATAGCGAGGATGTATTGATGGAAACGTTACGGTACCGGCATCCAGCATTCGCCTTCGGAAGTCAGTTACAATGGTTGAGTAATCGATTTCAATAAATTCATTTCCATTGATAATGAGCAGCTCATCGGCGTTATCGATATAACCTGTTGCCAGCAGAGCCGTACATGCTGCGCCACGGGTGTCATTATTCGCGCTTACAACCCTCGCTGTGGGCGCCAGGATCTCAATGACATTGTGGAGATGAAATTTCTCAATATCGGATCTGCGGAAGGCCACAATTAAATGAATAGTTCCGATTCTCAAGCAAGCATTCACGAGCCGCTGTATGAGCGGCACTCCTTTGATCTCGGCCAAACACAAAGGATAATTGCCGTCATCTGAATTGGATTCAGATTGACCGGCTCCCAATATCAAAACATTCATCTTTCGTTTAACTTCTTCGTCAACAGACACAGGATGTCCAGGGCGGAGAACCCGGGCCTACGCCTGCTGCGGCTTTAGACTAAGCACATTCCCGATTTTGATTCATTTCCAGATCCCGAATCCGCGATGCGATATTCTCAAAGTTCACATCCTCAACTCGCTTGACAACTAACACGTGGGCCCCGCTATCGAGTGCCGCCCTGATCCCATTGTCATTATCTTCAACTACCAGGCATTCCGTCGCGACCAAGTTGAACCTCGCCATGGCCTTTAGATAAATTTCGGGATTCGGCTTTGGATGAGATACATCCGCCGACGAAAACATTGTGTCAAGATAGATATCCAACCTCGCCTTCGCCATCATAACTTCGACGGTGTCACGAATTGAGTTAGAGGCCACCGCCAGTACATACCCCTTGGATTTTAGAGTAGAGAGCGCATACTCCTGAGTGAAGCGCGGCTTGCATTTACTATGTACGATTTCCATCGTATAGGACTGCTTCATCCTATTGATGAAAGGATGGAGCTCCCTTGGAAGCTTCTTTTCTAACGACAGCATCTCCAGCTTCTTTTTGGTAGGCAAGCCATCATAGGCAGTGAGATGATCGTAACGCGATATCTCGAAGCCAAATAGAGCCAAGGCGCGATTCAATGCCTCGTAGTGCCACTCCTTTGCGTCTATAAGGACCCCGTCCATGTCAAAAATGACTGCTTTTATCATGACTTCCTCGTCTGCTTTGCTACGCGTGCATGAAAAATCGCCTAGCCTCCTCCGGGTAGTCAGTACAAAGCATCAACCCTGGATGATCGGACAGAGCTTCAATAGCTGTCCACAGAGGCTCGTATGGCCAACGATGAAGTTCTGGGGACACAATACAGACAGGCTTTCCGTCGTTTAAGAATTCGGCGATTCGACGAACGTCATATTTGCTGGCATCAAAACTGTCGAACCAAATGCCGGAAACCTCCTGAACCCATATTGGCTCCTTCTCGACCTCGCTTGCTCTGGCGAAAACCGGGAGCCCTTCATCCAAGTAATTGCGCATGTCCGGAATCGACATATCAAAGGCGAACCAGTTCTCTACACTGAAAGAAGTGAGTGCGTGCTTCAGACTAAGAGCCAATCCATCCGCCTTGATGTTTATTGCTAGAGGGAGCTTGTCGTCATGGAACATGCCTATGACGTCCTCGAGACTCACTTCCCTTCCCGTCGGCATGTCATGGGAAACTACCAGTCGGCCCACGCAATCTCTGACGTCTGTCTCCAGACCAAAACGGAACTCCAGCGAACGCACAAACGCGGCCAACGAGTTTTTTTCACTGGGGTCCTTCCAGTACCCTCGATGGCTCAATATCTTCATACCGGATGTCCAAGGGATAACAGTCGCGCCGAAACGCTCTTTGAAATATCGAGTGCAACAAATTTATTCAGATCGTCCGGCGTTCCGAGACCATACATGCCACTACCCTCACTACCTATGTTGAAATACCCAACTTTGGCTCCCTCTCGGATTAGCAGATTGTAGGTTGGAGCTACATAGAACTCACTGTTTACCCGCAACTCTTCTCGCACCATAGATTCAGCAGCTCTCACGAACTCGCGTCCGAATTTGAAGTTGTAGACACCTGTGGTTGCTTCATCAGATATGGCGACCTTCTCCGCAACGGTGCTTACGTAACCTAGATCTGATATTCCGACGAAGGACCACTTTGGATCATTGGCTTTCATCGTCATGATCTGACCATCGAGTTGCCGAGTACGCATTGCAGCGAGATACCTATTTATATCAATGTCGACATACTGATCGCTATTCGCGATCATTAGCTCGTCATCATTGTTGATCAGTGACTTCGCGCAAAGGACGGTGCAGGCGGCGCCTTCAGTCAGCCCCTGCAATACGACAAGAGTGCTGCCGGGTGCCCAGCGTTCCAACTTGCTAGCCAGGTCATGGGTCTGAAGGTGAGCCTGCTGGCAAATGAATATAAATCGGTGCTCCTCTCTTGGCCTCAAATTTTCAATAACCAATCGGATCATCGGCACGCCATGCAAGCAAACAAGGGGTTTAGGGTCCACGTAACCGGCAGACACAAATCGGCTACCTGCTCCTGCCATGGGAATAACGAGATTTAGCATCGGCTCCGGCTCCAAGTCGCTAAGTGACTCCGTCGCTTAGAGGTCATCTCAACACTCTTGGCAGAAATGTTGGAGTTCGCCTGAGCATTGGTGCCAAGCGGCGATGCCAGACGAGTGTCCATGCTGGTAACTTGACCATCTACTCATTCAATTCAAAGTACACCGTATCGACGTTCCATTCCACAGAGAACTCTCTATCCAGAACTGAGTTATCCACCAAGTCGTGTCAGTGGATGGATTATCGGGTGTCTTGTTGGGTCTCAAAATACACTACTTATAGCGGCGCATAGTGTCGACGATGTAATTTATAGATACGGTCGCTTCCATTAGGCGTAGACAGCTGGAGACTGGAGGGTCGAGCGCTAGCCGGTGTCAATGTTTGGAGTCCCTAGGGCGACGCGGGGTTGAGTCTCACTAGGACTGATATTGACAGAGAACATGTGAAGCGACCAGGCTCCGCCGTGAGGTCGAATGTTGTCCCCTCGCTGCAGCTACGGAGTATTCGCATGCGCGCATTGAAAATCGGAATTTACATAGTTACCTATCGCAATCCTACCGACCTGAACAATAACATAGCTAGCATACTGGCCAGTGGCGCCGACGTCCGTATCAATGTTATCAACAATCACAGCCAATTCTTTCTTGAGCCCCAGCATGAGCGAGCAGTAACGGTGTTGCACAATAGCTTGCGACCAGACGTTTCTACCGGACATCTTGCTCGGAATTGGAACGAAGCGTTATTACATGGCTTTCAGGACTTGGATAACCCAGCCAGCGATATCGTCATTACCGTCCAAGATGATGTGCTTTTCAAGTCGGATTGGCTTCCTAACCTGTTAGACCTCCATCGTCGGTATAGCTTCATTACCTTCGGGGCAGGGGACACGTTCTGCAGCTATCTGCCGGAAGCTGTGAGACAGGTGGGTCTTTGGGATGAAAGATTCTGCAATCTCGCCTATCATGAGGGCGATTATTTTTTGCGATCGCTGATATACAACCGAAAAGATTGCTCAATCAACGACCTTGCTCATGGGCGACAGCATAATGCTCTCGATGGCAATTCGTTTCGTTATGTCACAGGGCACTCGAACAATGAGACAGAAAGAGCTGATTCCTTGCTAATAACATCACCGCAGTGGAATCGAGATCGTAGAGATGCGCACCTTGCCAGCATGAGGTTCCACCCGCTCTCGGAGGCGGTTTTCATGCACAAGTGGGGAATCCGTGAAGCTCCCTGGACACCCGAGCACTATGCGGTACGTAGGTCGCTTGCTCCCAGTTATATAATGTATCCCTATTTTGAAAAGAATATCGAAGGTTTGCGCGAGAAGAACTACATCGTGGCCGAAGAGGAAGCTCGGAAGCATTGGGCAGATGTAGCTACCCAGCTGAGTGAAGACTCATCGCGCTAGATGCGTCATCACGCTCCCTTACTTGTTTATCGGTATGAGATCAGCGTTTTCACGGCCGGCGATCAGAATAGATTTGAATCGCTCACATCGGACCTCCCGGTTGCGTGCGTACGGTTTCTGCTCAAAGCGGCGATTAGATGTTGTCGCGACGTATTGGTTCGCACGAAGGATCGATTCCTCGATAAGATCGTCAGCATCCGGCCAGGACCGCACCGCATTGACGGCCGAAGCCGTGTTGAAGGCTGCCGCAACGAGCGCACAGAGGTGCGGGGTGACATCCCACTAGGACAGTGATATGGGCTACGCGATTCGTGTCCACTTCCACAGGCCCCGAGTGGAAACGTAAAGCGTGTAGTCACCACCGCCTTCCCGACCACGCCGAGCTCACACATGATGTGCCCACGACGGAGGTGGACACGTTATGTGTCCACAAGAGGTGTGAGTGGACGTTGCGAGTGAAGTGTCGGGTGTGAGATCGGATGACCGGGGCAAGCGTCGGCGCCAGTATCGCTCAGCCGAGCAAAAGCGCTAGATTGTGCAGGAGAGTCTGAAGCCAGGTGCCTCCGTGGCAATCGTGGCGCATCGTCATGGCGTCAACGCCAATCAGCTGTTCTCTTGGCGCCGGCAGTACCACAAGGGCGCCCTGTACGTGTCTGTCGAACCGATCTCGCAAAGCACTCTCGTGCCGATAACCCTTACACAGCCTGAGTCGATGGCCGCTTCTTCGAGCGAGGTCGGGGCGAGCTCAGCCGATGCCCGCATCGACATCGAGTTTAGCGGCGGCCGACGCGTGAGTGACACAGTTAGTTTCCAAGCCCTGCTTCAACGGTTTTTTATCGATCGGCTCATGCAGCAGCGACAGGCCAGCGCACATACCATCAGCTCGTACCGCGACACTTTCCGGCTGTTGCTTCGATACGCTCATGAACGCTTGCACAAGACACCCGACCAGTTGGCCTTCGAGGATATCGACGCGCCACTCGTGTCGGGGTTCCTGACTGACCTCGAGAAGACCCGCCATATCGGTGCCAGCACCCGTAATCTGCGCCTGACGGCGATCCGCTCGTTCTTCCGCTACGCCGCGTTCGAAGCACCTGCGTACTCTGCGCAAATCCAGCGGGTCCTGGCCATGCATGGCAAGCGGCATCATCGGCGGCTGATCCGTTTCCTCACGCGCCCCGAAGTGGATGCACTGCTGGCAGCGCCCGATCAGAGTACCTGGTACGGTCGTCGCGACCATGCTCTGCTGCTGCTCGCAGTGGAGACGGGCCTGCGTGTTTCTGAGATCAGCGGATTGACCCGCGTGACCGCCGGGGCGCACGCGGATATCACGGGAAGGGACGCAAACAACGAGTGACCCCATTCTGCAAGCGTACGGCCCGGGTCTTGAAGGCGTGGACCGAAGAGCCGATCAAGTGCAACGCAAGCGCGCTGTTCCCGAACGCCAAACGCGGGCCTCTCAGTTCGGACGCCATCCAGCGCCTGGTAAAGAAGTACACGGCGATGGCTGCGAAGAAATGTACGTCCTTGAAGAAGCACGTCACCCCGCATGTGCTGCGGCGAACGGCGGCCATGGAGCTGCTGCAGGCGGGAACCGATCCATTCAACATCGCACTTTGGATGGGGCATGAGTCCGTGCAAACCACCGAAATCTACTTGGACGCCAGTCTTGAACTCAAGGAGAAGGTCCTCGCGAAAGTGCGACCTCACAACAGCAAGGCAGGACGCTATCGGCCCGGCAGCGAGCTTGCCGCATTTCTGGCGAGCCTGTGACCGTAAAACTATGCCGATTCGTGGCGATCGTCCAACTCGTTGCAGCAGCCAGTTTCCCGGAAGCAGCGAAGCATCCTGGCTGTCACACCGACATTGTCATCTGTACGGCATACTTGCCGCTACGCCGCTCGCGGCGTAGCGGCAAGTCGCGTTTGGTCCCTCTTCATCCTTCGACCCGTACCGCGCTGAGAAGATATCTGCAGCGACGCAACGACTACTTCAGACGACGCGACATCGAGCCTTTCTTTGTATCCCACCATGGCACTCGCATGGGGCACAACGATGCCTGGAAGTCTCTCGTGCGCCTGTCGCGGAAGATTGGACTGCGTGGCCCCTCCAACCGCCGTGGGCCGCGGCTTCATGATTTCCGGCATCGCGTAGCCGTACAGGCGATGCTGCGCTGCTACCGCTCCGGAGTGGATCCCGAGCGGCGGCTGCCCGCATTGTCGACGTATCTGGGCCATGGCGATCTGCATCATACCTACTGGTATCTGCACCAAAGTCCCGCGCTCATGAAGCAAGCGGTCGTTCGCCTCGAACGCTGTTGGGAACGCGCGCCATGACCAGCACAGAGCCCACCTTTTCCGTTCTGCTGCAGCGGTTTTTTACACAGCGATTGATGCAGCAGAAGAAGGTCAGCCCGCATACGCTTTGCTCGTATCGCGACACGTTTAGGCTCCTGCTGCGATTCGCCAAGAAGAAGCTGCATACGACACCGGAACAGCTGACCATCGAGCAGATTGACGCATCCTTTGTGACGGCATTCTTGAACGATCTGGAGAGTAGCCGAGGCGTGAGTGCACGAACGCGGAAACTGCGGCTCGCGGCCTTCCGTTCGTTCTTTCGATTTGCCTCCTACGAGCTGCCCAGCAGGAGTGCGCAGATCCAGCGTGTGCTGGCGACACCGCGCAAGAAGTACACGCGCAAGCTGACCAGTTTTTTGACTCGCCCGGAGGTTGAGGCCCTCCTCAGGGCGCCCGACAAGCAAACATGGACGGGGCGACGTGACCACGCTCTGATGTTGTTGACCATTCAGACTGGATTGCGCCTGACCGAAGTGACGAGCCTCAACCGGCAAAACCTGACACTCGGAAGGGCCGCGTATCTGCAGGTCATCGGCAAGGGTCGCAAAGAGCGCGCCGTACCGCTGTGCAAGTCGGTTGCCGCGGTCCTCAAGTCCTGGCTTCATGAGCCGCGCATGGAGGGCACGGCGACTGTTTTCCCAAGCACCCGAGGCAGTCGTCTCAGCGCGGATGCAGTTCAGTATCTTCTGAACAAGCATCTCGCGAGCGCAACCCGAGCTTGCCCTTCGATCGGGAAGAAGGGGATCACTTTCCATTGCCTGCGCCACACGATGGCCATGGATCTGCTTCACGCGGGTGTTGAACAGACAGCAATCGCTCTTTGGCTTGGCCATGAGTCGATCGAGACTACCCAGATGTATCTCGACGCGGATCTCGCGTTGCGAGAAAAGATCCTGGCCAAAACGACACCGATTGATAGCAAGCCAGGCAAATACCGCCCCACAGGTCAGCTGCTGACGTTCTTGAACCAACTGTAGTACCCAGACTATGCCGCATCTGCAATTTGAGTTGCCGTGTGAATGAGCGCTCTTTGGAAAACTGTCGGCATAGTCCCGGATGCGGCATGGTACGGTCACCACCTGCCGCTATGCAGACAGAGTGAGATTTACGCACGTGCGGGGATGTCACTGGATCGCTCGACACAGGTCCAATGGGTGGCCAGCTGCTGTCGACTGTGGGAGCCCTTGGTGTCGAGTCTGCAGCACTATGTGCTGAGTGCGCCGAAGTTGCATGCCGATGATACTCCCATGCCGGTGTTGGATCCGGGACGAGGACAGACAAAACGCGGATTTTTGTGGTCCTACGTGCGTGACGACCGCGGGTCCGGTGGGCACGATCCGCCGACGGTCTGGTTCGCTTACTCGCCGAACCGTAAGGGCGAACATCCGCAAAGGCACTTGCAGGGTTTTGCGGGCTTGCTGCAGAGCGATGCCTACTCGGGCTTCGATCTGATCGCACCCCGCGCATCTCATGAAGGAAGCTCGGCGGCGCGGCGCGTCTTGTGTGTCGGCCATGCACGTCGTCGCTTCCACGACTTGCATCTCGCAGTCGGTTCACCGATTGCCGCCGAGGCACTGCGGCGCATCGGTGAACCCTATCGCATCGAGCGGGACATCCAAGCCTGCTCGGCGCAGGAACGCTACGCTGCACGTCAGGCGCACGCCGTGCCGCGTCTGCAAGCACTGCATCTCTGGCTGTCCCAAACACTGACTCAGGTATCCAACAGCTTAGAGCTGGCACAAGCCATCCGATACAGCATCAAGAGTGATCACTGGCCCGCACTCACATATTACTGTAAGGATGGTCGCGCTGAGATCGACAACCTCGCCGTTGAGCGACAACTAAGGCCAGTGAAGGGGGCGTTCATTGTGCACCTCATGCTCAAGTATCTGAAAAGATTGATGTCTGATTTTCAGGGATAGCCCGACACGGGCGACCCTTTTCGCGCCAGTGCAACCTTGACTCGCTCTTCTTGAAGGTCGAGCACTCGGATTTGCCAAGGAGCATCGAAAACAACTTGTTTTGCCGGAAGCACGCCTTCTTTGATCAGACGGCGGATCTGGTGATTGGAGACACCGAGTTTGACGGCAGCCTCTGACATCGTGAGCCACTCGCCGTCTTTTTCGGCCGATTTGTATGCGTGGATGCCGCGGACACGGCGTAAAGAGCTGACACGATGCGCGGTCCAGGTCTTTCCCTGGCCGGTCGGTAAACCCATGCGATTGAGCGTTGCGGCGATCTCCTCATCCGACCATTGCGTTGCCATTCTTTCCATTACGGCAACTGCCTCATCAGAGGTACGGCACAGGTGTTCGCCGGATTTGGGCTTGCGGACGCGCAGTTCCGAGTGCTGACCGCCGCGCCAGTGGATTGTCAGGACGATCTCACGCGAGCGCGTGTCATAACCGGCGATGATGTCAGCAATGAGAGTCCGTACGAGCTGCTGCCGTGCTCGCATGGTGACAACCGGTTCATGCCAGGCGGCCTCGAGGTCTCCTGCAAGCCCGGTGAAGTCCGGAACGGGTAACGTAGGGTTCGCCTTCTCTAGCGCTACTAATCGCGCCTCACACCCTTGTACGCGCTGTAGGGTGGCTTCCAAACTCTTCTCGAGTTGAGCCGCAATGAGTCGATTGTCCGGGTCGCAAGCGGCGTATCGGCGCCCGGCGAGTGAGGCGTCCTAACGTGTTGTTGCAACTCCAACTCCACGATACGCCGCTGCTCGCTTTCCTGTTCCATATATCGATGCTCAGCGTGCAGCGCCGCCTCGATAGCAAGTGGCTCGATTGCCCTCAGCAACTCTCGCCCTATCGCAGCATCCACGCGCCGAGCTCCGAAGGTCAGGCATCTGGGCCGACTCAACATCTGATTGGGCCGCTCGCACCGGTACACCGGTGCGCTGTAGTGTCCTGAGTAGGCCACCACCAGTCGACGGCCACAGTCTCCACAGAGCAAAAGGCCGGGTAACAGCGCGCGGCCGCCGCGGCCAGATTTGGCTGCGCCTGCAGCTTTCCATAGGCGTTTGCGGCCAACAGCTTCTGGTTGCGCTCGAACTCGGTCGACTCGATGTAGCCCTCGTGGTGCCCCTGGATGATAGCCTCCCACCGCTCAAAAGGCTTGCGGTGTTTGTAGGTTGTGCGCGCGCGCCCATCCACGATGGTGGTGCGGTTCTCGCTTTTCCCGTAGGCATATGCGCCAGCGTAGAACGGGTTCTTCTGGATCGAGATGATGTTGCGGTAGCGGATGGGAGTTCAATCAAAGCTCACCAGCGTCTTGCCGTCCGAGGGGCGAGGAAAATGCATCTGCTCGGCTGTCAGAGACAGCAGCACTTGCCGGGCACTACCGAGCTGACGAAACCGGGAAAGCACGACGCGGACGGCCTCCTGGACCCGCAGGTTCGGATCAAGTCCCAATCCCATCTCTCGATGCCAGAGGTATCCGATCGGCACGCTGATGCGTAGATCGCCACGAAGCGCCTTGCCGTGCTTGGCATCCAGCATCCGAGCGCGAATCACGCTCAGCTCAAACTCGCTGATGCTGCCCTTCATACCGAGCAGCAGCCGGTCGTTCGGCCGATGTGGATCGTAGATGCCGTCCGTGTCGATGACTCGTGCGCCGACGAGGCCGCACAGCTCGAGCAGGTCATGCCAATCTCGGCCATTGCGCGACAATCGCGATGCATCCAGGCACAAAACAGCGCCGACTTCCCCAGCACAAATGGCGGCTACGAGCCGATCGAACCCGGGACGCGCAACGCTGCCGCTGGCCGAGCGACCCAGGTCATCGTCGATGACCTCAACGCTGCAGAAACCGTGTCGTTTGGCCAGCTCAACCAAGTCGTATTGTCGGCGCTGGCTCTCGAGGTTCGTCTGTACCTGCGTCTGTGTAGACTGACGCACATACACGATCGCTTTGCGCTGCAGCAGCTCCTCGGGTAACTTCTCAGCGCTCATGATCGCGCTCCTCGTCGGCTACGCCCGCTGCCAACATCAGCAATCGTGCCAATTGGCTGATCGCCTTCATCCGCTCGGCGCTCGTTAAGCCCAGGAGTCCTATTGACTCGAACCCCATGCTCATCGGGCCGGACCGCGGTGGCATCAACCGAACCGTCTTGCGCGTCTTGTGTCGCTCGTTCATCCTGGATCTCCTCACCGGCTGCAATGGGAAGATCACTGGAGACGTTTCTGCGGAAGCCATGCTCCAGCAGTAATCGGTTCAGTTCTCGTAGGGCATCGACTGAGACTCGGGGAGTTCCCAAGGTCATGCTGGCACAGATGCCGGCGTCCAACATCCAGGATGGCAGGACAGTTACGACGCCAGGTTCGATCTCAACATGCAGGACATGGCCGTCGGCGCGCTGCTCGCTGTACTGCCCGCGTACGCGTCGGCCGTGAAAAGGGTGCGAGCGATAGTGAACTTCAACTTCTTGCCCGATATGGGCAGAATGACTGCGTGATTGCTCAAGGGCGCAAGAGCTATCTCTTCGCCGGTTCCGACGCTGGCGGTGAGCGCGCGGCCATGGCATACAGCCTCATCGTTTCCGCACGCTCAAATGGCGTGGATCCGGAACTCTACCTGCGCGATGTCCTGCAGCGGATCGCTGATCATCCCATCAACCGGATCCGGCAACTGCTGCCCTGGAATGTGCCCCTTCCACGCGCTTCGATAATCGATGATCGCCGAAACTACGTTATAACTCACACTCGAAATGAGTGACCGATGAGTGATGAGAAACAAGCCAAGTGGGCACACATCGATGCACTCATGAAGGCGGGCGGCCAGATTACTTTGGGTCGTGTCGCCCCACTGGATGGTGTCGTCTTGGCCGGTGATGGGAAGGATCTCTATGCCGCTCTGCGGCGCCGTCCGGATGAAAGTGTTGAGGCACTCTTGCAGAGACTCGATCAGGCCATCGACCAGGCCCAACGCAGTGGCGCTCATACCAACGAAATCAACGATGGCCGATACGTTCTGAAGCCTCCGAGCAGTCGCAAGCGGCGGTAGCCGTCAAGACGGTCTCGGTTCCACGCTTACGTAGAAACTTCGATCGTGCCCACTTAAAAAATAAGTGGGCAAATACTCACCCTCGAAATAACGATTGTCCATGGGCCATGCCCACACGCGCACCTCGCAACACTGAGTGGGCTATCCGCTCCAGTGCCCCTGATGAAGTCGAGTCCAAGGCTGCAGCGGCGCGCGGCAGAGCGCGCGTCGCGTGAGTGGGGCGGCGTCGGGGCAGTTGGCATCGGCAGGAGTGCTCACCGCGATCGGGTGGGTCGATACGCTGCCGCAAGAGCCACCGCGTGCACATCCATGCGTCGCTATTTGCCCTCGACTCTGACGCCAGGCCAGTTGACGCACTGCGTGTCGGGCCGCTCAGCGACGTCTATGGCAGGCTTCGATCCCTACCTCGGACGGTGCAAGTCGTTTGTCCGCAAGTCGATGAAGGTACACACCTGCGCACCTCATGTCGATTCGAACTGCTTCCAGAGGCCCAAATAGAGGCACATAACCAAGGTCGGTGGGTGCAAGGGCAAAGGAAGAAATGCCGAACACAATAGAGATGATAGCCTCAATTGGCCGAGGCGACACCCTCCGAATGGGCGCTTATCGCTGCTCATACTGCGATCCAGGGGTGGGAAAGTTCCGAGCCTTGTCATCTAGGACCAGAATCCAATCATTACCTGCTCCTTGAGAAGGCGGCATGAAGCGCTGCTGATGGTCTGTTGGGAAGCTGCCTTCGACGCGGCGTGCGGTACCGGCGCGTGGATCGAACCACCAAGCGCTCGCCGCCGCACCCGAGAGCTTGATCATATCGACCGTCACCGGCTGCCCTTGGGGCAGATAGATCATTAGATAACTACCCTCGCGATCACGGGTGGCGCTAATATGCGCGCTTCCTTCACCGGTCTCACCAACGATCACGCTCTGGTCTGGAATGCGCGTGAAGTAGGGTCGCGACAGCATGAGCGCCTTCACATGACCAATCTGCTGCGCGCCGAGTGCGTTGAGTGCGTCCTTCCAATTCAGGATGGGATGGTAGTAAGAAACCTCCGACTTATATCCGTCGTTCGGATTTAAGTCGTTAGAATTAAAAAAGTGGACCACACTTAAGTGATTGTAGTCATGGCCAGCCGCACCGGCGAATACTGAATGGTAGGCGGAATTGCGAATATCCACTTCATCCCACCGGCCCGCAGCAACCTTGCCGTCCTCATTCCTGGGCATGCTGTCGAATTGCGGCTCTCCGTCAACGACGGGCCGCACAGGCAGAGAATCATATTCCCTTCGGATCGGTTCATAGTTGAAGGTCGAATCCCAGCCGAAAGCGAGTCCCGACTGTTTGAGAAAGGCACTCACATCCTTGAAATGGCTCGACTGAAGCATGTTCATGTGAAGCCAAGGACGATTACCCAAGTAGAGCGATGTCCTGGGTTCGGCGGTTCCGGGAAAGTTGCAACACGATGGATGGAAGGTGAAGAAGGGATCTTCACCTTGACCTTCGGTTATGCCTCTGGTAAGCAAATCATAGACAGGCCTGAAATCCTTCAAGACAACCTTAGTTGAATCACTCCAATCGCCGTCGGCCCATATCGGCGTGGAATCAAATCCGATCATCCAGATAATGCCCTGACCCCGGTAACGCTGCCCCACCCAACGCCCATATCGCTCCACATTCTCGACGGTATAGATATGATCGTGAGCGAGGTGAGTTATTCCCGTTACTGGCGCTAACGTAACCCGCAGCCCATAATGCCGCGCCCGCGCGACAACCCAATCGACATGGGCGAAATATTTGGGATTGGGATGGGAAGGGTCACCCTTTACGAACACCGTCTCGCCATAATAATTGGGCCTGTTGATGTTATCTTTCGGAGCGATTTGCCCCATAGTGACGGTGAATCCCTGTTCCGCGCGCTTGCGCAGGTAAAAGTCTGCATCTTCTTTGCTCACTGCCCACAAGAGCGCCTCGGCGTCCTCGGCCATGTAGAAGAAGGGGCTGCCGTCTGGCTTTGCCAGAAAATGGCCGTCTGGGCTGGTGTGGATCGGTTTGGTGAGGTCATCTGCAGCCGGTACCCGGGCGGCAACGCTGAGCGACAATAGGACAATGCTCGTGGCGAGGCGGCAATTCTTATTTCCACGTATGTCTCGGAATGGACGTAATAGATCCAGTTGCATTGATGAAAAGTCCCTACAGGAAAATGAGGTTTTTGGAGTACATCTACGCTCTTCCGTTTACTAAGTCCGACCATAGACGCATACACTCAACTCAATCGGAGCCTCCAGGCGCAGAACGAGTTCCAACACTAATTCGAGGTGGCGGCACCCTCGGTACATCAAATGATCCTCACTGTTGAACGTCAGCTTCATTCGCCGCACTCACGTGCCACCCGGAGCATCACTCTGCTAATGCCAACGGAATCCACACCCATCCTCCGTTCACGTATCCAACCGGTCAAAATCCCGTGGCGAAGGACGAGACTGATTGGATTCCCTCCTTTTGAGCTTCTCAACAATCTTGGGAAACGATCGTCTTTCGGAAAACAGCAGATATCTTCCCAGTTCGTTGCATGTGCGCAAGGAAGAATCATGTGATTCGCTCGTTTTGCAAAGTTCTTTGCGTGTTTTGAATGCCATGCATGAATCATCCGGATGTTCGAACCTCTGTGATGCAGGTCGGCGGACGAACTCAGTTCCCAACTCGTACAGGACATCGTTGGTGGCTGGAGACTAGGGACTTCCGGGCACGAGTAGTAGGGGTGCCGTGCGCCTATCGTGTATGTTCCTTCGTATAAATCCAGAGTATCTCCGCTAGTGGAACTAGTTTTCCAGAACGCTTCTCCCTTCGAAAGCCTGGGATTGCACACTGTTAAGCAAAAAGTAGGCCCTGTCGCAGAAATGAGTTTCCGTGCTGGCGTTGGCATGGCAATCGCTGCCGAGTTCAGAGTTGTCCCGGAATTGAAAAGTCTCTCGGCATTTCGTAGTGCGTCTCGTCGGACTTGAGTGTGGGGAGCTTTTCCCAACCGCAAACACTCAGTATGTAACGGGCTCCTGAACTGTGAGGATAAGACTGGTGGACGTACGGTATGTAAGTAACGCCGGCGTTGCTGCGCAGCGGTGCGTATGCTCGTATGCTTTGGATTATGGCAGCAGATGACCCGTTCGCAAACTAAGTGGCTGTGGAACTGAGCACTCCCGTACTGGAAGACGGGCCAAGTCGAATTTTGCGACACACCGGGCCAGTACGGGGCCGACGCCCCTCAATGCTCTATGGAAGCGGAAAATGTTGAGCCCCGCTAATCTTCGCGCGCGCGATCTGCGTATATCAGGGTCGTCGTAAGCGGTCGAATGATCAAGTCTTCCTACATTGATCGAATCGGTTGATGTTCTGGTCACGGTACCTGGGCGTCGATGGAGGGCGCGACGCGATTAAGATGACACCGAAGCTGAAGGGTAATGCACGTTAGTACGTCGGCCACCCGCAACGAGCGCAGGCGCAGGGTCTCACCTCGGCGCGATACTGCCGAGCGAGCGGATTGAGCGTGCACGGCTTGTATAACGCCAAACAAGAGTTGAAGCACAAGGGGGCGCTTGGGCTGGCGACGTCGAAGTCGTGCTGGAGTGCACGAGCTGGCTGCCGGCCTCGTTCCCAAGCAATAGCATTCGAATTTGTTCCATGCACCGCACGGAATTGCCAGTGAACAAAGAAGGAGTCTACAGGTCGCCGAGTGGAGGCCGGGTTGTCCGCCTGGAGCGTGGGTGAGGCAGCTGCCCTGCCGTGGAAAGATGCTCGCTGACAGGTGTCAGCGAGCATCTGATGACACTCATTTGCGTGGCGCGGAGGCGCTCCGTCATCGAATATTTAGACAGCGCGGACAAGAACCTGTTCCTGGCTCGGAACGATGCCGACATACTCGTATTTGAGTTGTTGAGCAGTCACAACCCCTGAAAAGCTTTGAACTCGTGACGCTTCCAGTCCGGATAGTTGAAATATTCATCGAAAATGATGAGCGTGCCTGTGACTACCCGTGGCGCCAACGATGAGAGGACGGTCTTTGTAGAGGAATACGAATACAAGTCACAATCAATGTCAAGTAACGCGACAGCGTCATTTTGATGCCGCTCGAGAAATCGCGGCAGTGTCTGGTCAAACACCCGACGACGAGTTCGACGCTCTCTCTCACTGCTGGAAGTTCGGTCATAAGAGATTCCTTTCCGATTGGGAAACTCCTTTCCGAACTTAGACTCTCGTCGGTACTCCAGTGTTGCGAAGATAGGATACTTGGGTTTCGACTGAAGTTGTCATCGGTGAGGGGGGTGATTGTGAATGCGAAAAAAAGGACACGGACCGCGACACTCGCCGACTGTGAGAGTTCTTAACTTGAAGAGCTCGGTCCGGATAAGGGACGGTATGCAAGCGTAGGAGATGGGGGATTGGTAGTGGATTGCTATGGCCTCGTGCCAAGAATCTTGGACACTGTGGAATTAACTCGAGCTGCAGTCATCATGAGTCTGATCCAATCCGCCTTATGCCGAACGCGGCATAAGGCGGACTGTACTAAACCGCTTCGCGGTAGTCGCGAGAGTTGAGCCCTCGCTCCGATCAATGATGCAGTGCGACTTCTCGCACGTCGGTTCCAGTTGAGTCCCTTTGCAAAGATACCGCCGCTGCATGTGCAGCGCTCTCATCTTGCAAAGGAGATTTCCGATGACACCCATTCGTCAACGCATGATTGAGGACATGCAGATCCGGAACTTCGCGCAGAATAGTCAGAAGTCCTACCTACAGCAGGTCTCGCTCTTCGCCCGGCACTTCCGGCGATCTCCGGAAGGCCTCGGCCCTGCCAACATCCGCGACTATCAGCTCTATCTGACGAACGAGAAGAAGCTCGCACCCAGCTCGATTCTCATCGCCACCTCCGCGTTACGCTTCCTGTACACCGTAACGATGAAGCGGCCCTGGGACGTCGAGGAAGTCCTGCCGATGCCGAAGAAGCCCGAGACACTGCCGGTGATCCTGAGTCCTGAGGAGGTTCGGCACTTTCTGAGCTGCGTACCGCGGCGCAAGGCGCGCACCGCCCTCACGGTCTCATACGCCGCGGGACTGCGTGTCTCGGAAGCCATCGCGCTCAAGCCCACTGACATCGACAGTCAGCGCATGACTATCCGCGTGACCCAGGGAAAGGGGCAGAAGGACCGCGACGTCATGCTCTCGGAGCAACTCCTGGGGATCCTGCGCGATTGGTACCGTTTTGCCCGGCCCACCGAGTGGATGTTTCCGGGCGTCATCCCCGGTTCCCACATCACGAGGAGCGGGATCGAGAACGCCTGCGAGTTAGGAGTGGAGCGTAGTGGTCTGTCCAAGCCGATCACGCCGCACAGCATGAGGCATGCTTTCGCCACGCACCTGCTCGAATACGGGACCGACCTGCGCACCATCCAACTGCTGTTGGGACATCGTAGCCTGTCTACCACGGCACGGTACCTGCGCTTGGCCGTCTCCAAGGTCTGCGCGACCCGCAGCCCTCTGGATCTGCTGCCCAGGCCGTTGCCACCGCCGGAACCTGCCAAGGCACCTGAGCACTTCTGATCCACGCTCCCCGTGGAGCGACCCCGGATCGAGCTGGCGGACATCCTCCGCCGGTACGGTGACGCCTATCGTGCGGAGCACGATGCGTCGCTGTCGAGTACGCAGCGGCGCGTCATGCAGGCGATTACTGCATGCCGCACCGCTGCGCTCGGCGGTCACATCGAGGCCTGCGATGAGTGCGCGCATCAGCGCATCGCCTATAACAGCTGCCTTATGGGGAGCCCGCCCTTATGGTGTGGCCCCGATACCGCCTGCGGCTTTTGGCGGGCTCCCACTTGTGTACAACTCTCCATTAAGGCTTGGCTTTCAGCAGCGCCATTAGTCTGTCCGGAGGCCGGAACTTGCCCTTGCGAAGGTGTGGAGGTACAACTGCCTCAATCGCCTCCAGCTTCTGGCTCGGGTCTGCGCGAACATAGACCTCCGTGGTGGATAGGTTGCTATGCCCCAACCATAGGGCCACCTTGCGGATATCTTGCGTTGCCTGCAGCAGGGTGGCCCCACAGGTATGCCTGAGAACATGTGGCGAAGCTTGCTTACCCGACAATGACGAGCAGTGTTGAGTCGCTGTATCAACATGGCGCCGAAGGATGTCCGCGACTCCCCATCGACTGAGGGGCCCCCCACGAGCGTTCATGAATACTTCCGGCGTGGCCGCTGGGCCCCGTACCGCCAGCCACGCGCGCAACGCCGAGGCCGCCGGCTTCCAGAGCGGCAATGCTCTTTCTCGACGGCCTTTGCCAAGCACGCGAATGCTCCTGGACTGTGGACCAACATCGGCTATGCGCAAGCCAGTCAACTCGGAGACCCTCAGACCGGCGCAGATCGCAACGTGCAGCAACGCCCGATCCCTGATTCCTGCGCGGGTAGTCGGAACTGGCGCGTCAAGCAAGGCTTGAACCTCGTCTTTATCGAAGTGGGCGACCAGTCGCGTCTCGGTGATCTTGTAAGGAATCGCTAGAACGCGGCGAACTTGGTCCAGTGCAGCCGGCTCACGATGTTGCAGAAAGCGGAAGAAGGATCGGATTGCAGCTAGGCGGACGTTGCGGGTGCGCGCTGAGTTCCGGCGTGCTGCCTCCAAGTGTTCCAGAAAGGCACCGATCAGCGTTGCGTCCAACTGTTCCAACATCAGAGCGGAAGGTGTGGTCTTCAGCTTGTGGGCTGCAAACTGGAACAGCGCTTGGAAACTATAGGCATACGAGTCACAGGTATGCTCGCTGGCGCCCCGCTGGTGGGCCAGATGTTCACGCAGGAAAGCTGCGATGTGTGACGCGATAGGAGTCATGACTGCCTCCCGCACAAGTAGAGTTCGGCAGCGGCAGCGATATCCACCATCAGCTCAGGTGTGGATTCCAAGTACCAGTAAGTCGAATCGATGTTGACATGCCCAAGAGAGGTGGCTAATGCCAACATGTGCTGTCCGATCCGTTGTCTGCCGGTGGGACTTGACTCCAGCGCCCGAACGGCACACGTGTGTCTCAGCTCGTGCAAACGAGGCCGATGCCGGTGTGTCGGAGGCACAGCCGCCGACTTCAGCAGCCTTTTGAAGACCCCGTAGACGGTGTGATATGGCAGCGGTCGGCCGCTAACACCGACGAATACGGAATCGCCCAGGGGGTACGCTTTCAGGCGTTGCGCCAGATAAGTGTGTAGCCCGGCCAACGAACTCTCATGGAGCACGACCAACCGACGCTTCTGAAACTTGGTCTTGCGGATCAGTAACCCGTCCGGCGTAACGTCGGAGATCAGTAAGTGCAATGCCTCGGAAATCCGCAACCCAGTGACAGCAAGCAAGCGGATCAAGGTCGCATAGGTCTGAGGCCGCAGGGTATCCCGGCGCGGTAGCTGCGTGGCGGCAAGGATCAGACGGTCGATCTCGGCGGGCGAGTAGATGCGAGGGATGCGACGGATTTTCCGATAGCCGAAGTAATTCGGTGGCGGTAAATCGTGTCGCGGGTCCTCCAGGCGCACGTGACGGGCAAACTTGCAGACGCTTTGGTATCGGGCGTGCCGTTGGGCAACCGAGACGGCCTGACTGGCCCAGTAACAGTCGCCGTGCGGATGTACGGTTCGTGGCGATCAACGGC
>Ga0163163_10000692_pt1 | contig 28661 bp, 26 predicted proteins | sample S65metaG_FD_119766 | JGI IMG/M metagenome (GOLD analysis project Ga0163163, IMG submission 119766) | Switchgrass rhizosphere microbial communities from Kellogg Biological Station, Michigan, USA - S6-5 metaG | ecosystem: Host-associated > Plants > Roots > Rhizosphere > Soil | place: USA...
CACGATCGAGGAGACGGGATTCTTCCTCAACCTCGTCACCAAGTCGCGGAAGCCGGTGGTGTTGACCGCGTCGATGCGGCCGTCGACGGCGCTCTCGGCGGACGGGCCGCTCAACTACTACAACGCCGTCGCGGTGGCGGCCAACAAGGACACGGCCGGCCGCGGCGTGCTCGTGGTCGCCAACGACTGGATTCACGGCGCCGCCTATCTGACCAAGACGAGCACGACGACCGTCGAGACGTTCGCCTCACCCGTGCGCGGGCTCGTAGGAGCCGTCCAGTACGGCGTCGCGACGTTCTATCGCGGGCCCGTCGGGCGGCATACGACGGAGTCCGAGTTCTCGCTCGACGGCGTCACGGCGCTGCCGCGCGTCGACATCGTGATGGCTTACGAGAACATGGACGGCAAGCTCATCGACGCGGCCGTCGCGGCCGGCGCCAAGGGAATCGTGATCGCGGGCGTCGGCAACGGCAACATGACGGCGGCGGCGCTCGCCGCGCTCGCGGCGCAAGCGAAGAAGGGCATCGTCTGCGTGCGCTCGACGCGTGTAGCGACGGGGCGCGTCGGCAGGAACGTCGAGGTCGACGACGACAAGCTCGGGTTGATTGCGTCCGATGACCTCAATCCGCAAAAGGCGCGCGTGCTGTTGCGGCTCGCGCTCCTGAAGCAGCGGCCGCTCGCGGATTACCAGAGACTGCTCGAGCAGTACTGACGCCGGCTACGCGAAGAACCGCGCGATCAGCGGCCGGTAGCTGTCCATGTCCACGAGGAACGAGTCGTGGCCCTGGAGCGAGTTCAGCTCGACGAACTCGACCTCGCGACCCGGCGCCCCGAGCCCCTCGGCGAGATCACGCTGCTGATGGATCGGGAACAGGAAGTCAGTCGTGACGCCGACGATCAACGCCCGCTTGAAGCGCACCTTGGCGAGGCCGGCTTCGACCGAGCCGCCGTGCTCAGCGACGTCGAAGAGATCGCTCGCGCGCGAGAGGTACAGATAGCAATTGGGGTCGAACTGGCCGGTGAACTTGTTCGCATGGTGCTCGAGATAGGCTTCGATCTCGAACGTCATCCCGAAACCGTAGCCGTTCGAGTCGGGCGACGTCGTACGCTCGCGGCCGAAGCGCAAACGCCACTCCTCCGCCGAGCGGTACGTGATCATGCCGAGCTTGCGCGCAAGTCGCATGCCGGTGAGCGGCACCGCGTCGCGCGGATAGTTGCCGCCCATCCAGCCCGGATCCTTGCGAATGATCTCGCGTTGCAGCGAGCGCAGCGCTATCGAGAAAGGTAGCGCACGCGGACCCGACGACATGCTGACGAATCCTTCCGACATGCCCGGGTACAAGATCTCGAACGCCAGCGCGCTCATGCCGCCCATCGACGGGCCGACGGTCGCCTTGAGCCGATTCACGCCGAGATGCTTGAGCACCTCGTGGCCGCCACGCGCGACATCCTCGAGCGACAGCACCGGGAACGTGAGCCGGTAGATGTCGCCGGTGCGTGGGTCGACCGACGCCGGGCCGGTCGAGCCGAAGCAGCTGCCGAGCGAGTTCACGCAGATCACGAAGTAGCGGCGCGTGTCGAGCGGGCGTCCTGGGCCGATCATCTCTTCCCACCAGCCCGGCGTCGGATCCTCGGCGCTCGAGGCGGCGTGCGCCGGCGGCGACATGCCCGTGAAGATCAGAACCGCGTTGTCTCGCTTCTGATTGAGCTGGCCCCAGGTCTCGTAGGCGATCGTCGGACTCACGAGCGAGCCGCCCCGATGCATCGGGAAATCGCCCGCGATCACGACAGTTTTGCGCGCCTTCGATGCCACTCGTGCCTGGGCCGCTCGAAAAAAGGAGTAGCGGAGTGTAAGACCGGGCCCGTAGGGCTCTCGGAACTAATCGTTATGACAATATTCAGCGGCCGCCGCGATGGGCGGACGCCATGCGCAACTGCCGACTCGACCAACTGCGGCAGCTAATCGGCTCGCAGCGCAACAATTGGATCGATCTTGGCGGCGCGCCGGGCTGGCAGCCAGCTCGCGCCGAGTGCGATCAGAAGCAACAACGCTACGACGCCGACGAAGGTCAACAGGTCCCTCGGCGCAACGCCATAAAGCAGCCCGGACATGAGCCGCGCCGCGCCCAGAGCGCCGAGCACTCCGCATGCGATGCCGACCGAGGCCGGCACGAGCCCGTGCCGCATTGCGAGCCGCCTTACGTTCTGTTCGCGCGCGCCGAGCGCGACGCGAACGCCGATCTCGTGCGTGCGCTCGGCGATCTCGTAACCGATTACCGCTGCCAGACCAACGGCCGCAAGCACGAGGGCGATCACGGCGAACGCTGTCAGCAACGCCATGTTGAAGCGCGGACGCTCGATCGTCTGACCGAACTCCGTATCGGTCAACAGCATGCTCGGGATCGCGATCTCGGGATCGAGTGCGTTGACCGCTGCGCGAATGGGGCCCATCACAGTCGCAGGATCCGCGCTCGAACGCACGAGCAGCAAGATGCGGGGCGTCCCCCCGATGAAGGTCGGTGCGTGCTCGGCGCTGAAGGGCATGTAGAAGTGCGGAGAACCCTGTTTGCCGATCAGACCGAACGTCACGACGTCGTCGACGATCCCGACTACCGTCCCGGAGTTTTGCAGCTTCATCTCGGCGCCCTGCGCGTCGCCGTCGGGCCAAAACCGTTGCGCGGCCGCGCGATTGACGATGACCGCCGCGCCGCTGCGCTCCTCGTCGCTCGTGAATGCGCGACCCTCGAGGATACGGATGCCGAGCGTGGCGAAGTAATCCGGCCGCACGTAATTGAAGCCGTAGACCGCGCGCGCATCCGCGTCGCTCAGAGTCGTTCCGCGTATCTCGAGCCCGGCCGCGGCGATGTAGTGGGGCGGAGCTTGCAACGCCTGCGTGACGGCCGCGACGCCCGGTATCGATCGAATCCGCTCGATGAGCTGCTGCGCAAGAACGTCGCGGCTCGCGGGCTGCTCGTAGCGCGAGCGCGGCAAAGAGAGTTGCACCGAGAACAGGTTCTTCGTATCGAAGCCGACGTCGACGTGCTGTAGGTAGATGACGCTGCGCACGAGTAGCCCCGCTCCGACGAGCAACACCACCGAGATCGCCATCTGCGCCGCGACGAGCACCTTGCGCATGCGCGCGCCGCGGCCCCGCACGACCCCAGAAGAGCCGTGGCGCAATGCGGCGCCGACATTCGCTGACGCGACCTGCATCGCAGGCGCGAGCCCGCAGAACACAACCGTCGCAACCGATACGCCCAGCGCAAACAGAAGAACCGGCGGCTCGATGCGGACGTCGGCCAGCGCTGCCAGGTCGCGCGGTCCTACCCGCCCGAGCACGCGGAGGGCCATCCAGCCGACGCCGATCCCCGCTGCGCCGGCGGCGACAGCAAGCACAAGACACTCGGCCAAGCGGGCGCGAACGAGCCGCCAGCTGCTCGCCCCGAGCGCGGTGCGTAGCGCGAGCTCCTGCGCTCGCGACGCCCCGCGTGCGAGCAGCAGGCTCGCGACGTTCGAGCACGCGACGAGCAGCAGGAGGCCGGCGGCGCCGAGCAGCACGCGCAGCGCGGCCGTCATCCCCGTGCCGACGAACGCGTCCGCCGGCCGCACGACGCGCGCCACGAGGTCCGGCCCGAACATGGGCGTTGGCGTGGCCTCGAGCGCGCTCTTCGCGAGCGCATCGAGCTCGTGCGCGGCCTCTTCGGCCGAAATCCCGGGACGCAAGCGGCCGATGGCTTCGACGAACTGGGAACCGGTCTTCGCGCCCGCGGCTGCGTCTAGGCGAAGCGGCAGCCACAGGTCACCATGGGAGGCACCGCCGACGTCCGCAGTCTCCACGAACGCATCCCAACGCGCGGGCATCACGCCGATCACGGTGTACGACACGTCGTCGAGCGTGATCGCGCGGCCGAGCACGTCGTGCGCGCCCGCGTAATCGCGCTTCCAGGTCTCATAGCTCAGGAGCACGACTGCGGGCGCGTTCGCGGCGGCATCGTTCGGCGAAAACGCACGGCCAAGCACCGGGCTCACGCCCAGGAAGCCTGCAAGCCCCGGCGTGATCGTCATGCCGTTGACCAAGCGCGCGCCGCGATCGTCGTACGCGAGCACGTCGCGCACCAAGTAAGCCTCGATGCCATCGAACGAGTGCGCGCGCTCGCGCCAGGCGCGCGCGATGAAGTCGGTCGTCGGATAGCCGAACGGCATCCGCGACGAGCCGACCCGGAGCTGCACGATCCGATCCGAGTCCGGATACGGCAGCGGGTTCAGAAGAAGCCGATTGACGACGGCGAAAATCGACGTGCTCGCCCCTATCCCGAGCGCGAGGGTGAGCACCGCAAGGCACATGAATCCCGGGTGCTTGATCAGGTCGCGGACGGCGGACTTGAGATCCTGCGGCATCGGTCGCTACCGTCGGATACGCAACACTACAGGACGACGTCGACTATAGGCCCGGGCGGCTACGAAGACTATCACTGACTCCGGAATGCCGCGCTGTCATCGAGCTCGTGGCCGTGAACGATCGCCGCCATCCGCACCTCCGCGGAGGGATTTTCGCCCGGCAGCGGCACTCCGACGTCGTCGCGCATGTCCGTAGCGCGATATCCCGAGCGCGGAATCCCTCGGCCGTCGGGTCGTCTGAAGTAGATTCCGCCGCGTTCGTCGTCATGGATCGAGAAGCCGCCCTCGTGAAGCAGAGTGTGGTGGTACGTGCAGAGCAGCGTGAGATTGTCGAGGCTGGTCTCCCCGCCGTTCGTCCAGTGCTGGATGTGATGCGCGTGAACGTAGCGCGTGTTCGGGCAACCAGGGAACGAGCAACCGCGATCGCGAGACCATAGTGCGCGTCTGAGTGCCGTCGTGACGGTCCGCCGCTTGCGGCCGACGTCGAGCGGCGTGCCGTGCTCGTCCTCGACGATCGTGATCAGGCTGCCGTCGCAAGTAAGACGCTTGACCGTTTCGATTGGTAGATCCGATCTCCCAATCCCTCCGCGGAGGGATTTCTCGTCGACGTGCACGACGACTTGGTAGTGATCGGCGATCGAACGCGCAACGGCAGACGCGCCGCACGATGAATCGCTTGTCGCCACAACGTCGGTCGCGCCGCCGCCGAGATAGGTCTTCACGATCGCGACCAGCGCATCGGCCTGCTGCGCGCGCCACGGGTCCGCCGCGCGCTCCGGATCGCTCGCAAACTCGACTCCGAGCGCAGCATCGCCGGCCGCGACCGCGCTCTCGATTGCCCGGCCGACGAGCTCGCCATCCTCTAACGGCAGCTCGATCGTGATCCGGATGCAGCCCCGAGCCTGATCGCGGAACATCGTCAACGAGCGACGCTCCCAGGCGCGCCTAGCGACGTCAACCGATTCGGGCTCGGCGTTACGCATCTGTCTGCACCGCTCTTCCACTTGCGCCGCGCTCGCTTCGAGCGCGTACGCGAGCAGCAGATCCTCATCGGCCTCGTGCGCGACGCGGGTGAGCGCGCGCACCTTCGAGTACGAAAGACGCCCGTCGGCGAACGCCGCCGAGATCGCGGGCAAGGTCCGCAGCGCCTGGGCCGTGCGCACCTTCTCCCGCGCCGCGGACATCGACAAGCCGCAGCTCCACGCGAGCCACTCGGCGCAGCTGCGTAAGCCCCATCTCGCAAATCCGAAGCGATCGTCGAAATCGCGTACGAGCAAGAGCATGCGATACGTCTCGGCGTTCATTTGCCGAGCGAGCCGGCGGATCTCGAACTCGACGTCGTCGATCGAGCGGTCGGTCAAAAGTGAGATGCCCGCTGCGCCGCGGGCGAGCTCTGCAGCCATTGGAATCTCCGAGTGACGTTGGCGATAGCTGTTATTTTATACAGCTACTGGCCGAAGTTCAAGCTAATATGTTGATAGAACGGATGTTTTCGCTTCAACCGGCGCCGTCCAGCACCTCGCCACCCTTGGAGCCGCACGCTCGGTCTCCCGGCGCTTCAGCCGGCGCAACGCCGCTCGGCCGAACTATCATTGTTCGCCGCAGTCCATCGCAACGAATCGAGAAACAACGACACGCCGTGCTGAAGCACTACGTCTTCGTCGCGCTGCGCAACCTTCGCGCCTCGCCGCTCGCGTCCACGATGAACGTCGTCACGCTCGCGCTCGGCATCGCGTGCTTCGTGATCGCCTACGCGTTCGTGTTGTTCTGGAGCACCGCCGAGCGGCAGTTCAAGAACTCCGACCGGATCGCCGTATTCACGATGAGCCTGTCGCTCAAGGGCGGCCAGTTCCAGTACGAAGGCGATCCGCGTCTGCCGGGCGTCGCGGCCAAATATCTGAAGGAGGATTTCCCGGCCATCGAAGAGATCGCGCGGGCGGTCAGCATCGGCCCGAACGTGATGATCTCGAGCGGCGAGCGAGCGCTGCGCGCGCCGGCCGCCGCGGCCGACGCCGAATTCCTCGACCTGTTCGAGCTGCCGTTCGTCGCCGGCGACCCGCGCAACGCGCTGCGCAGTCCGCGCAGCGTGGTGCTCAAGAAAGACTTTGCGGCAAAGCTCTTCGGGGCGCAGCAGGCGCTCGGTCAAACCGTACGAATCGGCAACCTCGTCGACGCGACGGTCACCGGCGTGATCGACGCAATTCCCGAGCCGTCGCATATGGGACGGTCGAAGATCGCAACGTTGCAGTTCGATTTCCTCGCCTCGTACGACGTGCTCGAGACGCTCGACGACAGCCGGCGACCTGCGAACGCACCGCCGCCAACCGAGAACTGGACGGAGTCGAAGGCGACGACCTACGCGCTCCTTCCCGCGGACGGCGGCTTCACGCTCGCTCAACTGAAGGCGCAGATGCCGGAGTTCACGCGCCGCCACGTGCCGGCGGACGTCGACCAGTTCGCGCGGATCAAGCACGAGGCGATCAACGTGCGCGACGTGTTCACCAACTCCGCGAACGAGAAGACGTTCATAGACGCCGCGGGCGTTACGCTCTCCGGGATGCTGCTCGGGCTCGGCGCGCTCGTGCTCGGCGTCGCGTGCGTGAACTACGCCAACCTCGCGACGGCACGCGCGGCGCGGCGCACGCGGGAGGTCGGCTTACGCAAGGCGCTCGGCGCGCAGCGCGGGCAGGTAGCGATCCAGAGCCTCGTCGAGGCGGGGCTCCTGACTTTGATCTCGGTCTTTGTCGCGATCGCGATCGTGCAAGCCTCTATGCCATTGCTCCGCTCGGTGATCGCGGCCGACCTGGCTCCGATCTTGTACGCGGGCTCGCGCTTCTGGCTGTTCCTCGCCGCGGTGATCGTCGCCGTCACGCTCGCCGCCGGCGCGTATCCCGCGCTCGTGCTCTCGAACGTGCGTCCGGTGAACGCGCTGCGCGCGTCGCGTGCGCAGCTCGGTTCGAGGTGGCTCTCGGCGCTCATGATCGGCTCGCAGTTCGCGGTCGCGAGCTTCCTCTTGATCTTCGTGACCATCGCGACGCTCCAGAACCGGCACCTCGTGCGCTCTAGTCTCTCGGCGGGCTCGGATCCGATCGTGATGATCGAGAACGCTCTAGGCACGAACGTCGATTCCGAAACTTTGCGCGCGGAGCTCGCGCGTCTGCCGCAGGTGAAGGCCGTCTCCGAACTCGCCCAGGCGCCGTGGGTGAGCCTGTCCGGGACCCTGATGGCCCGGACCCCGGACAAAGGCGCGCCAACCAAGCTCGTCATGGGTCAGGCCTCGGGCCTCGGCTTCTTCTCCGTGTTCGATATTCCGCTGATCGCAGGCCGCCTATACGACCGCGAGCACGGCGACGAGCCGCGCGTGCCGCGGCGAAACGCTCCGGCCGACTCGAGATCTTCGACGCCGCAGCCCCTCGTCGTCGATCGCAGCTTCGTCGACGAATTCGGATTCGAGGCGCCCGAGGCCGCGGTGGGACAGCTCGTCTATTTCGCCGGCAACGACCCGCCCGATGCGTCGCAGATCATCGGGGTCGTAGAAAACCATCGCTTCACGTTCTTGGGAATGATGAAGACGAAGGCGACGATATTCCCTCTGAGATCGCGGCTCGATTATCAGCTCGTGCGCGTGAGCCGCGACGACTTGGCCGCCGGCCTCGCCGGGATCGATCGCGTTTGGAAGCAGCTCGCTCCGAGCGTCGCCATTAGCCGCCGCTTCGTCGACGACTATTTCAACGACCTCTACGAGTTCTATTCGCTGCAAAGCGGTGTCCTTACCGGTCTCGCGGTACTCGCGTTCGGCATCTCACTGACGGGCCTATTCGGCATGGCGACGCTGATCGCGGGCCGGCGCATGCGCGAGGTCGGCGTGCGCAAGGTGCATGGTGCGAGCGGCGCCCGAATGGTCGCGATGCTGCTCGCGAGCTTCTCGATGCCCGTGCTCGTGGCAAACGTCGTCGTGTGGCCGCTTGCTTATCTCGCGGCGCGCAAATATCTGGAGGGGTTCCAGGCGCCGATCGTCGTCACGCCCCTACCATTCTTGCTGTCGCTTACGATCACGCTCGCAATCGCGTGGCTCGCGGTCGGCACGCAGACGTTGCACGCCGCGCGCGCGCGGCCGGCCGACGTGCTGCGCTACGAGTAACGAGCGCTCGACTATCGGCGCGGCGCGACCCGCTCTAAACCCAGCGACAACCCGATCGCTCGCGCCCACGGCGTCCAGCGCAGCCCGAGCCAAAGCCCAATCGCGCTCGCGGCAACGACAACTACGCGCATCGGGCTCGGCGAACGCTCGATGAGCGCAAGCGCAACCGGTACCGAGTGGTCGGCGGGCGGTACGGCGGTGCGGAGCGCAAGCGCGACCATGACGGCGACGACGCCGACCGCGATTACATTGAGCACGTTGAGCCAGAGCGGAGCACCAAACCGCCGTTGCCGTTCCGCTCGCCGCACCGATGCGCCGCCCCCGTCGGCCCGGATTCGCGCCCAGACTTGTCGATCGAACATCTTGTCTGTGCCGGGCGCTCGAATTGCCGCGACGAGCGCCGCATCGAGGGCCGGATGCTGAGCCGGCCATTCCCGATCGCGCGACGCACGCGTCGAAGCGACGTCGTCCTCATTCTCCATTAGCTACTCCTTGCTGGGCGCCCGGACGCATATCGAACGCTGCCGCGCTCGCGGCCAATTGCCTACGCGCGCGAAACAATAGTGACTTGACCGTGCCTTCCGGCATACCCAAGAGCTCCGCGACGCCGTCGCAACTGCGATCTTCGAGATAGAACAGCACCACTACGCGCCGGTAGGGCTCGGCTAGACTGTCGAGCAGTCGCGTGACGTCGTACGACGCCTCGGCCGCCTCGAGCGACACTTGGTCGCGGGAATCGTCTGCGACGTCGTCTAGTCCGGCAGCCTCGAGCGACACCAACCGCTTTCGCGTGCGCAGCTCGGCGAGACACGTGTTGCGAGCGATCGTGTACAGCCAGGTCGACAGCGCGGCGCGACCGTCGAAGCGCGGCAGCGCGCGCCACATCTTCATGAAGGTGAGTTGCGCCATGTCTTGCGCGAGCGCCGGCTCGCGCACGATCGAGAACGAGAGATTCACGACTTTCTGCCGGTACCGCTGCATGAGCCCGTCGAGCACGGCGGCATAGTCGCGCCGTCGATGTGCCTCGAGCAGATCGGCGTCGCGCGAAGGGCCTTGCCGCCCGGATCCCGGGCTCGCCGTCGCGTTCACCCGCTTGATACTCTGCAGACCCCGGGGTCGGTTGCAACCGAACGCGGGGATCGCGCGTATCAAGCTTGCCTGTTCTGAGACAGCCGAAGCACTTCCAAGGAGCCGCGGGATATGGAAGACGCTATTTTCTGGATAGCAGCCGTCATCACGCCGATTGTCTTTGGCGTCGGCGCCAGCGTGTTCGTCGTTTACTTGAGTCATCGCCGCAAGGAGCTGCTGCTCAAGAACGCGCACACCGAACGCATGACGGCACTGGAAAAGGGCCTGCCGGTTCCAGACATGCCGGCTAGTCTGCTAGAAGACATCGATGCTCCGAACGCCGCGCAGTCGATGCGCAACGGGCTCGCTCTGACTCTGATCGGCATCGTGCTCTATTTCGGGATCCGGCAGTTCATCGACGAGAACATGGCGCTGTTCGGCCTGATCCCTACCGCGATCGGCGTCGCCAACCTCGTCTACGCCGCAATGATCCGACGGCGCGCGCCGGCACCGCCCTCCGCCACTTGAACGGCCGAGCGCCGCGTGCCGAATCTACAGTTCCAGCGCGCCCACGAACGCCGCGACGTCCTCGAACTCCCAATCGGCGTGCGCGCGGCGCTCCTCGACCTTCTCGGGGAACCAGGTCCGCAGGAACCGCGTGACCAGCACGGGCCGTATGCCGACCGCCCGCGCGCCCCGGTGCTCGTCGCTGCCGCCGTCGCCGACGAACAGCGTTTCCTCCGGACGAGCGCCTATCGCCTCGAGCGCGTGTCGATAGATCCGCGGATCCGGCTTCCGCACGCCGAGCTCGTACGAGAAAACGACCGCGTTTAGCCGCTCGCGAAGAGGCGACCGTACCCAGCTCGCGACGTCGTCCGCGCCCGCGTCCGAAACGAGCGCGGTGCGAACGCCGGCCGCCGCGAGCCGGTCGAGCGCGGCGAGGATCGCGGTCTCGATGCCGACCAGCGCGAGCTCGAAGCGCCGCCTCCGGCTCTCGACGGCCGCGAGAATTCGTTCCTCGGTCACCGCTGGGTCGATCGAGCGCGCGATCAATCGCATCGCCTCGACGTCGTCGTGGATGCGTCCGAGGCAGCGTCCCAGCGTGTCCTCGTCGTAGTAGTGACGCTGAAACTCGGCGGTTGGCACGCCGAGGATCTCGGGCAGCGTCGGCTCCCCTACCGTGGCAGGCGGAGGCACGTTCGCGAGCGTGTGGAACAGGTCGAACAGAACGGCCTTCGGGGCTGGAACGCGGATCACGAGCCCTTCTTCCTGTCGCGGAGCTGCCGGCGCTTCGTCTTCTTCTGCCGTGGCGTGAGCGTGTCGCGGCGGCCCGCGTACGGATTCTGACCCGTGCGCAGCTCGACGCGAACCGGTGTGCCGGTGAGCTTCAGCGCGGTTCGAAACGAGTTCTCCAGATAGCGTTTGTAGTGATCGGGCACGCGCTCGGCCTGACCGCCGTGCACGACGATCAGCGGCGGATAGCGCCCGCCCTGATGCGCGTAGCGGAGCCGCACTTGCCGGCCGCGCACGAGCGGCGGCGGGTTCACCGCCATCGCGTCCTCGAGCACGCGGTTCAAGCGCGGCGTCGTGAACTCGGCGCCCTCGGACCGATAGCCCTTGAGCGCGGCATCGATCACTTCCGCTATCCCGCTACCGTGCAGCGCGGACGTGTAATGCACCGTAGCGAACGGCACGAAATCGAGCCGGCGATCGACCTGCCGCTCGACCTCGCGGCGTTGACCGCTCGTGAGCCCGTCCCACTTGTTGATCGCGATCACGAGGGCACGGCCGCGGTCGACCGCGATGCCGATCAAGTGCAGATCCTGCTCGGTCACGCCCTCGCGCGCATCGAGCACCGCGATCACCGCGCCCGCGTCCTCGATCGCTTGGAGGCTCTGCACGATGCTGTATTTCTCGACCGCCTCGCTCACGCGCGCGCGCCGCCGAATGCCGGCCGTGTCGATGAGCACGAACTTGCGGCCGTCGCGCTCGACCGGCACGAGGATGCTGTCGCGCGTCGTGCCGGGCTCCTCCGACGTGATCAGCCGATTCGCGCCGAGGAGCCGATTGATCAGCGTCGACTTGCCGACGTTCGGCCGGCCGATCACCGCGACCTTCGGCCCGTGCTCCTCGGTGAGCGCGGCTTCTTCTGCCGCCGAGGCCGCTTCGCTTTCGGCGAGCGGTACGAGCACCGTCTCGAGCAGCTCGTCGATGCCGGAGCCGTGCAGCGCGCTCACGCCTACGACCAAGCCGAGACCGAGCGTGTGGAACTCGGCCGCCGCGATCTCGCCGAGCACGCCCTCCGCCTTGTTGACCGCGATTGCCGCCACCTTGTCGGTCTCGCGGCGCAGCCGCTCCACGATCCGGACGTCCTCGGGCGTGAGGCCGTTCTTGTGGTCGACGACGAGCACGACCACGTTCGCTTCCTCGATCGCGAGGTCGACCTGCTCCGCGACGAGGGACGTCATATCGCCCTGCGCGCCGACCGCGAGCCCGCCCGTGTCGATCACGATGAAGCGCCGCCCGTCGTGCTCGCCGATGCCGTAGCGCCGGTCACGCGTGAGCCCTGGGAAATCCGCGACGAGCGCGTCGCGAGTTCCTGTCAGCCGATTGAACAGCGTGGACTTGCCGACGTTCGGACGGCCTACGAGCGCCACCGCGGGCAGCATTGACGCGCCGCGCGAGCGGCTATTTCTTACCGGCGCGCACGGTGTACGCCGCGATCGAGCCGTCTTCGCCCTGCACGACCACGTTTTCTCCGACGATCAGAGGACCGCCAACGATCCGTGCCTTGCTCGCGCGCATGCGCGCGACGAAGTGGCCGTCGCCGGTATCGAGGAAGTGGAGAAACCCCTCGTAGTCGCCCACGGCAATCGTGTTGCCGAAACGCGCGGGCGCCGAGACATCGCGCAAGCGCAGCGCGTCCTGGCGCCAGACCTGCGCGCCGGCGCGCCGATCGAGCGCGATCACCGAGTCGACGTCGGTCGTCACGTAGACGGTCGTGAAGTCCGCGCTCAAGCCGGCGTACGACGACATGTCCTGCTGCCAGAGTACGACGCCGGTCGAGATGTCGATGCCGACGACACGTCCGTGGTAACCGACAACGTATGCTTCAGTCGCGACGACCTGAATGCTCGAGCTCACGTCGACGAGGCGATCGAGCTCGCTGCGGCCGGTCGGATTCGCGACTGCGACCTCCCACGCCGCGTCGCCATTGGCGATCTCGTACGCGCCGACACGGCCGTTGTTGAAGCCGGCGACGACCACGTTGCCTGCGAGCCGCGGCGTCGTGTTGCCGCGCAGCGTGAGCGACGGCAAGTTCTGCTCGACGGTCCAGACCGTGCTGCCGTCGCGCACCGCGAAGCCGCGCAGGCGCCCGTCGACGGAACGCAGCACGACGACGCCCGAGCCGATTGCGGGCGCCGCGAGCACTTCGCTGCCGACGGCGTCGCGCCATTTCTCCATGCCCGATTCCGCGTCGAGCACTATCAGATCGCCGTCGGAAGACCCGAACGCGAGCACTCCGTCGCCATAGCCGGGGCCGGCCGAGAGCGGTAGGCCCGTTTTCACCTGCCACACGAGCTTGCCCGTGACTGCGTCGAACGCCTTCACGTGGCCGTCGTCGGAGGCCGCGTAGACCCGCGCACCATCGCTCGCCGGTCGCAGCGCGAGCCGCAGCCGAGTCGAGCCGCCGCCGAGCTTTTGGCTCCAGGCGCGACGAACCTCGAGCGTCGGCTTGAAATCGACGAGCTTCGCGGGCGGCTCCGGCTTGTCTTTGCTGCCGGCGCAACCGAGCACGAACGCGACGACGCTCAGCGTCGCGAGCAGCCACTTCTTCGACGAGTAACGCGGCATCACGCGCCCTCTCCCTTCGGCGCGGGCGCGGCGGCGGCCGGCGGTTCCGACGTTGCGGCAGGCGGCGAAGAAGCGGCGGGTGCAACAGCGCCGGTCGGTAAATCGTTGAGCTTCATCTGCACGAAATTGCGATCGAGCAGCTCGGAGCCGTCGGCGACCATCGCCTCGAGGTAAGCCTTGCGCGCTTCCTCGACGTTGCCGCGCGCGGCTTCGACGTCGCCGCGTACTTCGTTGAGCCGGCCCGCGAACTTGCCGGGCTTGTCGACCTTCAACGTCTTCAGCGCGTCGTCGTATTTCTCGCGATACGATAGAACGCGAGCGAGGCGCAGACGCGCGATCATCGCAAGCTCCGGATCCTTGGTGTGCTCCATCACGTACGCTAGCTCGTCCGTCGCATGCTCGGGCGCGCTCACGACGAGCATGCCGGCGACCAGCAATCCGGCCTGCGACGTGTACGCGCTGCCTGGAAAATCCGCGCGCATCTTCTGCAGCGTGGCGTTGGCCGCGACGGGGTCCTTCGCGTCCTTGACGACCTGAAAGAGGGCGCCGGCCTCTTCGTAACGGTGATCCCGATAAGCCGTGTACTGGTTATAACCGAACAGCACGAGCGCGCCGAGCGCCACGCCGCCGATCAAGAACCAACCGTTCTCGCGCCACCAGCGCTTGAGCTCTTCGACGCGTTCGTTGTCCGTCAGATTCTCGTCCACAGGCCCCTCCGGGCGCGTTCAGGCCGGCTATTCTAGTCCGAGCGCGCGGCCCTAAGCAGGTCGGCGCATTCGGCCGGGGACACGAGCCGTTGGGGCTCGTCGGCGCGCAAGGGCTTCACGCTGATGCGGCCGGCCGCAACCTCGTCGTCCCCGACGATCAGCGCGAACCTGGCCCCGCTCTTGTCGGCGCGCCGCAGCTGGGCTTTGAAGCCCGCGGCGGGCGAGCCGATACCGATTCTCACGCCCGGCACGGCGTTGCGCAGATCCTCGACCGCCTTGAATCCGAAGCGCCGCGCGGAGTCTCCGGCCGCGACGAGGAACGCGTCGGCGGGCCGCTCGGCGCCGTCCGCGCCATCCGCACGCGCGAGCTCGACCACCCGCTCGACGCCGAGCGCGAACCCTACGGCGGGCGTCTCGCGGCCGCCGAGCTGCGTGATTAGACCGTCGTAGCGGCCGCCCGCGCACACCGTGGCCTGAGCGCCGAGCTTGTCCGTGACCCACTCGAACACCGTGCGCGAGTAGTAGTCGAGACCGCGCACGAGCCGTGAATTCAACTGAAACGAGACGCCGACGTCCGTAAGCAGCTGCTGCACGCGCTCGAAGTGCGCGCGCGACTCTGCATCGAGATAGCTGTCGAGCAGCGGCGCGGAGTCGATCAGCGCGCGCATCGCGGGGTTCTTGCTGTCGAGGATCCGGAGCGGATTGCGCTCGAGGCGCCGCACGCTGTCCTCATCGAGCGCATCGCGATGCGCGCCGAAGTACTCCGTCAGCACTCTCTTGTAGCCGGCGCGCGCTTCGAGCGTGCCGATCGAGTTGAGCTCGAGCTTGATGCTCGTGATGCCGAGCGTCTTCCAGAGGCGCGCGGACAACACGATCAGCTCCGCGTCGATCTCGGGCTCGGCGAAGCCGAGCGCTTCGACGCTGAGCTGATGGAATTGCCGGTAGCGCCCCTTCTGCGGCTTCTCGCGCCGGAACATCGGGCCGCTGCACCAGAGCTTCTGCTGCTGGTTGTGCAAGAGGCCGTTGCCGAGTGCCGCGCGCACGACGCCGGCTGTCGCCTCCGGGCGCATCGTGACGCTCTCGCCGTGATCGTCGAACGTGTACATCTCTTTCGAGACGATGTCGGTGAGCTCGCCGATCGAGCGGCTGAAGAGCTCCGTGCGCTCGAGCACAGGCAAGCGCACGCGTTGGTAGCCGTAAGCCGCGAAGAGCTCGGCGGCCGCTCCTTCGACGCGGTCCCAGAGCGGCGCGTCCGCGGGCAACACGTCGTTCATGCCGCGAACCGGCTGAATCAAGTCGGCCATGGCGCGGCTAGTCCGAGACGACGTTGACCGAGAAGCGCGCGTACTCGCCGGGCTTGCCCTTCGCCGGAACGGCGAAGTCCTCGCCGTCGACGACGATCTTCACGCCCGACGCGTTGCCGAGCACGACCGCGAACGGTGGCTCGCCGCGCATCTGCGCATGCTTTCCCGCAGTGCCGAGGCCGTAGTAGACGCGCTCGCCGCGTGCGTCGGTGACCTCGGCCCAGCTCTCCTGCTCGAACGTGATCTCGAGCGGGACGACGAGTGACGCTCGAACGCCGTCGTCGGGACGATCCGGGGAACCGCGGCTGCTCGGCGGAGGCGTGGCCACCGCGAGCGTCGTCGTGCCGATAGGAACGGCCGCGCCGCCCGGGGCCGGCGTCGTCGCGGGCGCTGGCGGCGCCGAAGGAGGCGCGGCCTCGGCTGGCGGAGCCGACGCACCGTTCGCCGAGTCACCGCTCGGCTGCGTCGCGGATTGCGGGGTTGCAACCGCCGGCGCGGCGGCGGGCGTCGGCGCGGCGGCCGGCGGCGTCGTGGCGGCCGGCGGCGTCGTGGCGGGCGCGGGCTTCGAGTCGCCGTTCGTCGGCGTCGTGGGCGGCCTGGTGGCGACGGAGGAACCGCCCGCACCGACCCACCACGCAGCGAGCCCGGCGATCACGACGAGGATCGCGAGCGCCGCGATCACCCAAACCGTGATCTGACGCTCGTCGCGCAGCTTGATGGTCTTGCTCGGCTGGACCTGCACCTCTTTCAGCGAGGTCTGCTGGTAGTACTGCATGAGCAAATCGCGCGGGTCGAGTCCGAGCCGCATGCTGTACTGACGCAAGTAGCCCTTCACGAACACCGGCACGCCGATGCGTTCGAAGCGATCGCTCTCGAGCGCTTGGAGCTGCGGCAGCTCGATCCTGAGCTCGGTCGCGACCTGCTCGAGCGTAAGGCCCTGAGCGTTGCGGGCGGTCTTTAGAGTCTCGCCGACGCTGCGCTTTTCGGGCGCGCTCGCGGAGACTGCAGCGGGCTGCCGGTTATCCTCGGCCATTGCTCTTCTGGACCTGATTCAACTGTTGGAGCTCCGGCGAATCGGGGAACCCCTCGCGCAACTGCGCGGCACAGCGGTTCGCCGCGTCGCGGTTTTTGAGCTGATCCTCGATGTTGAAGCACATCCAGAGCACCTCGGCGGTCGCGGGCTTCACGTCGCGATAACGCGCTAGGAACGCGCGCGCCTGCAGGTAATTCTTGTCCTGGTAGGACAGCTCGAGCATGCCCTCGAGCGCGTCGGCGTAGTTCGGCTTGCGTGTGAGCGCCGCGCGGAAGTTCTGCTCGGCCTTTTCACGATCGCCGGCGCTCAGCGCGCAGACGCCCGCATTCGTATACGAGACCTCGGGCGTCTGATACTTGAAGTTCGCGACTGCTTTCTGGAAATACGGCTCGGCGTCCTTCCAGCGAGTTTGCCGGCAGAGGAATACCGCATACGCATTTGCGGCCGCCGAGTTGTCGGGCTCGAGCTGCGTGGCCTTCTTGTAGTGAGACTCCGCGTCCTCGCGAGCACCCAGCTGGTCATAGGCAACCGCGATCATGCTATGCGCGTCGGCGAGCTTCGAATCTTGCTTGATCGCGCGCTGCAAAATCTCGATCGCCTGCTCCGGCTTGCCTTGCTTGATGTAGCCCGCGGCGAGATTCACGTTTGCAACCGCGGCTTCTTGCTGCGTCGGTTTGTGCTCCGGACTCGTCGACGTCGAAACGCAAGCCCCCAACAGAACTAACCCCCCTATCAGCACCACTCTCGTAACGTTCATGGACTGTTGGCTCCCACCACCCTGTCGCCCAAACGCACGCGCTGCCGGTCGCGCACGCGACCCGCGAGCTGCCCGCAGGCAGCCGCGATGTCGTCGCCGCGCGGCCGGCGAATCGTAGCGATCAAACCGGAGTCGCGCAGCGTGCGCCAGAACGCGTCGATCGCGCTGGGCGTCGAGCAGCGAAACTCGGACTCCGGGAAGCTGTTGAACGGGATCAGATTCACCTTCGCCGCCCGCCCCTTGAGCAACCGCACGAGCTGACGTGCTTGCGCAACGGAGTCGTTCACGCCGTCGAGCAGCACGTACTCGAACGTGATCGAGCGGCTAGCTTGGTTCTCCGCGTAACGCCAGCAAGACGCGAGGAGCTCCGCGATCGGATGGATCTTGTTGATCGGCACGAGCCGGTCACGAAGCTCGTCCGTCGGCGCGTGCAGCGACACCGCCAGCGCGACGTTGCATTCGGCCGCGAGCTTGTCGATCTGCGGCACGACGCCCGCGGTGCTGATAGTGACCCGACGCCGTGACAGGCCATAGGCCATGTCGTCGAGCAGAATCTGCACGACCGGCAGCACGTTGCGATAATTCGCGAGCGGCTCGCCCATGCCCATGAACACGACGTTCGTGATCGGCGTGTTGCCCAAGTCGCGCGACGCGAGCACCACTTGTCCCAAGATCTCGGCGGACGTGAGATTGCGGTTGAAGCCCTGATGGCCCGTCGCGCAGAACGCGCAGTCGAGCGCGCAGCCCGCCTGCGACGAGATGCACAGCGTGCCGCGATTCGGCTCGGGGATGAAGACGGTCTCGACTGCCTGACCGGCGCCGACGTTCAAGAGCCATTTGCGCGTGCCGTCGGCCGAATGCTCCTTCTCCAGCACGGGCGGCAGTTCCGCGCCCGCGATCTCCGCGAGCTCCTTGCGCAGCGAGGCGCTCAAGTCCGTCATCGCGTCGAAGTCGGTCACGTGGCGCTGGTAGAGCCACTGCATCACCTGCTTCGCGCGATAGGACTTCTGGCCGAGCGTCTCGAACAGCTCGACGAGGGTCGCGGCCGGCATCCCGAGCAAGTTGAGCTTGCCCGCGGCGCGTGCCGCGCGAGTCGTGCTTAGCGCGCCCGCGGACAAATCTCCGCCTCGCTGAAGAAGAACGAGATCTCGACCGGCGCGGTCGCGGGACCGTCGGAGCCGTGCACTACGTTCTCCTCGATCGATGACGCGAAGTCGGCGCGGATCGTGCCGGGAGCCGCCTTCTTCGGATCCGTTGCGCCCATGAGGTCGCGGTTCACCTTGATCGCGTTCTCGCCCTCGAGCACCTGCACGACGACGGGACCTGACGTCATGTACTTCACCAGGTCCTTGTAGAACGGCCGCTCGCGGTGCACCGCGTAAAAGCCTTCGGCCTGGTCCTGGCGCAGCCGAATCATTTTCGAGGCGATGATCTTGAGTCCCGCCTTTTCGAACCGCCGATAGACCTCGCCAATCAGATTCTTCGCGACGCCGTCCGGCTTGACGATGGAGAAGGTACGCTCGAGAGCCATTGTTCACCCAATAAATAGACTAATTCGACATGGACAGGAAACGTCGCGGCCACGCGCCGCGTCACACCGTGAAGCTTTCGCCGCAGCCGCATTCACCTTTCACGTTCGGATTGCGAAACTTGAATGCCTCGTTCAGCCCGTCCTTCACGAAATCGACCTCGGTGCCGTCGATGAGGCCCAAGCTCTCTGGATCGACGATCACCTTCACGCCGTCGCGATCGAACACGACGTCATCCGCGTCGATCGCGTCCGCATAGTCGATCGTGTAGGCGTAGCCCGAGCAGCCGCTCTTGCGTACGCCGATTCGGAGGCCCACGCCGCGGCCGCGCTTCGCGAGGAAGCTGCGCACGCGCGTCGCCGCGCTCTGTGTCAACGAGATCGCCATCCTTCAATCCTTTGTAACCTATCCCTTGTTACGGCCTTGGCAGCGCTCGGCCGCAGGCGGCCAGCGCATCCTCGATCCTGAGCAGCTTGCCGAGCTTGTCGACCGGCACGCCGAGCTCGCGCTGGATCGCGCGCACGTCGAGCGCTTGGAGCTCGGTCGCGCGCGCACCCTCGAGCCGCTCGGCGGCGCAGTCCGCGGCCGCGATTGTATGCGGGCAGCCGAACGCCGCGAACCGCGCGGCCCGAACGATGCCGTCGTTCACTTGCAACTGGAAGCGGACCCAGACCCCGAGCGTTCGGTCCTCGGCCTCGCCGGACACAAGACCGGCCAACCCGGTCTTCAGTTCCCCGGCTCTTCGCGTCGAGTCGAATCGCCGCACGACCTCCGGGCTATATTCCATAGAAGGGTCAACAGTTTACAGCAAATTGCTCGATCAAGGCAGGGCTCAAGTCGTGCACCAACTCGGCGCCCCCGGCGCGCGAGCGCGCAGCCGCTCGACCGCGGCCGCGACGAGGGCGGCGGCATGCTCGATCTCGGCTTCGGTCGTGAAGCGCCCGACGCTGAACCGCAGCGAGCTCGACGCGAGCGCGTCGCTCAATCCCATGCCGGTCAGCACGTGCGACGCCTCGGGACTGTCCGCGGCGCAAGCCGAGCCCGCCGAAACGGCCAGGTCGCGGAGCGCGAACCGCAGGCTCTCCCCTTCGGCGCCCGGAAATGTGACGTTGAGCACATGCGGCGCGCGCCGATCGGGATCGCCATTCAGCCGCGTCCCTGGGATCGCGCGCAGCCGCTCCCAGAACGCGTCGCGCAGCGCGGCGAGCCTCGGCGCCTCGCGCGCCGGATCCGCAAGGGCGTACGCCTTGCCCATGCCAACCGCCTGATGCGTCGCGAGCGTGCCGGCACGCAGGCCATGCTCCTGCTCGCCGCCGTGCATCTGAGGCGCGAGCGCGATACCGGCGGCCACATAGAGCGCGCCGATGCCCTTGGGTCCGCAGAGCTTGTGCGCCGTGAGCGAGCAGAGGTCCATGGGCGCCGAGCCGAGGTCGAGCGGCACCTTGCCGGCGCTCTGCGCCGCGTCGACGTGGAAGCGGATCCCGCGCGCGCGGCACAGAGCACCGATCGCGGTGACGTCTTGAATCACGCCGGTCTCGTTGTTCACGTGCATGATCGAGACGAGCGTCGTGCTGTCGCGCAACGCGCGCTCGACGGCGTCGACTGCGACGCGGCCGAGCGGGTCCGGCGGGACGTAGGTCACCGCGACGCCGCTCTCCTCGAGCGCGTGCGCGGAGTCGAGCACGGACTTGTGCTCGATCGTCGACGTGACGAGGTGCGCGCGAGCTCCGGCGCGCGCAAGCGAGCCTCCACGCAGCAAGGAACCCTTCAGCGCGAGATTGTTCGCCTCTGTCGCGCCCGAGGTGAAGAAAAGCCGCTCTGCCGGCGCGCCGACGCGCGCGGCGATCTCGGCACGTGCCGTGTCGACGAGCGCTCGCGCGCGCCGCCCGGCAGCGTGCTGCGACGACGGATTGCCGTGCTCGTGCTCGAGACAGCCACGCATCGCCGCCGCGACGGCGGGATCGAGCGGCGTCGTGGCCGCGTAGTCCAAGTAGATCTCGGCGCTCACCGTGCGCGTCCCCGCTCCGGGTGTGCGGGCGCGAGCGAGCTCAACATGCCGCGCAAGATGCTGATCTCGTTCTGATCGAGCGCCGCGCGCTGGAAAATTCGCCGCAGCTTGAGCTTGACCTGCCGCTGGTGATCGGGGTGCAGGAAGCCCGACGCGGTGAGCAGCTGCTCGAGATGCTCGTGCAGCCCTTCGAGCTCGGCCGCCGTCGCGAGCGGCGCGTCACGCCCGGGCCCGACGGGCGGCGGACGGTTCGGCGCAGCCATCCTGAGCTCGTAGCAGATCACCTGAGCCGCCATCGCGAGGTTCAGCGAGCCGAACTCGGCCGTGGTCGGAATGTTCACGAGCTGCTGGCAGCGCCCGAGGTCCTCGTTCGTGAGGCCCGACTGCTCGTTACCGAGCAGGATCGCGACGCGGTTCGTGGGCAGCTTCTGCCAGACGCCTTCCGCGCACTCGCGCGGGTTCACGACCGGCACGACGACGGTACGTAGCCGCGCGCTCGCGCCGACGACCCAACCGCAGTCGTCGATCGCCTCGTCGAGCGTCGCGCACACGCGCGCGCTCGCCAGGATATCGTCGGCGCCGGCCGCGCGCGCGGTGGCGGCCTCGCTCGGAAACTCGGCGCGCGGCCGGACGAGCGCAAGCTCGCCGAGGCCCATCGTGCGCATCGCCCGCGCAGTCGCTCCGATGTTGCCGGGATGCGAGGTCTCGACGAGGACGATGCGGACGGGGATTTGCACGGGCGCGGCGCTCTCGACGCTGACTCGGGTGCTGCTCGCCGCGGCGCGTTTGCCACGGCACGGCGTCTATTCTACGCTGCGCGCCGAAATGCACGGCATGGTGAACATCGCGGTCCGCGCCGCACGGCGCGCAGGCGAGCTGATGGTGCGTCAGCTCAATCGGCTCGAAGCGCTCACCGTCGAGGAGAAAAGCCGCAACGAGTTCGTCACCCAGGTCGATCGCGCGGCCGAGGAAGCGATCATCGAGGTGATCAAGGATCACTATCCGGAGCACGCGATCCTCGCCGAGGAGAGCGGCGCGAGCGGCGACCACGAGTATCAGTGGATCATCGACCCGCTCGACGGCACGACGAACTACGTGCACGGCTTCCCGGTGTTCTCGGTGTCGATCGGGGTCGCGCGCGCGGGCGAGCTCGAGCACGGCGTGGTCTACGACCCGCTCCGCCAGGAGATCTTCACCGCGAGCCGGGGCCAGGGCGCGCAGCTCGACGGCCACAAGATCCGCGTGAGCAAGCGCACGACACTGCAACCCGCTCTGATCGCGACCGGGCTGCCGTATCGCGCGAACTTGAAGCACCTCGACCGCTACCTCGACATGCTGCGCGTCGTGATGCTCGAGACGGCGGGCATCCGCCGGCCGGGCTCCGCGGCGCTCGACCTCTGTTACGTCGCGGCCGGTCGCGTCGACGCATTCTGGGAGCTCGGCCTGTCGAAATGGGACATCGCGGCCGGCGCGCTGATCATCCGCGAAGCCGGCGGCCGAATCAGCGACTTCCGCGGCGGCGACGGCTATCTCGAGACCGGCAACGTCGTCGCGGGCAATCCGAAGGTCTATGCGGCGTTGTCGAAGCTGCTCGCGCCGTTCACGGCCGGCATCGACTAGCCGCCTCGTTCGTCAGCGGCGCCGTGCGGCTAGAGCCAGTGATTCGCCGAACCCTCGCCGCGGGCGGCTAGCGCGCATGTGCCGGCTTCGCCGATGGCGGCGAGCCGCCGCCGATCGAGATGTACTTCAACTGCGGGCGATTGCCATAGACTAGATTCACCATCGCTCGCGTGACCGTGACGGAGGTGAAGATCGACGTCACGATGCCGAGCATCATCGTGATCGCGAAGCCCTTGACCGGGCCCGAGCCGAAGAAGAACAGCACGAAGCCGGCGATGAACGTCGTCACGTTCGCGTCGACGATCGTCGAATACGCGCGGTCGAAGCCGGCGCGGATGCTCGACTGCGGCGTGTTGCCGTTACGTAACTCTTCTCGTATGCGCTCGAAGATCAGCACGTTCGCGTCGACGGCCATGCCGACCGTGAGCACGATACCGGCGATGCCGGGCAGCGACAGCTGGAACTGGAATATCGACATCAGCGCGATCAGCATCAGCACGTTCGCGAGCAACGCGAGATCCGCGATGATTCCGAACACGCGATACCAAACGGCGATGAAGAGCACGACGATCACGTAGCCCGCGATCGTCGCCCGCACGCCGCGGTCGATGTTGTCCTGTCCCAAGCTCGGGCCGATCGTCTTCTCCTCGACGGGCACGATAGGCGCAGCGAGCGAGCCGGCGCGCAGAAACAGCGCTAGATCCTTCCCCTCGAACGGCGTGAGCCCCGAGATCTGGAAGCGGTTCGAAAACACGCCTTGGATGGTCGCGACGTTGATCACCGTCTCGGTGCGATCGGGCTCGCCCATCACCATCTTGCCGTCTTTCTCGACGAGCTTCGGTTTCTCCTCGATGTACAGAACGGCCATCGGCTTGCCGACGTTCGCCGAGGTCGTGTCGAGCATCTTGCGCGCGCCCTGCGCGTTCAGCCGCACGGCGACGACGGGCTCGCCGTTGCTGTACTGCGAGGTCGCGTCGACGAGCTGATCGCCCGACACGATGATGTCGCGGCGCAGCAGGTACGGCCGCCCGTCCTTCATCTTCTTGAGCTCGAGCCCGAGCGGCGCGCGGCCGCGGCGCTCCGCTTCGGCCGCGTCTTGAGTATTGTCGACGAGGTGGAACTCGAGAGTCGCAGTCGAGCCGAGCACGCGCTTCGCCTGCGTCGGGTCCTGCACGCCCGGCAATTGGACCAGAATGCGATCGAGCCCCTGGCGCTGCACGACGGCTTCGGCGACGCCGAGCTCGTTCACGCGGTTGCGTAGCGTGAGTGTGTTCTGCGAGATCGCAAAGTCTTGGCGCTCGCGAATCGCCGCCTCGGATAGGCGAATCCTGAAACCGGGGCGGCCGTCGACGTCGCCTTGATCGATGATCAGGCGCTGCGCGGTCTTGCCGAGCTGGATCAGCTGATCATTGCTGTCGAGCCTGCGGATGATCGGCTCGGCCTTGGCCACATCGCCGGGCTCGAGGATCGCCACTTGGAGCATGTCGCCGACGACGCGCGTGTCGTTGCGGATCTTCGCCTCGCGCAGCTGCGTGCGGACGTCCGACTCGTACGTCGTGAGGTACTGGCGGATCGCTGCGTTCAAATCGACCTGATAGAGGAAGTGCACGCCGCCGCGCAGGTCCAGGCCGAGCGCCATCGGCTTCAAGCCGATCACGCGCAGCCACTCGGGCGTGCGCGAGGTGAGCGTGAGCGCGACGACGTTGTTCGGCATCGCTTTCTCGAGCACCGTGTTGCCGCGCAACTGGTCGGTGACGGTCGGGAAGCGGATCAGCGCCGCGCTCTTCTCGATCATCGCGGACTTGTACGGGACGTCCGCGGCTTTCAGCGCATCGGTGGCTTGCGCGAGCGCACCGGCGTCCATTGCGACGCCGTCCGGGCGCGACACCTGCACGGCCTCGTCCTCGCCGAACAGGTTCGGCAGCGACAGCACGGCCGAGACGAACACGACCACAAACACGAGGATGTTCTTCCAAAGCGGGAAGCGATTCATAGAAGTGTCGGCTTACGCGTTCTTGATGGTGTCTTTCGGCACGATGGCCGTGATCGTGTGCTTCTGCACCTTGACCGTGACGCCGTCGGCTACCTCGACGGTCACGAACTGGTCGCCGACCGCGGTGATCTTGCCTAGCACCCCGCCGCCGGTCAGCACCTCGTTGCCCGCGACGAGCGCGTCCATCATCGCGCGATGATCCTTCTGCTTCTTCTGCTGCGGCCGAATCATCAAGAAATAGATGAGTCCGACGAAGACGATCGGCAGCAGCAGGCTGAATTGGCTCGCGGCCCCGCCGCCGCCCGCGGCCTGCGCGTGCGCGTCAGAGATGAAGAAGCTCAATAAAGATTCCATGTCGATCCAAACCTTAGATGTAGGCGGCCGCGGCCTCGCCGCAGCGCGACATTATGGCACAGGCCCTCAGGTGTGGGGGCGGGACTGGCGTCAAGCCGGCGGCTCCGAGTCGGCTACGCGTAAGGCCGCTTCCGCGAAGGTCCCGGCCTCGATCGCGGCGCGCAGCCTTCGCATGAGGTCGAGATAGAAGTGCAGATTGTGGTGCGTCGCGAGCCGCGCGCCGAGGATCTCGTTGCACTGCTGGAGATGGCGGAGATACGAACGCGAGTAGTTGCGGCACGCGTAGCACGCGCAGTTGGGATCGATGGGCCCCGTGTCGTTCTGAAAGCGCGCGTTGCGAATGTTGACCGTGCCCACGCTCGTGAAGAGCTGACCGTTGCGTGCGTGGCGCGTCGGAATCACGCAGTCGAACATGTCGACGCCCCGCGCGACGGACTTCACGAGATCGGACGGCGTGCCGACGCCCATGAGGTAGCGCGGCCGAACGGCCGGCAGCCGCGGCTCGAGGCCTTCGAGCACCGCGAGTCGCTCCGCCTCGTGCTCGCCGACCGCCAGCCCGCCGATTGCGTAGCCTTCGAATCCGATGTCGCTCAGGCGCGCGAGCGACTCTGCGCGCAAGTCGGCATAAACGCCGCCCTGCACGATTCCGAACAGCGCTGCGTCGCTGCCCGTGCCGGCCTTGGCCGCGTCGAACGCTGCGCGGCTGCGCGCTGCCCAGCGCGCCGAACGCTCCATCGAGTCGCGAGCGACCCCGTGCTCCGCCGGATAGTCCGTGCATTCGTCGAACACCATCACGACGTCGGCGCCGAGCGCGTGCTGCATCTCGATCGAACGCTCGGGCGTGAGGTCGACGAGATCGCCATTGAGCGGCGAGCGAAACTCGACGCCGCGCTCGGTGATCTTGCGCAGCGTCTGGAGGCTCCAAACCTGGAAGCCGCCCGAGTCGGTAAGGATCGGCCGACGCCAGTGCATGAAGCCGTGCAGCCCCCCGTGCATGCGGATCACGTCGATGCCCGGCCGGAGCAGCAGATGAAAGGTGTTGCCGAGAATGATCTCGGCGCCGAGCTCCACGAGCTCCTCCGGGGTCATCGCCTTCACGCTGCCGTACGTGCCGACCGGCATGAACGCGGGCGTCTCGATCGTGCCGCGCGCGAAAGTCACGCGTCCGCGCCGCGCCGCGCCGTCGCGGCCGAGCAGCTCAAAGCGCATCGCGGTCCCCTCTCGCGTCATGTGCCGGCGTCACGAGCATCGCGTCGCCGTAGCTGAAGAAGCGGTAGCGCTCCGCGACCGCGTGCCGGTACGCGGCGAGCGTCACGTCGCGCCCGGCGAACGCGGCCACGAGCATCAGCAGTGACGACTCGGGCAAGTGGAAGTTCGTCACGAGCGCGTCGACCACGCGAAAGCGAAACCCGGGGTAGATGAAAAGCGCGCTCTCCCCCGCGAACGGCACGAGAGCGCCGCTCCGGGCCGCGGTCTCCAGCGCGCGCACGGTCGTGGTGCCGACCGCGACGACTCGCCCGCCGCGCGCGCGGCAGCGCTCGATCGTCGCGCAGAGCTCGGCGGAAACGCTGAGCCACTCCGCGTGAAGCTCGTGGTCCTCGACACGCTCGGCGCGCACCGGCGCGAAGGTGCCCGCGCCGACGTGCAGCGTGAGGAACGCGCGCTCGACGCCGCGCGCTTCGAGCGCTGCCAACAGAGCCGCGTCGAAGTGCAAGCCCGCCGTCGGTGCCGCGACAGCGCCCGGCGTGCGCGCAAACACCGTTTGGTAACGTTCGCGATCGCTCGCGTCCGGTGCGCGCTCGATGTATGGCGGTAGCGGCATCTCGCCGTGCTCGCGCCACAGCGGCGCGGCGTCGCGATCGAGCGTGAGCTCGACGAAACCGTCGTCGCGCGAATCGACGCGTGCGTATGCGCCGCCCGCAAGCTCGATCTCGGCACCGGGCTTCGGCATGTGGCTCGCGCGCAGTTGCACGAGCACTCGGCGAGCGGCCAGCACGCGCTCGAGCAGCAGCTCGACGCGCCCGCCGCTCGGCGTTCGCTTGCCTGCGAGTCGGGCGGGCAGGACTCGGGTGTCGTTACAGACGAGCACGTCGCCCTCTCGGAGCAGCTCGGGCAAATCCGCGAAACGCCGATCTTGGATAGCGCCCGTAGCGCCGTCGAGCACGAGCAGCCGGCTCGCGCTGCGCTCGGCGAGCGGCATCTGCGCGATAAGGTCGCGCGGGAGGTCGTACTGGAAGTCGCTCCGCAGCATGCGGGGCGAAATTCTACGCGACGGGCTGCGAGGGCGAGCCGGCGCCCGCTCGCGCCGGATTCGGGCGACGCGCCGCGGCGCGTTGGTCATGCGCGTTCGCGGCGCGCGCCCGGAGTGCGCCCGAGGCACCTTGGGGGCAATCGCTAGGCCGGCAGCTTTACGTCGAGCGTTTGCTTGCTCTTGTTCCGCATGATCGTGATCTTCAGCGGCTCGCCCTTTTGGAAGCTGCCGAGGATCCGCATCGCGTGCTCGGGCGACGTCGGCTCGCGGCCGCCGATGTCGAGGATCACGTCGCCGTCCTTGAGCTGTAGCGTCGAGTCTTCGGGCGCGCGGAGGACGAGCAGCCCCTTGGTCGTGCCGAAGTAGCTGCCGAGACCCGCCGTCACCGCGACGAGCTGCATCTGCGACCACGGATTCGGCGAGAAGAACCAGAAGTTGCTCGGACCGTTGGAGGAGTACGGACCCGATGCGCCCGGCGGCGCCGGCATCGGCGGGTTGATCCAGACGTTCGTCGCCATCGGCCGCGCCTTGACCGTGACGTCGCGCTCGGCCCCCGCCTCGTTGACGACGTGCAGCTTCACGGACTCGCCCGGATCGACGTTTGCCATCTGCGCGAGCAAGAGCTCGGTCGGGGACTGTTTGCCGACTCCCGTCTGGCGCGTGTCGGTGAGACGTGCGCCGTCGATCTCGGTCACTGTCTCGCCGACCTTGAGGCCGGCCTCGGCGGCCGGGCCGTTCGGCGTCACGCTCGCGACGCGCACTCCGCGCTCGACGTCCTCGGTCACGAAGCCGAGCATCGAGCGCTGACCTCGGTAACGGAATTGGTGTTGCACGTCGCGGACGATCGGCGCCGCGAGCTCACCGGACAAGCGCGCGACTTCGCGCGCGGCTTGCTGAAGCTCCTCGCGAGCCCGCTCGAGGTCGCTCTGGAGCGACGCCTGCTCGCGCTGCTGCTCCTGCTGCTGTTTCTGCGCTTGCTTCTGTGCTTGCTGCTGCTCCTTCTGAGCCTGTTGCTGCGCTTGCTGCTGTTGCTTCTGAGCCTGCTGTTGCGTCTTCTGGTCTTGTTGCTGTGGGTTGTCGGACTGCCCGACAGCGGTGGTGCTCGCGAAACCGAGCACGAGCGCCGTCAAGCCGAGAATCTGGATAGCGTTTCGCATCGTCGTTCCTCTAAGCATGTCTTGCGGCCAAGCCGCGTTGGTCGAGAGTCCTCACGGCTGTGCCTGCGCGTAGCGCACGTGCACGAGCGCGTTCATGAGATCGACACGCTCTCCCCAAAGCGCGACGCGCTGCGGCTGGGGCACGCCGCGCGCGTTGCTGTACGTGATCTGCTCGTCGATCAGAGCGATCCGGTCCTCGAGGCCCGCGATCGTCGTCGCGGTCTCCGCCGACATCATCGGCCGTTGATACGGCACGCGACGCAATGCGCGGTCCAGCCGGGCGGACTCCTGCACGAGCTCGGGATACGACGCAGGCACGACGCGCCCATAGAAAAGGGGGCTATCGGGGTCGAACGGTGCCTCGCCGCCGACCACGGTCGACGGCGAATCGGCGGGCGCGGTCGTCGTAATTCGATCGCCTGGTGGAATCGCGTGCGGCGCGACGCCCCCGGTCGGACGCGAGGGCGAGCTGACGATGAAGATCGC
>Ga0163163_10000693_pt1 | contig 28657 bp, 26 predicted proteins | sample S65metaG_FD_119766 | JGI IMG/M metagenome (GOLD analysis project Ga0163163, IMG submission 119766) | Switchgrass rhizosphere microbial communities from Kellogg Biological Station, Michigan, USA - S6-5 metaG | ecosystem: Host-associated > Plants > Roots > Rhizosphere > Soil | place: USA...
GATCGCCGGACATGGACGCGGGCCTGCTTGCTCAGTACGTCATGAATGGGCTGATGCTCGGCATGATGTATGCGCTGGTGGCGGTCGGATTCACGCTTTTCTTCGGTGTGCTCGACGTCATCAAGTTTTCCCATGGCGATGTGCTGACGGTCGGAGCTTTCGCGGCGCTTGCGACCTATGTCGGCCTCCACATGCTGGGGCTGAACTCAAACTGGCTCGCGCTCGTCGTCATGCTGGTGGCGGCGACCTTGGCGATGGCGTTTCTCGGCATGGCGATCGCCCGTTACCTCGTGTTGCCGCTGCGTTCGGCGCCGGCGCTCAACACGCTGCTGATCACGCTGATGCTGGGCACGGTTTTGCGCGAATCCGTCCGGCTTTTTTATCCGCAGGGCGCCAACCCGAAGCCGTTTCCGGCCTTGCTCCCGCGCGCATCGATTGATTTGGGCGAGTTCAATCTACGGCTCGACAACGTCCTCATGCTGACGGCCGGTGTCCTGGTGATTGTCGGCCTTCAGTACCTGCTCAACCGCACCAAGCTTGGCCTGGCCATTCGTGCCGTCGCGCAGGATGAGGAAACCGCGCGCACGATGGGCATCAATTTCACTGCGATCGTTCTGGTGACCTTCGCGCTCGGCTCTGGTCTTGCGGCCTTCGCGGGCGTCATGAACGGCCTCTATTACAACGAGATCAATTTCGGGATCGGCCTCTACCTGGGCGTCGTTGGATTTTCCGCCGCCATTATCGGCGGTCTTGGCAGCATTTATGGCGCAATTCTCGGGGGCTTCCTGTTCGCCGCCCTGCAGACGATCGGCACCGTCATGCTGCCGTTCGCCAGCGCCTATAAAGATGTCTTCGCGTTCGCCGTTGTCATTGCGATCATGGCCTGGCGTCCGACCGGGCTGATCCGCGAAAAAATAAGCGAGCGGGTCTAGCAATGGCGCAGAAGGGACAGACCACGGTATGGCCGGGCATTATCGCCCTTGCGATTGCGACGGGCTATTTCATTGCAATGCTCGGCGCCGAAAAGCAGAACCTGATCATCGTCCTGCTGGCGGGTGGAATCGTGGCGGTGCTGGCCGCTGCCTGGCTCGGCCTGCTCGAGACTGTGAGTGCGTCATTCGTGGAGCACGAGGACGGCTTGGCCCTTTGCGCCATCGGCGCGGCGTGCGCGGTGGGGGCGGTTTTTCACGACAATCACTTCGTGCTTTTGCTGGTGATCACCGTGCTGCTGTATTCGGTGGCGACGCTTGGGCTCAATGTTCAGTTCGGCTATGCGGGCGTGCTCAATTTCGCCGGCGCTTCGTTTTTCGGTATTGGCGCCTATACGTCTGCCGTCCTGAATGCCTACACGGCCGTGCCGCATTTGCTGGTCCTCTTGGTTGGCGGGCTGCTGGCGGCCTTCGTGGGCTCGTTTTTGCTGCTACCGGTGCTGCGAACGCGCGGGCATTACGCCGCGGTCGTCACGATCGCCTTTGCGCTGCTGTTCAAGACCTTTCTCGAGGTGAACGACGTGCTCGGCGGCCCGCAGGGCATGCAAGTCAAGGGCATGCGCATTCTCGGCTGGTCGTTCAACGACAATATCGAGATCGGAAAGATCTCGATGTCCTTCTATATGAACTATTTCGTTTTGAGCCTGCTGTTGCTGGTCGGCGCATTTGTTCTTGTCCGTCGGCTCGAGCGGTCCTGGATCGGCCTCAACCTTGACGCTCTGCGGCTCGATGAAACCGCGGCTGGCTGCTTTGGCCTCGACATCGTGCGCTGGAAGATCACTGCATTCCTGATCGGAAACTTTCTTATCGGTATTGCGGGAGCGCTGTTCGGAATGGTCGGTGGGTTTGTCGCACCCAACAACTACACATTTGCCGACTCACTCATCCTGGTTTCGATCCTGCTGCTTGGCGGCATTGGAAATCCGTGGGGGCTCATGGTTGCAACCATCATCGTCGTGATCTTGCCCGAGAAATTGCAGACCATTCAGGAGTACCGGTTCCTGCTTTACGCGCTGATGGTGATCGCGGTTCTGCTGTTCCGGCCGGAGGGGCTGCTGCCGCGGCCGGTGCGCCGCTATTTCCCGGGATGGCGGCCATGAGCGCCTTGCTCGAAGCGCACGGTCTTTCCAAGCACTTCGGTGGCGTACAGGCGCTGGATGGGCTCAATCTTGCCGTTGCGGCGAACGAGATCCTCGGGCTTATCGGCCCCAATGGTTCCGGCAAGACCACGTTTTTCAACGTGATCACCGGGATCTACGACGCCGATGCCGGGCGCGTCGCGTTCAATGGCGCCGACGTCACGAATGCGAGCGCGCGGGCAATTTATCAGGCCGGCATATCGCGGACGTTCCAGCGCTCCCGGCTGTCGTTGCCGCTCTCGATCTTCGACAACATCATGATCGGCAACCACAAGCGCCTCAATCAGGGCCTGTGGTTCAATCTGGCAAAACGCGGCGACTTCAAACGGGAGTTCGAGCGTAGCTACGCCGATGCGCGCGCATTGGTGGAGGTGTTCGAGCCGGGACTGGCGGGACGCATGTTCGAGCCGGTCGCCGGCCTTCCGATGATCGACCGCCGCCGCATCGAGATTTGCCGGGCGCTGATCAGCGCGCCGAAACTGCTGCTGCTCGACGAGCCTTCGGCCGGGATGACGCACGACGAGACCGCGGAGCTCATGAACGACATCCTGCTGGTGCGCAAGCGCAATACAGACCTGACGATTATTATCGTCGAGCATGAAATGGGCGTGATCGAGCGCATCACCGATCGCTGCGTGGTGCTCAATTTCGGGCGCAAAATTGCAGAGGGCCCGTACCGGACGGTTGCTGCCGACGCGCAGGTCCAGGAAGCCTATCTCGGAGCGGCATGATGACGGGCATCCTCGAGATCGAAAACGTGTACACCGCCTACGACAAGGCCGATGTGCTGCAAGGCGTGTCGCTGAGCGTCGATGCGGGGAATATCACCTGTCTGCTTGGCTCAAATGGTTCCGGCAAGACCACCCTTGTACGCTCGGTGCTCGGGCTCACGCCGGCGCGCGCCGGTCGCATCGTCTTTGACGGGACCGACATAACGCATCTGCCGACCCACAAGATCATCGCGGCGGGCATTGCCTGTATTCCGGAGGGCCGCAAAGTGTTTCCCAAGCTGACCGTCGAGGAAAATCTGCGCGTCGGCGCCTACCAGGAGCGGTCGGACAAAGCGGCCGCGTCGCGTCTTGCGGAAATTCTGCAGATCTTCCCGCGGCTCGCGGAACGCCGGGGCCAGCTCGCCGGAACGATGTCGGGCGGCGAGCAGGCGATGCTGTCAATCGGCCGCGGCCTGATGTGTGCGCCCAAGCTGCTGCTCATCGATGAACCGTCGCTCGGGCTTTCGCCGCGGCTGGTCAAGGAGAACTTCAACATCATTCGAAGCATCAATGAGCGCGGTATTACGGTGCTTCTGGTCGAGCAGAACGTTCATCAGACTCTGGCGATTTCGCACTTCGGATTCGTGCTATCGAAGGGGCGCGTCGCCGCGAGAGGGAATCCGGCCGAGCTCGCTGCGCAGCCAGAAGTCCGCGACGCCTATTTTGGTTAGGTCATGACATCTTCAGTCGAGCTGACACAGGACCTCGTTCGCTTCAACACCATCAACCCGCCAGGTGCGGAGCGGGCCTGTGCCGAAACGCTTGCTGCTTTGCTGAAAGAGGGAGGTTTCACGGTCGACGTCATCCCGTTCGGCGATGGCCGCGCGCAGATCGTTGCCCGCATCGGTGGCGCCCCAGGGAAACTGCCGATCGGATTTACCGGACATCTCGATACGGTTCCGCTCGGCGCCCAGCCGTGGTCGGTCGATCCACACGCCGGCAAAATTGTCGGCGGAAAACTGTACGGCCGGGGCTCGTCGGACATGAAAAGCGGGGTCGCGGCCTTTGTCGTCGCCAGCCTGCAACTGTCCGACAAGCTTGCGAATACGCCCGGCGTGGTGCTGGTCATCACCGCCGGAGAAGAAACCGGCTGCACCGGCGCCGCCGCGCTGGCGCAGGAATTTAAGGGCCTCCCGAAAGTCGGCGCCTTTGTTGTGGCGGAGCCGACCGGCAACCGGCCGCTTGTAGGTCACAAAGGTGCGCTGTGGCTCGAGGCCGTCACCAAGGGCCTGACCGCGCACGGCTCGATGCCGGAGAAAGGCGTCAATGCGGTTTACAAGGCCGCGCGCGCCGTCACCGCTCTGCAGGATTTCGATTTCAACGTCGCGCGTCACGACGTGCTCGGTGGGCCGACGCTGAATGTCGGCACGATTACCGGTGGGCTCAACATCAATTCCGTGCCGGACCGCTCCGCCATCGGCATCGATATCCGAACGATTCCGGGGCAGGACCACGCCGGAATCTGCACGCAGCTCGCAAGCTATCTCGGCACCGAGGTTGAGCTTGGCACCAAGCTTGATGCGCAGAGCGTGTGGACCAATCCGAAAGATGCCTGGATCGGGACGGTCGTGCTCACCGCCCGCGAGATTGCCAAAGTTGGGGGCGAGATCGGCGCCGCACCGTATTTTACCGACGCTTCAATCTTGACGCCCGCGATGGGCGGGCCGCCGACCGCGATCATCGGACCCGGAGAGCTGGAGCTTGCGCACCAGACCGACGAGTATTGTGTCGTGTCAAGGATCGAGCAGGCGACCGAGATCTATTCGAAAATCATTCGCGATTGGTGCGCCCTCTAGCGCTTTGCCAGCTGTTTTTCGGCCTCGCGCGCGGCATCTTCCATTGTCATGAAGGTCGCACCTTCCTTGACAAGCTTGTCGACCATGTCCTCCAGCGCCAGCATGCGATAGCCGCGCCCGATCACATAAGGGTGCATTGTATAGGTCAGTACGCCCCAATCGACGGTCTTCTTCATGTAGAGAAATTCGTCGAACCAGTTCTGCAGGACCGCGCGCGCCGGCTGCATGCCGGCGAGGATCGAGGTTTGCGTGCGCACGAACTCGAAGTGCGGATAGTCGTCGAGCGACCAGCTGATCGGCATTTCAATCAGCCTGGTTGTCTCGCCGAAATGATAAGGCTCTCCAAGCTTCGCGACGTCGCCGCGCCGGGCGCGGTAAGGCACGTAGTCTGATCCCATCAGGCTCGAGTCGTAGGCAAAGCCATGCGCCAGCAGCAGGTCGATGGTGTGATCGCTCAGGTCCCATGACGGCGATCGATAGCCGCGCGCTTTTTTCCCGGTCAGGCGCGCGATCGCCTCGTTAGCGCGGACGAGATCGGCTTCTTCTTCGTCGCGGCTCTGTGTCGCCGGTGGAATATGAGCCCAGCTGTGATGCGCGACTTCGTGACCTGCCCGGACAACGGCCTCGCATTCGCGCGGCCAGCTTTCGATCGTGAATCCGGGAATGAACCAGGTCGCCTTGATAGCGCGCGACGCAAGAAAATCGAGGATCCGGCGCGACGCCAGCGCGCCGAATTCGCCGCGCGACAGCGGCGTCGGCGTCGTCATTCCGCGCGCGATGAAGCCGGACTGCGTATCGAAATCGAATGTCAGGCAGACGATGTGGCGGGCCATGGCATTGTCACTGTAGAGCCTCGCCCACGATACTGGCGGCGGCGCGGCATGATAGGAAGGCGGGCAGGAGGGTCAAGTTTGGCGGTCCAGGAAATCGGAATCATCGTCAATGGTGCAACGGGGCGCATCGCTTCGACGCAGCACCTGGCGAATGCGCTGTTGCCGATCCGCGCCGAGGGTGGGCTGACCGTCGGGAACGACCGGGTCATGCCGCGGTTGCTGCTGGCCGGCCGAGACGAGGGTCGCCTTACCGCACTCGCGCGCAGCAACGGGATTGATCGCTGGACCACCGATCTTGATGCGGCCCTGTCGGATCCCAGCTATTCCGTTTTCTTCGATGCCGCAGCGACGGTGCAGCGGGTGCCAACGCTGACGAAGGCGATCGCTGCCGGCAAACACATTTACAGTGAAAAACCCGTTGCGCTTTCGGTCTCGGAAGGACTGTCGCTGCTGGCCGCGGCGCGCGCACGCAACCTCAAGCATGGCGCGGTCGAAGACAAAATATTCCTGCCTGGGCTGCAGAAACTCGTGCACCTTGCCGGCCAGAAGTTTTTCGGCCGGGTCACCGGATTCCGTCTCGATTTCGGCTGGTGGGTGTTCGACGGGTTTGAGCGCAAGAGCCAACGGCCGAGCTGGAACTATCGCCGCAGCGGCGGTGGCGGCCTTACCATGGATATGTATCCGCACTGGCGGTACATCATCGAAAGCATTCTCGGCCCGATCCGGCGCATTGTTGCCGCCACCGCGACGGCCATTCCACAGCGTATGGATGAAAGCGGCGCCCGTTATGACGTCGACGTCGATGATACGTCCGTGACATTGGTGGAGCTGGACAATAGCGCGGTTGGCACGATTGTCTGCTCCTGGGCAACGCGGGTACGCCGCGACGATCTTCTGACATTCCAGGTCGACGGCACCGCTGGTTCGGCGATTGCCGGCGTGCACCGTTGCTGGACGCAAAGCGCGGGCGACACGCCGGACGTCCGGCACATCAATCCAACGGTTGATATCGGTTTCGATTACCGCCGCGACTGGAAGGAAGTTTCTGGACCGGTCGATCCTACGAATCCCTATCGTGTCGGATGGGAGCGATTTCTCAGGCACATCGTCGCCGGCGAGCCTCTGGCCAGCGATCTGTCGGCAGGCATCCGCGATGTGAAGCTGGTGGAGGCCTGCCATCGCAGCGTCAGCGAAGGCCGATGGATTGACCTCGAAGAAGGATGATCCGCGGCCTCAACGGTGCAGGCAGGAGTAGATCCTGACGAGATCGCGCGCCGGCGCGGGGACCGAGCGCATAGCCCTCGCGTTGTCCGTTGCTGTCTTGCAGGACAACCAGAAATAATTTCCGGCGGGGTCGACAACGATCCGCGCAGGTTTGAAATCTGAGACGATCGCCGACAGGTACTCGACCGTGGAGAACCAGCCGAGTTGATTGAGCTCCGGCGAAATTCGGTGCGATGAGACGAAGCGCGGGTCGCCAAGCGCGGGATCGGAAGCGCTGCCCAATGCGAGCGCTTTTACTGCTGCTTTGTATGCGGCCCATTCCGTGACGAATTTTGCAGTCTGAACAACATGAATGGCAGTGCAGAGAATGATGGCGCCGATGAAAGCCCGGATTGCCGTGATGCTGGCCAGGAATTTCGCGATTTGCAGCAGATACGGACAAGCAACCGGCGCACCTTCAGCCCGCATCGCGTAGACGGCTGACATCACACCGAAGGCCGGTGTGATGACGACCAGCGCCGTGCGGAGATAATAACGGTTACTTGCATGGACCCACTGGTCGAATTGCAGCCAGTAAACCAGCAAGGCGATTGCACTGACGGCAAGTGCCGCGATCAGCGCAGTGTCCGCGGCCAGGACGCGAGAAAATGCAAAAAAGAGCAGACCATAAGCGGTGAGAACGGCGATCAATAAGATGACGAGGTTCGCCTGAAAAATTGCGAGATCGAAAAAATGCAGGCCCGCCCTGATGAGCACATCGGCGAAGTAGTCGCCGGGCGGATAGGCCATTTTCACGATGATCCACAGCACCAGCGCGCCGAATACGATAATTGCCACTCGTACGAATAAAGGATGACGAAAACCATGCAAGGCAAGCGTCGCAGCAATGACAATTGCGAGCGCGCCGCCGCCCTCATGGGCCAGGACCAATGCGACCACCGCGATTGACAGGGCGGCCGCCCCGCGAACGCCGGGACGCGCGTAGTGGGCCAACGCGAGCGCCGGCCAGAACAACGCGTGCGCTATCCACATTTCGGTCGGAAATCCGAACACCAAGGGGCAAAGGAGAGCGGTCGACCCGCACGCGAAAGCGAAAATGACGCGGTTGCGGGATCGGTCGGCGACGAAAGTCCAGGCAAGACCGAGGAGTGGCGCGACGTTGAAAAGAAGCCCGTAGACGATAATTCCGCCATGTGGGCGTCCCGTCAGTCCCACAAAAGCTTCGGCGGGCCAGAGGGTCAGGAAGAAAACCGTCATGCGGTGCGCGATATTGTGCCAGTGGAACGCCCACACGTCCTGGACCGCAACCGCGTAGGAGAACATCGCGCCGTCGGCATAGAGCTGGGGTTCACAGACGAGCGCAACGATGACAAAGGCAAGCGACCAGCCAAGGCCGGCAGCCACAGCCAGATTGCGCAGAAGTTTCTTCTCGCGGGCAGACGATCGCGATGCAGCCTGCATTGGATCTAGCCGCGCAAAAGCTGCTGGCGTTCCAGAAGCTGCTTGAACACGCCGCCTGCCGCGTCGGTGATTTTCTCCAGGAGCTGCTTGCCGAATTCGGTCGAAGCTGATTTCGCGTCACCGATGATCCCCATATCGGCGATCGCCTTTTCGTTCGTCGTCCACGGCCATGTCACGGATTGATCGAGGATCGTCGCGCGCACTGCGTCGGCGCCGGAAGCGGCCTGCAATTTCTTGATTTCATCGACGCGCACCAAATGCGGCGCGGTTGCAAGCATCATCGATGTTTCGTTCTTCCCGCCGTGGATTTCCGGTGTTTTTGCCGCCGCATGGAGGTCGGCCCAGGTGGTTGGATGCAGAATGCAGACGTTGAGCTTGAAATCCGCGCGCAGGTCCTGCGCCAAGGCTTCCAGTATTCCGCGATTGCCGCCGTGGCCGTTGATGACCGCGAGATTGCGCGCGGGCAGGCTGCGGGCGATTTCGCGCCCCAGGTCATGGATGAGTTCGGTCAGACCCTTGACGGATAGCGACAGGGTGCCCGCAGCCCATTCATGCTCGCGCGCAAGACTGATCGCCTGTGTCGGCAGTTGCCAAAGATCATAGGTGTCGCCCCAGCGCGCGATGATGCGGCGCGTGAATTCTTCTGCCAGCACAATGTCGGTGTTGAGCGGAAGATGCGGCCCGTGCTGCTCGATCGACCCAATTGGCAGACACAGGATCGAACTCGCCTGCAGGCGCTTCGAAATGTCCAAGTAGGTCAAATCGCCGATCGACCGGCTCGGCACGTCTTGTGGCATGGCTGATGTCAGCTCTTTGAGCCGCGATAGGCGGCGCCGGTGCAGACGATATCAGCGCCGTTCAATGATGCCAGTGGAAAGCCGTGCCGTGGTTACGACGGCTCGGCGAGCGAAGCCATCAGATGATCGAGGCGATGCCCGGCGCGAACCGCCTTTGCGGCCATGTAGCGTCGATTGTCGGCGTTAATCGGGGTCTCAAGCGGCATCCGGCTGGCGATTTCGATGCCGGCCCTGGAGAGGCCCTCGAGCTTGGCCGGATTGTTGGTCAGGAGGACGATCCGGGTGCAATTGAGTATCTGCAGCATGCGAGCGGCGATGCCGTAGTCGCGCTCGTCGTCATCGAAGCCAAGCGTCGTATTGGCATCGACAGTGTCGAGACCGTCGTCCTGCAGCTGATAGGTGCGCATCTTGTTGGCGAGACCGACGCCGCGGCCTTCCTGCGCGAGGTAGAGCACGACGCCGCCGCCGAGATCTTCGAGCCGCCGCATCGCGAGTTGAAGCTGATCGCCGCAATCGCAGCGCCGCGAGCCGAACACATCGCCGGTAAGGCATGCCGAGTGGAGCCGCACGGGAACCGCGTTCGAGAAATCGGGCTTGCCTACGATGATCGCGGTGGAATTGCCGCCGATTGCGTCACGGAAGACGACGAAGCGCGCCTGCGCGCCCGAATCGAGAGGAACCGACGCCTCGCTCGCCAGCGTCAGCGAGCGGATTGCTTCGTCGGCGAATTGTTCGACCGCTTCCGCATCGACTGTGATGACGTCCGCTTCAGGAGGCAGGGCGTCCGGGGAAACCTCTACCGCCAGCACCGCGGGCAAACCTTGCGACAGCTTCACGAGTTGAATCGCCGCCGCGGCGGCCGGACCCGCGGGCTTTGCTTCGGGAATACGATCACACGTCGCATCACTGACAAGCGCCTCGATCGAGGCCGCATCATCGTCGGGCAACAGCCGCAAGGCCATCGGCGTCCGCGCGTCCAGTCCAAGCGCGAGCGCTCGCCTCGCTGTAACAATGAGACGCGGCGTTCGTGGTGCGCAAAGCATCATGAACGCCGTCAAGCGAGCGGTATCGAGGGTTTCGACGGGCAGCGCAAGAAGCGTTTCGTTTTTTGCCCTGATGAGGACGGGTCGTCGGCCGTGAAATTCGGCGAGGCCTCGACTGACACCGACGTGACCTTTACTGCCAAATAATACCGGGCTTACGCCACTGCGTACTGAATTCATTCCGAGACTTTCCGTTTTTTTGACGCCCGCCAATATAAGAACACCGCGTGTCGTGTAACCATTCCGGTCGCAAAGAGGCCGAATTTATGCCAGCCTGCCGGCGCCCGTATCCGCTGTTAACGCACGGGGCGTGCTTTTAGCTGCCATGTCATTAAGAAATTTTCCCCATAACCCAAATAGCGGGATCGGCGGTAAGTCATCCGACCCATGGTTGGAGTTTAGCAATATTTTTCGGTCTAGTGACCAGCCTCTTACGCAGCCCTGGAGTGAAATTTTCGGCCCGCTTCGCCGGGGTACCATTGATGAGTTGATGGTCGTCGGCCAGATCGGCCAGTCGCTCGACGGCCGTATTGCGACGGAATCGGGGCATTCGAAATACATCAATGGGCCGGCCGGACTGACCCACCTCCACCGGTTGAGGGCTTTGGTCGACGCGGTCGTCATCGGCGCCGGTACTGCGATAGCCGATGATCCTCAGCTGACCGTACGCCGGGCCGCCGGGCCGCAGCCGGCCCGCGTCGTCATCGATCCGAATGGCCGCCTCGACAGCAAAGCGAAGATCTTCAGTGCGGATGGCGTCCGTCGCATTCTTGTAACAACAGAAGGAAAGTCCGCGGCTCCCGTCCCGGGCGTCGAGCTTGTCCGGCTGCCCACTGCCGATGGGCACCTTGCGCCTGCAGACATCCTTGCAGCACTCGGTGATTGCGGGATGCGCCGGATACTGATCGAAGGTGGCGCCGATACCGTGTCACGCTTCCTGGCGGCGGGATGTCTTGACCGCCTGCACGTGATTGTCGCGCCGATCATTCTTGGTTCGGGCCGCCCCGGCATCGCGCTGCCGCCGGTCGAGCGCGCCGACCAGGCCATGCGGGTGGCGATGCACACGCATCAAATTGACGACGAAATATTGTTTGACTGCGATCTTTCGGCTCAGCGCCTGCCGGTAGGGACCGCAAAAAGATCGACATGACCGACGCGGAGCGATGACGTTCCCGCGGCGACGTTGGCGCGCCGGCGGGTCAGCCACGACGCGGCGTCGGCGAGCGACAGCGCGCCGATCTCGCGGGCCGCACTCGCCCAGCCGTCAAAAATCTCCAGTTGAATGTCGCGGTCATCCGGCGCCATCGTCCAATCCGATCGGCGATGGGTGACGGCGTAGCCCAGGCCGTCGAAGGCCGCGATCGCATAGCTGGCGGCGTCCGGCCCAAGCGCCACGCCGAATCCCTTGTCGCTGGCCTGGTGCTTGTTGATCGCCGCGACGATCGATGCATCCGCAGGATCATTCGGGGTGATGTCGATACGGCCGTCATAGGTCAAGGCGGCGTAGAACGGGATCGAGCGGGCGGCGATTTCCGTCGACAAGCGGTCAAGCCAGCCTTTCGAAACAAGATCGAGAAATGCCGAGGTGGTGACCAGGTCCACCGCGCCATCGAGCGCGGCCTCGAGGTCGCGGTTGAGATCGAGCGGAACCGCCGTGACTTTGACATTGTCGCCAAGCGCCATCGCATTTGCCCGCCCAAGCAGACCAAGATCATTGTCGGCAAGCCGCCATACCTGCCGTGGCTGCAAGTGATCGGTCAAAGCGCGCACGGTTGCACCGGTGCCGCAGGCGAGATCGACAATATGGACCGACGGCAGCGCGGCGACAGAGGCTGCCACGGCGGCAATAATGTCGCGGCTGCGCGCGCGCAGGTCATAAGGTTCGCGTAAAGTAAGCCAGTCGGCGGAGAACCCGCTCACGTGAGCGTCTCCAGCGTGCGCGCCACGATTTTTGCAGACTCCTGCCAGGTCGGGAGTTTGACCGCGGCCGCGCGAGCGGCAGCGGCGAAGCGATTTCGCTCTTCGGTGTCGGCTATCAGCAGGCGCAGTGCCACCGCAAACGCAGGTACGTCGTCGGGCTCAACCAGAATGCCGGCGTTCGCCGGCACCGTATCGGGAATCGCCCCCGCTCGCGTGCCGACAACGGGCAGACCGTGTGCAACCGCCTCACTGTAGGCCATGCCGTAGCCTTCGAACCGCGAGGCGAGGGCGAATATGTCGGCCTCGGCGTAGAGCTCGGCAATTCGTTGTGCGGAGACCGCGCCCAGCACCGTCACACGGTCGCCAAGCCTGAGCCGGGCGATGTCCGCGTCGAGCTGCGCGGCGGCTTTTGTGTCGCGGCCGCGATCGCCGGCGATGGTGAGGTGCCACGGCAGATCCGGCATCGTGGCCAGCGCCGCGACGAGAACATCGAAGCCTTTGCGCGGTACCACCGCGCCGACCGAGAGTATGCGCACGGCACCGTCGCGGCTTGCCGGGATCGAGGCCACGACGTCGTTTCCCGGCCTTGCAACGGTGATCTTGTCTTCCGGAACGGAATAGTCCGTGACCAGCCGCTTTGCGGTCGACGCGCTTGTTACGACCACATGTTTGGTGGCCGCCAGGGCCGCCTTTTCGCTGGCGCGCAGAACATTGGCTTGTGCTTCGGTCAGCCCGGTTTCTAGAGCCAGGGGATGATGTACAAGGCCCACCAGCACGTGGTGCGCGCGCAGGCGGCGCGCCGCCTCGGGCAGGGCGCCGAGCGCAAGTCCGTCGGCGATGATGGGACAGCCTTCGGGCACCATCAGCAGCCGTGTTTCGGCGGTCGCGCGGGTTTCTTTGGCGGGCCAGGGGAAATTCTCGCCGAGACTGATGCGTTCTATGGTCCAGCCAAGGGCTTCAAGCTCCGCGATCATTCTCCGGTCATAGGCGTAGCCGCCGGTCGGCGTGGAAAGATCGCCAGGCACTGCAAAAGCGAGCCGCTTTACCACAAGTTCGCCTCGTAGGACGCCCAGGCGACATGAGATTCGCCGAGGGTGACGCGGATCGTCTTCAGTTCGCGGCCCGGGCGGCCGAGCTTGTCCGCGCGCGCGGCTTTCGCAAGCTGATCGTAGATGTGCTTGGTCAGAAATTCGGTCGTCGTGTTGACGTTTTTGAATTCGTTCAGGTCATCGAGATTGCGATAGTTGAGCGGGGCGAGGGCGGCCTTCAGCGCTTCGTGCGCGCGGCCGATATCGATGACGACTCCGTTCGAATCGAGGGTGTCGGAAAAGAAGGCTGCGTCGACGACGAATGTTGCCCCGTGCAGGGCCTGTGCGGGTCCGAACATTGCTCCGCGGAACGAGTGAGCAATCATGATGTGGTCGCGAACTTCGACGGAAAACACGGAACCCCCTAGTCGTAGGAAATCAGTTGGGCGACGACATTGCTCTTCGAATCAAGCAGTGCGGGAAGGCGCGAAGGCAAATCACGAAACAGCACCGCCGGAGCGAGGAGCGCGTCGAGGCGTGCATCGGCAAGCAGATTGAGCGCGGCGCGGAGCCGCTGGCCATGCGTCCAGCGTGGCCGATGTGACGGCGCAATCTTGCCGACCTGACTCGATATCAGACGCAGGCGGCGGCTGTGGAAGCTGCCGCCCAAAGATACGGCGACCGGCTGCTCGCCGTACCAGCTCAGTTCGACGACCGTCGCTTCCTCTCCTGCGAGTGCAATGGCCGCATCGAGACCGCCGGCGGTGCCGCTGGCATGAAAGACAACGTCGCAATCGCCTTTTACGGAATCAGGCGTCGCAAAACTGATACCGAGCCGTTGCGCCAATGGGGCGCGGGCTGTGTTCGTGTCGACGAGCGTCACATCGGCACCCGGAAAGTGTCCGCAAAGGAACGCGACCATCGTGCCGACCGCACCGGCCCCCACGATCGCGATCCGGTCAGCCGGTCCAGGCGCCGCATCCCACACGGCGTTGAGCGCCGTTTCCATGTTCGCCGCAAGAACGGCACGCTGCGGCGCGACGGCCGCGGGTAAGGGCACAACGGCGTCCTGTGGAATATTGAAATGGGTTTGATGGGGATACAGGGCGAAAACTTTGCGGCCGACCATCTCGGCCGGGCCGCTGTCGATTTCACCGACCGTGGCATATCCGTATTTCACCGGGAACGGAAAGTCGCCCGCCATAAACGGCGCGCGCATGCGTTCGAACTCGCTGCGGGGGACTTTTCCGCCCAGCACGAGTGCCTCGGTGCCCCTGCTGAGCGCGCCGAACAGTGCGCGGACGCGCACTTCGTGTGGCCGTGGCGGCTGCAGCGTTTCCGGCCGGATCTCCGCTTTCCCGCGGGCCGTATACCAGAGCGCCTGGGCAGCCTTAGTAGCGCCGTCCTTCGTCACTATCGTCGAGCCCTCGGTTGGACTATCGCGAACGTTCCCGTGTTATATCATCAGGTTCGCACGGGCCGTCGGAGAATAGAAGTCGTTAACCGCGTGTCAGAACGTTCGCTTCCGCCATCGATGAAAATTGGTGTCGCCGGGTATGAAATGGCCTGGCGCCGTATGCTGTTCGCCCTTCTTTTCGTAGCCACGATGGCGGGTTCACTGGCGCTTGCGGCCTTCGCGCTTTCACCTGGCGGATTGGACGCGGCCGACATTGTTCTGCTGGTGTTGTTTGCAATCACGCTGCCATGGATGATTGCAGGCCTTTGGAACGCCGTGATCGGATTCCTGATTATGCGCTTTGCGCGCGATCCGATTGCGACCGTGGTGCCGGAGGCGGCGCTCATTCGCGGTGACGAACCCATCGTCGCTTCGACCGCCATTGTCTTGTGCATCCGAAACGAGGCGCCGGAGCGCATCATCCGCAACCTCGAGCCAATGCTCACGGGACTGGACGCTTCGGGCTTTGCTCATCGCTTCCACCTTTATGTCTTGAGCGACACCAGTGATCCGTCGGTTGCGAAGCCGGAAGAAGCGCGCATCGGCGAGCTCGCCACGCGATGGAAGGGCCGTATCGAGGTGACCTACCGGCGGCGCACCGTGAATACCGGATACAAGGCAGGCAATATTCGCGATTTCTGCGACCGATGGGGCAAGGATCACGAGCTCGCGGTCACGCTGGACGCGGACAGCTTCATGACTGCGGATGCGATCCTGCGCCTGGTTCGCCTGATGCAGATCAATCCGCGGCTCGGAATTCTGCAGGGACTTGTCGTCGGCCTGCCGTCGACCAGTGCCTTCGCCCGCATTTTCCAGTTCGGGATGCGGCTCGGCATGCGGTCTTATACGATTGGCAGCGCATGGTGGCAGGGAGACTGCGGTCCCTACTGGGGTCACAACGCAGCGCTGCGGTTGAAACCGTTCATCGAGCACTGCGTCCTGCCAATTCTATCGACCGATGGAACGCAGGATCGCCATATTCTCAGCCACGACCAGATCGAGGCCGCTTTAATGCGTTCCGCCGGCTACGACGTGCGCGTATTGCCCGAAGAGAATCTCGGCTGGGAGGAGAACCCGCCGACCTTGATTGAATTCATCAGGCGCGATCTGCGCTGGTGCCAGGGCAACATGCAGTACTGGCGTTTCCTGGTTCTTCCTGGCCTCACGCCGGTCAGCCGCTATCAATTGGGTCTCGCAATTATCATGTTCATCGGATCGCCGGCGTGGATGGGGTTGCTGGCGCTGACGGTCCTGTTGTTCTTCTTCGCCGATCCCTCCGCCACTTTCATGCGTAAGGATGCGGGCATTGCACTCTTCGTCTGGGTGCTGCTGATGTGGTTCGCGCCCAAGATCGCCACCGCGCTCGATATTCTTTTGCGGCCAGACCAACGCCGTGAGTTCGGAGGAACCGGGCTTTTTGTGGCAAATTACTGGATCGAGCTGGTGTATTCGATCCTGCTGGTGCCGGTTCTCTGGTTCGGCCACACGCTCTTTCTGGTCGGCTTGCTGTTCGGGCATGAAATCGGGTGGATCGGGCAAACGCGCGACGATCACACCGTGCCGTTGTCGCTAGCATTCCGTACTTTATGGCCGCACACGTTGCTTGGGGTTGCTGCACTGGTAGCCTTGGTTGTGACGCGTCCGGCTGCGATTCCCTATGAGGCCTTTCTCGCGGCCGGCTTGGCATTGTCCATTCCGTTCGCGGTGGTGACGGCATGGCCGCGCGTTGGAGCTTTCTGCGTCCGCGCCGGCATTGGCCGCCTGCCGGAGGAAACCGCGCCGCCCACCGCGCTGCGCGCGCTCGCGTTGCCCGCGGTCGAGGCTGCGTCATCGATGCCGTCCCTCAGTCCGGTCTGACACGTGCTCGGATTGCTGAAGACCACGGGCGGCATTCTTCGGTCTCTTCGCATCTACTACGGCAATCGTGCGCACGCCTCGGCCATGGATCGCCTCTACGGCCAATTCATTAAGGGCGGCGATCTCGTTTTCGATGTCGGTTCGCATGTCGGCGATCGCGTTGCGTCCTTTACCCGTTTGGGTGCGCGTGTCGTTGCGGTTGAGCCTCAGCCTGCGATGGTGACGGTCCTGAAATTGATTCATGGCCGGAATTCCGCCGTGACAATCGAGCCCGTTGCCGTGGGGCGGGAGACAGGATCGGCAAAGCTGATGATCAATCCAGGGAATCCGACGGTTTCGACTGCGTCGCAGGAATTCGTCAGCGCCGCGCACAATGCTCCGGGCTGGGAAACCCAGCGTTGGACCAGAACAATTCAGGTGCCGGTGACGACGCTCGATGCCTTGATCGCAAAGCACGGCAAGCCGGCCTTCATCAAGATCGATGTCGAGGGATTCGAGGCCGAAGTGTTGGCAGGGCTTACGCAGCAGGTGCGGGCGCTTTCGTTCGAATTCACCACGATCCAGCGAGAGATCGCTCGTGCCTGCATCGAGCGTTGCCGTGCGCTCGGCTTCACGCGCTTCAACAGTGCGCTTGGTGAAAGCCAGTCACTGACCCATGAGCAATGGGTCAGTGGTGATGTAATGACGGCCTGGCTGACGGCCTTGCCGCATTCGGCCAATTCTGGGGACATCTATGCAGCGCTCGCCTGACGCCCAGCAGGCGAAACGAGGGCGCCTGATCGCCGCCGGCCTGGCCATTGCGGGATTCGCTCTGACACTGCTGATCTTTTACCCAGGCATCATGACTTACGATGCCAAGTTCGTGTACGGGTACATCGCAACGCACACTTTGGAGGACTGGCAATCCCCGGTGATGACGGTGCTCTGGGCGCTGATCGATCCGATCGCGCCAGGTTCGGCCAGCATGTTCCTGTTGACTGCGGCGGCCTATTGGCTGGCTTTTGGTCTCCTCGGTTTCACGCTCGCAAGTCGCTCCGCCGCGTTGGGCGCGCTGCCACCGCTTGTCGCGCTGTTGCCGCCGGCTTTCGTCCTCGTCGGCGTGATCTGGCGCGACGTGCTGTTCGCGGTCACCTGGCTGCTCGCTGTCGTGCTGACTTTCGCCGTCACGGATCGGCCGCCGAAACTGCGTGCACCGACCCAAATCCTCTCATTCGCGCTCTGCTGTCTTGGCGTTCTGCTTCGGCCAAACTCGATTGTCGCAGCGCCATTGCTTGCGACTTACATCGTCTGGCCGTCGCAGATGCAATGGAAGCGTACGGCCGTTCTTTATATCCCCGCGATTGCCGCTTTCTTTGGCCTCGTGCAGTTCGTCTATTACGGTGTGCTGGGTGCGACACGGCAGCATCCGCTTCAGTCGATCATGATTTTTGACCTTGGCGGGATCAGCCACTTCACCAAGGAAAACCAGTTTCCTGTCACGTGGAACGAGCGTGAGACGGCCCTGCTGCTGAACAGCTGCTATCGCCCGACCGAATGGGATCTTTATTGGCGACTCGAGCCGTGCGACTTCGTCATGCGCAAGATCGAAAAAGAAGAGAAACTGTTCGGCACGCCCGCGATTCCGAAGGCGTGGGCAAGTGCGATTGCGCGGCACCCGATCGCCTATCTGGAGCACCGCGCCAGCTTCATGTGGAATTTCCTTGGCGGTTCGAATCTCACGATGTGGGTCGCCAATATCGAGAAACCCGACGAGACGGTGTTTCCCGACCGTCCGGCATTTGCCGTGTTGATGGTCGTTCACGATGTTCTCAAGCCAACCATTTTTTTCCGCGTCGGCTTCTGGCTGCTGGCCTGTTTGGTGATGTTTGCCCTGGCATGGCGCCGGCGAGACACGCCGGCGGGTGCGCTCACGATCGCGGCCTGCGGATCAGCGTCGCTTTACGTGCTGACGTTCTTCGCGGTGGGAGTCGCGTCCGATTTCCGCTACGGCTACTGGGCCGTGCTCGCAAGCATCGCCGGATTATCGGCATTGCTCATCCCGGCTAAACCCCGATCGGGCTGAACTGCATTTTGGTCAGCTGCGCAAAGCGGCCGCGGAGCCGGTGCAATTCCTCGAATGTGCCGCTTTCGACGATGCGTCCCCCGTCGAACACCAGGATTTTGGTGGCCTTGCGAATGGTCGCGAGCCGATGGGCGATGACAAAGGTGGTGCGGTTCTTCATCACCTCATCGAGTGCCGCCAGCACGCGGGCTTCGGTTGCGGCATCGAGTGCGCTGGTTGCCTCGTCGAGGATCAATATTGGCGGATCCTTCAGCAAAGCGCGCGCGATAGACAGGCGCTGGCGTTCGCCGCCGGAGAGCGAGCGGCCGCGCTCGCCGACCATGGCGTCAAAGCCGTCCGGATTTGCGTCGATGAAGTCGAGCGCCTGTGCACGCGCAGCGGCGTCGCGCAGTTCTTCATGCGACGCATCTGGCTTTCCAATACGCAGGTTCTCCGCGATTGAGCGGTTGAACAGCAAGGCTTCCTGAAAAACCACGCCGATATTGCGGCGCAGGGCGCTAAGCCGGATGTCGCGTATGTCGGTACCGTCGATCCGGATATGCCCGGATTGTGGATCAAAGGCGCGATGCAGGAGCGCGAGCGCCGTCGATTTACCGGCGCCTGTTGCACCGACCAGCGCAACCGTCTCACCGGGCAGTGCCGTGAATGTCAGGTCCATAACCGCGGGGCGTATGAAGTTGTAGCCGAACGAGACATTATCGAACTCGACGCGCCCCTGGAATCGACCGGGGTCGATGGCATCCAGTCGGTCGTTCAGTGCCGGCACCGTGTCGAGGATCTGGAAGAACTCGCGAAGACGCGCTGCGTCCATGGCCATCCGGTTCGCGAAGCTCACCGCCTGATCAAGACGCGCGACCACCATGCCGGCAAGGGCCATGAAGGTGACGATTTCACCGATTGTGCTGGTGCCCTGTTTGAACAGCCAGGTGCCGAGCAGGATGATCGAAAGGACGGCCAGTGTCGTCGAGGTGCGCGTCAGCACTGCCACGATTGCCCACCAGGACAGCACCGGAAATTGTGCGGCGAGCAGCCGCTCACTGACCGATCGGAGTGCGCTCACTTCGGTCTCAACACGAGCGAAGCTTTGGACGAGCGCGATGTTGCCAAGCGCGTCGGATGCGCGCTCGGCGAGATCGGAATGATGGGTCTGCACGATGCTCTGCAAATGCTCGGTCTTGCGCAGGACCAGTGCCGTGAGCATCGCAAACAGCACGCAAAGGATGATCAGAAGGATGGCAAGGCGCCAATTGATGACAAGCGAGAGCGGCACAAGGATGAATAGAGAGACGAAGGCCGCGAGGTGCTCGCGGAAGAACCCGAGCCAGAACGACCAAAGCGTATCCGCGCCCTGGAGCATGATCTTCATGAGCCGGCCGGAATGCGTTTCGCCGTGATAGGCCAGCGGCAGTTGCAGAATGTGTTCGAAATAGTCTGTCAGCACGAGCAAGCGGCGTCGGTGCGACAGGCGGTCGGCATAAAGCGCAACCCAAGTGCCAATTAGGATGGTGAACAGGCCGAAAGCGACCCAGGCAATGAGCAAATACGAGAGTGTTTCCCAGTCGGCGGAAGCGGAATTCGCCTGAGCGCCGGCCAACAGATTGATGACCCTGCCGAACAGCACCGGCTCGGCAAATTGCGCCAGAGCCAGCGCAACGTTGGCAAAAGCAAGAATCCAGGCCAGCCGACGGTCCGATCCGAGCTGCTCCAGGACGCGCAGATAAAGACGCACAAAACTCATGCGCCGGAGTGTAGCGAATTTTTTCCGCTATTGGTTGCTTGCCGGCGGATTAGGCGCGGGCGGGGCGGCCGGCGGCGGGGCCGGAGGTGCTGCTGCAGCAGGAGCAGGGGGCGGGGAGGTCCAGGCCTTGTAGTCGGCTTCGGACACCGTGGGCAATTTCTTCAGGAAAGCGGCGATCGCCCAGATCTCTTCGTCCTTCGCGCCGGCCAGCTGGAAGCTCGGCATCCCGGTCATATTGATTCCGTTCTTGACCACCCAGAACAACTGCGCCGGGGTCTGATGATCGACGACCTCCTTGAGGTCCGGCGGATCCGGATGCAGCCCTTCGGAATATTTCTGCCAGGGGACGCCGGGCGCGCCATGGCAGTTCGCGCAGCCGTGCGCGGCGAAAGCTTTTGCGCCAGCTTGCACCATCTGCGCGTCATTGATGTTGGCGGGAGGCTGATCGGTGGCATGCCGATTGATCGATGCCGTCCGGACCTGGATCAGCGCCCAACGTACGATTCCCGGATCCTCGGCGGTGCCTGCGACGCTGTAAAAGCCACCGAGAAAAAACACGGCGGCGCCGATCCCTACAATGATTGCAAGCGCGCCGATCAATGCAAGAAAACGCATATGAGCCTCCACGGCACCAATATTATTTTCATAGGGGTCGAACGATACACCGGCCCATAAATGGCGAATGTTACGTTATCGTGATCATAACTAATCGACGAGCGCGGAAAAAGTTCAACCGCGCGAATGGCTTCGGGGTGCGGATTGGGAGAGGTAAGCGAGCAGTTTCATCTCCCGTCTGCCGCGCGTCACGGTGTCCAGCACAAGGCCGATCCCGGCACACAGGAATGCCAGCAGCATGAGTCCGGTCGAGAGCACCGCGGTCGGCAATCGCGGCACCAGCCCAGTCTCGAGAAACGTAATGACGATCGGGACCGCAAGGCCGATGGAAACAAGGGCTGCAATCAGGCCGAAGCCAGCGAAGAAGGGAAGCGGCCGCTCGGCACGATAGAGATTTGCAATTGTACGCAGGATGCGGAAGCCGTCGCGCCACGTACTGAGCTTGGACGATGATCCTTCGAGCCGCGCATAATACGGCGTCTCGATCTCATCGACCGGCAGGCCGAGTTGGAGCGCGTGCACCGTGAGCTCGGTCTCGATTTCGAAGCCGCCGGACAGCACCGGAAACGATTTGACGAAGCGACGCGAGAACACGCGATATCCGGACAGCATGTCGTTGAAAGATGGGCCGAAGACCCACGCGACAAAGCCCGACAAAATTCTATTGCCCGCACGGTGGCCCGTGCGATAGGCGATCTTGTCCTTGTCGACACGGATGCCGACGACCATATCGAGCTGTCCATCGATCAATCGTTCGATCATCCGGCGAGCACTCGGCGCGTCATATGTAGCGTCACCGTCCACGAGCACATAGATATCGGCGTCGACGTCGGCAAACATCCGCCTGACGACGAAACCCTTGCCACGGTGTTTTTCCTCGAACACCTCGGCGCCCGCGGCGCGGGCGATTTCGGCGGTCTTGTCGGTCGAATTATTGTCGAAAACGAAAATCGCCGCCGCGGGCAGGGCCGCCCGAAAATCCTTCACAACCTTGCCGATCGCGGCCTCTTCATTGAAGCAGGGCACGAGCACGGCGATCCGGTACGGGCCGAAACTGTTAAGCCGAGAATCGGCAGATGTTTTGCGTTTTGGTGCCAACCGGCGCCTTAGCTAATGGTGGCTGATTCGATTCGGTCGAAATGTAGCACGGAGCTGTTGCCCCTGCAGGGGATGGAAGTTTTGAGCGTTCTGATAGCGATTTATTTAGACGGAACGTTTCGTTTCGCCTCACGTGCGTGCGCCGTCGGACACACGAAGCCGGGCCGCTCTGGATCGCGCTGAAATTTGCTTTTTACGTTGACTAGATCAGTCGCCCGACCCCGAAATAAACTCGCGGACGATTGTCCGTATAAGAATTCTGATGTCGAGTAACAGTGACCAAGTCTCAATATATTGCAAATCGTGATCGAGCCGCTCAATCGCAGAAAGCGGGGCGGTTGTGCCGCCACGATAGCCGGATACTTGAGCTAGCCCGGTGATGCCGGGACGCATGTGATGCCGCTGAAAATAGTAGGGCGTGAGTTCTTCATAAAGCATCCCGCCTGCAAGCATGCCGGGCACATGCGGTCTCGGCCCTACCAGTGACATATCACCTTTCAGCACATTGATGAGCTGTGGAAGCTCATCCAGGCTGCTCTTGCGCAAAATGCGACCTATCGACGTCACCCGCGGATCGTCTGTTGTCGTCTGACAAGTTCCTTTCTGATCGCCCAAATGCGTGTGCATCGTCCGGAACTTGTAAATCCAAAAACGGCGATTGTGATAGCCGTAGCGCTTCTGCCGAAAAAAAATCGGACCGGGCGATGTAGCTTTGATTGCGATTGCGATGCCGATTAAGAGGGGAGCCAAAATCAGCAGTCCTAAACTAGCGCCAAGCACATCGAGTGCACGTTTCATTTCAAGAAGTACATTCGATGGCTCATCCACTATTGGTTTGCTTGTTCGATGATGCGTGGCTGTGCTTCGCTGGCGACGATGGGGATCGCGGTGAGTGAATTCAGATCCGGCAGCTACTTGCCCCAGTGGAACAGAGAAACCAAAGCGCATCGCTCACTCCATTACCATTCCGATAACTGGACGATCATCGTCTTCAATAGAGTGAACCCTAATCGACAATGTGAAAATATTGCGACGCGCGCATAAAATTATTTTTGCAAAACTACTGGAACAACTCCGCGTGACACGCAATGAACAAAAAAGAATTCTAAAATTTTAGAAGCGTCCACGCCGCTGCGTACGAACGGTAAATGAATCTTACGCAAAGAGGGGACAGTGCGCGATCGTGCCCCGCATTCGATTCCATTTTGAATTTTGTTTTTTCAGTCGGACGGCCGTTCCTTGCACCGGGCGTCAGATGCGAGCGGGATTTCTCGCAGCAAATTTTCTCTGCTGGGTTCTGGTATTCACTGTCTTCACGATTTTCCTCGGAAGAGGTTAAACGATACCAGAAGCCCGCGAAGTGAGTTTGATTGCGCAACATTACTTCCTGAGGTTTCCTGTTACTCCGGCCAAATCACGAAACCATGGAACCAAAAGATTTGTTTGACGTTTGATCAGGTTGCGGATGTCTACGGCCGCTCTAGTTTCGAGATCCGCGCGGGGGACAAATCCATGTTTCAAATTCAAAAAAAGCTTTGTCTTGTGTTGATGCTAGCCGGTGCATTAGCGGGCTGCAGCGCAACCGACGGCTCGTTGGTTGATGCAAGCTTGGCAGCAGCAAGTTACGCTGGTCCAAGCCCGGTGCGGGGCTCGGACGGTGCGTACATGCTGGGCCCCGGCGATCGCATCCGGCTGAAGGTCTATGACGATTCAAATTTGACAGGTGAATACGAGGTCAATAACGGCGGGTATGTCTCGATACCGTTGGTCGGGCAAGTTCGAGCTGCGGGTTCGACCACGAGTCAGCTCGAAAAAACAATTGCAGATCGAATGAGAGGAAAAATTGCGCAGGATCCCAAGATAAATGTTGAGATAGCCGCGTATGCGCCGTTCTACATTTTTGGCGAGGTCAAGAAAGCGGGCGTATATCCGTACCAGCCCGGCATCACAGTTGCCGGCGCAATCGCTACCGCCGGTGGCCTGACCTATCGAGCGGACGAAAATACCATCTACCTTCAACATGCAGGCTCCCGTCAGCAGCAAGTCGTGAGGCTTGGTGTGCCGCAGCGCATTTTCCCAGGCGACAACATTCGTGTCGGTGAGCGAATGTTTTGATGTTCCTGCAATTTGCGCCCAACCTAAATGCTATTTGGACAGAGGAATTGAACCTGATGGCAACAAGAACGAAAAAGTCTGTCCAATTAAGTTTTCTGTTGAGCGATATCGGAACGCTGCGGTCGGTCATGTGTTTCGAAATTGCGGACTCATTTTATCGCAACGAGTTATCGCAACGTGGCGGTATGTGAGTCCGCGCCATACCGTTCGTCGAAGATTTCGAAATGTTGCTGTAATCGAGACTAAATTCAGTCGGATCGCGTTCGGATCATAAAAAGCAACAAAATATCTGAGAGGCCTGTTGCTGAGGTGTCGCATGTAGTGTGTAGGGTGACAGTGAAAAAGTCTAACGCGAGGAAATGTTTTTGGCTGGGGCAGGCAATTGTTGTTGGGGTACTTGTTGCATCGACCACAGAGTCTCGTGCGCAAGTCATTCCAACGCGGGAGATTATGATGCCGCCTTGGAACAATTTTCAGGTCTTCGAGCCGTTTCCACTTCCGCAGCTGTCGGACCCAGACACGCGCGACGAAGTCACCCCGGAAGATACGCCGGTTAAGAACAGATTTTACCCTGAGTATGCGCCGCGCGGCGTCAGAGCGGGTGATTGGATGATAAATCCGTTAGTTTCGGCGGGCGCGCTCTATGACAGCAACGTGTTTTCAGCGCCCAGTGCGCCGCAAAGCGACATTGCCACGGAACTGGGCGGGCGGCTGCGCGCACATACGCTATGGGAACGTCATGGTATCGACATGCAGCTCACGACGCTGTCGACGCTGTACGCAAGGCACAGTGGCCTCAATCAAACCGACGCCGACTTCGTTGCTAGAGGTTACTTCGATATCGACCACAGCACACAACTTCTTGCCAGGTTGCGCGCAGCATATCTTCACATAGGCGTCGGAACACTGACCTCTCCAGCCGGCGCGGTGGAACCGACGCCCTATAGTCTGTTTTCCGGCGCCGCAGCGCTTCGCAAGGAATTCGGGCGAATTACCACTGTGGTTGGCGCGCAGGCGGACGTCTACAGTTTTGGTTCGACCGTCGCGCAGGACGGCTCGATTATCAATCAGGACTCCCGCGACGGTCCCGTTTACATAGCCTATGGCCGAACCCAATACGCGTTATCAGACAAAACAGCTATTTTCGCTTCGCTCGAGGGTAACCGCCGAAATCTACGTGGAACACCCACTCAGTCGCTGGAGTCGAACGGCTACCGCGCCCTCGCCGGATTTGATCTCGAGTTCACGCGCCTGATCAAAGGCGAAATCGCAGGAGGGTATCAGAAGCAACATTTTTTGGCGTCGTCGATCGGCAATATCGAAGGGCCAGCCTATCGAGCGATGCTGACCTGGAGTCCATCGCGGTTGATCGATGTGCACTTCAATGCAGAACAAGTCGTCACAGAGGCGGCCGATACAAGTGCGACCGGGATTCTTGCCAGCGCAGTTCAGATAGGTTTCGACTACGAATTCAGGCGAAACGTAATTTTTTCGAGCGCCGCAACTTTCGAAAAAGATAGTTTCAAAGGCCAGCCACGCGAGGACAAGGTCTACGCGCTGGGCAGCCAGATCAAATATTCACTCAACAACGTGACATCGCTTTCTTTGCAATATCGATTCACGCGGCGCGACAGCAACCAACCAGAATTCAGTTACGACAAGCATCAGGTCCGTATCAATGCTGCAGCCCAATTTTGATCGCAACACTCCTGACTATCACTATCAGGAGGCGGTGGCGCCTGCGGCCGCCCCCTTTTCGGACCTCAACGGTACGGTTCGTGAAATCATTCGAATTTTGCGGAGGCGGCAGCTGATTATCCTTGGCACTCTTGCCGTGATAATGGGCCTCGCGGCGTTGTTTGTCGTCGTGGTGACGCCGCGCTACACCGCGACCGCCACAGTTCTCGTCGATCCGCACCGTAGTCATGCTGCCGACAGCAACGACCAGCCCCCTCGTCCCGACTTCGGCAGCGATGGGGCAATCGTCGAAAGCCAGGTTGGAGTCATCCAATCGCCCACTGTGTTGCAGAAGGTGGTTGAGAACCTCAAGTTGTACGAAGATCCCGAATTCGGGCCGCAACCCGGCGTACTCGATTGGTTTCTAAGTCTATTCAGCGCGCCCGCTCCTACCGGCCAGAGTGCCGAGGACATAGCGAAGGCAAAAACCGTCGAATTTCTGGGCGACAAGCGGTTGAAAGTAGCGCGGCAGGGTCTCGCGTACATTATCGGCATCAATGCCAGTTCGGAGAGCCCAGATAAATCGGCCAAGATAGCAAATTCGGTCGCGGACTCGTATTTAACGGAGCTGATTCAAAGCAAATACGACACGAACAAGCTCGCCGCGTCGTGGCTCAACAAGCAGCTCGATGATCTCAAAGCGCGCGTGTTGGCATCGGACAAGGCCGCCGAGGAATTTCGGTCCGCTAACAGCCTGATCACAACGCAGGGCCAAACGGTCAACGATCAGCAACTTACTGACCTCAATAACAAGCTTATCGATGCCCACGTGCAAACCGCGGAAGCGCGCGCCCGATTCGAGCAGGTCGAAAATATTGCAAAGAACCACTCGGATCCCGGGATATTGCCCCAGGCACTTGCGTCGGAAGTGATCAAGCAACTCCGCACGCAGTACGCGGACGTAGCCAAGAATGTTGCGGATCTGTCCAGCAAATGGGGCCCGCAGCATCCGCTTGTAATGAATGCACATGCACAGCTGCGGGCAACGCAGAAGCTCATCGATCAGGAAGTACAGCGAATTCTTGAAAATACGCGCGAAGCCTATCAGGTGGCGCAGTCTCGTGAACAGGCACTCAAGAAAAGTCTGGATCAACTGCAAACCGCCTCAACCGACCTGAGCAAGTCGCAGATTCGCTTGCGCGAATTGCAGCGCGAGGCAGATGCCAATCGAACGCTGTATGAATCTTTTCTTGCACGTTACAAGTCAACCACAGCGCAGGAAAGTCTCGAGTTGCCGGATTCGCGCATTGTCTCCCGTGCGGACATTCCAATCCGACCGTCATTTCCGAAAACAAAGCTGATCTTGGCGCTGGCGGCAGTACAAGGACTCATTTTGGGGGCGCTGCTGGCGTTTGTAGTTGACCGCCTCGATCGTCGCGTCAAATCGGCTCGCCAGGCCAGAGAGGTCACCAAAGTTCCCACGCTTGGGGTCATACCGCTTGTAGGAACGCGCGAGCTTGCGTTGCGTGCCTATCGTGGACGGCAAGCGCTTGATCAGTACGATCCGAATTCGACAGCGATGCTTCCGGCGGCAATGCAGCCACCTTTAATGCGCTATGCGCTCGAGCAGCCGACGTCTTTATTTGCTGAGGCAGTGCGTTCAGTGCGACTGGCAGTACAGCAAAGTGCGCGCCAGGAATCTGCCAAGCTTATTATGGTGTCATCATCTGTTGATGGAGAAGGAAAGACAACTCTTGCGACGAATTTAGCCTTGTCGTTTGCGGCAGTTGGAATGCGAACAATTCTAGTCGAAGGCGATCTACGAAATCCCGAGATGACACGATCGCTATGCCCGCGCGCCAAAGTTGGGCTGGTAGAAGTTGCTACAGGTTATACGCCATTCAAGCAGGCAGTTCAGATCGACCAGGGCACCGGTCTCGCAATTCTGCCATCTCCCCCGCGCCGGACGATCAATACAAATGAATTTGTTTTCTCAGATTTGATGAGCCACCTTCTCGAAAGGTTGCGTGATCACTTCGACTACGTCGTCATCGATTCCCCACCGCTCGTTCCGCTCGTGGACGCGCGCGCTCTTGGAGAGCAGGCAGACCGTATCCTGCTCGCTATTCGCTGGGACGCAACACCGCAGGAGGTTGTTGGACAAGCGCTTGAAAGCCTCGGTCCGGTCCAAAGCCGTGTGCTGGGGACAGTGCTCACACGCGTCGATCTGCGCCGACTGCGTTTCTACGACTACTACCGTAGCTCATCCTATATGGAGCCCTATTCCTATCTCGGGCAACCGCACGCGGAGCCCACGCCCTGATCAAGAAACTAGTCAAAGGATTCGGTGCTTCAAAGGGACAAGTGAAATATGCGGGTTATGATTGTTATGGGTACACGCCCGGAGGCCATAAAAATGGCCCCAATTGTCAAAGCAATAGAATCGCATTCGAGCTTGGAGGGCTTTGTTTGCCTGACAGCACAACACCGGCAAATGCTGGATCAGGTGCTGTCGCTGTTCGAGATCAAAGCCGATGCAGATCTCGACTTGATGCGTGAAAATCAGGGGCTGAATGCCCTAACAGCACGCATCTTTGAAGAATTTGAGAAGCTTCTGGAGTCCGTGAGACCGGACATTGTTCTTACGCAAGGCGATACGACGACCGCATTTGCCGCCAGCACCGCGTGCTTTCACCGGAAAATTGAAGTCGGTCACGTCGAGGCCGGTCTCCGCACTTACGATTTCCAAAGACCGTTTCCGGAGGAGATGAACCGTCGGTTCGCGGATCTTATCTCGACCTACCTTTTCGCCCCGACCGAACAGGCAAGAAAAAACCTCCTGCAGGAACGATTGATGTCGGAAAGAATCTATGTGACCGGCAACACGATCGTCGACGCACTCAATATGATTGTCAGAAAAATAAAAAATGACGCCACGCTTCGCCTAAGGCTCCACGCACAGTTCCCGTTCCTGCACCCAGATCGCAAGTTGATTTTGGTGACGGGACATCGGCGCGAGAGCTTCGGCGGAGGATTCGA
>Ga0163163_10000694_pt1 | contig 28641 bp, 26 predicted proteins | sample S65metaG_FD_119766 | JGI IMG/M metagenome (GOLD analysis project Ga0163163, IMG submission 119766) | Switchgrass rhizosphere microbial communities from Kellogg Biological Station, Michigan, USA - S6-5 metaG | ecosystem: Host-associated > Plants > Roots > Rhizosphere > Soil | place: USA...
ACAGGAAGTCAAAAAGCAATTTCAGAATACAATGAAATTGCAGCACATTGGACACTTCCTTCCCCTCAACATTTCAATTCAAAGTACAATTTGAATCCCCTTCCAGCTACAAATGCCGGATTCTACTTCGAATTGTTGCAACCGCCCCGCGCGTAGATGCGTAGCATGTCGCATGCTGACATGCGTGCAGCTTAATTTTCAGAATCAGGTTTGAAAACAAGACTGTTCCCTCACTCGTTGGGCATTTCCCAAGAATGATTTGCTATGCAATCAAGTTGTTTCATCCAGTCGTTTTAAAATTTCAAATATGCCATTTATACCCTTAGAGTCCCATTTGCCGGGCATAACAGGTTTGCTCGAATACCGGCGCGACACGGCAGATCCCATCCGTGCGCTAACGCAAGTGCTGATGCGTGGCCCGTCGACCTTAACAGAAGCAGAGCGCGAACTGATCGCCACAATTGTGTCGTACAAGAATGAATGCAGGTTCTGCTGCAGCGCGCATACTGCTGCGGCTGATGTTTTGATGGGAGAGACTTCCACTAGCGAAAGCGTGAAGAGTGATTTGTCAACAGCGCATGTAAGTGATAAGATGAAAGCGCTGCTCAATATTGCTACACTGGTACAGCAAAGCGGCAAATCGGTAACCAAAGAGGCCATCGAATTGGCGAAATCAGCTGGTGCCACAGACCTGGAAATACACGATACGGTTTTGATTGCAGCCTTGTTCTGTTTGTATAACCGGTATGTGGATGGATTGGCAACAATTGCACCAGGTGATAATGAATTTTACCGCGGACTTGGGGAGAGGCTTAAAAATCATGGCTACAACAGGCTGCCCCAGGGTTATGATCATTTAAAAAAATCGACATGAACACAACCAACACCGATAAAATCACACCTTACCATTGGTTGCTGTTTACCATTTGTTTCATCGGAACGGTGCTTGCCGGCGCAATTTCCACCCTGATGGCGGTTTATCTTCCTGTCGCTATGAGTGAACTGAGAGGAAACCAGAACGCTGATGAGCTCAATTACATCAGTGCCTACATCAATTCTGTTTTTGTTTTCGGTGGCGCATTCGGTGGCGTCATTGCAGGTAGCATCGGTGACCGGGCCGGTCGTAAAAAAGCAGTCATCTTTTCAATTGGATGTGTTGGACTCTTCGCCATCCTCACTGGTCTCATGCCAAATTGGTGGGGCGTGGTGATATGCAGGTTTCTTACCGGGTTCGGGTTTGGTGGTGTACTTGTAACAACTACCACGCTCATGATGGAGGAATGGCCGGCAAAAAGTCGCGCCATCTTTGTGGGCATATTGTCGATTTCAATTCCGGTTGGCATTTTTTCTGCCGGTGTGATTGATTACCTGGTGGCTTCATGGCGCCAGGGTTTTTGGATTGGATTGCTGCCGCTTGTACTTGCCATCCTTTCTGTTTTTATCATGCGCGAATCTAAAAGATGGATTGAAGACCGTCACAAGCAACTTGTTACAGGAGCAGATCAGGAGAAACTATTTGGCGAAGGGCACCGGTTGAACTTGGTGATCGGATCGTTGATTTTCGGTACGATGCTTATTGGTCTTTGGGCAATTTTTTCATGGCTGCCAACATGGATTCAAAGTTTGCTGCCGGGAGCGGATGCACAAAAGGAGAGGGGCTTAAGCATGATGGTATTGGGAATGGGAGGTCTTACCGGTGGATTTCTATCGGGTTGGCTTGCCAATGCCATTGGCCTTCGCCGGGCACTCCTGCTTTGTTTTGCAGCCTGTTCGATACTCGCATTTGTGCTTTTCAAAACGAATGCAGTATTCAATCCAATGATCTACGTTGAAATTGGTGTGCTGGCGCTTTTCTTTGGTGCCAGCCAGGGTGTGCTTTCTGTTTTCATTCCACAATTGTTTCCTACGGCTATACGTGCCCGTGCTACCGGCATTTGTTTCAACACGGGTAGACTCGTCACTGCTTCAGCGGTTTTTTTCATAGGCGTGCTGGTCACTATCCTTGGCGGCTATGGAAATGCATTGTTCATTCTTTCGTGGGTATTTGTAGCCGGATGGATTGTGACACTTTTGAGCAGGAAGCACCAGGGCGGTGAGCTGGATGAAACACGGGTTTCGCTAACCAAAAATCAGGAAGAAGCAATTATTTAAAAAAATTGAACATGGCACATATTCAGGTTCCAGAAGGTATTCCCGGCATCAGAAGCCTGGTCATGTTCCGACCAGAAACAGGTAAATACCTGTACGAGCTGGCGCAAGTGTTGTTGCGCAGTCTTTCCAGCCTTTCGGAAGGCGATCGTGAATTGATTGCTGCCTATGTATCGGGCCGTAACAATTGTCATTTCTGCATGAGCAGTCATGCCGCCGCCGCCAGGTGTTTATTTGGCGATGAATCAGCCGTTGTTGACCAAACATTGAAAGACATCGAAACAGCTAACATCAGTTCTAAAATGAAATCTCTCCTGAACATTGCCGGCAAGGTGCAAATCATGGGCACGGAGGTGAAGCAGGGAGATGTAGACTTGGCAAGAATGGAAGGCGCAACCGATCGTGAGATTCATGATACGGTCCTTATTGCTGCAACCTTCTCCATGTTCAATCGCTATGTAGACGGTCTTGCCAGTTTCACACCTGAAGATCCGGACACCTATGCAGAAATGGGAAAACGCATGGCCAGCCAAGGTTATGTATTACCAGGAAATTCAAATTAAACAAACATGCCTTTTATCGACCTCAAAAATGATTTACCCGGCATCAGAAGTGCAATGGCATTCCGGCCGGAAACCGCCGAGCCCCTCAGTGCACTGGCTGAAATCCTGTTGCGCGATGATGAAGGCCTGAGTCGCGCCGAGCGCGAACTCATCGGCACCTATGTTTCTTATCTCAACGATTGTTTTTACTGTCATCATTCACATGGCGAGATCGCCTGTATTTATCTCGATGGCGACAGGCAAGTAGTTGACCAGGTAAGGAAGGATTTCACCAAAGCTGATATCTCGCCGAAGCTGAAAGCGCTTTTGCACGTTGCAGGAAAAGTTCAGCGCAGTGGTAAAGCTGTGACTGCAGAAGATATACAACTTGCAAAAGACACCGGCGCAAGCGATCGTGACATTCATGACACAGTGCTTATTGCCGCCGCGTTTTGCATGTATAACCGTTACGTGGATGGCCTTGGTACATATGCACCGACTGACATGAGCAGTTATCCGCTGCGTGCAATGCAGATCGTTGAGAACGGTTATGGGTCACACATCTTCAAGAAGCCTCAACCCGGGGCTGCCAAGTAAATTTTAAAGAAGCATCATTCTTCCCAAAACACACATAAAAAACAAACAAGCAATTATGAGAAATCTGTTGACGTTGCTGGCAGGAATTATGACATTTTTCCTGCTGCCCTGGTCGTTGGCTGCGCAAGATCGCGCAGTAGCGGGCAGGATCATCGACGCGAAAGGTGCGCCAGTACAAGGCGTGAGTGTGGTGGTAAAACAAACCAATGCGGGAACCTCCACTGATGCCGACGGGCGATTCAGGCTGAATGTGCCTGCAAATGGTATACTGCTAATCAGTTCCACCGGCTACAAATCACAATCCATTAAGCCCGATGCGGGCGCTGCCGATCTCCAGATTAAACTGGAAGAAGACATCGCACGCCTTGACGAAGTGGTGGTAACCGGACTATCTACCACGGTTAAGCGAAGAAACCTAGCCAACTCCGTGGCCACCATTTCCGCAAAACAACTGGACGGTGTGGCACCTGCACAAACCTTTGATGCTGCACTGAACGGAAAAATCCCGGGCGCTTATATTAATTCAAATACCGGCGCTCCCGGGGGAGGCCTTTCTGTTAAATTAAGGGGTGTAACATCTATCTATGGGAATACACAACCGCTCTATGTAGTGGATGGTGTGATCATGGACAACACAGCAACTTCCGCTGGTTTGAACGCCATAACTTCTGCTGCTGCCGGTGGTAATGCTTCAACGCAAGACAACCCATCGAGCCGTATCGCAGACCTGAGAGCGGAAGACATCGAAAACATCGAAATTCTGAAAGGCGCATCTGCTTCTGCCATCTATGGTTCAAAAGCCGCTGCGGGCGTAATTATCATCACAACCAAAAGGGGGAAGACGGGAAAGACCAAGATCAGTTTTTCGCAGGACATTGGCGTAACAACTGTACGCAGGCTCCTGGGAACAAGGCCACTTACAGAAGACATTGTGGCATCGCAACAGGGTTGGGATGTGAATGAGTATAAAGCGGCTGTTCAGGCAGGCAAGATTTATGATTACGAAAAGGAATTGTATGGCGAAAAAGGATTTGCCACAAACAGCGTAATTCGTATCACCGGAGGCAACGATAAAACAAGTTTCTATTTCTCTGCGGGACATAAAGATGAGGAGGGTATTATTAAAAGAACAGGCTATAAGAATAATAATATCCGATTGAACCTTGATCACCGCTTCAGCGACAACGTGAAAATTGGGTTCAGTACAAACTACATCAATTCATCTTCTGACCGTGGGCTTACCGGTAACGACAACGCCGGTGTGACATACGGCATCGCACTTTCTTCCACGCCCAGCTTCACGGAATTGCATCCGGATGCAAACGGAGATTATCCGAGGAACAGGTACGCGGCGTCGAATCCAATTGAAACACGCGACAAGATGAAGAACAATGAAAGTGTGAATCGGTTCCTCTTTGGCATAAACCTGGATGCCATTCTGTTTAAGGGATCCAGGAGCACAACAAGGTTTGTAGGAAGGGGCGGCATAGATTTTTACAACCTTTATACTGACGCGCAGTTTCCGAGCTCTCTGCAATTTCAAGCCGTGAACAAGGGAACTTCCATCCAGGGTGCGACAAGAAACCTGAACACGAATTTCATTGCCTCGCTGGTGAACAATTTTGCGGTGTCTGAAAAATTGAACCTGACTACTTCAGCGGGTGCAACAATTGAAACTGTCGATTACAACAATCTATTGAACGTTGCCACGCAGGTAATTTCCGGTCAGAGCAATGTTGATCAGGCCGGCGCATTGACTGCACAACAATTTAGGACCAAGGTGCAAGACAATGGTTACTTCATCCAGGAAGAAGCAACTTTCGCGGACGCATTAACCCTTACAGCAGGTGTTCGTTTCGACAGATCCACTAACAATGGTGATCCTGCAAAATATTATACTTATCCAAAGGCTGGCGCATCATGGAACCTGACACGCTCAGGCATAATTGGTGAAGGTTTCTTTGATAACTTCAAAGTGCGCGCTGCGTATGGCCAGGCGGGGAACTTTCCTGCTTACGGAAGCAAGTTTACTGCGATGGCTGTATCGAACATCACCGGTTTACCTGGCTCTGTGGTTAGTACACAAAAAGGTGAACCCGCCATCAAACCTGAAAGACAGACCGAATTTGAAACCGGCGTCGACTTCACCGTTTTTCATGGCAGGCTCAGCATGGAGCTGACCTACTATAGGAAAAACATCTTCGATTTCCTTTTGCAGAATACACTGCCTTCATCTTCCGGATACACCATTCAATGGGTTAATGCCGGTGACCTGCAAAACCAGGGAGTTGAAATTGGCCTGACTGCACAACCCATTGTAACCCGCAATTTCAAATGGACGACCTCAGTTGGTTTCTGGTTTAACCGTTCAAAAGTGACCAACCTGACCATACCGCCAGTGGTGTTGGGTTCATTTGGTGTAGCCCTTGGTACATTCCAGATTGAACAGGGTAAATCAGCTACACAGATCATTGGTTTGACTGACGAACCGAACTATCCTACACATATTCGGGTTTGGGGTGACCAGGAGCCCAGGTTCCAGATGAACTCCTTCAACGAGCTTACGTTCAAGAACAACCTCAGTTTGCGTTTCCTGATCCATTGGAAAAATGGCGGCGACAACGTAAACCTCACCAACCTCCTCAATGACCTTGGCGGTACGAGTGCAGATTTCGACCATGATAAAAATGGTAACAAGGTTCCGGATGGGATAGACAGAATTCAAAAGATTGGATCAACAGCCGTTGAATTCGTACAGAATTCAAGTTACCTGCGTTTCAGGGAGATCGGCCTGTATTATTCATTCACAAGGCTGCCATGGAATTTCCTGAAGGGATTGCGCATCGGTGCATCGCTTCACAATTTCATCACCATCACACCTTACCAGGGATATGACCCCGAAGTTTCAAACTTTGGAACAGGTTTCTCTACCGGCATCGACGTGGATCCTTTCCCTGCATCCAAGCAGGCAGCTTTTCACCTGAATGTTGATTTCTAATCCAGAAAAATGATTGTTATGAAAATGACGATAAAAAAGTGTTTAATAATAATTGCGGCAGCTTCCGTGGTCGCGACGTCCTGCAAAAAGGACTATGGCAATCTAAACAGCCCCACGGAGGAAGTATTTCTTGACAATGCAACGCGTGACCAGCTGAACAACCTGGTGAGCGGTACAGAGTCATCACTTCGAAATAACCTGGGACTTTACCTCGATGACATTGGCGTGATTGGTCGTGAAATGTACCGGTTTTCGGGTGCAGATCCCCGTTATGTTACTGATTTGCTCGGAGGTGGTGAGTCCACGTTGAGTAATACAGGTTTTTATATCACCAATGTATGGTCTTCGCGCTACCGCGTGGTGAAGAATTGCAACCTGTTGGTAGAAGCGGCTGCCAATTCGAGCTTCATCAATGACGCCGAGAAAAAGGGTTATGAAGGATTTGCAAAAACAATAAAAGCCTATCAGCTGCTTTTGACGTTGAATCTCACTTATACCAATGGTATTCGCATAGACGTATCTGATGCGGAACACCTTGGACCCATCGTTGACTACGACCAGGGCCTTAGTGATATCGCGGCTTTATTAGACGAAGCAAAAACCGATCTGTCAGGTGCTGAAGTAGTATTTCCACTTTCCGGAGGCTTTGCAGCCTTCTCAGATGCAGCTGGCCTTACCAAAGTTAACCGTGCACTCGCTGCCCGCGTTGCTATTTATCGCAAACAGTGGGATGCGGCGCTCACGGATCTCGGCGAATCTTTCCTGGTGTTGAATGGAGCATTCGACCTTGGTGTTTATGATGCCTTTGGTACGGGTTCCGGCGATCAGCTGAATCCTGCATTTTTCCCCCAAAACCAGGCGGGCGAGGTGAGGCTTGCACATCCAAGTTATGCCACGGATATTGACGCAAATGACGACAGGATTAGCAAGGCGACCTTGCGTAACGCCCCTGCATCCAGCAGTGGCTTGACCAGCGACCGCGACGTTTGGGTGTATACTTCCAGCACTGCACAAGTGCCCATCGTCAGGAATGAAGAATTGATCCTGATTTATGCGGAGGCAAAAATTCAAACGAATGCACTCACAGATGGACGAGATGCTTTGAATACCATTCGCACAAAGCACGGTTTGGCAAACTATGGCGGCGCAGTTACGCACGATGCGCTCATTGATGAGCTGTTGAAACAAAGAAGGTTTTCTTTGTTTTTTGAAGGTCATCGTTGGCTCGACCTGCGCCGTTACGACAGGTTAAGCACCTTGCCCATCGACAGGCCTGATGACGATGTGTGGGATAAATTCCCACTGCCGAATACAGAACAATAGAAATTTATTAAAAAGTAAAAAGTAAAAAATCAAAAGTTGCAAAATCTCATCCTTTGAATTTTTACTTTTTACTTTTGAATTTTCCATATGGCACATATTGACTTAAACAACGAATTCCCTGGCATCCGCGGCCTGATGGCCTTCAGGCCTGAAACAGCGAAGCCATTGAACGACCTCGCGGAGGTCTTGTTGAGGGCTGACAACAGTCTTAGCAGGGGAGAACGCGAATTGATCGCGACCTATGTTTCTTCCCTAAATGATTGCTTTTTCTGTCAGAATGCCCACGGCGGCCTTGCACAGCACTATTTGGGATGTGACATGCAATTTATCGATGCTGTGAAAGTAGATCCTGCGCAAACGAATTTGTCTCCAAAGATGCAATCGCTCCTGGCAATTGCGGCGAGTGTGCAGAAGAGTGGAAAAGCTGTACGTGCTGAGCAAATTGAAGCAGCGCGTAGCCATGATGCCACCGACCGTGAAATTCACGACACGGTTTTAATGGCTGCTGCTTTTTGCATGTTCAATCGATATGTGGATGGACTGGGCACCTGGGCACCAGCTGATCGGCAATTTTATGTGAACCGGGCGCCGCAAAGGGCTGACGAAGGGTATGCGAATTACGATCCAAGTCATTGATAAATTCAAAAGTAAAAATTCAAAATTCAAAAGGTGAATACAGCTTTTTGAATTTTGAATTTTTACTTTTACCTATGATTAGTCGAAGACACTTCATAGGCCTGTCCCTGATGCTTGGGGTTCCCGTCAAATTCAATCAATCTGCCATTGTGATGACGGTTGCGGGCGAGATGAACGCTTCTGCCATGGGCCTGACGCTGATACATGAACACTTCCTGGTTGATTTTATTGGCGCTGATAAAACAGATCCGTCCAGGTGGGACCGTGAGGAAGTCGTTAAGAGGGTATTGCCATTTTTACTCGAAGCAAAGAAAAATGGTGTTAAAACTATTTTAGATTGCACACCCGCCTATTTGGGCCGTGATCCATTACTCCTGCAAAGGCTACAAGATTCGAGTGGCCTAAATATTTTAACCAACACAGGTTTCTATGGTGCCGTACAAAACAAATACCTGCCGCCAATTGCGATGGCCACAAGTCCGGAAGAACTCTCCGATATCTGGATGAAAGAAATCGTAAATGGTATTGATAAGACTGGTGTCCAACCGGGATTCATTAAGATCAGTGTTGACAGCAATGAGGGCAACGGGCTGAGCTCGATTCATAAAAAACTCGTGCGTGCTGCTGCCTTAACGCATCTTAAATCCGGACTTACAATTTGCTCCCATACGGGCATTGCGAAGGCGGCTTTTGAAGAGATTGAAATTATTCAGAAAGTTGGCGCTGCGCCTTCTTCCTTTGTTTGGGTGCACGCACAGGCAGAAAAAGACAGAACGCAACATGTTAAAGCAGCACAAATGGGTACCTGGGTGAGCCTGGACGGAATGGGTTGGGGAGATTTTGACGAGTATGCCGAAGCGATTTCGAATTTGAAAGCTGCCGGACTACTGCATCGTGTGTTGATTTCGCATGATGCTGGGTGGTATCATCCGGGTGAGGCTAACGGGGGAGAATTTAAAGGCTATACTAACATTTTCACTGAGATATTGCCACGTCTGAAAAAGATAGGATTTGTGCAAAATGATTTTGACCAACTGTTAATCCGGAATCCTGCCGAGGCATTCACCATTCGGATCAGAATGGCCTAAAAAAAGAATCCCGACACAATGTGCCGGGATCGCAAAACAAGTTGTTGGTAGATTACCACCTGCTGCCGGAATAAGAGGAGCGCCTGTTGTTATTGTTGCTCCTTTCTTCGCGGGGTCTTGCTTCAGTAACACTGATAGCACGGCCTTCAACGGTACCACCGTTCAGTTCTTCAATTGCTTTCTTTGCCTCTTCGTCGTTAGGCATTTCAACGAAACCAAATCCGCGGCTGCGGCGGGTTTCTTTGTCAAGAATAATTTTAGCAGAAGATACTTCTCCGTATTCTGCAAAAAATGCTCTTAAGTCTTCGTCTTGTACGTTGAAGCTTAAGTTAGAAACATAAATGTTCATTACTAAATAATTAAGTTAAATAATAATCTGAGAAAATCGCTGGAGTAAGAGATAACTATTAGCAGAAAATGCGTAGCAGAAAAATCAATACTGGCCTGGAGCTTTAAACTCAAATTTGCTTGGCAAAGATACACGGTTTTGGCGGAATATCCAAAACTTAGTTGATAAGGTTTAATTAGAACTGCAACTTCACGTTGCCTTCAATAGGGTAGCCTACACAAGTGAGGACCCTTCCTTTGGCAATTTCGTCATCCATCAATACCTCATTATAGCTCATCCACACTTTCCCCTCCAGGCAGATGGCTGCGCAGGTACCGCATTTGCCTGCTTCGCAACTATAGGGCAGGGGGATGCCTCTTTTTTTTGCGGCGGCAAGTATGGTTTGAGGGTACTGGGTTTGAACATGAAAAGTATCATTGTCGAATAATATTTCCACACCATGCGGTTCTTTGTCGGGTGGCTGCGCTTTGATTTCGGGTTGAAAGGTGGAAAAGTTTTCTTTTCGGATGTTTGAAAGGGGAACGCCTTCGTTCAACAACTGAATGGTGGCCATGCGCATATAATCAAATGGCCCGCAGAGATAAAATAATGTTTCTGGTAAGGCAGCCACGCTGTATTCTGATATCAACACGCTCAGTAACCATTTGCTCAGCCTCGCGCGCGCCAGGTTGTGTGAAACACTCACGAGATATTCAATTTTGAACTGATCTGGAAATTTACCCGCAAGTATATCAAGCGCTTTATGAAAAATAATATCCTTCTTACTGTGGTTACTATAAATCAAAACCACCTGCCATTCCGGGCGGGTATGTAAAATTGTTTTAATCAAGCTGAAAACAGGCGTAATGCCACTTCCCGCAGCGAGGAAGAAAATCTGTTTAAACTGACGATGGTCCTCGGGAAGGGTGAAAAATCCTGCAGGATTAATGGTAGTTAGTATATCGCCGACTTGCGCGTAATCAATCAGCAGCCTGGAGTATTCTCCGTTAACTACACGTTTGACGGTGATCGCCATAGGATCATTGATATCAGGTGAGGAAGAAAAGGAGTAAGACCGCCTTTCTTCGCGATCCGGTTTTTGAAAAACAAAACTCAGAAATTGCCCTGCGCGGTAAGGAAGTGGTTCTTCAGATTCCAGTACAAAGGTCCTGGCGTCTTTCGTTTCCTGAATGATATCGACAATTCTTATTTTCTTAAATACGCTCATGAATTATTGTGCCGCTCAAAAAAAGCCACGCTGCCGCCAACCCATTCCTTGTCCTTGTTGTAACGTACACCGATCATTTTCCCCTTGCTTAGTCTGCTGAGGTTGATGGCCAGCGTAGGCCGGGCATCGCCATCTTTCCAGGTGTACATCATTCTGATTTCAACTTTTGCAGGAATGTCTGGCGTTTGGATGATGTCGGCATATTTCACCTTGCGTTGCAGGATCCAGTTTTCCGGATCGGTAATTTTCTCGATATCTGCCGGCGTAATATCAATCACCACTCCCTGGCCCGCAAATGAAAACAAGGGTTTCAACACATAATTTTCGAGATCGGTCGGTATTTGCTTGACTTCATTCAAAAAATAAGTTTTGGGAACAAAGGGATGATGAATGTAGGGTAGAGTGAATTTGCTGATACGGTAGAACCAGTTTGGATGGGTTACCCATTCAACATCCAAATTCTGCGTAATGTCAACTATGGGTCCAAGCGATTTTCTTTGCGCATGCAGATCATCAAAAATGACCCTGTTGTAAATTCTTTTAACGGCCGTGCGCTGACCGGTAGTGGCGTTGATATAAAACAGGTTTTTATCCTGTTGAATCAGTTCTGTCAAACAAACCGGTTGAATACCGAGATAGTCCTGGGTGCAGTAAAAGTCAATCCTTGTTTTTTGTTCGTGGGGTTTGATTTCGAGAAGAATGACATTTTCAACCTTACAATCACCAATAATCGTTTTTCTCAATTCTTCTATATATGATTCCTTATTAAAGGGAGGGAAATACTGGCTATAGTTTTCCGGTATATTAAAATGCCGGCGCAATACTTCGGGATAATAAACCTGGAACCCAAATAACGTTGGGAATCCCTGCATTTCGATTAATTGGGGTTCCAATTCTCCCGTCCCGCTCTGACAAACACCAAAGTCAAATGCGAGAAAATGGGTATGTGCGTTCTCGTTTGGTACCCGTTCTGTTTTTGGAATGGACCTTTCTGTTAATTCCTTGAATTTCGGATCAAGGATCAGGTCCACAATGTGTTCGCAGGCGTCTATAATCATATGACCAAAATCGTAAGAAATAAATTCAGGTGTTTCTGCAACTCTGAATTCGATAGCGCCCGGGTGCTTGCTGTTCAGGTCTGCCAGGAATGCCTCATACTTTTCTTTGGTGAAGGCATCGTTAAATGCATTTCTTAAGGCTGGTACCATAACATGGCTTTGTTATGGGAAGATAAGAATAGTTCAGAGTTCAGAGTTCAAAGTTCAGAGTTGAATTTTCCAGGCGTAATTACGTATTCATTTAACTCTGAACTCTGAACTCTGAACTTTGAACGCTTATGACGCAATAGCTTCAGCCAGATGCCCTATAGCTACGTGCAGAAAATTTGGCAGAACGTGAGAATAGGTCCAGAGAATTTTATCGGGATCATTCAAATGCGCAATCATCGACTCCCATTTCTCGTAACCGTGATTCTCGATGACATTTTTCTTCTTGTCCTCACGCTGCAGGTACATGCTCATTCCCACGGCATCAGCTTCGGGGTGAAATTGAGTTCCGATCATAAACTCATTGAATCGGATCGCCATGATAGCGCGCTCAAGCGGCACGTGCGGCCTGTCCTTTTCAATGCAAAGAATAGTGGCACCCATTTTCCGGAGCAGATTATGGTTGGGCTGGGTAACCTGGTAATCGCGGCTGTCAACTGCATAAAAAGGATCCTCCAATCCATCAAACACCTGTTCCATTTTCGCCTCAGGCAACATGTGAATGGGGAATACGCCAAATGAGGTGGACTTGCGCTGACTGACTTTAGCAATATTGTAATGACGGCATGCCAGCTGGAAGGAATGGCAAATAAAAAACACATGCTTTTTGGTGACATTGGCAATGTCGTTATTCCATTTCTCCACCTGCTGCAACCAATGAAAATATGCGTTTTCCCATTCGGTGTTTTCACTTTCCAGGGGACTACCCGGACCGCCACTTGAAATGTAAATATCGTAGCTCAGATCGGGCAGATTCTGTTGCTGCCGGACTTCAAATTCATCCCATTCGAGGTCGAGGTGGTTTACCTCGCCAAATTGGTTCAGTATTTCACGGATACAACGCATGCCTTGATTGGCCTGGCCGTCATAGAGGTCAAGGATGGCGATGCGTATTTTTCGATGATCAGAAAACATAGGAGCAAAATTAACGATTTTTCATGTCCTGAATTGTTTCAGGCGCCCCGGGCGGTTAAAGAATACAGGTCCGACGAGGGTTTCGGGCCGCAAATTATTGCCAGGCGAGTCACCGAACGTTTCCAATCGGACATTATTTGGCCTTTGCCGACCGCTCTAAATCAATTAACTTTTCCGCGCAATTGTGTGATTCACTGAATTTGTGGCCAGGGCATGGCCAAAAACTGCGACTGGCTCGCATTAAAATTTTTTCTCGCATGAAATGGATCTTCGTCTTCGTGACCTTTATTTCAATTGTTATCTGTAATTCCTGTGGCGAAGCCAGTCAGAAAAAGGCCGCCGATTCTTCCCTAACGGCGACGGATACCCCAAAACCTGTTGCTTCAGCCCACACCAGCATGAATTCACTGGATTGGGCTGGTGTATACAGGGGCAAATTGCCATGCGCCGATTGCGAAGGCGTGGCGTTGGAGCTGGTCCTGCGCAATGACCTTACCTTTTCCAGCACCTCAAAGTATGTAGGAAAGGCTGCGCCTGATCTGAATGAGAAAGGAACTTTCGCATGGGACTCAACGGGAAACAAGATTACCCTTCATCCGGAACAGGGTTCCCCGGTACAATACAAGGTTGGTGAAAATAAAGTCATCCAATTGGATGCAGCCGGGAACGAATTCTCCGGGGCGGTGGCAGACAAATTCGTTCTATTGAAATCAGCCGATGCAAAAGCTGCAGCGCTCTTACATGGGAATGCTGAACTCAAAGAGACCTATTGGAAACTATCTGAGTTGCGAGGCAAGCCGCTGCCTGCTACGAAATCATATAGGCGTGAAATACATCTGATCCTGAAAGATAAAGACAGCCTGGTTACCGGGTTTGCTGGTTGTAACAACCTCAGTGGAAAATATATTTTGAATGAAGGCAATCGCATCCGGTTTTCAGGAGTTGCGAGCACCTTGATGACCTGTCTCAACCAAAGCACGGAAGATGAATTTAAGAAGGTGCTGAGAGAGGCTGATAATTTCAGCATCAAGGGTGATACGCTTTCGCTCAACAAGGCGAGAATGACTCCACTGGCCCGGTTTACTGCAGTTTACCTGCGTTAACAATATCGGTGGTTATCGCCGGTCTTTTTCTAAATTGGTTTTCACACTTTACCACGATGAAATATTTTCCAGCATTTGCTATTTGTCTGCTCTTCATAATTTCTTGCAGACAGGCTACGTCCGTTGCAAATTCAGAAGAGAAAAAAGATTCACTGCCCACGGTCGACAAATATTTTGATTATGGGGACCAGGGTGTGCAATCTGCCGGTATCAAAATGATCCCGATCAAAACGCCGGCTGGAGAGTTTAAAGTTTGGACGAAAAGATTCGGCAATAATCCTAAGATTAAAGTGCTGTTACTTCATGGCGGTCCGGCTTTCACACATGAATACCTGGAATCTTTTGAAAGTTTCCTGCCCAAAGAAGGAATTGAATTTTACGAGTATGATCAATTGGGCTCTTATTATTCCGATCAGCCGAAGGACAGCAGCTTGTGGACCATTCCCCGTTTTGTGGATGAGGTGGAACAGGTGCGAACTGCCCTCGGCCTGAACAAGGATAATTTTTATTTGCTGGGAAACTCCTGGGGCGGCATGCTCGCCATGGAATATGCGTTGAAATATCAGCAAAACCTCAAGGGATTGATTGTTTGCAATATGGTTGCCAGCATTCCCCGGTACGAAGAATATAATAAAACGCTTCGGAGCGAATATCGCAAGTCACTGATCGATTCCTTGCAGGCCTATGAAGCCCGCGGCGCATACCAGGATCCTGTGTACCAGAACCTGGTGATGAATGAATTTTACACGAAACACCTTTGCCGCTTTCCCCTTGCCGACTGGCCAGATCCTGTTAATCGTGCTTTTAAACACGCGAACATGGAAATCTATGTGATGATGCAGGGCCCGAGTGAATTCAAAACCGGTGGCCGCCTGCTGCATTGGGACAGGTGGAATGATCTGAAAAACATTTCAGTGCCAACCTTAATGGTGGGTGCAAAATACGATACGATGAATCCCGAAGATATGAAGAAGCAAAGTGAGATGGTACAGCAGGGGAGGTATCTTTATTGTCCGGAAGGTAGCCACATGAGCATGTGGGATGATCAACAACATTATTTCCCTGGCGTGATCGACTTTTTGAAAGACGTTAACAATGGTAATTTCAAGAAATAGAGTAGTCGTTTGCGTTACTTATCAAAATCATTCCGCCAGCCTTCGGTTTTAAGTTTATCTGCTTTTTTCAGGACTTCTGTTTCCAGGTTCTTTTTATAGTTGTCCATGGCCTTACCTACGGCCTCGTCATAAGCGCCGATGATTGAAACGGCAAGTATGGCGGCATTCTTGGCTCCATTCAACGCCACTGTCGCAACGGGTATGCCGTTGGGCATTTGAAGGATGGAAAGGACCGAATCCCAGCCATCGATCGAGTTGCTGGATTTGATGGGCACACCAATCACAGGGAGAGAACAGAGTGATGCAACCATACCAGGCAGGTGAGCTGCGCCGCCTGCCCCCGCAATAATAACCTTCAATCCCCGGTCCCTGGCTGAGCCTGCGTATTCGACCATTCTCTTTGGCGTCCTGTGTGCGGAAACTACCGTCAATTCATAGGGAATTCCAAATTCTTTCAACATGTAAGTCGCTGCCTGCATTACTGCCAGGTCACTGTCACTGCCCATGATGATTCCAACTAAGGGTTTTGGTTCATGTTCTTTTGAGTCATAGCGACGGCCGCTGTGAGAAGTAGATTTAGACATGGGAAGGAATTGAGAATTGGAATTTACTTAACGCTAATATACAAACGACGCCCTTTACTTTCCTTAACGGGTGCAAACTTTCAGTGTGTGCTTGATTTTATTGGCGCTGTGCACCAAATCGTGCCTGTCTTTGCTCAGGATCGTCACGTGCCCCATTTTCCGACCCGGTTTTGTTTGTTTCTTTCCATACAGGTGCACAAAAACGTTATCCATTTTTAGTACTTCGTCGAGGCCTTCATAATAAGTTTCACCCGAAAAGCCTTGTGCGCCCAGAATATTAACGATGGCTGCAGGCAGAATGGGATCAGGGTTGCCCAACGGATAGCCAAGAATGATACGCCAAAGCATATCGAATTGTGAGCTATAGTTTCCCTCAATGGTGTGGTGACCGCTATTATGAACTCGCGGGGCGGTTTCATTTACGAAAACTTCTCCCTGTTTGTCAACAAATAATTCGATTGCAAAAATTCCAGGGCTGTTCAGATTTTTTGCCAGGCGAAGGGCAATAGCCTCAACCCGCCATTTAGTTTGGTCTGGAAGTTCAGCAGGACTGATTTGATAGTCGAGCAAGTTGAGATCGGGATCAAAGACCATATCTACCGCAGGATAGACGGCGATTTCGCCCTTCACTCCAATGGCGACAATTTGTGCGATCTCTTTCTTGATCTGAACCATTTTTTCCAATACCCCGGGGGCGTCAAATCCCTTTGAGAATTCGTCTTTTCGCCTGATCACCTGTACGCCTCTTCCATCATAGCCACCCATGCCAATTTTATGGACTGCAGGTAGAAATTGCTCGTATTGAAGAAGTTCATTTTGATTTTGGGTGATGTGAAAAGCAGGCGTGGGGATCTCGTTTTCGGCGTAAAATAATTTCTGGGAAATTTTATTCTTGATGATCCTGAGCGCTGAAGGTCGTGGATAAATCTTCTTGCCTTCAGCTTCCAGTTTTTCCAACGCGTCCTCGTTTACGGATTCAATTTCGATGGTGATGGCGTCGAGCTTTTTTCCGAAGGCATAAACGTCATCAAATTTCTTGATATCGCCTTTCACAAAATGGTGGCAAAGATGTGCGGCGGGGCACTCGGCATCATTTTCCATTACCCATGTTTCCACGGGATAGTTCGCAGCGGCCTGAAGAAGCATTCTTCCCAGTTGTCCGCCGCCCAGAATTCCAACTTTTAGCATTAGTTATTGGTATTGAGCAAAGATAGGGATTGGACTTTAGTGAGCAGTGATTAGCGATTAGTGATTAGTGAACCAGTGGACCAGTGGACCAGTGTGATTGGCTGGATTGGGTTGATTGGGTTAATTAGGTTAATTGGGTTAATTAAGGTTTATTGTAATTGCTGGCCCCACTGGCCCACTGGTCCACTGGCCCACTGCTCCACTATTTTCACTAACTTTACAATGCATGCACCCCGATTATCCACACAAATTATTCGACGATAAGCGCATTGTGTATTGTTTATTGATGACCGCGCTGGCTGAAGATTTGAGATTCTGATTTGTCTGCTCCATTATTACCCAGGGTTAGTAAACCGGTTCATAAGTTGATCAGTTGATCTGATTCAATCTCCCGGTATTTAGATTCCAATATCAACAATCTTCAATCCACAATTTAACTTCTATGTCATCGATCACCGCGACTGGTACCAAACAACAAACAGCTACCGATTTTCTGCCACTTGAAGGCACTGACTATGTAGAGTTTTACGTGGGCAATGCCAAGCAAGCCGCGCATTATTATAAGACGGCATTCGGATTTCAATCGATCGCTTATGCAGGTCCGGAGACGGGCGTGATGGATCGCGCAAGCTATGCCATCAGGCAAAACAAACTCACATTCGTACTCACCACGCCACTGCGCAGTGGCAATGAAATGGCAGAACACATTTATCGTCATGGCGACGGTGTAAAGTGCCTGGCTCTCCGTGTGCAGGATGCTGCTCAATCCTGGAAAGAAACAACCAGTAGGGGAGGGAAGAGTTATATGGAACCAATTCGTATGTCTGACCGGTTTGGAGAAGTGGTCATGAGTGGCATACACACTTACGGTGAGACTGTTCACCTGTTCATTGAAAGAAAAAATTACAAAGGACCATTTATGCCGGGCTTTGAGGAGTGGAAATCAGACTACAATCCAAGCTCCACAGGTCTGCAATATGTGGATCATTGTGTGGGCAATGTGGGATGGAATCAAATGAATCCCTGGGTGAAATTTTATGAAGACGTGATGGGCTTCAGAAATATTCTAAGTTTTGACGACAAGGATATTTCGACGGAATATTCAGCGCTCATGAGCAAGGTAATGAGCAGTGGAAATGGTTTTGTAAAATTTCCCATTAACGAGCCTGCCGAAGGAAAGAAAAAATCACAGGTTGAAGAATACCTCGATTATTACAGTGGAGAAGGGTGCCAGCATGTGGCGCTTGCTACTAACAATATCATCGAAACCGTGACGCAATTGAAAAGCAGGGGTGTGGAATTTCTCACCGTTCCGGGCAATTACTACGAGGACCTGCTTGACAGGGTTGGCAAAATTGACGAAGACTTTAAACCGTTGAAAGAGCTGGGGATATTGGTGGACCGTGATGATGAAGGTTACTTACTTCAAATCTTCACAAAACCCGTAGAAGACAGACCCACGCTTTTCTATGAAATCATTCAACGGAAAGGCGCAAAAAGTTTTGGTAAGGGTAATTTCAAGGCTTTATTTGAAGCAATTGAGAGAGAGCAGGGAAAACGTGGGAATTTATAATAACATTAATACGTTGATGTCGATAAATTCGTTGTATAAAAGATGGTTACTGGTTTGATTTTGGCTAATTTTACACATCTTTCGAAGCCCATGCAGAACTTAAGACGCCTCTCACTTATCCCACTGTTGGGGTTACTTCCCTTTCTTGTGAATGCACAGGGCTCTTTCGTCGATTTCCAGAAATCTTTGCCAAAACTTTCCGAGGTCTATAAGCGGGTAGAAGACAGTCTCCAAAAGCAATTCGAAGCCAAGAAATTGGTTTGGCCCGCAAGGTATGTTTACCTGCGCTCATTTAAATATGATAGCCAGCTGGAGATTTGGGTTAAGAATGAATGGAAAGACCAATACAAACTTTTCAAGACGTATAAAGTATGTGCGCTTGCTGGTTCTTTGGGACCCAAACGCATCCAGGGTGACTACCAGGTGCCAGAAGGATTTTATTACATCAATGAATTCAATCCAAATAGTCAGTACCACCTTTCTCTTGGCCTGAATTATCCAAACGCATCTGATAAAATCCTGAGCGATTCTTCGCAACCCGGAGGTGATATTTATATTCACGGAAGCTGCGTTACAACTGGGTGCATTCCCATCAAGGACGATCAGATTGAAGAACTGTATGTTCTCACTACTTTTGCGCGCAACCTTGGCCAGGACTTCATTCCAGTGCACATTTTCCCCGTTCGGTTCAACAATACGAGAAGTGTCGAATACCTGAGAAAATACCTTTCTAATTATACCGAGTACACCAAATTTGAGAGCACAATGCAGTCGGTTTATAATTATTTTGAAAAGAAGAAGCGGTTACCGGTGATCCTTGTCAACAAAAAAGGAGAATATGTGTTGGACAGCATTGCGATAGCGAACCTGGATGCCAAGCCCAAGAAAAAAGTTGTGAATAAGGCACCTGAGCAGGCACCTTTCGATGAGTCTCAATTAGCCGTTTCTGTAAATAAGTTGCCCGTTTATCCTGGTGGTAGTGGTGCATTCCAGGAATTCCTAAATCAGATGGAAAAGGAAATGGCGGTGTACCTGGAGGAAGGCCAAACGAAAACCTATCTTCTCATTGAATTCATCATTGATAAGGAAGGAAATCCCTCTCATGCCAAGGTGCTCCGGGGCGGTAATGACGAGCTGAACGAAAAGCTCGTTGAGAAATTCAATGCCATGCCCCAGTGGTCGCCCGCGATCCGGCTGGAAAAGCCTACCGCCATCAGGCTTAAGCAGAATATCGTGATAGAGGCGCCGCAGCAGTAGGATTATTTAGGTTAAATAGCGTAACTAGGTTAACTAGGTTAACTAGGTTAATTAGGTTAATTAACCCAATTAACCCAATTAACCTCATTAACTGGCGAAACTTCTGACAATTATCCCTCATTTCTAGCGTTTTATAACAGGTCCGTGAGGCCCCTCGAATACCTGTTGTAACCATATGAAGTATTGTATTTCAATACTTTGCATCTTTTTTGTGTGCCTATTCAACCCGGCCGAAGCCCAGTCCATCTCAGGGGTGGTGAATAGCTATTACCATGTCATTTCCGTAAATAACGCCGTGAATAAGGCCGGACTTACCAATTCGGCCGGACTTTCCGTGGGTATGCGGGTTCTTCTGATTCAAATGAGGGGCGCAACTGTGGACCAAACCCAATCTGCTGCTTTTGGCAACATCACTGCCATCAACAATACTGGTAAGTACGAGTTTGCGGAAATCTGCGGAATCGTTGTTGATACCGTTTATTTCAAAAATGTACTCGTCAATTCTTATGATGCCGGTGGTTCTATTCAATTGGTAACCGTACCCCAATACACCAATGTAACGGTGACGGGTACCCTAAGCGCAACGCCCTGGAATTCGACAACGCGAACAGGCGGCGTACTCGTATTTGAGGCCAGCGGGTCGGTAACGCTTAACGCCAACATTGATGTCAGTGGATTTGGATTTCAGGGAGGTGCGAAAGTCACCTATCCGAATGCGAATTACGATTGTACCGTACTGTCAGACTATAACGATTTCTACATGGCCATACCACCATTAGTCAGCCAATACCATACGGGAGGTACCAAGGGTGAGGGTATTGCAGATTCCATTGCCGGGAAAAATTATGGACAGGGCAAGCTTGCCAACGCCGGTGGAGGCGGAAACAACCACAATACGGGTGGCGGCGGCGGATCAAATTATGGCGCTGGTGGCAAGGGCGGTAACCGAAGCAACGAATCTCCACTTACCTGTCATGGCACACATCCGGGACTCGGTGGACTGGCGCTTAGCGCACAGGGTTATACACTCGCAAGCAATAGGATTTATTTGGGTGGTGGTGGCGGCGTTGGCCATGCAAACAATAATGAAAATCTCGACGGTGGTGATGGCGGTGGAATTGTGCTAATTAAAACGACACAGATCATCGGTAATTCCTTTACCATTCGCGCAAATGGCACAATGACACCTTCTACATACGCAGACCCGCTTTCATCTGGTGGTGATGGTGGTAGTGGCGGCGGGGGAGGTGGAGTTGTGATACTTAATACTTCAAGCTTTTCTGGCAACCTCAATGTGGAAGCAATGGGTGGTCGGGGGAATAACTCTTCTTCGCCGGTAAACCAGTGTTTAGGACCTGGCGGTGGTGGCGGCGGCGGTGCATTTTGGGTTGGCGGCGCATCTGTGCCCGCAAATGTGAGTATTAATCTCAGCGGTGGTGCCAATGGTGTAGTGAGTACAACCAGCACAATTGGTTGCGGTAACCAGACCAATGGTGCTGCGTCAGGTTCGGCGGGTGATACTTTATATAGTTACATAGCGCCCGAAGGACCGCTCTTCAGTTGTGCGATCATGCCCATCGCAAACCTGTTGCGATTTACCGCGCGAATGCAGAATGAAGATGCAGTGCTGAATTGGATGGTCAATGATCCTTCGGTGGTGCGAGCATTCGTTGTACAGCGAAGCAATGACGGGATTCATTTTGCAGACATTCAAACCATACCCGCACAAGCGCAGAAGATTTACGATTTCAGTGAACCGATGAACGATGCCCCGCGAAGATTTTATCGAATTGAATTATTGAACAAAACGGGATCAATTGAATACTCGCCCGTCGCAGAGATCTCGAGAGGGATCAACAATCAACGCAGCGTGCAGGTATATCCAAATCCGGCGAGGGACCAGGCTGTGATAAAAATCTTCTCATCGAAAAATGCAAAAGCGGAAATAATTATGATGGATGCGACTGGAAAAATCGTCCGGCATCTTAATCTGAATCTCTTACAGGGTGAAAACCATTTTAACCTTTCCATTGCGAGCCTGAGCGGTGGGGTTTACTACGTCAGGACCAAGGGTCTGACAAATGACCTCACTGTGAGGCTGATGATTGAGAAGTAAGAATTCAAAAGTCAAAATTCAAAATTCAAAAAAAATACGACTTTTGACTTTTGACTTTTGATTTTTGAATTATTTCATCAGTACCTGTACTGTTTCCGGGGATTGCTGTCTCAACACAATTGTTTTTCCCGCAGTGAGCTTTTTCAGCACATCATCCCTGTAATGCCTGATGGTGAGCAGGCTCAATTCTTTCTCCAGCTGCACATCAAATATTTCTGATGCCGCCAGTGCAAGCTTTTCTAATTTTTCAATCCTATCATCAAAGCATACCTGCAAACTAACGGCTCCTGATTGAATGAGATTGGGCCGAATGCGGACCTCTTCAAAAAGATGATAAAGTGATGCCACCGGCTTTTCTCCAACAAAAGAAAAATCACGGCTGTGCAGGTGCAACAAAACCTGGTTTTGCTTGATGACGATAATCGGCGGGAGGTTCTTCAATCCCTGGTCATGAATGATGGTCCCGGGCAGTGTTGCATCCAGGAAACATTTTACTTGCAATGGAATGCCTTTATTCTGGAGCGGTTTGATGGTTTTTGGGTGGATGACCTGTGCGCCGTAGTAAGCCATTTCAATGACTTCGTCGTAATTCAGTTCGGCGATAACCTCTGCATCAGGAAATTGTTTGGGATCTGCATTCATAACACCTTCAACATCTTTCCAGATCGTTTGATCCGTTGCGTCGAGCATGTTCGCAAACACTGCGGCCGTATAGTCACTACCCTCCCTGCCAAGGGTTGTACTCTCGTTTTCGTCAGTTGAACCGATGAAGCCCTGCGTAATCACAATGGAGTGATTTGCGAAAAGTGACTTTACATTTTTGTCAACCTTGTCCTGCGTAAATTCCCAATCGATGCTCGCATCCCTGAAATTATCATCTGTTCTGAAAATGTCTCGTACATCCAGCCATTGATTGGGCAAACCTGATTCATCCAGGTAATTACTTACGATAGCCGTGCTCAACAATTCTCCCACGCAAACAACCTGGTCATAGTAATAGTCAAACTCGCGAACAGGTTTGTCGTGCAGGAGCCATTCAACCTCCGTGAAAAAATTATTCAGCTGTTCCTCAGCCTTTTTCCAATTCAAGGTGCAGAGGTATTTCAGGGTATTGAGGTGAGATTGTTTGATAGCCGAAAACAGCTGCAGAGCCTCCTCTTTGTTACCGGCATAAAAGGCTTCTACCACTTTTTCCAGGGCATTGGTAGTTTTGCCTATTGCAGAAATAACCACCAGCAGGGGCTGATTTGGATATGAATTGAGAATGGATTTCACATTCTGAATTCTTTCGATACTGTTGACGCTGGCGCCGCCAAATTTGAAAACCCTCATAATGATAAAGGTAAAAGGTAAAAGGTTAATATTGCCATATGATTAGCAGGCATGTACTTACGCTTGATGAATTTACCATTCAACAACTTCGAAATTTTCCAAACGCAACCGGTGAGCTGAGCGGACTGCTTCGTGATATGGGTCTTGCTGCAAAGCGCGTGAACGTAGAGGTCAACAAGGCCGGTCTCGTTGATATTTTGGGTGATGCCGGTAGCACCAATGTACAAGGTGAAGACGTAAAGAAGCTCGACGTGTTTGCCAACAATCAGTTCATGGGTGTATTGCATCACGGAATCAGTTGCGCAGGTATTGCAAGCGAAGAGCTAGACGATTTCGTTGCATTTGAAGATGACGTGAGCAAGCAGTCGAAATATGTTTGTCTTTTTGATCCGCTGGACGGCAGTGGAAATATTGATGTGAATGTTTCCATCGGCACCATTTTTAGTGTGTATCGAAGAGTGACACCCAAGGGTACGGTTGCCAGCAAAGAAGATTTCCTGCAGGCGGGTATTCACCAGGTGGCGGCGGGCTACATTGTCTATGGTTCATCAACGATGCTGGTATATGCCACACGAAGGGGCGTGAATGGGTTTACGCTTGATCCATCCATCGGTGAATTTTGTTTGAGCCATCCTGACATCCGTTGCCCGGAATGGGGCAGGATTTATTCGGTTAATCACGGCAACTACTATCAATACCCCGAACGGTACCGTCAATATATCGAGCTGTGCCAGCAAAAAGACAGAACTAACGGTGGCCCATACACGCAAAGATACATCGGCAGTATGGTTGCCGACGTGCACCGGAACCTGATCAAAGGGGGCATTTTTATGTATCCGCCAACGAAGGACAAGCCCAAGGGGAAACTTCGCCTGCTATATGAGTGCAATCCTTTTGCTTTCATTGTTGAAGTTGCAGGTGGCAAGGCTACAAACGGGGAGCAGCGCATCCTTGACGTCAAACCAAACGAGCTTCACCAGCGATCTGCGCTCTTTATCGGGAGCAAGGGCATGATGGAAGAGTTAGAATCAATCGCGCCTTTTTCGCTACCTTAGGCCCCAAAAAATCCGGGAATGGGCAAAACCATCATCGATGTAAAGAACCTGGTCAAAAATTACGGCAATTTTCAGGCAGTCAAGGGCATCAGCTTTGAAGTTTACGAGGGAGAGATCTTTGGACTGCTGGGTCCGAATGGGGCTGGTAAATCCACCACACTTGAAATTATTGAGACACTGAGAGAAAAGACTTCAGGCACTGTTTTCGTTAACGGGATCAACCTCGACCAAGCGCCAAACGAAATCAAGAAAATCATCGGCGTTCAATTGCAAACGTCCGGTTACTATCCCAATCTGAATCTCACGGAATTGATAGACCTGTTTGGCGGACTCTACAATGAAATTGTTGATCCGATGGCTTTGTTGAAGATGGTGAATCTTGAAGACAAGGCTAAAAACAAATTCAAAGAGCTAAGCGGTGGCCAGAAGCAACGATTTTCAATCGCCACCACACTGATCAATAAGCCACTGATTATTTTCCTGGATGAGCCGACCACGGGTCTGGATCCCCAGGCCAGGAGAAATCTTTGGGAATTGGTCAGGAATATTCAGGCCAGGGGTACAACAGTTATTATAACCACCCACTATATGGATGAAGCAGAACATCTCTGCGACCGTGTGGCTATTATAGATTCCGGCAAAATTATTGCGATGGCGAGCCCGGACAAATTGATTGACGACCTTGTGGCAACAGGCTTTGAGCGACCACGTGAAGTGAAGAGGGCGAGCCTGGAAGATGTGTTTATCAATCTGACGGGTCACAGCATTCGCGAAGAGTAATTCATTCTTAATTTTTAATCGATACCATGCAAAAAATCACTTTGACTTGCCTAATGATGATGGCGGTAATGATGGGGATGGCCCAGGCAAAAAAGCCCGCACCCGCGAAAACGACAAAAGCGACCGGCACTGCGCCCGTTCTGAAAAATGCGCTCGACAGTATGAGCTATGCCATTGGCATACTGGATGCCAATTTCTTTAAGCAACAGGGAATGGAAAAAGTCAATTCTCAGTTGGTGGCCAGGGCATACCAGGATGTAATTGACGGTAAGAAACCATTAATGACACTTGAAACCTGTGATATGACAGTAAGAGAGCAACTCCAAGCCTTTGTGAGGCAAAAAGCAAAAGTAGTAATTGATGAGGGAGAAAAATTTCTCTCGGAAAACAAAAAGAAGGAGGGTGTGAAAACCACTCCGAGCGGCTTGCAGTATGAAGTAATAACCATGGGAACCGGAGCGAAGCCAGTTGACAGCAGCGTCGTGAAAGTTCACTATGAGGGATTTCTCACCAATGGTACAAAATTCGAAAGCTCAAGAGATAGAGGTGAACCACTGGTGTATCCATTGTATAAATTAATTCCGGGCTGGGTTGAAGGTATTACTATGATGCCTGTGGGATCAAGATTTAAACTCTACATTCCTTACCAATTGGGTTATGGTGAAAGAGGTTCGCCCCCCGCAATTCCCGGCGGATCAGCTTTGATATTTGATGTTGAATTATTAGATATTGTAAAATGACCGATCCCAGATATCCCATCGGCAAGTATGAGCCGAAACCGTTTGATCAGGAACAAAAAGAATCCTGGATCGCTGATATCCGGTTATTACCGCAAAGGCTGGAGAGCGCGGTTCTCAACCTCAATGAGGCGCAACTAGAAACGCCTTATCGAGATGGTGGCTGGACCGTCAAACAGCTTGTGCATCATGTTGCCGACAGTCACCTGAATGCGTATACGCGGTTCAAGCTTGGTCTCACCGAAACGAATCCCACGATAAAACCTTACGAAGAAGGATTGTGGGCTGAACTGAGCGATACAAAAAATCTTCCGATAAATATATCACTCACGCTTTTGCATGCCCTCCACATCAGGTGGGTTGAAATATTGACTCATATCAGTGACAAAGAATGGGAAAGGACCGTCTTTCATCCGGAGGCGAAGAAAGAAATGACGCTTTGGTTTTTGCTTGGATTGTATTCGTGGCATAGCCGGCATCATACAAGACATGTAACTGCACTTCGTGAGCAAAAAGGATGGTGAAGAAATTAAAAAGTCAAAAGTCAAAATTCAAAAGATGTATTTTCTGAATTTTGACTTTTGATTTTTGACTTTTGAATTTTGAATTTTTATGAAAGATCTCAGTTGGCAAACATTATCCTCAGAGTACCTGTACAGGTACGATTGGTTTACCGCACGAAAAGACAGGTGCATGACGAAGGAGGGGAAGATCATTGATCCCTATTTCGTATTGGAATATCCCGACTGGGTGAATGCAATGGCGCTTACGGAAGACAACAAAGTAATCATTGTTCGCCAATACAGGCATGCTTACGGCGAGACCATTCTTGAAATACCTGGTGGCGTGTTGGATTCAACAGATGCTTCGCCTGAAATTGGAATGAGAAGGGAACTACTTGAAGAGACCGGATACAGTTTCAGTAATGTCGAATACCTTGGGAAAATTTCTCCCAATCCTTCTACCAACACAAATATCACGCATATGTTTCTGGCAACTGGTGGCGTGAAAACCGCCGAGCAGCAGTTAGATCATAACGAAGAGATTGAAGTTTACTTATACACCATTGATGAGCTTAAGCAATTGCTGAAGGAAAACCAGATCATGCAAAGCCTGCATGCTACCTGTTTGTTTTATGGACTTGCCAGGCTTGGAGAAATGAAATATTAAGGCCCAAATTACTGTTTCATTTTGACTGGCCCCATCAGATGTGAAAACGTAAGCGAACCCATTGTCCATTTGCCGTTCTCTTTGATGTAGACCTATTGAACTCGCCTAACGAGTTCCGGGCACTTAATTAAACCTTTTATTTTCTCCCACTTCACCAACAACAAATACGCTTCCACAAACCAGGATCATGTCCTCGGGCTGAGCATTGAACAGTGCTTTGTCGAGGGCACTGCTTACATCAGGAAATGATTCGCCTTTCAAACCCTGTTGAATGCCTCTTGAAGCAAGTTCATCTTCGGGCAATGCTCGCGGTATCCTGGCTCTTGTAAAATAATATTGCGCGTGTTTGGGAAGAAGTGCCAATACCTTGTCAATTTCTTTGTCTTTCACCATTCCGATCACCACGTGCAGATGATGAAAATCCGAAAGTTCCAGCTGCTCGATAACCTGTCGCATCCCGTCTTCGTTATGTGCCACATCGAGTACAACCATAGGTTCCGGCCTGATCATTTCCCATCGGCCATGCAAGCCCGTTAGTTTCTTCACTTTTTGCAATGACTCCTTAACTGCGCGATCCGGAATATCCCATCCTTTCTTTCGCAACTGGTCAACCGCGGCAAGCACGGTGATAAGGTTTTTGGATTGATAGATCCCGGGCAGGTCGAGGGTATAATTGTTTTTAATATTCCCATGCACTTCCACCACCTCCGCTGTTGCATTCATTTTTTGGTGTTTCCAATCGTCCACATATCTTACATGATCAGCAAAAGTGATAGGGCTTTGCGTTTCATTGGCCCTGTTGATAAAAACAGGCTTCGTTTCTTTGGTGCTTTCACCAATCACCACGGGCAACCGATGCTTAATGATGCCCGCTTTTTCAGCAGCAATTTCTTCCAGCGTATTTCCTAAAAGATTCGTGTGATCCCATCCGATATTTGTTATGACTGAAACTTCAGGTGTAATGATATTTGTGCTATCGAGCCTTCCGCCGAGGCCTACTTCCACAACCGCAATGTCTACCTGCTCATCAGCAAAATAGGAGAAGGCCATGGCCACCGTAACTTCAAAGAATGAGGGTTCAATGGATTCAATCAGGAACTTAACCCGATTGGCAAACTCAACTACGTATGATTCAGGCACCATGCTGCCATTGATCCTGATACGTTCTCTGAAATCGTGCAGGTGCGGACTGGTATACAATCCCGTTTTGTATCCGGCCGTTTGCAGTATGGCAGCCAGCATGTGACTGGTTGAGCCCTTTCCGTTGGTGCCGGCAATATGTATGGATTTGAAAGTCTTGTGCGGATTTCCCAACGCTTCGCATAATGCCAGCGTATTGGTAAGGTCTTTTTTGAATGCGCTTGCGCCTACGCGACTAAACATCGGTAGCCGCGTATAGAGGTAATTGATCGTTTCGGCGTAAGTCATCAGTAGTTCAAAGTTCAGAATTCAAAGTTCAGAGTTATGTGCGTGGTTCGAGGTACTAAGTTAAAATGTAAAGTTAGATGACCGCATCCAACTTTGAACTTTGAACACTGAACTCTGAACTTCTAAGATTTCAAC
>Ga0163163_10000695_pt1 | contig 28602 bp, 24 predicted proteins | sample S65metaG_FD_119766 | JGI IMG/M metagenome (GOLD analysis project Ga0163163, IMG submission 119766) | Switchgrass rhizosphere microbial communities from Kellogg Biological Station, Michigan, USA - S6-5 metaG | ecosystem: Host-associated > Plants > Roots > Rhizosphere > Soil | place: USA...
AGCTCCAGCCGCACCGATCCGCTTTCAGCTCCGCGCGCGCCCATTCGCTGGGCCTGCTCGTCGGCGCCCAGCAGATGCTGCACGTGGTGGCCGATCTCGTGGGCGATGACATAGGCCTTGGCCGCGTCGCCCTCGGCGCCGAAGCGGCTCGCCAGTTCGTTCCAGAAGGAAAGGTCCAGATAGACCCGCTGGTCCTGCGGGCAATAGAAGGGGCCCATGGCCGACTGGCCGAGCCCGCAGCCCGTGCCCGTGGACTGGCTGTAGAGCACCACCGCCCGCGGCGGACGGTAGTCGCTCCCTCGCTGGCGGAAGATCGGCGCCCAGACGTCGTTGACGTTGGTGGCCACCACGTCGACGAACTGCCCCGCCTGATCGGCGACACGGCCCTGAACGCCCTGCTGCTGCTCTCCGCCCTGCGGCGAGGCGCCGTTCACCGCCTGCAGCGTGGTCGATGGGTTGATGCCGAAGACGAAGTAGCCGATCAGCGCCAGGACGACGCCGCCCACGCCTAGCCCGCCGGCGCCCACCGGCCCCAGGCCCCGACGATCTTCGATGCCGCCCGATTGGCGGCCGCCTTGCCAACGCATCCGAAGCTGCTCCGTGTTCGCAGCCATAACGCCGCTGCGGCCTAGCCGCTCCCCACAACGAAATCCGTTTCGATCAGAATCGGAGTTAGCGGCGGCTCTTGGACGCCGCGCGGACACGCGCCTCGGAGGCGGCCAGGGCGGCGTCGGGAATGGAGGCGTAGGGGCCGGGGCCGGCTTGCGGCGCGAGCGTCGGTGCAGGCCGCCGGGCGGCGGCCTCGATGTCGGCCGCGGCCCGGTCGGCGCGCAGCCGCGCCTCCAGACTCATGGCCTGGTTGTCGCGATCGATGGCCCGGGGCGCGGCGAGATCCGCCTCCGCCCGCAGCAAATCCATGCGCATCTGGAAGTCCAGCCGCGCCGCAATGCTGGCGGACGGCGGCGGGATCAGCGGCTGCGCCCGCGCCGGCGCGGCGAGCACAATGGCGACGAAGAGGAATCCGAGCCTTGTCATGTCGGCCTCCAGATCCTGTCAGATGGGAAGGTGGCGGCGGGTTGTCGAGCCTCGCCTCTCCGGGGCAATGTCGCGGCGCATGCCGAAGGAGATTCCATGAAGTCCGTCGCGTTCACCGTCTTCGCCGCCCTTACGCTGACGCCGGGCCTCGCCTGGACGCAGACGCCCACACCACCGCCCGGCGCCTACGAGATGGACCTCTCCCACGCGAGCCTGAACTTCCGCATCAACCACCTCGGCTTGTCGCGCTACACCGCCCGCTTCACCCGGATGCGCGGCGCCCTGACCTTCGACCCCGCCCGACCGGAAGCGCAGACGGTCACCGCCGTCATCGAAGCGAAATCCCTGCAGACCAACTTTCCCGACCCGGCGAAGCTCGACTTCGACGCCAAGGTCCAACAGGAGTTCCTCGACGCCGACAAGTTCCCGAACATCACCTTCAGATCGACGAAGGTTGAGCTCACCGGCCCCAGCGCGGCCAAGGTCTACGGCGATCTGACCCTGCACGGGGTGACCCGGCCGGTGACGTTGGAGGCGACCTACAACGGCGGCTACCCCGCAGGCGGCTTCGATCCGATGGGGTCGCGCATCGGCTTCTCCGCCCATGGCGTCATCCGCCGGTCGGAATTCGGCATCACTTACGGCCTGCCGGCCCCTGGCACGACCATGGGCGTTGGCGACGAGATCGATGTGGCGATCGAGGCCGAATTCACCCAGCCGGGGCCCAAGCGCTGATCAGGTCTTCGAGTCCGGCGCGCCGGCGGCGCTCTGCAGGTAGTTCGCCTCGCCCATCGCTTCCAGCAGCGCGAGCTGGGTCGAGAGGTAGTCGATGTGCTCTTCCGTATCGGTGAGGATGTCGACCAGGATCTCGCGGCTGACGAAGTCGCGCGAGGTCTCGCAGAGCTGAACTGCGTCCACCAGGGGCGCGCGCCCGCCGACTTCGAGCGCCAGGTCGGCGCGCAGCACCTCCGCCACGGTCTCGCCTATGGCGAGCTTGTGTAGGTCCTGGAGGTTCGGCAGGCCGTCGAGAAACAGGATCCGCTTCACCAGGCGGTCGGCGTGGCGCATCTCGCCGATGGATTCGTCGTAGATCTCTTTGCCCAGGCGATCGTAGCCCCAGTTCTGCAACATGCGCGCATGCAGGAAGTACTGGTTGACCGCGGTGAGCTCGTTGGTGAGCACCTCATTGAGGCGCTGAAGGACCGCCCGATCGCCTTGCATTAGCCGCTCCTATTCGGCGGCGTAGCTCAAAGGCTCGCGGGCCTCCTCGATTAGCCGCCGCATGTCACAAACGCATTTGGCGCACCGAACGGCTCCCTTGCAATGGCGGAAGACCTCCACAGGCTTCCGGGCGCCAGCCGTCACCGCCGCACGGGCGTCGCGTTCGCGAATGCCGTTGCAGTTGCATACGTACAAGGCGGCTCCTCCGGCGGTCCCTATTCCTTCACTCATTATATGTTTCTGCAAATCATTCGCAAGAGCCTTGCGATTGCGAGTTGTTCGCATTAGCAAGGCGCCCAAGCCGTGCTGTGCGGCTCAAGAAGGGATGCGTAATGTTGAAGCTGGGCAATCCAAAGGGCGTCGTCGCCCGCAGGGGAGCGATTGCGCTGGGAGCCGGCGCGCTGGCGCTCGCGCCTGTCGCCGCCCAGGCCGAGACGGCGCACCAGATGGACGGCGTGCTGGTGACCGGCCGCGCCCCCAGCTACGGCGAGCTGGGCTCCCGCCTTGAGCGTCTGCCGCAGGATGTCCGCGACATTCCCCAATCGGTGACCGTGCTCAACAAGACGCTGCTGCAGTCCCAGGGCGCGACCTCGCTCACCGACGCGCTTCGCAACGTGCCCGGCATCACCCTGGGGGGGGCAGAGGGCGGCCAGATCGGCAACAACATCAACCTCAACGGCTTCACGGCCCGGACCGACATCTTCCTCGACGGCATGCGCGACCGCGGACAGTACTATCGCGACATCTTCGCCCTGGACGCCGTCGAGGTGCTGATGGGCCCCTCCTCCATGCTGTTCGGCCGCGGCTCGACGGGCGGGGCGATCAACCAAGTCTCGAAGCGGCCCCTGGAGCGGGCGATCCAGGAAGTCGAGGCGTCGGCCACGACCAACGGCCTGGTGCGCGCTGTCGGCGATCTCAATGCCCCGCTCTCGGACAACGCCGCCGTCCGAGTGGCGGTCATGGGCCAGAAGGGGGACGTCTCGACCCGCCGCACCCCCGTCAAGGATTACGGGATCGCCCCCTCGCTCCGCCTGCGACTGGCCGAGCCGACGGAGCTGACGCTCTCCGCCCTGATCCAGCACAACCACGACGACGTAGACTACGGGATCCCGCCGCTGAACGGGCGGCCCGCGCGCGTCGGCCGCGACACCGTCTATGGCTTCTCGGACGACCGCACGATCCAGGACATCGTGGCGCTCGGCGCCGAGCTGCGCCATCAGTTCGGGCCTGGCCTCACCCTGCGCAACCAGGTGCAGTTCAACCAGGTGAAGACCGACGCGCGCGAGACCAGCGGCCAGGCCATCGGCACGGTCGGCCCGGGCGGGTTTGTGCTGCTGTCGCCGGCCAACGTCAGCAACCTGCCGCTAGACCAGCTGTGGGTCCGCAACCAGAGCCGGGACCGGCACATCCGCGACTCCTCGATCTACGATCAGCTGGAGCTGAGCGGCGAGGTGAAGACCGGCGCGCTGACCCACGCCTTCCTGTTGGGCGGCGAGGTCGGCCACGACAGCTATCGCAACCAGGGCTTTCTGCGCACCGGCGCCTGCAACGGCGTCGCCCTGGCCTCAGGCCTGGTGGGCTGCCAGCCGCTGACCAACCCCGCCTACGTGGACGCGCCTCCAACCCGGCTGACGCTCGGCAACCTGGCGCGCGGCAAGGCCGACACCGTGGCCGCCTACGTCAGCGACGTGGTCGCGCTCACCCCGCAGCTCAAGGTCGTGGGCGGGTTGCGCTGGGAGCGCTACGACGCCGAGGTCAGCAACTCGCTGCCCACCGCCACCACTCTGGCCCGGGCCTCGCAGACCGTCAGTTACACCAGCCTGCGCGCCGGCCTGATCTGGCGGCCCGCGGAGGCGCAGACCTACTACGTCTCCTATTCGACCTCCTTCAATCCGTCGCTGGAGCAGCTCACTTCGACCACCGGCCTCACCCAGCCGCTGCCGCCGGAGAAGAACAAGGCCTACGAGATCGGCGGGAAATGGACGCCCTTCGGCGAGCGCCTGCTGCTGACTGCGGCGGCCTTCGACATCCGAAAGTCCAACGCCCGCTCGCAGAACCCCGACAGCACCTACACCGCCCAGGGCGACATCCGGGTGCGGGGCTTGCGCGTCGGCGCGGCCGGGCGCCTGGCGAAGGGCTGGCAGGTGTTCTCCGGCTATACCTACCTGGACGGCGAAGTCCGTCGGGCCATCGCGGCCGGCACCGCCGGAAAGGTTCCGGCGAACACGCCCAGGCACACCGCCACGCTGTGGACGACCTACGACCTTCCCGGCCACTGGCAGGTGGGCGGCGGCGCCAGCTACGTCTCCAGCCGCTGGCTGAACAACACCAACCTCGTCAGCGTGCCGCAGTACCTCCGTTTCGACGCGACCGTGGCCTGGCGGCGTCCCGCCTACGAGGTCCGGCTCAACATCTTCAACCTGGCCGACAAGCGCTATTACGACAGCCTGATCCAGTCGGACGGCGGCCGAGCCGTGCCCGGCGCCGGTCGGACGGCCATGCTCAGCGTCGTGCTGCGGCGATGAACAGGAGGCCGTCATGCTGATCGTCATCGAAGAGGCGTTGGACGCGGCCGCCCTCGCCGATATCCGCCAGCGCCTCGCCTCGGCGGGCGAGGCCTGGGTGGACGGTCGCGTGACCGCCGGCCACCAGGGCGCGCGGCTCAAGCACAACCGCCAGATCGACGAAGGCTCCGCCGTCGCGGCGGCCTGCCAATCGATCGTGCTTCAGGCGTTGGAGCGGCGGCCGCAGTTCATCAGCGCAGCCCTGCCCAACCTGGTCTATCCGCCGATGTTCAACAGCTACGTCGAGGGCATGACCTTCGGCGCGCACACGGACGGCGGCGTGCGTCTGGATCCGCGCACCGGCCGCAAGCTGCGCACCGACATCTCGGCCACCCTGTTCCTCAGTCCGCCCGACGACTACGACGGCGGCGAGCTCGAGGTGCTCGACACCTACGGCTCCCATCTCGTCAAGCTCGAGGCCGGCGACCTCGTCCTCTACCCCTCCACCAGCCTGCACCAGGTCACCCCCGTGAGCCGGGGCGAGCGGCTGGCCTGCGTCTTCTGGGTGCAGAGCCTGGTGCGCGACGATGCTCGCCGGAGCCTGCTGTACGAGATGGACGAGGCGATCCAGACCTTGAACCGGACCGAAGCCGACGAGGGCGCCCGCGTGGCGCTGACGGGCTGCTACCACAACCTGCTGCGGCAATGGGCGGAGACCTGAGGCGACGCAGTTCCCAGGGGCTGACGCGCGCGTTCAGCTCTCCAGGCGATAGAGCTTCATCGCGTTGCCGCCCATGATCTTCCCCCGGTCGGTGGGCGAGAGGCCCTCCAGGGCGGGGCGCAGCTTCCCCACCGGGTCCGGGTACAGGCAGACCGGGTGCGGGAAGTCGGTTTCGAACATGCAGATGTCGGGACCCAGCATCCGCACGAACTCCGCGAGGTGGTCGCCCTCGAACCAGAAGGTCGCGTAGCACTGCCGCTTGAAGTACTCGGACGGCGTGAGCTTGATTTTGGTGGCCGACGACGCGCCTGCGTGCCGGACCTGGTAGTCGAGCGCGTTGAGGATGAACGGAACCCATCCCAGCCCGCTTTCCACCGAGACGATGCGCACGTCGGGATGCCGCTCCAGCACGCCGGACATGATGATGTTCAGGATCATGCCCACGTTGCCGAGGAAGACGTTTGCGCCGCCGACGGCCATGTTCTCCTCCCGGCTCAGGGAGGGCCACGCCCCATCGGTGAACATGGTGTAGCTGCTGTCGCTGGAGCCGATGTGGAAGCTCACCGGGAGGTCCAGGCTCCCGCACGCGGACCAGAACGGGTCCCAGGCCGGATCGCCCAGGTCCAGGCCGCCCGTGAGATGGGGCTCAGGATTGATGCTCACGCCTCGCATTCCAAGGCCGGCGACCCGCTCGGCCTCCTTGATGGACAGGTCGATGTCCCACCAGGGCAGCACCGCCATCGGAACCAGCCGGTTCGCCGAGGCGCGCTGCATCTCGGCCACCGCGTCGTTGTAGAGCTGGACGCTGACCAGGCGCAGTTCAGGGTCGACGCGCGCGGCGATCCTTCCCTGGAAGCCCATGATGTTGGGATAGATGACCTGCGCCCAGATGCCCTGTTCGTCGAGCAGGCGTACGCGCGCCGCCCCGTCGTAGGAGGCCGGATGCACGTCCTCCATCTGGAATGCGATATGCTCCGTTCCGTAGGTCGGCGAGCCGTCCTTCCGTATGGTGCTGATCGGGTAGTCGATACCCAGATACCTGTCGCCGTCGATGAACCAGGCGGCCTTGCCGTTGACCTGCCGGACCTGCGGCACGCGGTCCCGCAAGCGCGCCGGCGCGCGCGCGGTCCAAAGATCGTGCGGCTCGCTCAGGTGCGTGTCGACGTCGACGACCTTGGCGCCGGCGAGGAAGTCGGATTGTTCAGCCATGTCCATAGCAGTCTCCAATTCCGTTCGTCCGGCGCCCTGCCTGTCGTCAGTACTTGTTGTTCAGGCCGCGTGCGAGCAGCTCCGGCTTGATGCCCCAGGGCACCAGCCCGTATCCGCCGTCCGCAACGATCGTCTGGCCGGTGGTGAAGCCCGCCCCAAGCGTCAGGAAGTACATGATCGGGGCGACGATCTCGGGCAACTGGCCGAACCGATCCATGGGAACCGAATCCAGCACCGCCTTGGCCATCTCCGGGTCTGCCCACAGCTCTTCCGACTTCTCCACGGGGAAAACCCCCGGCCCGACGATATTGATGCGAACTCCCCGGGCAGCCCATTCCTTGGCGGCCGCGCGCGAGAAGGATTCCAGGCCGGCCTTGGCGGCCGAGCTGTGGGCGATTCCCGGCCCGCCGCGCGCCGCGATCGCGCTGCTGATCATCACGGCGCTGCCAGGCTTCTTCACCTGTGTCTTGTTCGCCTCGAGGATCGGCGCCGCCCAGCGCTGGAGGGTGTTGAACCCGGTGATCAGGCTGGAGGCGATGGTCGATTCCATATCGTCGAGCGTGATCTTCTCCGCCACCTGATAGGTCGGCTGGGCTGCGGCGTGAACAAGCCCGTAGGCCGGGCCGCCGTCGGCCTCGATCTTGGCGAAGGCCGCGTCGACCTGATCGGGGAACCTAAGGTCGCAACTGATGGGGACGATGCGGCCGGACAGCCCCTTCGCCTTCTCCACCGTGCCTTGCAACGCGCCTTCGCGCCGGCCGAGCACGTAGACGGTCACGCCGCAGCGGGCGAGCTCCAGGGCCGTCGCACGCCCGATGCCCGAGCCGCCGCCCGTCACGATGACACGGTCGAATTCCAGCGGCGTCGACCAGGCAGGATTCGTCATGGAGTTTCCCCCTAATTCCTTATTGACTGCACTATTGCGCCCGGCGCGCGCCGCATGCGCTCACGAGGCCTTTAGCAAGCTCGATATCACCGAACCAGCCACTGAAGGAAAATGGTTCTTTCGCGAAATCGAACGCCGCGCCATCAATCCTGATGCACGGTCGCGCCGGACGTTTGGCCGGATTCCATACACAACCCGGCAGGCGAAGGAGGGGAAGCTGACATGGTCGCGACTGATGTTGAAGTGGACGCCATTCGCGAGGAGTTCGCCAGCTATCTCGCAACGCCCTGGGCCGTCGAGGATCCTCCCGAGCTCTTCCGCCGGGTCCGCGCCGCCGAGCCGGTGATGAAAGGGTACGGGAACAACTGGTACATCACTGGCTATCGCGCCGCTGACGAGGCTTACAGCCACCCCGCCTTCAGCCGCCAGCTTTCGGCCCGGCAGACCTGGGGAGCGCAGGGCGTGGCGGGCCGCGATCCGCCCGAATTGGTGCACGCGGTCGACTGCATCATGACGTGGATTCTCAACACGGACGATCCGGACCACGCTCGTCGCCGCAAGCTGGTCGCCCCGTCCTTCTCACCTAAGGCCATCCAGCCGCTGCGGGCCGTCGTCGAACGCATGACCGAGCAACTTCTGGATTCCCTGGAGGGGCGCGACCGCTTCGATTTCCTGCACGAGTTCGCCTACGCGATACCCGAGTACATGATCTGCGCCATCCTGGGCGTCCCCAACGAAGACATGAAGCAGCTCGTCAGATGGACCAATGAGTCGTCCGGCTTCAACTCCATCGTCGGAGCCGCCCCCGAGGAGGCCCTTCGCGTGTCGCAGCGGGCCTGGATCGCCCAATGCGAATATTTCCATAAGCTGATCGCGCAGAAGCGGGCGCGGCCCGGCGACGCCCTGATCGACGAACTGCTCACGGCGGAGGAGGACGGCGACCGGCTGAACGAGGATGAGCTGGTGGGCATGCTGATGCTGCTGGTCGCCGCGGGCCACCACACCACCGCCAACCTGATCGCGAACATGATGCTGGCGCTTCTGCAGCATCCCGATCAGATGGCGCTGCTCCGCGCCGATCCCACCTTGGCCCGCCAGGGAGTCGAGGAAACGCTACGCTACGATCCTTCCTCGGCCGGCAACCCGCGCGTCGCCCTGGAGGACGTCGTCATCGGCGGAAAACGGATCAAGGCCGGCGATCAGGTGATCATCGTGCTGCGCGCGGCCAACCGGGACCCCGACTTCTTCGACGACCCAGACAGGTTCCTGATCACGCGTCAGAACAACCGCCACATGAGCTTCGGTCGGGGAATCCACAATTGCTTGGGGATGGCGCTCGGCCGGATGGAGGCGACGATCGCCTGGGAAGGGGTCGCCCGGCGGCTGGGCGGGGTCGAGCTCGACACGCCGAAGGTCGAACGCCATCGGACCCAGCACCGCTCGCTTGCCAGCCTGCCCGTGCGGCGCGTGGCGCGCTAGACCGCGGCTGATCTCCTGGGGTGAAACCCAACCAGCTAAATGGTTTTCACCCTAGGCGGCTCGCCCCTCGACCCGTATGCGCTGAAGGCGCAAGGTCTTGATCTTCCAGACCTCGCCGACCTTCTCGTAAGTTTCGTGGTAGTAGCCATAACCCACGACCACGGCGAACCGACCGTCTGGGGCCAGGTACAGCCGATCGGTCATCGCACAGATCGAATTGGCCGTGGTCTCGCTGGTCAGCTCGATGTCGAAGTTGAAGCCCTGGTGGACCGAGGTGACGACGAAACCGGCTTCCGTGCTGAACGAGGCCGCGCCCTCGATCACAATGCTCGTATCCGGCAAGATATCCTGTCCGGTGCGAGGATCGACGCCGCTGCCCCTGTAGTCCAGGACGCAATCATCAGCCAGGATGCTCCGCACCAGCGCTGTATCCTTGGTGTCGATCCCGCGGAAATACCGGGCCTTGGATCGCTGGATCTCCGCCATCGCCAAATAACTCATCCCGTCCTCCCTAAGGGCTGTGCGCGTCTACACCTCGATCAAGCGTGAGCGGCCCGAACGGTGTCGCCGCCATCCTCGTTGCGATCGGCGTTCGCCTCCACCATTCGCTGGAAAGCGCCGCGGCCGGCGAACACCGCCGCCACTGACAGGACACCGAACACCGCCCCTCCGGCCGACATGGTCGTGGCCAATTGGGTACGGTCGGAGATCGCCCCCACCACGGGTTGCAGCACCACCATGCCAATCAGGTTGCAGCAGAAGAAATAGATGGCGGTGACGCTGCCGCGTATCTCGCTGGGCACGGCCAGGCCGAGCGCCGCCATCGCCGCCGTGACCGCGGCGCCCATTCCGGCGACCATGAAGAAGATCAGCACCAAGGCCAGCCTTGGGTCGGGGAGTAGCGGATAAACACAGAGGGCGATGGCGCCTATCACCAGGCCCACTAGCATGGAGTGGAAAGGTTGCAGCGCACCTCCGGCGTTCGCCGGACGGGCCAAGGGGACCGCGACCACAGCCCCGAAGATCGCGCCCGCCACCGTCACGAATCCTATGACCGGTCCGGCCATGCCCGCTTCCCATCCCCACTCCCGGGCGAACAGCGCGATGTTCCAGTTTCCGATATTTCCATACGCGGTGTAGCCGATGCCGCCCAACAGAAGGCAGGCGATCGGAAAGGCGTTGGCCTTGGAGAACGGGACCAGGCGCGCCTTGGCGACGTCGGGCGCCGGCTGGCCGACCCGGGCCGCGGCCTGAGCCTCCCGCCGGGGTTTGGGGTCCCGAGAGATCGCCAGCAACAGAGCCATTGGAATCCCCAGCAAAGCCGAGAAGAGGAAAAGCTCCTGCCACACCTCCAGCGCACCATGGAACGGAAGGGACACGCGCGACATGCTCGCCAATTGCGTCACGAGCCAGCCGCCGCCGGACACGGCCACGAACATGCCGACAGTGGATCCGGTTTGAAAGAAGGCGATCGCTCGGAACCGGCTCTTCGGCGACACCGCCTCCGGAATGACCGCCAGGGCGCAAGGCGCGAGGCAGGCTTCGGCCAGGCCAATGCCAAGGCGTGACACGAACAGCATGTTGAAATTCGTCGCCACGCTGGCCAGCGCGGTCATCATCGACCAGAACAGCACGGCGAGCGCCAAGAGCTTCAGCGGCGACCAGCGATCGACCAGCAAGCCGCACGGAATCGCCGCGAGAATGTAGAGCGTGGCGAAGGCCGGGCCGAGCAGTAGCCCGACCTGGAAGTCCGAGATCGCAAGGCTCCGCTTCAGCTGCTCGATCAGCAGTATGGGCAGCATGCGGTCGACGTAGCCGACCACCTGGACGAACCACAGCAGCACCACCAGCGGCCACCCGCTCTGCAGCAGCAGGCGGCCCAGGGATCGGGACTTTGTCAGGGCCAAAGCCTCTGCAAGGGGGAGTTGAGGGCGTAGTCCGCCAGCTTCTTGATCGGCGCGAACAGGTATTCGCGGCGGACCTCCATGTTGTGCAGCACAGGCAGCACGCGGTGGAGATCGCCTTCAGGGTCCTTGCGGACGCGCTCCTGCAAGGCCGCCAGACCCGCGTCCAGGTCGCTCGGCTGGTAGCCCAGGATCTCGGCGATCTCGCCCAGCGTCTGACGCGCCATCCCGGGCCACGCCGACTGGCGAAGCGCCGCGGAGTCGGCCAGGGCGGCTGTGCAGGCGAGCTGGTAGGCGGTGTCCTCGTCCACCTTGGGCATGTAGACCGCGCGGATCTGCTCGCCGATCAGCTCCCCCAGCGCCGACATGCGGTCGTGAGTCTCCGGCGGCGGGGGCGGCGGGGAGAGCGGCACGCCGTAGAACTCCGCCAGCGCTTCCACCGAGCCTCGGCGATGGTGGGTGTCTGATGCGTGGAGCTGTAGGCAATCCGCCGGAAAGCGCGGGTCGGGCTTCTCCATGAAGCGGTACAGCGGGACCAGGATCGGGAATAGGCAGATCAGGGTCCAGTAGGTCACCGAGGCGCGGTCGAGCTCGCGGCCCATCTGCTCGGCCCAGTAGCGCACGTACTCCGGCGCATCGGGCACCGGCCAGAGCATGTCGCGGTTGCGCATCGAACAGGCGTCCAGCAGCGGATCGTTGATGCACGCGGCCTCGATGTCGAAGATTCCGCGGAAGTGGCCCTCGTGGAACATGAATTGCTCCGCGCCCATGTCCGCGCCGCAGAGGGAGAGGCGATCCGGCGGCGCGGGCCGGTAGGTTTTGAACCACCAGCTACACAGTTCGAACAGCGGTTCGGGCCGCGTGACGACCTCCTGGCCATCGCTCCCCAGAGTGAGGTCCAGCGTCGCATTGGCGTTGGACGGCACGATGTCCGCGGGCAAGTCGAGATCGCGGTAGTCGAGCTTGTGCATGCGCACCAGGTTGTCGACGTATTCGCGGAAGATCTGCTTCTGTGTCGCCCGGTCCTTCAGCTTGCTCAGCTCGTGGTCGCCGGGCATGCGCTCCAGAAGCAGCCAGCCGGCCTCGGGATCGTAGCCGTAGGCGCGCGGCGCCTTCACGCCCGTCCCCTCCAAAGCCCGATAGATCTGCGCTTCCTTGGCCAGGTAGCGACGCGAGCGCGCCTCGTCCATGTAGCCGGGATTGCGGTAGCCCCGCATGAGGATCTGGAGGATATCGCCGTCGGGCTTTTCGAAATCCACGAACCAGTGCGGGCGCCAGCGATTCTGGCCCCGCATGCTCACGGCGCGCGCGCCCAGAACCCCCTCCGCCCACCGGATCCCGGCTTCGGCGCGCGCCTTCTGTTCCAGCGCGTTCATCGAGACCCTCCCTTGAGCGAACAACTACATCCGCCCGGCGCACTCCGATTTGAGAGGAGGGCCAGTCCTGCAGTGATGCTTCTTTCTTCGTCGGACGCCGGCCCGAGCGCCAAGGCCCGGGTCCGCGCCACACCGTCTTGCCGAAACCAGACGCGCTGTAAAGCCCGCATGCGCGGGCCGCGGTATTCAATTCGTGAAGCCAGGATTTTTCAGTGGCGATCAGTGTTTTGAGGCCGCCGATAGCTTAAGGTTGAGCTCATAGTCGCGTTGCTGGCCATGAAGGTCTTCGAGGCGCAGGCCAGCGAGCGAAGCAAAAACAGGGGGGCGTAGGGCGATGGCGTCAATCTTCACGGCCGGCAACATCGTGGCCTTCATCGCGGGCTGCCTGATGCTGACAGGCGCCTTCATGAATGCGGTCGAGAAGGGCCGGTTCAAGGACGACTACAAGCGCTGGGGCTATCCGCGTCGGATGCATCTGATCACCGCGGCGTTGGAAGCGCTGTCGGCCGTGCTGCTGTTCTGGCCGCCCACGCGGCTTTATGGGGCCATCCTGGGCGCCCTGGTCATGCTGGCCGCCATCGCCACCGTGGTCCGGCATCGCGAACATCGTCGCGCCATCCCGCCGATCGTCTACCTGGTTCTGCTGGGCGCCGTGATCGCCTTGAACTAAGGCCCTGCGCGCCTTTCCGCGTCCCGCCGACGGTCGCCGCCGGGCAGAAGCGTCTGGCGCCCTTTCGTCGTTTTACGTCTCACCGCCGGCGGTGAGAAAGAAATTCCGGAACTAATTCCGGGTTGCGGCTCGCGCGCACCGAATGACTATGCGTGAACGACAAGCAACGGGACGCCGGGCGGCCTTGGGCCGTCATTCCTCGCGCCGACTGTCTGTTCACGCCGGCGCCGCGGCGTCGATTGATGGGAGTCAGCGAATGGGCGAGCAGAGCCCGGACCTGGATGCGGCGTTGAGACGTCTCCTCGACCGCGAGGAGATCAGGGACGTGCTGCTCCGCTATTGCCGAGCCAGCGACCGCGGCGACGTTGATATGCTCCGTGACTGCTATCACCCCGACGCCATCGATCACCACGGCGGCTTCTATCATGGCGACGCCCACGGCCTAGTGGATGCGAGCGAGCAGGCCATCGCCTCCGGCGCCCTCCCCTACACAATCGCAAGCCACCTTGTGGCGAACATGCTGATCGAGGTCGACGGCGACCAGGCGCACGCGGAAACCTATTTCATCTCCTTCGCCCGCCGGCCCGAAGGCGGAGAGACGTTGGATGAGCTCGTCGGCGGTCGCTACGTCGACCTGTTCACGCGCCGTGACGGCCGCTGGCGCATCGCCTACCGCACCGTCGTCTACGACTGGGCCCGCACCGACAAGCTCGGCCCGGCGAAGGTCTTTTGGGATCATTTCGATCTCAGTGGATTCCCCTTCGGGTCCATGGACCAGAAAGACCCGCTGTACACCCTGTATCGCAAGGAAATTGGCGACCGCTTCCAGATCAAGGGATCGCTCGCCTAGCGAGCCGTGATTCACGATCTGCAACCCCCGAAAATCGGGTTACCCGACGACATCTTCTTATATTTATCTATAACTATTGTTCGAACTCGGAATCTATAGAGAAAAAAACACCACGGGTTCCGTCCCACCCTCTGATTTTTGGAAGCGATACCTAAATACCGGAACTACTTTCACGTTGCGCGCAGTCCCTGCCAATGACCCTTAGGGCCAGCGATTGAAGGGACAAACGTCATGGGACGCGTTCAGGACAAGGTCGCCATCGTCACCGGGGCGGGGTCGGGGATCGGCCGCGCCATCGCGCTCACGCTCGCCTCGGAGGGCGCCCTCGTGGTGGCCTCCGACCTGAGCGGCAAGCAGGAAGAGACCGCCTCGCTGAACCCTGCCCGCGTCTCGGCGGCCCACTGCGACGTCACCGATCCAGCCTCGGTCGAGGCGCTGGTGGAGGAAGCCGTCCGCCGTCACGGCAAGCTGGATGTGATGTGCAACAACGCCGGCTATTCCGCGCCCGGAGGCAAGGTGCACGAGATCGAACTTTCGGAGTTCGAGAAGACCTATGCGATCAACGTCCGGGGCATGTTCCTGGGCATCAAGTACGCCGCGCCGAAGATGATGGAGCGCGGGGGCTCGATCATCAACACCGCCTCCGTCGGCGGAATCAAGGCGATCCCCGATTATTCGCCCTACCTGAGCTCCAAGGCCGCGGCCATGCAGCTCACCCGCGCCGCGGCGGTCGACTACGGGCCGAACAAGATCCGCGTGAACGCGCTTTGCCCGACGACGATCCGCACATCGTTCATGGGCGGCGCGCCCGCATCTGTCTTCGACGAGTACGCCAAGATCATTCCGCTCGGCCGGGTGGGCGAGGTCGACGACGTCGCCAAGGTCGCGCTGTTCCTCGCCTCCGACGAGTCCAGCTTCCTGACGGGCGGCATGTACTACGTCGATGGCGGATCCCACGTCACCTGAGAGTCTAGCAGGAGAACGACTATGCCCTCCCCTCTCATGCCCGAAGTCGATTTCCAGCTGGATCCGCTGCCCGATTACCATGAGCGGCTGGCAACCTTGCGCAAGGCTGGGCCCGTCGTGCCAGCCCGATTGGGCGGCGAGGATATCTGGTTCATCGTCGATTTCGCCGAAGCCGACCGGGCGTTCCGCGACTACGACAACTTCAGCGCCAGCCTCTACAATCTGCGCATCATGGAGCAGTTCCTCGGCCACTCGATGATGGGCATGGAAGGGCTGGAACATAAGCAAAACCGCGGCATCGTGCAGCCGGCCTTCACCTTCGGCTCCGTGCGCAGCTACGTCGAAGGCATCATCGAGCCGACCGCGCACGAGCTGCTGGACCGCCTGGAAGGACGCGACGAGGTCGATATCCGCGCCGAGTTCTGCAAGTTCTTCCCCTTCACCGTGATCACCAAGATGCTTGGCGTGCCGGTGGAGGACGAGGTCAAGCTGGTCACCTGGGCCTCGGAGATGATCAGCTACATGTACGACGAGGACGCATCACGCCGGGCCGTGGCGGCGTTCCACGAGTTCATCATCCCGCTCATGGAGGAGCGTCGCCGCAATCCGACGGACGACCTCATCAGCCACATCGTCCACGCCGAGGTGGACGGCGCGCGGATGACCGACGACGAGGTGCTCGCTTTCCTCAAGCTGCTGTATCCCGCCGGCGGCCACAGCACCTCTCTAGGCGTCGCTTCGGCCGTCTACTGGATGCTGAAGGAACCGGAGGCCAAGGCCATGGTGATGCAGGGCGAGCCGGAGCGTTGGGCGGTGGTGCAGGAGGCGCTGCGCATGGAGCCGCCGTTCGGGACCTTCCCCCGCACGATGCTCAATGATTTGGAACTGGGTGGCGTGACCTTGAAGAAGGACGAGGTGGTCTGGATCTCCATCACCGGGGCGAACCATGACCCCAAGCAGTTCCCCGATCCGGAAGGCTTCGATCCGCACCGAAAGAATCTTGCAGGGATCATGACCTTCGGGCGCAACACCCACATGTGCCTGGGCCGCAACCTGGCGATGCGCGAGATCGATGTGGCGCTTCGGGTGCTGTGCGAGCGTTTCCCGAACATGGCCCTCGCGCCCGATCGGGAGGTGGTGGTCTCCGGCACGACCTTCCGTACCTGCGAGGAGCTCTGGGTCCGGTTGAACGGCTAGCCGGGCGCTAAGGCTAAGACGCACTCTGCGGCTTAAGATGAGCGACAGAGCGGCGTGCACAAGGTCAGTAGGTCCCGGTATTTAAGCGTCACTTCAACGAGCTGGTGGTGAGAACGAAATCTCGGAACTCGTTTTCAATTGCGGCTGGTCGCACGCTCAATGAAAATGCACGAAAGATAAGAGGGCGTGTGGGACGAGGCGCAAGGGGTCGATAAATGACCTGTGAGGCCGAAAACGAGAAGATCCGGCGCATCATACAAACGAGTGATGAAAGTATAACGCAACTAGCCCAACGGCTAAAGCTAAGTCGAAAGACTGTCTCAAAATGGAAAAGGCGAAACACGGTATCTAGCCGCCGACGGGGGCCAAGGGCGCCCACCTCCACCGTTTTAAAGCGGGCCGAAGAGCAACACATACTATGGCTTAGGCGTTTCGCTCTTCTACCGCTTGACGACATTTTGTTTATACTAAGGAAATATATTCCGCATTTATCCAGATCATCTCTGTATCGATGCCTGCGCCGAAACGGCATGAGTCGTCTTCCAGCGCCGCCAGCGGTGAGGACGGGTTACACAGAGAAAATGGGACAATTTCTTATCAATACGGCTCAAATAAATACAAGAGATGGCGCGACATATTGTATTTCAGCGATCGACATCAGAACTAGATTTACATATGCGAAAATGTATAATTCCGCTAATAATGCGCAATATGCAGACTTCGTTTTAAGTCTTATAGAAGTTACTCCCTATAATGTCCATACTATACTGGTTAAGGAATTTGGTACACCAGATGGTTTGGCGGAGCGAGAACGTTCCGAAGACGACGAGTTTGACGGGTTGTGCCGAGAACTTGACATAGAGAGAATAACTGTTGCACGTGAGTATCCGTGGGACAACGATAAAAGTATGATGTCTTTATCTAGCGGTGACGAGTCTTATATTTCCGTTGAAAGTGTTACTTACCGAAGAAATGAGTTCACAAAGAATATAAATTTTTATCAGAAACTAAAAGTGTTGGGCGGTATGACGCCATTTGAATACATTGTGTGTAATTCTGACGTCGATATAGATTCATATTTTAGAATGGCGCCGTTTGGAATTTTATCTGCATCTGAATGGATGTGTGGAAGACACTCATTCATGAAAAAAGAACCAGATACGTGGTTTTTTCGAAGCAAATAATGTGACGGTATCTATACATTAACTAAACACCCGCGTGTAAACGCTAGTCTGATACTGAGTTCGGCTCCCTGTCCTTTCGGGCGCGAACTACGACGGTCCTTCCCCCGCGACCCACCGTCCGCGGGCAGCGAAGACCCCTGATTGATGCAGCGCGGTCGCATATCCGCCTGCGCATGAACGATCCACATAACCCGCCGGAAAACGCCGGCCTCACGGGAGCGAATCTCATGGGCAATTTGAATGGGCGCTCTTGGCCGCTGATGGCCGCCGCGAGCGTGATCGCCTTGACGTCGGTCGCGACCGCTCAGGCGCAAACCGCGCCGACCGGGGGCGCAGCTCTGGAAGAGGTGGTGGTCACCGCGCGGAAGCGCGCGGAGCGGGTGCAGGACGTGCCAATCACCATCGCCGCCCAGACCGGCGATCAACTGGCCCAGAGCGCGATCCGTTCGGTGGGCGACCTGACCGCCATCACCCCTGGCTTCCAGGTCATGCGGACCACGACCACCAACGCCGCGTCAGGCGTGTTCATCCTGCGCGGTTTCTCCCAAGCCGACAACATCATCGGCAACGACCAGCCGGTCACCGTCTACGTCGACAACGTCTTCAACGAAGGCGCAGCCGGCCTCACGGGCCAGAAGCTCTACGACATCGACCGGGTGGAAGTGCTGAAGGGTCCTCAGGGCACCCTGTTCGGCCGCAACTCCACCGGCGGCGCGGTGCAGATCTTCACCAAGGCTCCGGTCGACCACTTCGAGGCCGAGGTCCTGGGCGGCGTCAGCCATCCCAATAACGGCGCCCGGCTGGCCGGCTTCGTCAACCTGCCGCTGAACGGCAAGGCGGCGCTGCGTATCACGGCCGAATACGACAAGGTCGGCGGCTGGGGCCGGGTGAACCACACCGCCTTCAGCGACAGCATTTTGCCCGCCATCGCGCCGCAAAAGAGCAGCGGCATGGATCCTGGCCGCGCCGGCGGCAACAAGAGCTACATGGTCCGCGCCGGTCTGAAGCTGGAGCCGACCGACCGCCTGCACGTGCTGCTGCGCGGCAGCTACAACCGCCTGGTGGCCGAAAGCGTGCCGATCCACCTGATCACCTACGCCCCCGGCGGCCCCGCGGTGCTGGAAGCGGCCCTTGAGCTGCAGGGCAAGACCTTGGCCGAAGGCGGCCTGCTGAACGCCGACACCATCGGCGCGGGGACCGCAGCGCTGAACGCGGCGGTCAACGGGCCAACCTATCAGTTCACCGCCAACAGCCCCAGCAGCGGCGAGACCGTCACCAGCTATCGCGGGTCAGGGGAAATCACCTACGACCTCACCCCCAACGTCTCGATCAAGTCGATCACCGGTTGGCGGCGGCTCCGGGCGTACTCGCAAGGCGACGTCGATGGCACGCAATTCGCCATCCTGCCCTCGTTCAACAACCGGCGTCTGACCGAGGTCAGCCAGGAACTTCAGCTCAATGCGAACCTGCTGGAGAGCCGCCTAAAGCTGGTGGCCGGCGGCTATTACTATCACATCAAGGGCGGCGACGACTTCAAGACCCCCTTGCTTTTCTTCCTGCAAGGCCGGAGAGGCTCGTCCGCCACGCCGTCGCTGAAGCGGAGTGCGCCGGCGGTCTTCGGGCAGGCCACCTTCGCCGTGCTGCCGAACCTGAACATCACCGGCGGCCTACGCTATACCTGGGACCGCCAGACGATGCGCCAGCAGGGCGCCATCTTCAGCGACTATTTCGTGACCCCGGTGGCCTGCAACATCCCCGATCCGACCGTGCCGTGCGACATCAGCTCTAAGACGAAGAACAAGGCGCTCTCCTGGCTGGCCTCGGTCGACTACAAGCCGATCCCGGACGTGATGCTGTTCTTCAAAGCGGCGCGCGGCTTCAAAAGCGGCGGCAACCAGCCTCGCATCAGCTCCAATCCAGCCACGATCATTCCCTACGACCCCGAGTTCGTCACCGAGTACGAAGGCGGCGTCAAATCCGAATGGCTCGACCATCGCCTGCGGATCAACGCCAGCTACTTCGTCGACGACTTCCAGGACGCCCAGAAGCTGGCCAACGTACTGGCGCCGACCGGCACCTTCGTCTCCATCCTCCAGAACGTCGCCTCGGCGAAGATCCAGGGCGCCGATGTGGAAACCCAGTTCGCAGTCAACGGCCGGCTGACGCTCGGCGGCACCCTGGGCTACCTCAAGGGCCAGTACAAAAACTACATCATCCAGGGCGTGAATGTGGCCGACGCCTTCCGCTTCCAGAGCTTGCCGAAGTGGAGCTACACCCTGTGGGGCGCCTACAAGCAGCCCACCGACTTCGGCTTCATCAGCGCCAACGTGAACTGGCGCTGGGTGGACAAGCAGAGCCTCAGCCCGCAGGGCAACAAGGGGCCAGAAAGCCGCCCGCCGGGCATTCCCGTCTCTGCGGCGGCGATCGGCGCGTCCGATGCCTTCACCACCGAGCCGGCCTACGGCCTGTTGAACGGCCGCCTGACGGCCCATCTCGACGCTTCGAACATGGACATCTCGCTCTGGGGCTCGAACATCCTCGACAAGAAGTACAATGTGATCCGCACCGACCTGATCGCCGCCGGCCTGGGCATCCTGCAGGGCGTCTGGGGGCAACGCCGCGCCTACGGCGTCGAAGTCTCCAAGCGGTTCTGATCCACCGGCGGGCCGAGGCGCGCTCCCCGCGCTTCGGCCCGCCGATCTTCCTGGCCTCGAGCGGTTCGCCTGAGCAGCGTCAGACCATGCTCAGGCCGCCATTCACCCTCAGGATCTGGCCGGTGACGTATTTCGACGCGTCCGTGGCGAGGTACAGCGCCGCATTGGCGATGTCGTCGACCTCGCCCACGCGGTCGAGGGCGTTGAACTTCTTCACCCCGTCGATGAACGCCGCCATCTTGGCTTCGCTGAACTGGCCGTTCTCCTCGACGCCGTGACGCTGCGTCATTGCCGTGACGATAAGGCCGGGCGAGATCACGTTGCAGCGGATGTTGAGCTTGCCGGCCTCCCTCGCCGCCGTGCGGGTGAAGGTGGCGATGGCCGCCTTCATCGCCGAATAAATGCTGAGGCCTTCCGCCGCTTGGTCCATAGCGGCGGACGCGCAGTTGATGATCGAGCCTGGGATACCGAGCTCAGTCATGACGCGTATCGCGTGCTTGGCGCCCCAGATCGTGCCCTTCAGGTGGATGGCGTAGAGATTGTCGATCAGGGCCTCGTCCAGATCGACGATGCGCCGCGTCACGGCGATCCCTGCCATGTTGACCATGACGTCGAGCCGGCCGGTGCGGGAAACCGCGAGGTCCGTCGCCGCCTTGATGGACGCCTCGTCGGTGACATCGGCCACGACTGCGTCCGCGCCAGAGCCGTTCCCCCGAAGGCTAGACGCGACAGCTTCCGCGCCCTCCCCGTTGCGGTCGAGGATGAAGACGTGCGCGCCCTGGGCGGCGAAGCGCCGGGCGATCGCCTCGCCCAGGCCGCTGGCGCCGCCCGTCACCACCGCGGTGCGCCCTTTCAGGCTGAATTGCTCGAGGTCCATGGAAGGCCCCTCCCTTTTCTTTCGTCCGTCAGGCCTTGCCGTCCTGCAGTACGAGGGCGGCGCCTCGCCAGGCGAGAGCGGTCACCGGACCATTGGTGTTCGCCGAGGTGATGCGAGGCATGGAAGAGCAATCGATGACGCGCAGGCCGTCCACGCCGCGGACCCGCAGTCGGGGGTCAAGGACCGACCGCTCGTCGCCTCCCATGCGGCAGGTGCCGACGGTGTGGCCGCCGCCGCCGATCGTGCGTCGGATCCACTGGCCCGCCTCCGCGTCGTCCGTGAGGTCGGGGCCGGGGAACAGCTCGCGTTCGACCAGGCCGCGCAGAGGCGGCGCACCCGCGATCTGCCGCAGCTTGTGGAAGATGCGCACCGAGGTGGCCAAGTCGTACTCGTCCACCAGAGTGTTCGGACTAACCTCGGCCAGCTCCCGCGCGTCAGACGATTTCAAACGGACCGTCCCACGGCTGCGCGGCCGGAGCGCATATCCCCCGATCATGAAGCCCGGCTCCCTCTCAAGGGGCGGCGGCATCTTGTCGAGGCGCAGCGAGAAGGGCGCCAGGAAGACGAAGGCGTCGGGACGAGGGTCCTCCGTCGAGGTTCGGAGCGCCGCTCCCGTTGGGAACGGCGACACGGCCAAGGGCCCGCTGCGCGACAACACATAGCGCAGGGCGTTGAGGGGCAGACGCCAGCCTTGGACCTCGCGATTGAATCCGCCGGGCTGTGACATGCGGAACTGCATCACGAACGGCGCATGGTCCTGCATGTTGGTTCCGACATCGGGGCTGTCGACCAGCACGGAGATGCCGTGACGGCGGAGGTGCTCGGCCGGACCAATCCCCGAGAGCATCAGCAGCTTGGGGGAATTGAAGGCGTTGGCGCTCAGAATCACCTCTCGACGGGCCGTGTAGCGCGCCACGGCGTCGCCCACGAAACCCTCGACGCCGACCGCACGGCGGCCTTCGATCAGCACTTTGCTGGCCTTGAATCCCCGCACCACCCGGACGTTCTTGCGACGCATCGCCGGGTGTAGAAAGGCGCGCGCCGAGCTCCACCGCTCGCCGTTGCGGATGTTGAAGACGCTGTAGTCCACGCCTTCGCGATTCCCGCGCACCAGACCGTCGCCGCGAGGAACCCCCAAGTTCATGACGGCGTCGATCCAGGCGTCGGCCAGCGGAAACCGTTCCTCACACCGGCCAACGGGGAGCCGCCCGGGCAGCGCCCGGTTGGTGAAGTTCCATTGCGAGGCTGGAAGCTCAAGCTCGGAGAACGCCGCGGCCATCTCGCGCGAGCCCCAGCCCGTCGCGCCCGCGGCTTCCCAGCCGTCGTAATCCTCGGGATGGCCCCGCACCCAGATCATGCCATTGACGGAGCTCGATCCACCCAGCCCCTGTCCCCGCACCCACGTTTGGACGGCGTTGGTGTGGGGGTTCACGACCGGATAGAAGAGCATGTGCCGGGGATCGCCCGTCACCTTGCCGGCGCCGGCCGGCATGGTGTTCATCAATTTCTTGCCGTCGCCGCTTCCGCCTTCGACGACGAGGACCCTGCACTTCGGGTCTTCGGACAGCCGCCAGGCCAGCACGCTTCCCGCAGATCCGGCGCCGACGATCACATAGTCAAATTCTTCAGGCATGGCTTGCTGCACTAGGGCCTAGGTCATCGAGGCTCAAGGACGAAGGCGCGTGATTGTTGGGAGCTCGATCTAGCTTCGCGCGGTGCTGCGAAGGCGCGCCGTCCGCCCTTCGTCGATCCGCAGTCCCTCGGGGTCATGCTCCGGATCGCCGACCACGACCACGCCATAGGCGCGCTCCGCCGCCGCCTGAGAGACATAGCCGTCCCGGACGTCGCGCAGGACGGCGTCAGGCGCACGATCGAAGGGATTTCCCCAGCCGCCCGCGCCGCACCCGACCTGGCGCACGATGGCGCCCGGCCCGGCGGAGATCGGCTCGGTTCGGAAGACATACTCACCGTCGGTCTTCACTTCGTGGGTCGACGGATCGACCTTTCCGGTGATCGGGACGGATTCTCGGTAGAGCGGGTCGTGCATGGCGGCCTGCGGCCACGCTTCCGCGCCAGCCGGCGCGCCTTCCGCGTGCAGCAGCCATGCGCCGCCCAGATGGCCCTCCCCGCCTCCATAGGCGCCGCTTTGGGCTCGCTTGATATGGGTGGCGAAGCCCTGGTGGGCGCCGGCGTGCTTCCAATAGATGTCGGTGACGACGCCGGCCCCGCCCCGATGGCGCCCAGGCCCGGCGGTGTCCCGCATGGGTTCATGGCGCAGCACGATCATCGGCAGCGCGGCCTCGCGAGGCTCGATGCGGTTGTCCATGAAATTGGCCCAGAACAGCAGGGAATTGCTGTCGCCGTCCCCCTCCTGCGTGCCTCCCCACGCCTGTGCGGGAATGGAAGAGGCCACCGCAAGGCTCGCCCACGGGTCTCCGGAAGCCGTCCGCCCTTGAGCGTGATGCAGGAATATCCACCAACTCGGCGGTGCGATCGCCCGCTCGCCGAGGGCGGGATTGAGCGCCCTGATCGTCGCCTGGATGATCGCCTCGACCAGCTCAGGATAAAACATCGTCGCCGCAGGCGGCTGCGGATTGAGAATGGAGCCCGGCGGGAGCAGCAGGTCGACGTTTCTCAAGGTCCCTGAATTGGGCGCCTGGACGGGCTCAAGCAGCGCCTTCAGCCCCAGGAGAACGCCGGTCTTCACGTCCAGCCAGCTGCAGTTCAGCGCCGACCGCGTCTGTTCTGAGCTGCCGCTGAAGTCGAACTCGAGCCGCGGCCCAGATTTGGCGATCCTGACGCAGAGCTTATATTCCGGACTGTCGGCCAAGCCGTCTCCGTCGAGGACCTCGACAGCCTCGTAGACCCCGTCCGGCAAGGCCGCCGTCGCCTCGGCCATCCGCTCGGCCGCGCCGTCGCAGGCGTAACGCATCGCGCCGAGGTAGGCGGAGAGCCCATACTTGGCGATGCTGTCGGACAGCAGCCTCTGCCCCAGGTCCAGGCTGGTCTTGATGACCTCGAGGTCGGGTAGGACGATGTCGGGGAAACGGGTGTTGGCGCCGACGAGGTTGAACACCGTCTTGTCCAGCTGGCCCTCGCGGTAGAGCAGCATGGGCGGCAGGACGAGCCCATCCTCCCACAGGGTCCGACTCGCGATGTCGAAGCCGCCCGGCGTGCGACTCCCAAGGTCGAGCTGGTGGGCGGTGATGTGCAGGGCGGTGACCAGGCGGCCGTCCGAGAACATCGGCGCGATGAAGGAGACGTCGTTGAGGTGCTTGCCGGTGCGGAAGGAGTCGTTCGCCATGATGAGGTCGCCGGGTCGCAGGCGCTCGACCCCATATTCCTCCAGCACGACGCGGACCGAGTCGGGCACGGGTCCCCAATGAATGGGATTGGACAGGCTCACCGCCGGCATGGGCCAGCCGATCTCCGGCGGCCCCGACATAGTCACGCAGAAGTCCATCATGTCGCGAATGACCAGCGAGAAGGCGCTGGTCATCAGCTTCGCCCCCACGTGATCCAGTACGTAGCGGAACCGGTTCGTCAGCAGAGCCGCGGTGAAGCGATCGCATCCGTAGCGCAACTCGAACTCGCGCTCGTCGAGCTCCCTGAGTGGCTTGCCCGAGGCTGCGCCGTGCGACGCGCCCTCGGCGCGCTCCGGCTTGGTCATGGCGTCGTCAGCCAATGATCAGCTCCCCGTACTCGCCCACCGTCAGGCGCCGGCCGGCCGGCACGAAGGTCGTGGACATTTCCTCGCGAACGACGGCCGGACCCTCGAAGGCGTCTCCGGAGCCGAGGTCCTCCCGCTCGTACTCGGCCGCTTCGATCTCCCCGTCGTAGAGGTGCCGCAAGGTCACCGTACCGCGGGGTCGGGCGCCGCGGCCGGCGGCGATCGGCAGATATTCCACCTTGTCCGACGGCACGCTCACCTGGACCCGGAAGACCACCGTCTCCACGGGAATCCGGTCGAAGCGGCTTCCGTTGAGCCGGTGGTAGACGTCGTGGAACTTGGCGACCATCCTCTCGATGGTGTCGCCTGTGACCGGGCCTCCCGGCGCCTCGACGAAGGAGACCTCCCAGCTCTGGCCCAGCAGCCGCCCGTCGAAGCTGCGATGCACCCGCGCCTTGGCCCGGTCTGCGCCCAGCCGGCTCAGGAGCTGCTCCTCCATGGGGCCGTAGATCGCCTGAAGCCGCGGCGCCGCTTCGGGGCCCAGGACCAACTGCCCGCCACGGCTGTCGGAGTAGACCCGGTCGGCGCTGACCAGGCCGAGCGCGCTGAACAGGCCCGGGTGCGGCGGCACGATCACCCGGCGCATGGGAAAATGATCCAGCACGGCAGGCAGGATCATCGGCCCGGCCGCTCCAAAGGCCATTAGGCTGAAGTCCCGCGGATCGATGCCGCGCCGGATGGCGATGTTCTGCAGGCCCTCGGCGATATTGTTGATCGCCATGCCCCAGGCGAAGCGGACCCGCTGATCGAAGGGCAGCTTGGTGTCGAGCGCTTCGAAGGCCGCGCGCGCGCGATCCGGGAACAGCGGCTTGCGGCCGCCCAGGAAACGGTCCGCCGCCAGCACGCCCATCAACAGCGCCGTGTCGGTCAGCGTCGGCCGCGCGCCGCCCGCGCCATAACACGCCGGTCCGGGCTCGGACCCGGCGCTGTCGGGGCCGGTGGCGATGTCGCCGCCGGGCGTGACCGAGACCACGCTGCCGCCGCCCGCGCCAAGCGTGATGATGTTGATCGAGGTGGCGTTGACCGGCATATCATGTTCGAGTTCGAACGAACCGCTCGACCAGGGCTCGCCCTCATCCACCACGCTGATATCGCACGACGTCCCGCCCACGTCGGCGCAGAGCAGGCGGCTGTCGTCGATCGCTCGTCCGAAGTGGGCGGAGGAAACCGTGCCGCCGGCGGGTCCGCCCATGACCAGCTGGTACGGCCGCTCCATCGCGTAGTCGGCCGGCAACAGGTTCGCCCGGCAATCCGAATAGTTGAATTGTCCGGTGAAGCCGGCGCCGGTCAGGCCACGCTCCAGGCGCGCCGTGTACTCGGCGTACATCAGCTTCATCAGCACATCGATGACGGTGGTGGAGGACCGCGCGTATTCCTTGGCGACCGGCGAGACCGTACTTGAGATGGAGCAAGGGATGTCGCCCAGCTCCTCGCCCACCAACTCCCTAAGCCGGCGCTCGTGGGCGTCATTGGCGTAGGCGTGCAGCAGGCAGATCGCGACGCCTTTGACGTCGCAGCGCTTCAGCACCCGCAGCTCTTCGCGGGCCTGCGCCTCGTCCAGCGCGATGAACACCTCCCCATCGACGGTCATACGCTCCTTGACGCCACGGCGGAGGTAGCGCGGCACCAGGGGCGCGGCGGTGTCGCCGAAGTTTCGCCGCCAATAGGGGTTGGTCAGGGCTTCGAAAGGACGGAATAGCGTGCCGCGATCGAGGATGTCGCGATGGCCGTAGGTGGTGATGAACGCGACCTTCGGGATTTGCCGCGTGATGACCGCGTTCAGGCCGGCGGTGCTGGCGAGGTTGAACACGCGGGCCTGGCTGACATCGACCTCCTTGGCGCCCGCGAGCACGGAGTTGTCGCTGGAGCGTCTGTCCGTGGGCACCTTGGCCGTGAAGATCCGACCGCCGTCGACGGCCACCACGTCGGTGAAGGTGCCGCCGACGTCGACGGCGACGATCCGTCCCCCCTCGGTCACCGCCCCTCCTCCGCTTCGCCCCAGATCGCGGCGAAGCTATCGCGGACAAGATAGCCGTGAGGACGCCAGGGAACCCGTTCGAGGGAGACGAGGCATTGCTGGCACTTCACGACGGTGAACCAGCCGCCCTCCGACAGGACCTCGTAGCGCGCCAAGGCCTGCGCGGCGCAATGGGAGCAAGCGCCCGCCACCGGCCGGCGCTCCACGCTTTTCGAACTGGGCATCTGATCCATCTATGCCTCGCCTGCTCCCGCAGCCTATGCCTTGGAGGCCTCTTTTTCGGCCTTCAGGGAAAGCTCCATGTGGTGGGCCATTGAGGCCGTGGGCCCGTCCAGCACCGCATAGGGCTCAAGGCTGTCCACCCGCTCCCAATTCTGCATGATCATCTCCGGGCCGAAGTTGGCGATATCGCCCGATACGAAGCCCTGCGCCTCGCCCAGCACGAAACGCGCCATTCGGCCGCCGCTGCACTGGTAGAGGTTGCCGGTCACCGAACAGCTTTCATGCGCCAACACGAAAACGCCCGCGGCCGGGTGGCGTGGATCGAAAAAGCGGCTCATCCACTTCTCCTGGCCTTCAGGCGTGCCGTCCGAGAGCCCCTTGCCGAAGGTTTTGAAAGAATAGGCGGTCATGCGGGTATAGGCGGCCGGCCCAAGGGCGTTGACCTTGATTCCGTGTTCCTTGCCTTCGATGGCGAGGGTGCGGGTGAAGCCGATAATCGCGCCTTTGGCGGACGAATAGGCGACCCGGGCAGGGGCGCCGGCCGTGGCCGCACCCGAGAAGATGTTCACGACGCGGCCGTAGCGTTGCTTCTTCATGTGGCCCCAAGCGGCCTTGGTCACGTTCCAATGGCCCCAGTAGTGGACCGCCATGTTGGCGTCCCGCTCTTCGATAGAGCAGTCCTCGAAGGTGCTGTGGCCCACCACGCCGGCGTTGTTCACGACCGCGTCGATGCGGCCGAAATGCTTGATCGCGTCTTCGATCACCGAGGCGCCGCCTTCCGGCTTGGTGATGTCCTGCAGGTTGGCCACGGCCTTGCCGCCGGCCGCCTTGATCTCCGCGACGACGGCTTCGGCAGGGCTGTCCTCGCGAGTCACCCCGTCCATGGCCAGGCCGTAATCGTTCACAACCACAGCCCCGCCGCGCGACGCGAACAGCAGGGCGTGCTCCCGCCCCAGTCCACGGCCCGCCCCCGTGATCGCCACGACGCGGCCGTCGAATTTCAGCGTCGCCATTTTTCGCTCCCTTTAGATTTTCATCCCGGCCGAGACGGCTGGGTTATCGGTCGATATTCAGTTTATTTTCAATCCCTTGAGCACCGTTTCCATGTCGGTCGAGAAGGCCATTTCCCGGAACTCGCAAACCTTGTCGCCCCGGAACTTGAATATAAACACGTACCGCATCCGGATCGTGTCGCCGGTTGCGAGGAGACGCCGCTCGCTCCTGGCTTCCACGACGACGGTCTGGGTCTCCACGTCGATCGTGAAGGGCCCCAAGGTATAGGTCGTCGGTCCGAACAGCCCCCGGGCGCGGCCCAGGAAGGCGCGGAAATCCTCCGCGTTGTCCAATTTGACCGGCGTTTCCAGGAACGGCGTCTCGTACTTCACGTCGTCGGTGAAGAAGGCAAGGATGCGGTCCAGGTCCCGGATGCCCTTCTCATCAGCGGCCGCGAAGGAGTCGAAGATCGGACGAGCGGCCTGCTCGAGCTCGGACCGGGTCATGGGCATGTCGACTTCAACTTTCTCAAAGGGACGAGGCCGGTCCTTGAGCCCGTAAGAGAGCGTGTCGATAGCCGGCTGTTCTGGGCATTGGCGTCGGCGTCGTCGACTGCTTGCTCAGGCGCCTGTCCGCCGGACGTCACAGTCGCAGGGCCGAGACGAAGGGCGATGGGGAAGAAGCTCCCCACCGCCTGATCAGATCGCGTCGTCGCGGCCGATTAGTCCGGCAGCACCCAACGGCCGTTTTCCACGAAGAACTTGCGGCGCACGTCCTCGCTGATGTTGTGCGCTTCCAGGCTCTCGCTGAACCGGCGCATCGGGTCCTTGCCGCCTTCGATGTGCGGGAAGTCGCTCGCGTAGCAATAGACGTCTTCGAGGCCGAAGCTCTTGATGTAGAAGCCCACATCCTCGAAATCGAAGGGCGACACGCGGACGTTGCGCTG
>Ga0163163_10000696_pt1 | contig 28562 bp, 17 predicted proteins | sample S65metaG_FD_119766 | JGI IMG/M metagenome (GOLD analysis project Ga0163163, IMG submission 119766) | Switchgrass rhizosphere microbial communities from Kellogg Biological Station, Michigan, USA - S6-5 metaG | ecosystem: Host-associated > Plants > Roots > Rhizosphere > Soil | place: USA...
CGAATCACCTCAGCCGGACTCAAAGAATCGCACGTGCACGACGTAATCATCACGAAGGAAGCGCCTAATTATCGGCTGGAATAGAATCTGTTCTCGCACTGTGGCGCCTCAGGGTAAGCGCTGCCTTACCTGCTGTTGACCGAGCTTCCTGAAAACCTCACCCTGGTAATAGTCATTTATTAGTCTGCGCCTGTACCATCCCGAACGACGGCTCAGCAGATGTCAATTCCTCCCGGAAAGATCTTCGGCCACTACGAAATCGTCTCACCGCTTGGCGCCGGTGGAATGGGCGAGGTTTATCTCGCACGTGACACACTGCTCGAGCGTTCTGTCGCGTTGAAATTTCTCCCGTTAGAGATCGCTGGAGATCAGCAACGACTGCGACGTTTCATTCAAGAAGCTAAGGCAGCTTCCGCGCTAAACCACCAAAACATCGCGCATATTTATGAAATCGTTGATGCCGATGGCGCACACTTCATCGCGATGGAATACGTGGAAGGAAAGTCGCTTGATCAAACGATCAATCACTCTCCGATGAAACTAGCAGAGATGCTTCGGATCGCATCGCAGACTGCGGACGCACTGAGCGAGGCGCATTCAAAAGGCATTGTCCATCGAGACATCAAATCATCGAATATCGCTCTCACAACCCGCGGCCAGGTGAAGGTGCTCGATTTCGGATTGGCGAAAGTTCTGAAAAAGACATCAAGGCCGGATGAGGACCTCCCAACTCAACTTAAGACCAGCCCAGGTATTGTCATTGGCACTGTACCTTATATGAGTCCTGAGCAGGCGCTGGGCCACGAGGTTGATCATCGAACCGACATCTTCTCATTTGGCGTGGTTCTATATGAGATGGCAACAGGACGGCTTCCCTTCTCTGGAGCTAATGCTGCCGAAACTATCGGGCGGATCACACATGAACAACCGGATGCTGTTTCCCGTTTCAATTATGAGGTATCGGGTGAGTTCGAAAGAATCATTCGCAAGTGCCTGGAGAAAGATCGAGAGCGACGATATCAATCGGCGAGCGATCTCTTAGTCGATATTGAGAATCTCAAACGCGATACCCAGTCACTTGGTTTTACTCCCTCGTCGACAGCTATCAAAAACCGAAGACCGGCACAACCGTTAATCATTGCGGGAGCTGCGATATTTGCTGTTCTTGCAATTGCTGGTTTTTATTTCTGGCGCCGCGACACACCTAAGGATGCTGCGAACCGGTCAAGCATTGGAGCAATCGCTGTCTTACCTTTCGTTAATTCAAATGGGGACCAAAACAGTGAGTACCTTTCGGACGGGATGACTGAAAGCATTATCAACAGTCTCTCGCAATTACCGCGATTGCGAGTCATGGCCCGTGCAACTGTCTTTCGCTATAAGGGCCAGCAGGTTGATCCAGAAAATGCCGGACGTGAACTAAAAGTGGATGCCGTGTTGACCGGAAGAGTCCTACAACAAAATGATAATTTGATCGTTCAGGCGGATCTCGTCAATGTCGCCGACGGCTCGCAAATTTGGGGAGAGCACTACACTCGAAAAGCGGTCGATGTCTTTGCAATACAGGATGAAATAGCAAAACAGATCACCGATCGGCTTCGTCTACGTCTAACCGGCGACGAGCAGAAACTCGTCACCAAACACTACACGGAGAACGCCGACGCGTATGACCTCTATCTCAAAGGGCGCTATTTCTGGGGAAAGGGAACGGAAGAGGGGTTCGAGAAATCTATCGAATACTATCAACAGTCAATTGCACTCGATCAGAATTACGCGCTTGCCTACGTCGGCCTGGCTTCCTCCTATTCGTCACTGGGTGGTGTATTGGGATTCCGTGCCCCGGCAGAAACATTTCCGAGAAGCAAGGAGTTGCTGATGAAGGCACTGGAGCTCGATGAAAGTATGGCGGAGCTCCACAGCGGACTGGCAAACTATGCTTTGAATTATGAATGGAATTGGCCGGAAGCTGAACGTCGTTACAAGAGAGCAATCGAACTTAATCCAAACGTTGGCCACGCTCATTCGGGATACGGAACTTATCTCGAAGCGCTCGGACGTTTTGATGAAGCCGTCAAAGAACGTCAACTGGCCCAGAAGCTCGATCCTCTATCGCCTTTCGCCGCCGCGGATGTTGGCTATCCCCTTTACTACTCGCGTAATTACGACGCTGCAATTGAGTGGTACCGCAAAGGTCTTGAGCTGGACCCAAAATTCTACTGGCCACATCTTTGGATCGGACAGGCATACCTTCAGAAAGGTTTATTAAAAGAAGCAATCGACGAGATCACTCAGGCGATTCAATTGTCGGGTGGCGATACCAGGGCGAAGGCTACACTTGGTCATGCATATGGGATCAGCGGAAGGCGAGAAGAAGCACTCAAAGTGCTCAATGAGTTACAAGACCTTTCCAGGAAGCGATACGTTTCTCCTTACTACATTGCTCTTGTTTATGTTGGTCTGGGAGATAAACAGCAAGCCATAACCTTGTTACAGAAGGCGCAGGATGAGCACCAACCTTATCTAATATTGATGAAGGTCGAACCTGTATTTGATAGCTTGCATTCGGAACCCGGATTTGTCGCGATTGAACGAAGTGTTGGACTAGAACCTTAGAACTGTACGAGGGTCACGCTCTCGTTTTCATATCAGTTCGCAACTGCCGATTGTGCAGCCTCTGGAAGATAGCCAATGTTAGTACCGCACCCACCAAAGCCAGGAACATGTCCCACTGAGTGTCCCAAATATCTCCCTGCGTTCCTAGAAACTTATCGCCCAGATTTGGCGTTGCCAGCACAGCAACCCACCACTCAATGAATTCATAGAAAGCGCCAATCGCAAGTACCATCGCCGCGGTGATGAAGTTCAGCCAACGTCGCGATGCTTGAATTACCTGCATCAGGATTTCACGGATCGGTATGCCAAGTAAGAAACCGAGCATGAAGTGCGCCAACCGATCGTAATGATTGCGTCCGAGGTGAAAGTGATCGCGTATCCAATTGAACGGTGCTGCTTCGGCATAGGTGAAATGCCCTCCCCACGACTGCACGAAGAGATACAAGAAGATCATGTAGTACGAGAGTCGTGTGAACTTGTAATACCGGTACGCGATGATTACTGCGACGAGCTGACTTAACGGAAACAAGTTCTCCAGCGCCCAATCCGACCGATCATGTGGGTTTATTGCCAACAAGCTGAACCCGGTCAGGTAAAGACACAGCAAAACGATTAGCTCGCGCCTTGAGGGAATCTCTTTGGTAGGTTCCATAGTAAATAGACAACCGACATATTTATCGGACACGTGGACAACTATGATTGAATCGGGTCTTTCCCTGTATCATCTTTTTCCAGTTAAGCTTGAACTAATAGGCGGCATCACAGTTGCCAACTGACCACTTTCTATATGTTGAAGAGAAAAGCAGTTCTGATTTCGAATCCCAAGACTGGACGTTATATATCGAGACGAAAAACGATCGAGGAGTTGGTGTCAGATCTGAATTCACGCGGAGTCGAAGTCGAACTGAAGTTAACGGCTGGGCCAGGAAACGCTGCAGAGCTCGCTGCTCAAGCTTCTCGAAACGGCAGCACTGACGTGATTGTCGCAGGTGGAGACGGAACGATCAATGAAGCTATTCAGGGAATGGTGGGCACGAACGCCCGATTAGGAATCCTCCCTCGTGGTACAGCGAATGTTCTCGCCCGTGAGTTGGGCTTGCCGATGAACGTCGATGACGCGATTTCAATTGCAGCGCAGGGAAAATCCCGGCGCATTCATTTCGGCGTCGCGATCGACGAGTCGACAAACACAAGTCGACACTTTGTATTGATGGCGGGAATCGGTCTCGACGCGTCGGTAGTCCATCGAGTTCAACCTTCACTCAAGAAACGCATTGGCAAGGGAGCGTTCTGGGTGTCAGGACTAAGTCACTTGGCAACATGGAACCCGCGACCATTCACACTTGAAATTGACGGCGAAAACTACTCAGCGACTTTTGCTGCGATTGGTAAAGCAGCGCGATACGGCGGCGACTTGATGGTGACTCCACGGGCACGACTCGACGAACCCATGTTCGAGATCTGTCTGATCGAAACATTCAGCAGGTTTGAGTATCTACACTTGTTGTCGTATGCAATGCGCGAAGGTATGCCTCGCGATAGGAAGGGCGTTCGATTTATCAAAACCGCAAAGGTCAGAGCTGTTGGAGCTGCGCCTGTTCAGTTGGATGGCGAGATCTATGGACACCTACCCATGAGGTTTGAAATATCCCCGCACTCACTTGAAGTGATCGTGCCCTGATCAATTTCAGGTCGGGAAGGGGACCCTGTCCCCGCTGCGACGCAGACTCTGACTGAGCGGGGACAGGGTCCCCTTCCTTACCTGAAAATAGGAAGGCTTCAGTGTCTTCACTGATTTTGCAAGAGTCTCTAACCTTATCGGACACCAGTCAACCAACTTGCACGCAGCGCTTTTTGTTCCGCCGTAGCATCCGTCCGCTCTTCAATCTTGTATTCCAAACGCTCCGGTTCAGTAAGTACCATATTTGCCTTGATGGTGCGGCGATTTCGTTTGACCGTAATCGGAATCGCATCTCCGCCCTTGTAGTGAGCAAGAGTGGTAAGCCAGCTGTTCTTACTTACACTTCTACCTCCGACAGTGATGACCTCATCACCACTTTGCAAACCGGCGGTCTCCGCCGGCGAATTGTTCCGCACATTCTCGATCACTGGCCCACGAGGATTATCAAACTGCACCGACAGTCCGGCATTGAACGGTTCTTTTTGCGCTGTCTTATTCAAACGAAGTCCGACATATCCAAAAGCCTCGTCGTACGGCAGGGTCTCTGGACTTTGCACGTATCTCTTAAAGAACTCCGCAAAATCGACACCCGCGACTTGAGAGGCCACGCGCTGTAAATCCTCCGGTTGATAACCACGACCATGAAGGTAATAACTATTGTTCGAGCTCTTTAAATAAAACTCCTCGTACATGGCCCGCATTACGTCATCCAACGAATGCTTGCCATTTGATCGACCCCGGACGAGTAGGTCCAGGACCATAGCCACCAATTCTCCTTTCGGGTAATAACTAATGGCGGTGTTCTCAAGGTTTGTCTTTTGTGCGTGAGGAGCATCGTCAATGAAGGGCGCCGACAGCGACGACTCCTCGGCACTCATCAGTCGACTTCCGGGCGCATTTTCAATTCCAGTTATCGTCCCGCTTTCGCGTCGCAGGAACATGGCATCGTCCAGGAGTCCGGCGCGCCGCAACATCAAATGACCGTAGTAATTGGTGAAGCCCTCCGCGACAAACAAGCCACGTGTGCTAACAGGACGCGTGAAATCCCATGGCCCGAGCTCAAACGGACGCAAACGCTTGACGTTCCAAACGTGAAAGAACTCATGCGCTATCGTGCCAAGTGTCTCGTCATAAACTCCCGAGTCACCCAGCGCGCCTGGTTCAATGATCTGCGTAGATGTCAGATGCTCCATTCCGTCGCCCGACTCATCATCGGCGGCGAAGTGAATCAGAAAAGTGTATTCATCAAACTCTGGTGGTCCCCACAAGGCAGTTTCCGCACGAACTATCTTTTCAATGTCTTTCACCAAAGCCGGTCTCTTGCCACCTTCGGCACCAAACGAATGCACCATGACGTGATACTTCTTCGCGTCGACCTGAAACTCATCCAGTGTCCAATCGGGAGCGACTTCGGTGGGTGTGTCGATCATTATGTCCCAGTTTGGAAACTCCCATTCTGTTTGACCCGCATACTCCGTGCGACCGTTGATAATTCGCCACCCGTCGGGTGGATCGATTACAAGTTTCACTGGATCAGGTTTGTGATCCACGATGTACATAAAAATGCAGCCCCCGTTATAGTTCGCGTGTCGTTCGTCGAGTTGAGAGAAGGTGCCGGAAAGATCATTGCCGAAGACTTTGTATAAAAACGTCAGCGACGAGGTACCTGCTGTTGGCACACTCCACGTTTGATCGTCAATACGTGTTACTGTGCGCGGCACCATCTTGCATTTGGCGTTCGGCGGACAGATTCCTGAAACAGCTCGCACCTCCTGCACGTTCTTGGCAAAGTCGAAGATGGCGTAACGTCCGGGAGACCACTTCGGCATTTGAAAAGCCAGTGACTCGCCATTGAAATCACTCGGCAGTTCCACTTCAATTGCAACTTCGAAGAGATGTGACACCGGTCGAGTCATCGAGAGCCGGTAGGTAATGGAGGGAAACACCTTCTGCTGAGCAACGATGTTGACGCTGGCTATCAGCAATAGCAGAGGTGCGACGACGCACAGAAATACCTTGCGTGAATGAGACTTCATCAGTTCTCTCCGAACATTGAGCATCAGATTGATCGTGGGGATCAGGTGCGGATTATCTTAGTTCAGCGAAGCAACTGTCAAAAACAAACTTTGAACTGATATTCTTTGAATTAAATGGGAACGCGAGTACTGGGACCGCAGGCGTCCCCGCCTGCTGGGTAACCCATCCGAAACTCCGGGGAACTCTTACGGAACAGCAGACGAGGACGCCTGCGCTCCCACCACTGCGGTCCCAGCACAAAGGTAAATCGATATGCCATCGACCGAACGACTCTATTACAACGATTCACATCTCATAGAATTCGACGCACGCGTTGTCGATATAACGGAACGCGTCAGCGGTTGGGCTGGCATCGTATTGGACCGCACAGCCTTTTATCCAACCGGAGGAGGACAACCCAGCGACACGGGTACGCTCAACGGCGCACGAGTGGTCGAATGTATAGACGATGGTGAGAACGGAATAATACATCTGGTTCAGGGGATTGAACCTGAGCTCGGTGGTGAAGTGAGGGGACGGATTGATTGGTCGCGTCGTTTGGATCACATGCAGCAACACACCGGGCAACACATTCTTTCCCAGGCTTTTGTCACTCTGTTTAAGGCGACCACGAAGAGCTTTCGCGTCCTCGAGCAATCCTGTGAGATTGATGTTGATCTTCAGAATCCAACGGATGAGTTAATCGAAAAAGCCGTGGAGCTCGCTAACAATGTGATCTGGGAAGACCGGCAAATTACCATTCGCAATGTCACGTCAGAGGAAGCCGCATCGTTGCCATTGAGAAAAGATCCGGCGCGCGAAGGCGAATTGCGCTTGATTGAGATCGACGGTTTTGATCTGACGCCGTGCGGAGGCACTCATGCCTATCGCACTGGCGAAGTTGGCCTGATCGCCGTTCGAACCTGGGAACGTGCCAAAGGTTTGACGCGGATCGAATTTGTTGCCGGAACTCGTGCGCTTGCGGATTATCGACGTGCGAACAAGAGTGCGCGTGAAATTGCGGCGCTCTTCAGTACCGGAAGAGATGATGCCCCTTCGTTAGCCATCCACATGATGCAGGAGAACAAAGAACTCAGCAGACGTGTGCGAGCATTGGAAGAAGTTACGGCAGGCATCGAAGCACAGGAACTCTTAGCTGGCGCAAGAACCAGAGATGACGGCACTCGAGTTATCGCGAAGACGTTTGATTCAAAAGATGCTGATGGACTTAAGCAAATCGCTCACTCGCTGATTGCCAATCCTCGAGTTATTGCTCTGCTGGGTTCGCGCGAAGAAAATACTGCCCGTCTTGTTTTTGCACGTTCAGCCGATGTCGACGACGACATGAACTCCAAGATGCGAAAGGCTTGTGCGTTGTTGGATGGAAAAGGCGGCGGAAAACCCGACATGGCGCAGGGCGGTGGTAAACACATTGAGAAGTTAGACGAAGCGATCAGGATCGCCGCTGAGAGTTGACTTTGGTTCTTGATCTCTGTGCGTCTCTGTGTAGCAAGAACCCAACTTGTTGGTTTTTTAAGCAAAGTTTGACAGAAGGACGATCCACGAAATCACACGAATCAACACGAAATCAAACCAACACGAATACAGTTCGTGATATTTCGTGTGATTTCGTGGATCGTAGCTTTTGGTTGCGGCTGAGGCTGAGCTGTGTCTCTGTGACTCCGTGGTAGGTCAGGACTCGTTCTTCACCACAGTCACTGAGAAATCTACTTCAACTCGACTCGGTGAGCCTTGCCATCTCCAGGCGCACTCACAATCTTCGACGTGTGCTCGTACGACGCGATCTGGAAGTTGAATTTCCTCGCGCCCGGGTCGTAGTTCCCTTCTCCGGGCCCGACATCAATCACAAAACCAGTCGTACCACGACGAACATTTATCGCCGTACGACGAAAAGCACCTTGCTTATAAGCGGGCGAGATTCCGTCGTCTTCATAGAGTTTTGTCGCAGCAGTTCCTTTGTCGTCCAGGTAGATTGTGAAGGTGATCAAGTCTGAGGGTTTCTCGCCAACGTACTTCAAGTCAGGTCCAGTCGGAATGATCGCACCGGCGCGCACGAACATCGGCACCGTCTCAAGTGGCGCATCAACTGAGACCAGTTTGCCGCCTTCATATTTCTTGCTCGTCCAATAGTCGTACCAACTGCCGCGTGGAAGATAAACCAAACGTCGAACCAGATCGGGCTTTAGAATGGGAGCGACAAGCAGGTCGTCGCCAATCATGAACTCATCGTCGAGATTGTAAGTACTCTCATCATCCTGGTAGTTCAGCACAAGAGGTCGGAACAAAGGGACACCCGTTCGATGCGCTTCTTCCAGTGTTGTGTATAGAAAAGGAAGGAGCCTGTATCTGAGTTTCAGATACTTTCTAATAATGTCCTCGTAAGGCTTACCGAAACGCCAGGGCTCCTGATCGTAACCAATAAACTCTTTGTGGTTTCGGCAGAACGGTGCAAGAAAACCAACCTGGTAGGAACGTACAAGCAATTCAGCGTTACCTCTTCCGATGAAGCCGCCTATGTCACCGCCGACAAAAGGTTCACCGGAGAGCCCGAGCGTCATGTACATAGGAAGGCTCAAATCCAGGGCGTCCCACGTGCTGTTCGTGTCACCAATCCACATGGTCGAGTAGCGCTGAATGCCGGCGTAAGCAGCCCGCGTGATCACATATGGTCGCTGATCGGGTCGCACTCGCTCGAGTCCTTCGTAAGTAGCGCGCGCCATTAAGAGTGCAAAGACGTTCCGGTTCTTTGCGTGCGTAGTCTTCTGGCCCTCGTCAAAGCTGACGACATCGCGCTGATTGCCACCGCTTTGATCGACAAAGTCAGACGGTTCATTCATGTCGTTCCAAATCCCCGCAACGCCGTTGTCAGAGTAGAAGCGGTGCAGATCCCCCCACCATTGCCTGGCTTCCGGTAGCGTGAAATCTACAAAAGCGCTTTCGCCGGGCCACACCTTGGGTATGAATAACTCGCCGTTGCTTCGTCGTTGGAACAGGTTCTTCTGAAGGCCCTGATCAAATACGTAGTAGCGTCCATCTGGCGCCAGCGGCAGTTGGGTTTGCACGTCATTGGATTCCTTTGGTTGGTACTTCACGCCGGGATCGACGATCGTCACTACCTTGACACCCTCTTGCGCGAGTTTCTCTGTAAATGCTTTTGGATTCGGAAAATTCTTCGAGTCAAAAGTAAAGACTCGATAGTCCTTCATGTAATTAATGTCGAGGTGAATTGCGTCTAGCGGTAAGTCGCGTTCTCTGTAGTTTCGAACAACATCTTCTACGACAGATTGCGGATAGTAGCTCCATCGGCTTTGTTGATTACCCAAAGCCCAGAGTGGCGGTAACGGCATGCGTCCGGTGAGTTCGGTATAACGTTCAACGATCTTCTTGATCGACGGTCCGGAGAAAAAATAATAATTCAACTCGCCACCCTCGGCTCCAAACCAGATCTGCTCCTGTGATGAACGACCAAAATCGAAATAACTACGATAACTGTTATCGAAAAAGACGCCGTAAGCCGTGCCGCGTTGTAGTCCGATATAAAAAGGAATGGTCTGATAGATTGGATCCTTTCCTTCAATGTAGCCGGGAGTGTCAGAATTCCAATTAATGAAGAAGCCTCGACGTTTGTCGAGGCGCGCAGCCTTCTCGCCCAACCCATAAAAATGTTCGTCAAAACCAAATCGCTTTGACGCTGCTACAAACACTCCGGCGCTCGGATCAAACATCTGGCTCTTGAGTAACCCTTGCGAGTCGTAACTCATTGGCTGTGCATCGGCGTTAATTAGCGCATGAGTTTTGGCGTCGCGGAACTCAAGGAGAAGGGGCGAACGTCTCACCACAACTTCTAATTCGGATGTCGTGATAGTGACGGCTTCTCCATCTTCGTGGAGAGTCCAACGTGGTACTGTCCAGTTGTTCTTATCGATGGCCCAGGAATGATCGGTTGGAGGAATTTGTTTCCCAAAGATAGTTCTAACGCGAACGAGATCCGGGGCGAGTAGGGTCAATTGAAGATGGGAGTTGTCCGAGCAAGTGAACGTGACAACTGCGTCGGATTTTTCAAAACTGACAACACCACCGATTTTAGTTAAGCGGCTAATGTCCTGCGCCTCGACCGTGACAACTGGGCCAATCAACAGGCTAAGCATTGCGACGAGTTTTGTTATGTCGGTCATATGTGTTCCAAGACGATCATCCGCAGATTACGCCGATTACGCCGATTTTCTTTTGAAAAACAGTTGACGCAACCCAGTCTTCAAAAAATCTGCGTAATCAGCGTAATCTGCGGATAATATTTTTTTAATTATCAAACGCCAGCCGCGCTGCTCCCAATAAACCCGCGTCATCGCCACACTCTGCGCGCACAATCTTGACGCTCGCTGCGAGTAACGGAAAAGCACGATCGGCTACCTCGTGTCTCATACTGTTTTCAAACAATTCCCATCCGTTCATAACTCCACCTGCTATTACGATCATTTCTGGATTAAGAATATTGATCAAGTTAGCTATTCCAATACCAAGGTAGATTCCCATTCGCCGAAACACCTCGAGTGCAAGTTCATCTCCCTCTTGCCCGGCGGAAAAAACAACCTGCGACGTTAGCTCCTTTGAAAGCAAACTCGAATCCGAATGACGCGGAGCTGCCTCGCGTGTCATACGTACGATCGCCGTGGCTGAAGCATAAACCTCCAAACACCCTCGACTGCCACAACCACAAGCAACACCACCAAACGGATCGACACACATGTGACCGATCTCCGCCGCTGCTCCATTTGCACCACGCCACAATTCACCGTTGAGAATTATTCCGCCGCCGACACCGGTTCCCAACGTCACACAAACGATACTGCTTCGACCCTGGCCCGCACCCTGCCACATCTCGCCAACTGCTGCGGCGTTCGCATCATTCTCTAAAAGAGCTGGCATTTGGAGCTGTTCACTCAAGCGTGTTGTTAGATTGAAATTGTCGAGTGATGGCAGGTTTGGAGCTTTCACAACTGTGCCTTGCTCAACGTTAACGGTGCCCGGCACGACAACTGAAACAGCTGAGATCCGACCCTGCGCTTTGCCTTCACATTCGCGGACTGCCGCAACGATTGCGTCGACAATCGCATCAGGTGTCCCTTCTTTCGGTGTGTTGTGCTTGATTCGGAATTGTATTCGGCCATGTCGATCAACCAGGGCGGCACGAAGATGTGTTCCACCGAGATCGGCCGCAAACACTGAAGCGTTCTCCGATTGCCCGATTAGAGCCGCGCTCGTTGGCTCAGTGATTTCTGCTGTTGAAAGTTCTGCCATAACGTGCCGCCACGATTTGTGGCGTTTCAAGGTTTCGGCCGCTTTGAATGTTCACTGAAAGTCGTATGAACTGCGCCATCGACCATGCAAGAGGCGTCGCGGAACCAGTACCGGAGCCGATTGAAAACCTTCCGCCACTTCGATCCCAAACCTGTTCAGGAATCATTCTGCCGTCATTGGCAAATCCCACCATCGCATCAAGCATCTGCTGAGCTTTGTCTTTTCGACCTAAGGCAAGTTCATATTCACCACGTTCGCCCGTAAGCAAAGTCCAAAGACGACCAATGCCACTCTTTCCGTCGTAAGACTCGCCCTCTGCTCGTTCGCCGTAAGCGTCGTGGTTGTAGCGATACCACCCCGGACCGGATGGGGTGTCTCGCTTAATAAGTGAGTCAATAACTTCGAGTGAATTGACTATGACAGGATCGTTCGCTGGTTTGATTCCCAGTCGCACCAATTCGAGAAAGCCGGCATCAACAATCGAGCGTTGATCGAATTTGCCACCGCCACTGTTGATGTCCATGACATCCCCATCGTTAGGATTACCTTTTTCCGTCAAACGCAGGAAGTACTTCCGATCGCCGTGTGGGCCATTCGACGTCACAGTCCACTTTGTTAACGCTTTCTCCCACCCATCGGCAGTCTTGAGATAACGCACAGCCGACGCGTTGTCCCAGTTCCTTCTGGCTATCTCTGCAGCACAGACAAGACCTGCAATTTCCGCGGCGATGGTAGCGGGTGAGTAACCTGGCTTCTCTTCCCAACGATCTTGATTAGTGACAGGGCCGTGCGTGACGATGAAATCAGCTGCCGGCTTTATGTGCTTCAGCCATATTTGTGCGTCCGTTCGTCGTAACTGAAGCGCCAGAACGATGGGCAGCGCCACTTGATCCAACTGCAAGCCACCACCAATCGGCTTTCCGTCAACCCGACTGTTTTGCGGAAAACTTCCATCGGGTCGCTGTTGGACCTTGAAGAGATAATCAAGAGCACGGTTCGCAGCCGCTTGATCTCCGATTGCCGCAAGTGCAATCGCAATGTGGTAGAGATCGCGAGCCCAAACCGCGTGGTAGCCGCTTACTGTTGGTTCATTTGCGTTTGGTCCGCCGTCCCACGGTATTGACGGCGAAGCAATGAAAGCACCTCGGTACGTCTTATCCTCGAGAGCTTTCAGAACCATTGCTGCCATATTCAATTGTGCAGTGTGATTGGATCTGACCTGACGAAGAGAGGAGACGTAAGCGTGCCAGCCGCTATCGTATTGCGACCGACAAAGTTCGAAACCTTTCTTCAGTGATTGTCGCGCATTGTCTAAAGCACGAGCGGGACTGGAGCCAAAAGCGAGAGCGATAGTGAAGCGGGTGGCGCGCCGGAGTTTCGCAACCTGGAGAACATTGCCATTCTCGGCGCGATCATAATGTCTTAACTCTCCGGGCTTGTCGTCGACGCCGGCAAATGTATTAGTTATCTCTTCAAAGCCGGTACTCGAGATCAGCGCTGAGGAAACGTTTCCATCAGACGACAGCAGAGAACCGTTGGAGCCCCATGCGGTGTCGTGCATTCCACTGTTGCTTAGTGAAGGATCGTAATAAAGGTAAAGGGCACTGTTCGGTGCGTTTGATGACTGAATTCGTACGTCGATCAAGACGGTGGGGCGTTCGATATCCGTGGTATACGTCTTTGTGATGCACACCTGATGTTTAGTGCTGGGAACGCAGGCGTCCTCGCCTGCTAGCTGCCCTCCACGATCCTGCGTTTGAGAATCGTAATTAGCAGGCGGGGACGCCTGCGCTCCGAGCATGGGCATCCTATTGATCTGTTGGAAAGTCAATGAACGACTATCGAGAACTCGCGATGCATGCTTCATGTCGTTCGCTTCGTCAATACACGTCTGATCCGTGCAGAAGATAAAACGGAGCGATTGAGTGTTCGGAGTGTCGAGGGTTGGATAATAAACCTCTGACATAACGCCATTGGTAAGCGTGAACCAGATCTTCGAACGCAGCGACGTGGCAGTACCAAATCCGTCTTTTGCAGCACTGGGCCAATGCGCATCAATACCCGGGCCACCGGGTGCCCGCTGCGGAGTTGGTTGCGCGAACGCAGATGGAAATGCGTGCATGGCAGTCATACAAATGACGAAGAATACAATTCGGATTTTGGATTTCGGATTTCGAATTGTTTTAGTCGTGTAAGTTCTCAAATTCAAAATTCCAAATCCGCAATTTCGAAATCCGCAATTCAGAACGCTCTTCTGAAAAACCTGTATCCCCAGGAATCCAACGACAACGAAGGTAATTGGACTGATTGCTTGCTCAACGAACGCTGCTGAGCTGGTGCGTCCGGCGGCAAGGGCGAACCAATGTCAAGATTGATTTCCTGATATCCGGAACCGCCGCCGATTTCCACTGTACCTGAGAACGGACGACTCGACAGGTTAATGGCAATCACAAACTCTTCATGCGGTGTCCGACGTATGTAAGTCACCACGCGTGATTCATCAGAATTGTGTAGCCATTCAAGCGAACCTCTTCTCAGTGCTTCGTCGCTACGTCGCAACGAAATAATCTGTTTGTAGAAGCGAGCGAACTCGGGGCGTCGTTCGCTTATGGGCCAAAAAATTGGCAAACGTTCGAACAGTGCCGGAGCACCAGACTCGGTGGTATCACCGACCTCCATTCCGTTGTATAGCATCGGAACCCCGTCGAGAGTAAAAACCAGTGCTGATGCCGCCAGGGCAGCCGGCTCACCAAAGCGAGCGATTGCCCGGCGCTCGTCATGATTGTCAGAGAACCGCATGTGGATGGCATTTCGCGGCGACTCATTGACCTCTTTGTCCCACTCGACACGTAACTGAGACGCAGCAGCACGACCCTGAAGAACATCCGTCAATACGCTATGCAAAGGCCACGAGTAGTCGAGGTCAAAAGCACGAACTAGCAAATCCGGTTTGTGAGCCTCGGCCAGCATCACGATATCTGGCCTGATCTTTTCAAGTTGAACCCGGGCATTCTCCCAAAAGTCAGTCGGCACTTCGCCGGCAACGTCACAACGAAAACCGTCGAGATCAAACTCACGCAGCCAGTACGTGAGCATATCGGTCATGTAAACGCGCAGTTCCTGATTGGTGTAATTCAGAGCCGCGATATCAAACCAGTCGTGTGGATAGGTGATGTTGCCTTTCGCGTCGTGTTTGTAGAACTCGGGATGTTTCATCAGCACGCTGTCCCACGAAGTGTGATTGGCAACAATGTCGATGATCACCTTCATGCCGCGACTGTGAGCTTGCTTGATCAGGAGCTGCAGATCTTGTTTGGTTCCGTAGTCAGGATTGATGCCGTAGTAATCACGGACTGCGTAAGGGCTTCCGATAGTTCCCTTCTTCTTCTCCTGTCCGATGGGATGGATAGGCATGAGCCAGAGGATCGTGACGCCGAGGTCTTTAAGATTGTCGAGACGAGCGGTTATGCCGCTGAAGTTTCCTGGCGAGGAGAAAGCGCGGGGGTAGATTTCGTAGATGACGCCGTCGCGCACCCAATCACGAGTTTGTCGCGCTGGTTCTTTGGAAACATCGCGAGCCGGCTGTTGAGCGAAGATTTCGCCACACGTGACGACAAGCACAGCGATCAAATAGACAAGCTTAGTTGTGGTCTTCCTGGTGAACATGTGTTTTTTTCGAACTTTCGTCTCTCATTCTCACCGCGGCTTTAGCCCCGGTGAACAGTGCGACAACAGGGCTCATTAACTCTACTTTTGATGCGACATGATCACCGGGCTAAAGCCACGGTGAGAATGAGACAAGAACTTAAACTGAAACCGGTACCAGAACCTGCGACTCTTGCCAAACGACTGTTCCCGTCTCATCACTCTTCATCGATCAAACCGGTACTGGGAACTGGTTGCGCCGATTCCTGCAACGTCAAATGCTCCCGTGCATCAGCTTGCAGCACTTCTCCCACCGGAACACTCGCGTGCACATCTCGCACGACCACGACAGAGGCCGCCGCGACTAGTAAGCTAATCCCTCCCAGCACAACAACATTACGTGGATCACCACCTAGCACTGAGTTGAAAATGTTAGGCACGATCAACGACATCACGATCTGCGGAATCACTATGAACAGATTGAAGACTCCCATGTACACACCCATTCGAGCCGGCGGCACTGCTGTAGATAAGATCACGTACGGCATTGAAAGAATTGACGCCCAGGCAATGCCTATCCCAGCCATGCTGAGAAACAACCCCCACTTGCTTGTAATGAAGTACACGAGAATCAATCCGACTCCACCACAAATAAGCGAAATGATGTGAACACCTTTTCTACTCGCCAGTTTCGCGAGCCCCGGCAATAGGAACGCGATTACAAAACAGACTATGTTGTAAACAGCGAAACACAACCCACCCCACTCCGTTCCTTGCGCAAACAGTGGAGACTTCTCGTTCGGCGCGAGGAAAACATGGCGAGCAACCGCGAGACCGAAGAACTGCCACATGCAAGGCAGCGCGAACCACGTGAAGAACTGCACGACCGCGAGTTGCTTCATCGTCGTTGGCATCTCTTTGACTGAAGCAAAGATTTCGGCAAAGCCGGCAACGATCCCTTTTCGTTCCCGCTTCATTCGTTCGAAAGCTTCCATGTCTTCCGGTGGATACTCTCTGGAAGTAACCACAGTCCAGACGACTGCCAAAAGAAACACGACCGCACCAATCTTGAATGAGTACTCGACTGACAAAGGAATGCCACTGGCCATCACTCCAACGACACCGAGCGTGGTGAACAAATATGGAAGCGCGTTTGCCAATGTCTGTCCGATGCCGATAAAGAAACTCTGCATTACAAATCCCAGTGTTCGTTGTTCCTCAGGCAACTTATCGGCAACAAACGCCCGGAAAGGCTCCATCGTGATATTGATACTCGCGTCGAGAATCCAGAGCATGCCTGCGGCCATCCAAACAGCTGACGAGTTAGGCATTAGAAACAGCGCGGCGCTGGCGAGTACTGCGCCTGTCAAAAAATAAGGGCGTCGCCGTCCGAGTCGATTCCATGTGCGGTCACTCATGGATCCGATGATTGGTTGAATCAGCAATCCCGTTATTGGTCCGGCCAGCCACAGGTAAGGCAGCGAACTTTCTTCGGCATGAAGGTATTTGTAGATCGGGCTCATGTTGGCGAGTTGCAGGCCCCAGCCAAACTGGATGCCAAGGAAACCGAAGCTCATGTTCCAGATCTGCCAAAACCTCAACCGCGGTTTACTCATTCAATCCTCCTGAACTTCCTACAAGTTCGCTCAAACCTAAATTGCGTTTTCTCTGCGCGACCTCTGCGTTCTCTGCGCCTCTGCGGTAAAGGATTCGGCCGGATCCCAACCGCCGAGACGCAGAGAACGCAGAGTTAACGCAGAGACTGAAACGCTTCGTCTATGTCTCCGCACGACTCGATGCTTCCTTTTCCCGACCATACAACTCAGTCAACTTCCTGAGACGCTCCGCCACGTCATGCTTGAGAGCGTCTGGCTTATAACGCCAACTCCAGTTTCCCGAAGTACTGTTAGGCAGATTCATCCTCGCTTCGGGACCGAGACCCAATAAATCCTGGAGAGGAACAATCGCGGTATTAGCAACAGAGGCCCAAACTCCACGAATGAAATCCCAATGGATCTCATCACCCTTTGAATTCAGATAACGCAGACAGAATTCCTGTTCGCGTTTGATTTGCGCCGTGGTCCTTGTCGAACCTTCACCAGCAACACTGTGAAACCAGCCAACGGTCGTGTCGTTATCGTGAGTTCCGGTATAGGCAGCGACGTTCTGAACGTAGTTGTGAGGCAGATCCAGGTTCTTCGTATCACTTCCAAACCCAAACTGGAGGATCCTCATTCCGGGAAAACCAAACTCTTCACGTAACGCCACGACATCAGGAGTTATCACACCGAGGTCTTCAGCAATGATCGGCAACTCACCAAGCGCTTTCCGAATCGCCTTAAACAATTCCCTTCCCGGAGCAGCTACCCACTGGCCACGCTCAGCGGTTGTGTCGCCGCCAGGAATTTCCCAACAAGCAGCAAAGCCACGGAAGTGATCGATGCGCGCGAAGTCGACAACCGTAAACGTCGCCCTAACTCTCTCAATCCACCATTTGAACCCTTCGGCAAACATGCGATCCCAGTTGTACAAAGGATTCCCCCATAACTGACCTGTAGTGCTGAAGTAGTCGGGAGGAACACCCGCAACCACTATCGGCGTTCCATTTTCATCGAGTTGGAATTCTTCGGGATTGGTCCAGACATCGGCTGAGTCAGGCGCCACGAAGATTGGCAAATCACCAATGACTCGTATTCCGTTTTCATTGCAGTAGCTCTTCAGTGCCAGCCACTGCCTGAAAAAAAGAAACTGGTAGAACATGTGCGCTTCAACTTCTTCGCGCAATTCTTCCCGGGCTTTCGTCAGAGATGATGGCGTGCGGCGAACAAGCGACGGTTCCCATTTGTTCCACGCAACTCCATTGTGCGCATCTTTCAAAGCACGAAAGAAAGCATAGTCTTCGAGCCAGTGGGCATGCTTCTGCGCAAAAGTTTCAAACGCACTTCGAAGATGAGTATCAGTCGTCTTCGTGTAACTCTGGTGGGCCTTCCGTAACAGTGACTCTTTGATATTGTGTGCTTCAGTGAAGTCGATCCGATCAAAAGCAGAGCCGGGACTTATTCCTGATAGATCGGACTGATCGAGTAAACCGTCAGCAACCAGTTGCTCCGGACTGATTAGAAGGGTATTCCCGGCGAACGCTGAATAACACGCATATGGCGAGTCGCCGTAACCTGTCGGCCCCAGAGGTAAGACCTGCCAGAGACTTTGCCCCGCATCGATCAGAAACTTGATGAAGCGATACGCCTCTGGGCCGAGATCGCCTACACCGAAGGGACCCGGCAACGACGTCGGATGCAAAAGAACACCGCTAGCTCTCGGAAAATTCATATCAGGTTGTTCCAAACGCGATCGCCGTTCTAGCGGGAACGCTTATAGTCATCTGTCCCTTTGCAGCTTTAGCAGCGGGTGCATTTCCAATCAGTGCTCGCATTTCGGCGCCGTCTGCCAGACCAATCGAACGCACAGGAATTTGTATCATTCTCTCAGCATTCGCTCGGTTGAAAGCGATCAGAACTGTTTCGTTCTCATCTTTCCGAGCAAAGACATAAGCATTGTCATCGTAAAAGAGATCGATTAGTTGGCCTGTGCGAAGCGCCGAGTGTTCTGCGCGCAAGCGAATCCAGGATTGTGTCCATTGATAGATGCGCTGCTCTACGGAATTGCGGCCGGTCGCTGTGAAAGCGCTTCTCTTGTCAGAAGGAAAACCACCCGGAAAGTCGCGGCGGTTGTCAGGGTCATCCTTTCCTTCCATACCGATTTCTTCACCGGCGTAAAGTTGCGGAGTTCCTCTCACACTCAGCGTGAAAGCTAAATGCAGCAGCGCGCCTTCAACAGTCGCGCCTTCGAGCGACATGAATCGCACAGTGTCATGATTATTTGTAAGTGTGGTTAATCTACTTGCGTTCGGATACAGCGCGTCGTACTTCAATTGATCACGAAGTGCGCGTACCGGGAGTTTGTTTGTGAACACAAGCTGGGATGTATTCCAAAGCGAGAAGTCGAAGACTGAATCCAGCTGAGTGTCGATTCCGTCCCAACCGGGATGACCTCCGATAAAGAATGCTGTCTGCGCAGGTTCGGACCGCTCAAACACTTCCCCGACCATCCACATCTTTGGGTATTGACGATGCAGTGCCGCGCTGAGATCTCGGATGAACGGTCGCGGCATATACTGAATAGTGTCCTGACGGATCCCATCGATGCCGGTTACTCCAACCCACCAGAGCGCATTCTGTATTTCGTAACGAGCAACTTCAGGTTCATCCTGATTCATATCAGGCAGATCGTCGCTGAACCATCCATCAAGCACGTTACTCAATTCATCTTTGTTAGCGTGCGGCGATAGCAACACACTGTTTTTGAATTTGTTGAGTTCATGATGTGTGACGGTTCCGTGAAACCAGTTTTCCAAGGGCTGATCCTGTACCCATGGATGTCTAGAGCCCACATGATTCGCCACCTGGTCCTGAATGACCTTGAGTCCGAGCGAGTGCGCCTTTTCAAGCAGTTCACGAAGAGTCTTCAAATCGCCGAAGCGATCCTCGACGGCGTAGTAATCGATAGCGTGGTAACCGTGGTAATAAGTGTTTGGACACCAGGGCTTATCACAGCGATTCAGACCATTCCAGTTGTCGTACCACGGCGTTAACCAAATTGCGGTGACCCCAAGCTCTTTCAGATAGGGTAGATGGTTGATGATGCCCCGCAGATCACCACCGTGATATGCGCGTGGATTCGCTCGATCGGTTGCTTCCGCCGGTGCGTCGGCAGGGGCGTTGTTCTGTGAATCGCCGTCTGAGAAGCGGTCGATCATGATCAGATAAATCACATCTGCGGTTGTGATTCCTTGAAAGTTTCTGTTCGCGTCGAGAGCGGGCTCGATCTTAAATGGAATCTCAACGCGGCCATTTGCAGTTTGAATTGTCAGTGGATAACTACCCGGTGGAGACGTCGAATCTATGGCGACATCTAAAAACAGATAAGTCGCTGTTTTGTTTATCGAGACGCGACTGACCTTTACTGCATTACTTCCAGAGTGCACTTGGGCGCCGGCGAAGTTTGTGCCTCGAACCAGAAGCCTAACGGGATTGATTGTGTGGCCAGCCCACCATGAAGGAGGTTCTACTTTAGAAACTGTTGGCGCAGGTGTTTGACCAACGATCGGGCTCGACAAGAGAACGATGAAACTTGCGAGCATCAATATGGGGAAAGTCTTCCTCCTCAACGCCTCATTCATTAAACAACCTCATGGCACTTTCTCATGTCGGCTCCGCCGCCCGATGTAAGGCGTGGCTATGCCCCGCCGTAGGAATCGCCTCGTCGGTCTCCGCGCGGCTTCGCCGCGCGGAGGATTTTGCGGCTGTAGAACGGCGGGGCAGAGCAACCGCCTCACATCGGGCGGCGGAGCCGAGCGGCACTTTCTTTAGAACGGTACCGGAGTACGCGGCTTCGTGGTTTCACCTGCCGCCTTTGCCGGCAAAGGAGGAAGTGGCTCAGCTTCCATTCCTGCCGGCGTCTTAGCAGAGTCACCAACTGGAGTTGTACCGTGCCGGTTAACCTCGTCGAGGCGCTTGAACTCGGCTAACTCTTTGTTAGCGTCTTCCGTTTTCTTCAACCGCGAATACGCCAGAAAAAGTTGATAATGAACGCCTGGATCTTTAGGGTTCAGCTCCACACCGCGACTAAGCAGAGGTAACGCTTCGTCGTATCTCTTCAACTTCACCAGTAAACGTCCCAGATCGTGATAGGAAGGAAATGCATTCGGATCGAGCGCGATGGCCCGTCTCAATAGAGTTTCGGCTTCGGCACTTTCGCCGCGCTGGCTGGCTATGTAACCGAGATTCGACAGCACATCAGGATTATCAGGTTCCAGTTTAAGAGCGGCGCGAAAAGCTTCGACTGCCTGGTCATACTGTCCGCCGGCACGACCGGCGTATCCGAGGAGAAAATAGAGATTGGCGTTGTCTGGAAATCGCTTGATGGCATCTGTGAAAACTTGACGGGCTCGGTCGAATCGTTTGCCGCGAAGATTTGCCACTCCCAGCCGCAGAAAGTAGATCAGTTGACCCTGGCTCTGTTCAAGCGCGCGCTCATAGAACGGGATCGACTTTTCGAAGAGCTTCGACTTAAGCAACTCTTCGCCAATCATGAAATTCGCCTCGGCAAAAACTGGTCGCAGCTCGAGTGCTTTGGTCCAGTTTATGACCGCTGTCTTACCGTCGCCTTCGGCTGATGCAACCAGGCCAAGTCGATAGTGTGGATCGGCTTCGCCCGGTGACAAGGCTGACGCCGCTAATAACGCTTCACGTGCTTCTCGTAACCGATCAAGATTGTAGAGTCCCAAACCCAGGTTATAGAGCACCTCATAAGTTTGTGGTCTCAACTCATTTGTTCGTTGGAAGAGACGAACAGCTTCGGAATATTCATGTCCATCAGCAAGACTGAGAGCTAGTGTGAAAAGCGTTCTCGGATCCGATCCTGCGACACTCTCAAGTGCACGCGAAAGTTTCAAAGCATCGACACGCCGTTCGGCATGAATGTAAGCGTTCACGAGTGTGAGAATGAGCGCGCGATCAGCGGACGGTCGCACATCCGGCTTACCTGGAACGATCTGAGCGGCCTTCTCAAGCAAGGGCACAGCGAGTTTGTAGTCGCCGCGAGCAGCGTACAATGCTGCAAGATTGAACACGGCTCCTTCATGCCCGGGATCAAGCTTAAGTACTTCTTCGAACCTGGCTATCGCCTCGGTCGGGCGATTAGTGCGAGCTAACAACACGCCCAGATTCGACAACGCAAAAACGTAAGTCGGCTTTAGTTCGAGTGCCGTGTGATATTCCTGCTCTGCTTCAGACGTCTTCCCGCTCTTATCCAGAATCGCACCCAACAGAGCATGGGCTTCGGAACTCTTCGGGTTGCTTGTTAACACATTCCGCGCGGTCGCTTCGGCTTCTCTAATGCGACCAGCTTGTAGTAAGGAAGCCGCCTCAGAAAGGCCTGCATTAGTTTGGTTCGAGCTGTTACCGGGTTGGACCTGGGATGTCTTTCGCGATTGACTCTTTTGTGCGGCTGAAAGCGAAACCGTAAAAACAAATATCAAACAAGCCACGCCGACCAGGCGCTGAAGAACTTTGAGCTGCTGTGTGTGGAAAGCCATCCCTGGAATTGCCCTTCCAACTTACCGTTGCGCCATCGCCTTCAAGAACAGTTCTTCGTCAGCCGGCAAGACAGCGATCATCTTTCTGACAATTTGCTTTGACTCGACACTGCCATCATCCGGTTTCTTCGCGGAGATAAATTGGAGACGTTCGCGAAAGCCGAGCTGTGTTTTTTCGTCGCGATACCAGATGCGCTGTCGCTTCGCCTCACTCTCTTCAGTGAACGCAATTGCATAACGGTCATCGTAGCGTTGACCACCAAGCGCATCACCGATATTTCCGGTTGGCGCTAATCTCAGTTCATCGTAGAGAGGGCGCGCTGAATAGTCGAGCACGATCTCCTTGACCCACTGTCCTTGGGCGAAAAGGATTTGCAGCTTGCCGATCTTTAGATTGTCGTACAGAACACGAACGTCCTTCTTGTCTGCGCCTTCATGTCGCATAGCGTCGGGCTTCTCCTGGCCCGGTCGTCGATGTGCGTTCACGAAGACGCTTTGCAGTGCTTCGGCGACTGTCATTCCAATCTTCACGCCCAGAATGTTGTCTTCATGTTCTTTGCCACCGATGCTCTTGTTCGTGTCTTGAGCTGGAGCGAGGTAAGCGACGCACAAAACGATTATCAACAAACAAGGAAACCGAAGCGTGCGCCACATTAGTTTGGGTGGATTTATCATTATGCCAACCAGCCGGCGAGGATGCCTGCGCTCCCAGCACTCGGCGACTAAATAGAAAGTGAGCCACATAATTAATAATCGAGTGGCACGCGTCAACAAACGTGCCACTCGATCAGATTCACTGCATTCAGCCGCGTCTAGAAGATGAGCTTGAGAGAGAACTCCATCTGCCGGCGTCGTTGCTCGTTTACGTCACGACCAAAGTCACCAGTGTTGTTGATGTCTCCATTTGGAAACGATCGGTTCACTCGATTTAGAACGTTGTAAGCGGAGAAGCGAAACTGAACATTGAAGGCTTCACTGATTGCAGTGACGGGGAAGTTCTTGAACAGCGAAGCGTCCCAATAAAATTGTGGGCGTCCACGAAATACGTTTCTGCCGAGGGTCCCAATGTGCGGACTGCTCGTATCACTTGGAAACACTCGTGTCTGTGCACATCTGAAGGCTGCGCGATGTAGCTCCAGCCCTTGACTCTGATCTGTAGCATCCGGGCTGGGGTCGCCGATTAGATCTACACGTCCACCGTTGCAGGTAACGTTGTACACGGGTCCGGTTTGCCAGGTGACAATGTTGTTGAGTTGAAATCCGCCGATAACAAAGTCCACGGCCTTCGGCATGTCACTTAAGTAGTGGCGATTGCGACCAATCGGTAAATCGTAAACATTCGAGAACGTGAAACGATGCCTGACGTCAGTATCAGCGTTTCCACGCTCAAGCTCTGGTCGCGTTGGGTCGTCTGGACCGCAGTCACGCGCGCTCGCACCGTTCGAACAGATACCACCGGGCGAATCGTCGATCGCGTGCGCCCATGTGTAGGAAGCAAGAATCGACAGTCCCTTTGCGAATCGTTTTTCCAACTTGCTCTGGAGTGCGTTGTAATTCGAGTGGCCATTGTATCGAGTGGCAGTTACTGATCCGATGCCAAGCACTTCTCGTGATCCTGGTCCGCCCTCATCGTTAGCAGTGCCGATGTTTTGGAGCACGAGGAGATTCCGACCAATCGAGCCGACATAGGCGGCCTCAGCGAGCCAGCCAGGCCTGAATTCCCATTGTCCAGTCAAGTTCCACTGGTGATACATCTCATCTTTGCGATTGGGATCGTTGAAGAGAATCAATCCGCCAGTTGTCGGCGCCGGAAAACTCGTACCCGGAGCAGCAACAGTGAATGGCGCCGTTGGTACTCCGTTATCAAAAGGATTACGAGCTCGAAATACGGCCGGACAGCCAGCTGGATTTAGAATTGGGTTGCAGGAGTAACTCGCCGCGCCCGTTCCCGGATTCGCGGTGAGTGGTTGAGACGCACTAACGTCTGTCGTGTAGAGCAAACCATAACCACCACGCACCACGAATGTTCTGTCTGACTTAAGACCGCTGTAAGCGAAGCCGATGCGTGGACCAAAGTTGTTCTTATCAGTATTTGCTAAAGAACGGCCACCAGGGGCGCCGTCGGCAGCCATCTGAATTGTGTTTGATCCCGGAACGAAATTACCCTGACGATCATAGCGTTCAGTGGGCGCTGTGAAGACGTCGTAACGAAGGCCGAGATTCATCGTCAGGTTTGAATTTACTTTCCAGTCGTCCTGCACAAAGAAAGCTATTTCTTTGCTTGACTGAAAATACGGTCCGCCCGGATCACCTCTAGTGACGAACCCCGGCTGGTAACCTAAGAGGAAGTTAGCGAGTGAGGATCCCGTATCGTTCGGGCCAATGCCATTGTAATTGCCCGAAACGAAACCGCTGTCGGTTGTGCCGTATTGGTAGTTACCCTTCGTGCCGCCATTGCGACCGCCGTCATAGTTGCTGTTTTGTCTTACGCGATAATTACCACCGGCCTTGTAGGTTGAATTTCCCTTAACAACGGTGACTGCATCCGCGAAGTCAAAATTATTTGAGAGAAAGTAAAACGGACCGCCATCCCCGGTGAACTCAGTCGCGCGATCCGTTCCGGTCAACCCATCGACGATTCCTACCAACACGATGCCGCTGCTGTTTGGCCCCAGGTTAATATTTGGGGCTCCGAGGTTAGCCGAAACCTGAGGACTAAAACCCCCGGTTCCATTCACACCCGTATTAAAGATTCCGATTTGAACTCGTGTAACACCGAACCTCGCGTCGTTGATGATGCTGGGAGAAAAGATGTGCGTGTCTCCCATTGTGAAGCCCTTGGAATTTCCGAATTCGTCACCTGCAGATGGACCTGCGGGTAGGTCATTTCCGGTAGGCGAACTACCGAGTGGAAAAAAGTTGTCGCGCGAACGAGCAGTGTCGGATTTACTGTAGCGCGCAAAGAATGTGTTGTTCGAGTGAAGGCGCTGATCTATTCGAATGTCGTAGCTATCAACATTTGCGTGTTCCTTGCGATTTGTCTGGAAGTTCCTCCCCGGCCCCGGAAGATTGGGGAGCGGGAAGGCATTCACGTAGTTGCGGGCAAACGGTGAAAAGGAGCCGCAACTGGGACAATTGCGAAGATCATTTCCCGGAATGGGAGTTCCGTTGGGAGCAAAGATAGTTCCGTTCGGAGCTGTGACGGTTCCTCCTGAAGCCAAGCGGTAAACTCGCAATCCCGGTTGGATTAACTCGCTAAAGTCTCCGACTCGCATCTTTGCTGTAGGAACTGGCACAGCCTGTGGATCACCAGTACCTCCAAAAATCGGCGTGCTGTTGCGTTGTCCGTTTAGTGAGAAGAAAAAGAACGATCGATTGCGACCGTCATAAAAAGGCGGCGTACCTTCACCAGGTCGAGGCAAAAAGATCGGCCCACCAACCGTACCGTAATAATTGTGCGTCACGTAGTTCGGCACCGGCAGCGACGTTGGATCGTCAAACTTGCTTGCCGCAGCACTCCAGAAGCGTCCTTGATAAATCTCACCAGCTGTTCCATGCACCGCATTGCCACCTGACTTGAACGTGACCGAAATGATTCCTCCACCTGCCCGTCCGGATTCAGCAGAAGGCACGCTCGATTCAATCTTGAATTCCGAAATAGCATCCGGATTTGGGTAAATCGCAATCTGCCCAAATTGAGATTCGTTGTTGTCGACTCCGTCGAGAGTGAAATTGTTGTTTGTTGCTCTAGCACCATTCACCACGAGCACCGAACCACCTGACTCACGAAAGCGAGTCGCTTCGGTATTGTTTTGTCCACCACCGCCGTTGACAAAGTTTCCTCCGCCACCTAACAGACCCAGATTAGGGCGAGTCACCCCGGGCGAGAGTCCGGCCAGCAGCGTGAAGTTTCGTTGTGGTATCGGCAGGTCAGTAACCTGGCGTCCAGTGATCAAGTCGCCACGCACGCTGGTTTCACTCTCCAATACTGTTGCTTCTTCTGCTGTGACAGTGACAGTGCCGGTGCCTCCTGCAACATTGAACTTCACATCAAGAGGCATCCGGGAATTAGTCTCAATGTGGAGCGCTTGAAAAGTTACGGGCTCAAACCCCGTGGCCTCGACCGCGACGTCATAGATCCCCGGCTCGAGATTGGTGACGGTAAATGTACCGTCATCATTCGACTCCGCGTTGCGAACCTCACCCGTTTTCAGGCTCGTAACTTTTATCTGAGCCTTCGGGACCACCGCGTCATTGGGATCTTTGACAGTACCGACAATTGCTCCCTTGTTATTTTGGGCGAAAGCAGAGGTAGTGATTACCAAAATGCAGAATCCGAGCAGGGATAACTGCGCAGCGGCTAGTATCTTTCTCATAGTTAGATCCTCAGTGCTAGACCGGCAAAATCGATACAGTTTTGTCAGAAGACGTTGTTAGCTAAGGTTTTGCCTTGGGGCACTGAGACTGTTGCGTGTCTCAGCAAAGGCGATTCACCTGCGCACCTAAAGTGCGCGCCAACTACCCTTGGTTTGAAGCTGACCAGAACCCTGACTTTGTGTGAATCAGGAAGTTTGTTGCCCGAACGAACTAAGTATTTAACTTAGAAATTCAGGGCTGTCAATAAATTTTTAGTGCGACATTACTTTTATTTTAGAAGGTTGTAAGGTGTCTACCGGGGCGTTTTAGGCAGCAAAAGCAGCCGCAAATTTCCTAGCCAGAACCAGGCTTAGCGCTCCACGTAAAGTCGGGTTCTCGCCCAATGTCGACGGCTGAATGCGCGCCGAAGGTAATCCTCGACGGATGCTGTGCTTTATCGTTTCGGTTAGAGCAGGCTCGATCAAGGTCCAGGCCCGGGCGATCTCTCCCCCGACGACCACTGCTTCCGGACTAAAGCCGACAATCAAATTTGAGATTCCAATTCCCAGGAAGCGAGCTGTTTCGACAAGCGCCCCGGTCGCCTTCTCTTCCCCACCTAGCGCCCTGTCGACAACGTCTTTGAATGTGATTCCACTTTCCATGCTCTCGCCAACCGCAGTGAGATAACGCGCCAGTGCTGCACGCTCCGACGAGAATGCTTCCCAACAATCTACATTTCCACAGGAACACGGCACCGGGGCTTTTGTGCCAACAATCATGTGACCAAACTCACCCGCAGCTCCGCGTTCTCCACGGTAAACCTGGCCATCGAAAATGATGCCTGTACCGACGCCCTCCGCTACCAAAACCAGAATGAAGTCTCGTGCGTGGCTTACCTCAGGCCGACCAAACCATAGCTCGGCAAGTGCGATGGAGTTTGCATCGTTATCAATAACGGCCGGCAGTCCTACAGCTTTCGTAATCAACTCGGAGACAGGAAAGTCGCGCCACTTAAAATAAGGGACGTACAAAGCGTTTCCGGTCGAGGGTTCAACCAGTCCTGGAAGCGTCACACCAACAGCCTCGATAAACCCAGCGTTAGATCGACACAGTTTCTGGATCACTGCGATTACCTGGTTGATCGTCTTATCAGGATCCGAGTCAGTAAGAAACTCTTCCTGATCAATTACGCGACCGGCAAGGTCACTTGTCGCGATGGTAGTGCGAGTTGGTGTAATAGCTACGCCAATTGCAATCGCCTCGGCCGTTCGCAGTCGTAGTAACGTTGGTCGTCGACCTCCTGTCGACTCACCGGCTCCCACTTCTTCAACCAGACCTTCCGACGTGAGATCTTCAACGATGGCCGACACAGTCGATCGTTGCAGGTCTGTTTCGCGTGCAATTTCAGCTCGGGAGATCGGTTCGCGTTCTCGTACATAGTTCAACACGATCTGCCGATTGATATCGCGGATCGTGTTGCCCCGTGCAGCCTGGGCTGTTCTCAGATCAAGTCTTCGCAAGTTTCAAGCTCCTATCGGGTCAGAGCACCAGGTAAGTTGAATAGAATAAGAATGGTCGGGAACCGCAGATTGATTACTGAACCTTGCGACCCTGACCTTCAATGATCGTCATGGTCTTATCGATGGAAGGGACATCTACCTTTTCAGTGTGACCGCCGGCCCACTTAATTTCAAGGTTAACCACTCTAGTCGCCGCACCCAAGCCAAAATGTAAGGTCATATCGTTTTGTGAGCAATAACCTGCACCGCTGATTAC